>Ga0209476_10002763_pt1 | contig 11686 bp, 15 predicted proteins | sample KloWWTrecipitate_FD_187179 | JGI IMG/M metagenome (GOLD analysis project Ga0209476, IMG submission 187179) | Active sludge microbial communities from Klosterneuburg, Austria, studying microevolution and ecology of nitrifiers - Klosterneuburg... | ecosystem: Engineered > WWTP > Aerobic digester...
TCGATGTGGCCGGATCGTTGTCTGCCGAACAGCAGAACTTCGTCCGCCTCCTCGTCGACAACGAACGCCTGCAGGTTCTTCCCGAGATCCGCGAGCTCTACGTCGAACTGAAGAACGGGCAGGAGGGCGTGCAGGAGGCCGACATCGCCTCCGCCTTCCCGCTCGACGATGCCACGCTGAAGAATCTCGTCGCCGAACTGGAAGCACGCTTCAAGTGCAGGATCCAGGCGGCGGTCAGAATCGCCCCCGAACTCATCGGCGGGGTGCGGATCGCTGTTGGCGATCAGGTCATCGACGCTTCGGTACGCGGCAAGCTCGCAGCCATGGCTACGGCGCTTAAGAATTAGGAGCATCAAACATGCAACTCAATCCCTCTGAAATCAGCGACCTGATCAAGAGCAAGATCCAGAATCTGCAACTGGCTGCCACCGCCCGCACCGAAGGCACCGTCGTCTCCGTGACCGACGGCATCTGCCGCGTGCATGGCCTGGCCGACGTCATGCAGGGTGAAATGCTGGAATTCCCCGGCGATACCTTCGGCCTCGCGTTGAACCTCGAACGCGACTCCGTCGGCGCGGTCATTCTCGGCGCCTACGAGCACATCTCCGAGGGCGACACCGTGAAATGCACGGGCCGCATCCTCGAAGTGCCCGTCGGCCCCGAAATGCTCGGCCGCGTCGTGAACGCCCTCGGCCAGCCCATCGACGGCAAGGGCCCGATCCCCGCCAAGCTGACCGAGCCGATCGAAAAGATCGCTCCCGGCGTGATCTGGCGGAAATCCGTGTCGCAGCCGGTGCAGACCGGCCTCAAATCGATCGACGCCATGGTGCCGGTCGGCCGCGGCCAGCGCGAGCTGATCATCGGCGACCGCCAGACCGGCAAGACAGCCGTCGCCATCGACACCATCATCAACCAGAAGGGCAAGGATCTCTTCTGCGTTTATGTCGCCATCGGCCAGAAAGCCTCGACGGTGAAGAACGTCGTGCGCAAGCTGGAAGAAACCGGCGCGCTCGAATACACCGTCGTCGTCGTCGCCACCGCCTCCGAATCCGCCGCGATGCAGTACATCGCGCCGTACTCCGGCTGCACCATGGGCGAATACTTCCGCGACCGCGGCCAGGATGCCCTGATCATTTATGACGACTTGACCAAGCAGGCCTGGGCCTATCGCCAGATCTCGCTGCTGCTGCGCCGCCCGCCGGGCCGCGAAGCCTACCCCGGCGACGTGTTCTACCTGCACTCCCGCCTGCTCGAACGCGCCGCCCGCGTCAGCGAAGAGTATGTCGAGAAGTTCACCAACGGCCAGGTCAAGGGCAAGACCGGTTCGCTTACCGCGCTCCCCGTCATCGAGACGCAGGCCGGCGACGTCACCGCCTTCGTGCCGACCAACGTCATCTCCATTACCGACGGCCAGATCTTCCTCGAGACCGACCTGTTCAACGCCGGCATCCGTCCCGCCATCAACGCCGGTATCTCGGTGTCCCGCGTCGGCGGCGCCGCCCAGACCAAGGTCATCAAGAAGCTCGGCGGCGGCGTGCGTCTGGCCCTCGCCCAGTACCGCGAACTCGCGGCCTTCGCCCAGTTCGCCTCCGACCTCGACGAAGCCACCCGCAAGCAGCTCGAGCGCGGCCGCATGGTGACCGAACTGATGAAGCAGGCCCAGTACGCGCCGATGCAGGTGGCCGAAATGGCGGTGACGCTGTTCACCATCAACAAGGGCTACTTCGACGACATCGAGGTGAAGCGCGCGCTGGCATTCGAAGCCGCCCTGCACCAGACCATGCGGCAGAAGCACGCCGACATCATGGACAAGATCGACAGCACCAAGGACCTCGACGCCGATGCGGAAAAGGCCCTCGATGCAGCCGTCGTCGCGTTCAAGAAGACCTGGGCGTAACAGCCAGGTAATACGGAGCCAACCATGGCAAGCGGCAAGGAAATACGCACCAAGATCAAGAGCGTGCAAAACACGCGCAAGATCACCAAGGCCATGGAGATGGTCGCGGCCTCGAAGATGCGCAAGGCGCAGGAGCGCATGAAGGCCGCCCGTCCCTATGGCGAGAAGATCCGTCGGCTGGCGGCCAACCTGTCGCACGCCAACTCCGAGTACAAGCACCCCTTCCTGAAGAAGGCCGGTGAGCTGAAGCGCGTCGGCCTGGTCGTCGTCACGACCGACAAGGGCCTGTGCGGCGGCCTCAACACCAACGTGCTGCGCATCTGCCTCAACCAGATGAAGGAATGGGAAGGCAAGGGTGTCGGCGAGATTCGCGTCACCGCCATCGGCTCGAAGGGCCTCGGCTTCATGCAGCGCCTCGGCGCCAAGGTCATCTCCAACGTCACGCACCTCGGCGACACGCCGCACCTGGAGAAGATGATCGGCCCGGTCAAGGTCATGCTCGACGCCTTCCACGCCGGCGAGCTGGACGCTGTGTACGTCGCCTACACCCGCTTCCTCAACACCATGAAGCAGGAGCCGGTGATGGAGCAGTTGCTGCCGCTCTCCGGCGAGCAGTTGCGCACCACCGAGCACGGCTGGGACTACATCTACGAGCCGGATGCCCGCGCCGTCATCGACGACTTGCTGGTGCGCTACGTCGAGGCACTGGTGTACCAGTCGGTGACGGAGAACATGGCCTCCGAGCAGAGCGCGCGCATGGTCGCCATGAAGGCGGCCTCCGACAACGCCGGCACCGTGATCAACGAACTGCAACTGGTCTACAACAAGACCCGCCAGGCCGCGATCACCAAGGAAATATCCGAGATTGTCGCCGGCGCGGCGGCCGTCTAACGAAACGCATTTATTGTTTGGGGAACGACGATGAGTCAAGGTGAAATTGTTCAGTGCATCGGCGCCGTGGTGGACGTCCAGTTCAAGCGCGATGAGATGCCGAAAGTGTATGACGCCCTCGCCATGGAAGGTTCGGAGCTGACGCTCGAAGTCCAGCAGCAGTTGGGCGACGGCGTGGTGCGCACCATTGCGCTGGGTTCCTCCGAGGGCCTGCGCCGCGGCATGATGGTGGCGAACACCGGCAAGCCGATCTCGGTGCCGGTGGGCAAGGCCACGCTGGGCCGCATCATGGACGTGCTCGGCAAGCCGATCGACGAGGCTGGCCCCATCGGCACCGAAGACCGCCGCTCCATCCACCAGAAAGCCCCGTCCTTTGACGAGCTGGCCCCCAGCCAGGAACTGCTCGAGACCGGCATCAAGGTGATCGACCTGGTTTGTCCGTTCGCCAAGGGCGGCAAGGTCGGCCTGTTCGGCGGCGCCGGCGTCGGCAAGACGGTCAACATGATGGAGCTCATCCGCAACATCGCCATCGAACACTCCGGCTACTCCGTGTTCGCCGGCGTCGGCGAGCGCACTCGTGAAGGCAACGACTTCTACCACGAGATGAAGGACTCCAGCGTTCTCGACAAGGTCGCGCTGGTGTACGGCCAGATGAACGAGCCGCCCGGCAACCGCCTGCGCGTGGCACTCACCGGCCTCACCATGGCCGAGCACTTCCGCGACGAAGGCCGCGACGTGCTGTTCTTCGTGGACAACATCTACCGCTTTACCCTGGCCGGCACCGAAGTGTCCGCGCTGCTCGGCCGCATGCCGTCCGCCGTCGGCTACCAGCCGACGCTGGCCGAGGAAATGGGCCGCCTGCAGGAGCGCATCACCTCCACCAAGACCGGCTCGATCACCTCGATCCAGGCTGTGTACGTGCCTGCCGACGACTTGACCGACCCGTCGCCCGCCACCACCTTCGGCCACCTCGACGCCACCGTCGTGCTCTCGCGCGACATCGCCTCGCTGGGCATCTACCCTGCGGTGGACCCGCTCGATTCCACCAGCCGCCAGGTTGACCCCAACGTCATCGGCGAGGAGCACTACGCCACGACGCGCGGCGTGCAGCAGACGCTGCAGCGCTACAAGGAACTGCGCGACATCATCGCCATCCTCGGCATGGACGAACTGGCGCCGGAAGACAAGCTCGTCGTCTCCCGCGCCCGCAAGATCCAGCGCTTCCTCTCGCAGCCCTTCTTCGTCGCCGAAGTGTTCACCGGTTCCCCCGGCAAGTACGTGCCGCTCAAGGAAACCATCCGCGGCTTCAAGATGATCGTCAACGGCGAGTGCGACGCCCTGCCCGAGCAGGCCTTCTACATGGTCGGCACCATCGACGAAGCCTTCGAGAAAGCCAAGACCCTGCAATAACTTATTTCCCTCCTTCTCCCGCAAGCGCGGGAGAGGGCCGGGGAGAGGGAATGTACAATATGGCCATGACAGTACACGTCGACATCGTCAGCGCGGAAGAATCCATCTTCTCGGGGCTGGCGGAGTTCGTCGTTCTCCCGGGTGAAGCCGGCGAGCTGGGCATCATGCCCGGCCACACGCCGCTGCTCACCCGCATCAAGCCGGGCGTCGTCCGCGTGAAAATGCAGGACGGTTCCGAAGAGCTCGTCTTCGTCGCCGGCGGCATGCTCGAAGTGCAGCCCAACCTCGTCACCGTGCTGGCCGACACCGCCATCCGCGGCAAGGACCTCGACGAAGCCAAGGCCCTCGACGCCAAGAAGAAGGCCGAGGAAGCGCTGCAGAACAAGACCTCGCAACTCGAGTACGCCAAGGCCCAGGCCGAACTGGCCGAAGCCATCGCCCAGCTCGCCGCGATCCAGAAACTGCGCAAGCGGCACTGAAGCAAGGCACGCATCAAAACGAAAGGGCAGCGCAAGCTGCCCTTTTGCTTTGGTGGCACGGAAAGGGGCGCTTCAAGAAATATCTGTAATCCATCAATCCTGACGTCAGTATTCGTCGGCGATCACGCCCTCCATCCGCCCCTTGTCGAGAATATCCAGCAGCACCAGACTCTGCTTCTCGGTCGGAATCTTGACAGGAATCTGCATGGCTACCTTGAGAACACCAATTTCCTTGGACGTGAGCAGGTCCTTTGCGAGCAGGGACTGATGAAGGCGAGCCCATTCCGCAGCCGGGACAGCCAGCACCCTTCTCTGTGCCTCGATGCCGTTGTCGATCCTCTGCGTCTGTTTCGCGGTTCGCACGGTCGCAGTCTGATCGTCGAGCGAAACAAGTCGTTCGTAGAACTCCGATGAGAGGAGATTGGCAATGGCTTCGGTGCGAGCCTGTATCCTCGTCCAGCACGCCTCCTTCTTGCACCATTCGGAAATGTTCGAGATGCCGTGCGGCGGTTTTATGATGTCATCGTTTACCTCCCCGGACACGGCAGCGATGGCGCTTTCGAGCACGGGATCGACCTTCTGAGCATTCCAGATTCCATCACAAAGATAGTGGGCTTGTGCGCCTGGATGATTCTCAGATACTCCCTGTAGAGGAAGTGCTTTACATCCTTGTGAAAGTCCTTGTCCTTGGCACGTCTGGAGCGCCCGGCCAGGGAATATGCCTGGCAGGGTGGGCCACCGATCAGCACCCAGGTTTCCTGCCCCTTCAGTGCAGCACGGATTTCCCTGTCAATTCTGGCTTCATCGGACTTTCCCAGTTCTAGGCACCTCGCCTCGGTGGCAGCATGCTCGAAGGCGCTGGCCACGGCAGGGATTCCGCGGAAAGTGGCCTCATCGATCTGGCCCCGTATGTAGCTGTAGTAGTGCTTGATGTCCTTGGTGCCGCGCAGACGCCTGAAGACTGCCCTGAGCGTTAGCGTTCGATGTGCAACAGTGTCCTTTTCGATGGAAAGTCCAATCTTGAAGAATGGCTGCTTCTTGTGGCCCTTCAGAGAGGCAAACCCCTCCCCGAGCCCTCCCGGACCGGCAAAGAGATCGATTATGGGAACTGGCATGCCTTACCTTTTGGATATCCGGTCAGGAGCCGCGCCGCTTGTCGCTACGGCCCTTGGCGCTGGCGGCCAGGCGCGCCGGCTTCTCGGCCAGGCGGCCGGTGACGTACTTGTGCAGGACGCTGGCGATCAGGGTTTGGTAGGGGATGCCTTCTTCCATTGCCTTGACCTGGATGTCGTTGAGGTCGATCGACGATAGGCGGATGTTCACGCGGCGGTCCTTGATGGCGGTGGCCCGCGCCGCAGCCTTCAGCCGCGCCAGCTCGGCCTTGGTGGCCTCCGACTTCAGCTTGCCTTTCTCGAAGGCTTCGAGCACTTCCGCTTCGTAGGCATCAATCTTCGACATCGCGTTCACCTTGCTTCAAATAGTCCCGTGTCGCCTTGCGGCTGGGGATGACGGTTTTCAGGAAGAAGTGGTCGTCTTCCTCCACGTACGGCACCAGGTAACAGTAGCCGTCGCTGGCGACTACCAGCACCCGCTGCCGTGGATACCTGGCCTGATTCGGATGGGCCAGGATATCGAGCAGCCCGCCGGACTCGATGGCGACCACGATGCTCTCGAAGGACATCCCGCGCTCGACCTTGAGCGTTTCGTTCTTCTCGGGGTTCCAGCGGAACGGCTTCATGGGAGGATGCTACGCTGATGTGTGCCTTTTGTCACCACATCCCGCCAAGGTCGCCGTGTTGTGGGGACTGACTTTTCCCAACCCGCTCAGGCGCTCCGTTTGCCGACGGGCTTGATGTGCGCCGGACGCATCGGGCCCGGCCAAAGCCGGTTCTTGTCATCCAGGAACAGCAGTTCCATTTCACGCAGCGCATTCATGTCGCGAATCCGGGTTTTGTCGTTGAGCTTGACGTACAGGCTTCGATACCAGGGGCTGTGCCGCACCGCTTCGAGATCGGTGGGGCCTTTGTCGAGCAGCTGTGAAAGGATCGTGTACTGGCGCGCGTTGATTTCCTTGCGGTCGAACGCCCGCCTGATGTGGCTCTCGAAGAGCAGCACCCCGACGATGCTGTTGCCGCGCTCGTGCAGCCGGTGGATGACGACGCGCATTCCTTCCAGGTGAAAGCGGACGAAGGTCTGGTTGGGCGATGCGTCGTGCTTCTCGGCGCTTTTCCGGCAGGTGTTGAACAGCGTGAAGTATTCGTGGATGTTGTCGAGGTAGTGGCGCGCCATGGCGAACGGTGCGTAGCGGTAGCCCGCCGCCTGCAGCAGCGTCGCTTCGATCACGCGGCCGACGCGGCCGTTGCCGTCCCAGAAGGGATGGATCGTTTCGTAATGGAAATGGACCAGCGGAGCGCGGATCAGCGCGGGCACCTCGTGCTCGAGCAGGCAGTCGTGCCATTCGATCAGCTTGCCCATGAGCAGCTTCACGTCGCCGCCGTACTGGGGCGGTTTGTAGCGGCCGCCGTGGGCCTCGTCGCCCACCCAGGTGGTCTTTCCCTTGGGGTTGTCGCGGAACACGCCGGGGACCATGTCCGGATCGGGAAGGTCGCGCGTGATGTGGGCGTGGATGCTGCGGATGAAGTCGAGATCCAGGCGCCAGCCGGGCGTGCGTGCGGCTTCCTGCGCGTGGTCGTAGGCCGCCTTGATGTTCACGGCGCGGCGCTGCTCGGTTTCCTTGACCTCCGCCGGGTCGAGCTGGAGCACCCGCGCGGTTTCCTCTTCGCTCAGCGTGCCGCCTTCGATGGTGTTGGTGCCGAACACGCTGCTGGCCACGACATCTTTTTCGAGCTGTCTGGCCACCTGGTTGAGCGGCGTCTTGATGAAGAGCTCGTGCGCGTCTTCCACCCGCTGCAGGGGCACGACCAAGTCCTCGAGGTCGACGCCGACCTGGAAGGTGAAGGGGCCGAACCGGTCGGTTTCGACCCTGAGCTGGCAGTTTGGCAGCGGTTTCATTGACTAAAAATGTCCTGAAAAATGTCCTCAGAAACTTATATAAACAACATTTATTAACAGTTAGCTATGTTATTTAAGCTTGAATTGCGTGACAAATAATGTCCATACATTGATAACATTTTAGGCGAATTTCCCGGACTGGCAACCTTTATCTTCCGGTGATGGCTGGTTTGACCATGCCCAATTGAGGCATTATCATGCCCAGAATGGGTACGAAATCCAAAACCCCTGCAGCGCCGGCCGGCCTTGCCGATGTCCTGTTTTCAGGCACGCAGCAGCGCGTGCTGGGCTGGCTCTTCGGCCAGCCGCAACGTAGCTATTACGCCAATGAGCTGATCGGGCTGGCGGGCTCGGGCTCGGGCGCGGTGCAGCGGGAACTGAAGCGGCTGGAGCAGAGCGGCCTGGTCACGGTGCATACGGTCGGCAACCAGAAGCACTATCAGGCGAATCCTGCCTCGCCGATCTTTGCGGAGCTGTGCGGCATCGTGCAGAAGACGGTCGGCCTCGCCGAGCCGCTGCGCGTCGCGCTGGCGCCGCTGGCGAAGAAGATCAAGGCGGCCTTTGTCTACGGCTCGGTGGCCAGGCGGGAAGATACGGCGACGAGCGACATCGACCTGATGCTGGTCAGCGACAAGCTGACCTACGCGGATGTTTTCGAGGCGCTGGAGACGGCCGGTGCCCGTCTGGGCCGCACGGTCAATCCGACCATCTACACGCGCAAGGAACTCGCCAGGCGCCGCGCCGAGGACAACGTCTTTGTCACGCGCGTGCTGGCGCAGCCGAAGCTCTGGCTGGTCGGAGGCGAAGATGATCTCGCCGCTTGAAAACCTGACCGGACCCGGCAAGCCGCTGAAGGCCGAGGGACCGGATGCGAAGGAGTTCGCCGGGCTGGTGCGTTCCGGCCTGGCGCGACTCGCGGATGCGGGCAATGCGGCGCTTTCGCTGGAGGGCCGCTTCGACCTCGCCTACAACGCGGCGCACGCGCTTTGCCTGGCGGCCTTGCGCCGGCATGGTTACCGTTCGGCCAATCGCTACATCGTGTTCCAGCTACTGCCGCACACGCTCGGCCTGGGGCCGGAGGTCTGGCGCGTGCTGGCCAAGTGCCACGACATGCGCAATCAGAGCGAATACGAAGGCATCCTGGATGTGGACGAGCGCATCGTCGTCGACCTGATCGCCGCCAGTCGTGCCGTCGCGGCGAAGCTCGATGTGCTGCCGCCCGTTGGCGGCACATGAGCGCTGATTGCCTCCCCCCACCCAACACCCTCTTCGGCCACCCCCTGCGCGGCCTCTGGTCGCTCGATCCCGGCATCCGCTTCCTCAACCACGGTTCCTTCGGCGCCGCGCCGCGTCATGTGCTCGCGGCGCTGGAGTTCATCGAGGCATTGGGCGTCGATTGCTACCAGTCGGAGCTGGTCGGGCAGGCGCGCGCGGCGGCAGACATCGTCGCCGATGCCTGGCGCGTGGCGCCGGGCGCGCCGCTCGGCATTCGGCATGTACGCGGCTATGGTGACGCTGCCGCTGCCGGTGGAGGAAGCCGGCAGCGAGGAAGCGGCGCGGCGCTGGCGCAAGCGGCTGCTCGACGAGCACCGCATCGAGGTGCCGCTGTTCGCGGTGAACGGCCGCCTCTGGCTGCGCTTCTCGGCGCAGGTGTACAACGAGCTGTCGGACTACGAGGCGCTGGCGCGGGTGTTTGGATAGGTGAATATATGCCGGCTATGACCGGCATTATTCTTGACATAAGCCGGTTATAGCCGGCACAATAAGCTCGTATAAGCAGGTTATAGCCTGCTCAAGGAGCGTCTGATGATTGATTCCGATAAGAAACTGAAGCGAATGCAGCTTTCCGATGCGCTGCAGGCTTACCCAAGCCCGGAAGCGGCCATGCTGCCGCGGGGTGGATGGGTGCGTGCGATCCGGGAAGCGCTGGGCATGACGCAAGCGCAACTGGGTGCGCGCGCCGGCATCAGCCGGCAATCGGTGCAGGATTTCGAGCGGGCCGAGGCCGATCGCCGCATTACGCTGGACAGCCTGGATCGCCTGGCGCGGGCGATGGGTTGTCGCGTGGCCTATGCGCTGGTGCCGGAGGGCGGCACGCTCGATGATCTGCGCGAGCGCCGCGCCGACGCGCTCGCCGAGGCCTTGCTGCAGCCGACCGACCATTCCATGAAGCTGGAGGCGCAAGGCGTGTCTGCGCCGGAACGCGAGCGCCAGCGCAAGTTGCTGGCCGAGTCACTGCTGAGGGGAAGCGCGCGCAAGCTATGGCAATGAATCTCGACTATCCGCCCGGCGCCACGCCGCTCGATCCCGACGAGGCGGCTGGGCTGATCCCCTCGCACATCGCCAACCACGGCCAGTTGAATGAATGGGAGATGGTGAACATCATCGAGGGGGAGCGATGGGCTTTCGGGCGGCGGCACAGGTATCTGCTCGGCAACGAGTTCGTCTGCGCCCTGCACAAGCGCATGTTCGGCAAGACCTGGCGCTGGGCGGGAAAATTCCGCACTACCGAGAAGAACATCGGTGTGGACCCGCTGCGCATCCAGCCGGCATTGCATGATCTATGCGAGGACGTGAAGATGCAGCTTGAGTGCAAGAGCTATCCGCTCGATGAAATCGCGGCGCGGTTCAGTCACCGGCTGGTGGCGATCCATCCCTTCGCGAACGGAAACGGCCGGTTGTCGCGAACCATGGCGGATTTGCTGCTGGCACAGCACGGCGCACCGCGTTTCACCTGGGGCGCGGGCAATCTGGTTGCCGACGGTGAAGTGCGGCAGCGCTATCTCGCTGCCCTTCGCGCGGCGGATGCGAAGGACTACGGCCCGCTGTTGGCGTTCGTGCGCTCGTGATCGGGTGTTTCATCGAGGCATTGGGTGTCGACTGCTACCAGTCGGAACTGCCTGGCGCGTGGCGCCGGGCGGCCGCGGGCGGGTGGGGCGGTTGTTAGGCGAGGCTCAGGCGAACAGCCAGGGCTGCGCGGCTTTGTGTTTCGCTTCGAAGGCCTTGATCTCGTCGGCGTGCTGCAGCGTCAGGCCGATCTCGTCGAGGCCGTTCAGCAGGCAGTGCTTGCGGTGCGGCGTGATGTCGAACTGGAACCACTCGCCGGCGGGGTTGCGCACGGTCTGCGTCTCGAGGTCGACGCGCAGCTTGTAACCCTTCTGCGCGGTGCACTCACGGAACAGTTGATCGACGATCGCGCCCGAGGCGACGATCGGCAGGATGCCGTTTTTGTAGCAGTTGCCGAAGAAGATGTCGGCGAAGGACGGCGCGATGACGACCTGGAAGCCGTAGTCCTCGATGGCCCAGGGGGCGTGCTCGCGGCTCGAGCCGCAGCCGAAGTTGTCGCGCGTGAGCAGCACCTGCGCGCCCTTGTAGCGCGGCTGGTTGAGGACGAAGTCCTTCTTCAGCGGGCGCTTGCTGCAGTCCATGCCCGGCTCGCCGAAATCCGCGTAGCGCCATTCATCGAAGAGGTAGGGGCCGAAGCCCGAGCGCTTGATCGACTTGAGGAACTGCTTCGGGATGATGGCGTCGGTGTCGACGTTGGCGCGGTCGAGCGGGCAGACCAGGCCGGCGAGGGATTTGAAGGCTTTCATGGCGGTTCCTTATTGCTTGCGGATGTCGACGAAGTGGCCGGCGATGGCGGCGGCGGCGGCCATCTCGGGGCTGACGAGGTGGGTGCGCCCGCCGGCGCCCTGGCGCCCTTCGAAGTTGCGGTTGGAGGTGGAGGCGCAGCGCTCGCCCGGGGCGAGGCGGTCGGCGTTCATCGCCAGACACATCGAGCAGCCCGGCTCGCGCCATTCGAAGCCGGCGGCAAGGAAGATCTTGTCGAGGCCCTCGGCCTCGGCCTGGCGCTTGACCTGGCCGGAGCCGGGCACGACGAGCACCAGTTTGACGTTCGCCGCCTTCTTCCTGCCCTTGGTGAATTTGGCGGCGGCGCGCAGGTCCTCGATGCGCGAGTTGGTGCACGAGCCGATGAAGACCTTGTCGATCTGGATGT
>Ga0209476_10002768_pt1 | contig 11681 bp, 8 predicted proteins | sample KloWWTrecipitate_FD_187179 | JGI IMG/M metagenome (GOLD analysis project Ga0209476, IMG submission 187179) | Active sludge microbial communities from Klosterneuburg, Austria, studying microevolution and ecology of nitrifiers - Klosterneuburg... | ecosystem: Engineered > WWTP > Aerobic digester >...
GCGTCAGTGGCGAATGGTGCCTCCGCTGGAGCTCCCGGGTCCGGTTCGGCGCCGGCGTCGATCGCAGTGCTGCCCTTCGCCAACCTCGGCGGCAAGGCCGAGGACGAGTACTTCTCCGACGGCATGACCGAGGAGCTGCTCAACGTGCTGGCGCGCAACACGAAACTGCAGGTCGCCGCGCGCACCTCGGTGTTCCAGTTCAAGGACCAGGGCGGCGACGTGCGCGAGATCGGGCGCACGCTCGGGGTGGGGCACATCGTCGAGGGTTCGGTGCGGCGCGACGGCGAGCAGGTGCGGATCACCGCGCAGCTGATCCGCGTCAGCGACGGATTCCATGTCTGGTCCGAGTCCTGGGACCGCGAGCTCAAGGGCGTGTTCGCGCTGCAGGACGAGATCGCGCAGCGCCTGGCAGAACAGCTCGGCGCCACGCTGGCAGGCACGGACGCGCCGGGCTTCGAGGTGCGCGAGGCGGTGGATCCGCAGGCCTACGACGATTTCCTCAAGGCGCGGGCCCTGTACCGGGAGCGCCGCAATATCCTGCAGGCCTTGCAGCTGTTCCGGGCCGCGGTGGCGCGCGACCCCAAGTTCGCCAGCGCCTGGGCCAACCTCGCGCTGGCCTGCGAGGTGGCCGCCTACCATACGACCGCGATGCAGCAGCGCGTGGCCGGCGATCGGATCGCGTGCATGCGCGAAGCAGCGGCGCGGGCCGCCGAATTGGCGCCGACGGCCGCCATCACCCTGCACGCGCAGGCCAACCTCGCGCGCGCCGAGAGCCAGCTCCTCGACGCCGATCGGCTCTACCGCGAATCGATCGCGCGCGACGCGACCTATCCCGACGTGCGCGAGGACCTGACCGAACTGCTCACCGACGTCGGCCACCTGCGCGAGGCGGAGAGGGAGGGCCGCGAGCTGGTGCAGCTGGAACCGACCAGCGCGCTGTTCTGGTTCCGGCTGGCGATGATCGGCATGCTGCGCGACGATGCCGCCCTGCTGGACGAAGTCCTCGCGCGCGTCGCGTCGATCGATCCGCGGTATTTCTTCGGCCTCACCACGGCGTTCCGGCGCGCGCTGTGCCACGGGCGCCGCGACGAGGCGCGCATCGCCGTCGAGGGCGCATTCGCCGCCAGCCCGGACGCCGTCGCGTCGCTGCTGGCGCTCAATCGCTGGGCGCAAGGCGATGCCGACAGCGACGATGCGCTCTCGCGCCAGTTCCTGCGCAGCACCTTCCTGGCCGATGGCCTCAGTCTCATCGCGAAAAGGGGCGAGGCCGAGCTGTACTTCGAGGTGCTCTTCGATCCGCGCGACCGCGACAAGCGCTTCGACAGTTTCCGCCACCTCGTCTGCCCGGTCGCCGCGCCAATGCTGCGCGACGCCCGCGCGCACCAGTTCCTGCGCGAGGCCGGCTTCGAGGCCTACTGGCGCGAGAAGGGCTGGCCGCCGCAGTGCCGGCCGTTGGGCGAAGGCGACTTCGAGTGCAGCCCGGCGCCGTTCGAGCCGCGGCCCGCCGCCGCCGCGGTGGCTGCGATCATGCCGACGTGGAGCAACAGGCCATGAGCCTCTACGCGGAGCTGCGCCGTCGCAAGGTCTTCAAGGTCGGTGGCGCCTACCTGGTGGTGGCGTGGCTGCTGATCCAGGTCGCCGCCACCGTGGCGCCGCAGTTGCAGTTGCCCGACTGGGCGCCGCGGATGATCACGTTGGTGCTACTGCTGGGCTTCCCGGTGGCACTGGTGCTGGCGTGGGCGCTGGATTCGACGCCGGAGGGCATCAAGGTCGACGGCGCGCCAGCGGGCGACAAGCGCATCTATGCGATCGCGGGCGTGCTCGCCGCGCTGGTGCTCGTTTGGTACTTCCGCGGACCGCCAGCCGTGTCGATACCCGACCTGGCAGGCGCCGCGAAGCCAGCGCCTGCTGTGGTGGCTCCGGCCGCATCAACCGACACCAATGCCACCGTACCCGCGCAGAAGTCGATCGCCGTGCTGGCCTTCACCGACCTCAGCCCCACCAAGGACCAGGAGTACTTCTCCGACGGCATCGCCGAGGAGATCCTCAACGCGCTGGTCAAGGTCAAGGACCTCAAGGTGGCCGGGCGAACCTCGTCGTTCTACTTCAAGGGCAAGAACGAGGACCTGCGCAAGATCGGCGAGACGCTGGGCGTCGCCCACATCCTCGAAGGCTCGGTGCGCAAGCAGGGCGAGAAGGTGCGCATCACCGCGCAGTTGATCAAGGCCGACGACGGCTTCCACCTGTGGTCGGAGACCTACGACGGCGACCTTGCCGACGTGTTCGAATTGCAGGAGCAGATCGCGCGCAAGATCACGGATGAGCTCAAGCTCGTGCTGCAGGGCGGGCAGGAGCAGCGCCTGGTGCCTGTCGCGACCGCCGATCCGGAGGCCTACGCCAAGTTCCTGCAGGCCACGGCGATCTTCAATCGCCGCGAGCGGGCGAAGTTCCCCAATGCAATCGCGCTGCTCGAGGAAGCAATCGACCTGGATCCATCCTTTGCGCGCGCCCACGCGCGCCTCGGAGCGTTCCACGTCCTCGCGCCGGAATATACCGGGGCCGATTTCGAAGCCTCCCTCGCCGCCGCACGCCTGCATGCGAACCGCGCGATCGAGCTGCTGCCGACGCTGGCCGAGCCGCATACGGTGCTCGCCTACGCCTTCGGCCAGCAACGCGATCTCCTGGCCGAGCGCGAATCCTATCAGCGCGCGCTCGCGGTCGATCCCGACGACGTGCTCAGCAACTTCTGGGCGGCGATTCATTTCATGCGCGTCGGCGACCTGGACGCGTCCAAGCGGCAGTTCGAGCGGGTGCTTGCGATCGATCCGATGCTGCCCAATGGCCTCACCTGGCGCGGCTGGGTTTACGCCTTCGACGGCGACACCGCGAACGCGCGCCGGGTACTCGAGCGCGCACTCGACCTCGGGATCGGGAATGCGCACTTGCCGCTGTCGCTGGTCGAACGCGCCGCAGGCAACGACGCCAAAGCGATCGCCGAGATGGAGCTGGGCCTTGCGGCGTTCGGCGCGGGTCTACCAGTCGAGACCCCCGGGCTCATCGCTGCCGGCGTGTTCGGAGACGACGCGGCCAGGCGTCGCGCAGTCGACCACGTCGAGGGGCTGATCGGGTCACGCGCCGGCACCGTGTCCGGACCCTTGGGGTTCTCCCTGATCATGCTCGGCGAGCACGCCCGCGCGCTGGAGGTGATCCAATCGGGGCTCACCACCTCGAGTATCTGGCAACTGGCGCTGTGGGGCCCGAGCGGCCGCGACGCGCGCCGCCTGCCGCAATTCGCCGAGTTCGCGCGCCGGGTCGGCTTCGTGGCGGTCTGGGACAAGTACGGGCCACCGGATGGCTGTCGCAAGGACGCCGGCGGCGACTACCGCTGCGAGTAGTGCAGGTGCCCGCAGCACAGGCCGAGCGCCATGCAGATGCACGATGGGCACGCATATATTCTGGTCACGTCACCGGAGCAAGCCATGTCTCTACCGCGCGATCCCCACCGTCGCCAAGCCCTCGCCGGGGCGCTCGCATTCGCAGTACTCTCCAGCCTGCGCCCGCTGCTGGCGGCGACGCCGCGGCAGACCGAGGGTCCGTTCTTCCCGATCGGTGATCCGGCCGAGGCGGACTTCGACCTGACTCAGCTGGCGGGTCACGATGCGAGCGCCGCCGGCCGCGTGGTGGAGATCCACGGCGTGGTGCTCGGCGCCGACGGCGCGCCACTGGCCGGTGCGGTGGTCCACGTCTGGCAGGCCAACCACCACGGTCGCTATGCGCATCCGGCCGACGACAACCCCGCGCCACTCGATCCGGACTTCCAAGGTTACGCGAAGCTGCGCACCGATGACGCGGGGGCATGGCGGGTGAAGACCATCATGCCCGGCGCCTATCCCGTCGGGCGCGGCTGGTCGCGGCCGCCGCACGTGCACTTCAAGGTGTCGCATCCGGAACATCGCGAGTTGGCCACGCAGATGTACTTCGCCGGCGATCCACTCAACGCCGTCGACCGCATCCTCGGCGCGCTGACGCCCGCCGAGCAGGCGCAGGTGGTCGTCGATTTCGGCACCGCCGGCCCCGGCGCAATCCCGGTCGGCCGATTCGACATCGAGCTCGCGCGGGTCTAACCTTGTACTTGTGATAGCGTGATATCATCGCCCGTACCAGAACGCTTCGGGAGCGCGCCGTGGCCCAGATCATCGTTCGAAACCTCGACCCCGCGATCAAGACGGCGCTGCAGGAGCGCGCCATGCTGCGTGGCACCAGCATGGAGGCCGAAGCGCGCGAGATCCTGCAGCGGGCCCTGTCCCGGTCGCGACCCGCGTCGAGTGGCCTCGGCAGTGCGATCCGCGCACGATTTGCCCGCGTGCGCGACACCGTCGATCTGCAGGTCTTGCCTCCGGCCAAGGTGCGCGCGCCGCGGCTTCCGGATTGATCGGCACGACCAGCCGACCCGTCCCGCGACCTCGCAGCCGTGATCGTCCTCGACACGAACGTGATCTCCGAACTGATGCGCGCGCAACCCGCGTCGCAGGTCGTGGCGTGGCTGGATGCGCAGGACGCCGAGTCGGTGTGGATTTCCAGTGTGAGCGTGCTCGAGATCCGTTACGGCATCGAACTGGTCGACGACAATGCGCGGCGCTTGCGCCTGGAGCGCGCCTTCGACGCCATGCTGCGCCAGGACCTGTCTACGCGCATCGTCTCCTTCGACGTCGCGGCGGCGGAGCAGACCGCACGCCTGAGTGCGCTGGCGCGTCGCCAGGGGCGCACGATCGAACTGCGCGACGCGATGATCGCCGGCATCGCCGCGGCCCAGGGCGCCTTGCTGGCCACGCGCAACACGCGCCATTTCGCCGAATGCGGGGTCGATCTGGTCGACCCCTGGCAGCCTGCGGGCGCATGAGCCTCCCACCGTGAGCCTCCTCGCCGAACTCCAGCGCCGCAATGTCATCCGCATGGCCGGGCTGTATCTGGTCGTGGCGTGGCTGGTCGTGCAGGTGGCGGGCACGGTGCTGCCGATGTTCGGCGCGCCGGCTTGGTTGCCGCGCAGCATCGTGGTGCTGCTGGCGATCGGATTTGTGCCGGCGCTGGTGTTCTCGTGGATCTACGAGTTCACGCCGCAAGGCCTCAAGCGCGATGCCGAGGTGACGCCCGCGCAGTCGATCTCGTCGACGACCGGGCGTCGCATGGACCGATTGATCATCGTCGGCCTGGTCGCAGTCGTCGCGCTGTTCGCGGCCGACCGCTTCTGGCTGGGGGAGGGTGACGAAGGAAAACCGGGGTCAGAGTACAGTTCCGGGACGGAGTCGGTCGCTACGTCGGCAACATCGCGGCCGGAACTGTACTCTGACCCCGGTTTTCCCACGGCGGCTTCCTCCCCGGCAGCGCAGAAGTCGATCGCGGTGCTGGCGTTCGCCAACCTGAGCGAAGACGCCGGCAACGAACACTTCGCCGACGGCATCAGCGAGGAACTGCTCAACGTCCTGGCCAAGGTGCCGCAGTTGAAGGTCGCCGCGCGCACCTCCGCCTTCCACTTCAAGGGCAAGGACACGCCGATCCCGGAGGTCGCGCGCCAGCTCGGCGTGGCCTACGTGCTCGAGGGCAGCGTGCGCAAGGCCGGCGACCGCGTGCGCATCACCGCGCAGCTGATCAGCGCGGCCGACGGCTTCCACCTGTGGTCGGAGAGCTTCGACCGCGAACTCAAGGACGTGTTCGCGCTGCAGGACGAGATCGCCGGCATCATCGCTGGCAAGCTGCAACTGACGCTGGGCGCCACCGCGCGCGCCGCGACCCAGGTAAACCCGGAGGCCCACACACTGTTGCTGGAGGGTCGCCACTACTGGATGCTGCGGACCCGCGATGGCTTCGAGCGCGCGGAAGCCGCTTACGCCCGCGCCATCGAGATCGACCCCGGCTTCGCGCAGGCCCACGCCGCCATGGCTGAACTGTGGGCGATTCGCGGCTGGTACCGCCTGCTCGAAGCCGAGCCGGATGCGGACGCCGACTTCGTCCGCGCCCGCGCCAGCGCGGAGCGCGCGATCGCGCTTGACCCGGCGCTGGCCGAGCCCCACGCCGCGCTCGGCGCCGTCTTGTACAACCAATTTCGCTACGCCGAGGCCGACGCGGCGTTCCGTCGTGCGATGGAACTCAATCCCAACTACGCCGGTGCCTACGTCTGGCACGGGCTGCTGCTGGCTGCCATGGGCGATCCGGAAGCGGGACTGGCCGCGCTGGAGCGCGCGCGCAGCCTCGATCCGCTGTCCACGGTGGTGCTCAACACCCTGAGTGGAGAACAGTTCGCCGTCGGCCTCGTGGAGGAATCCCTGGCCACGATCGAACGGGCGAAGTCCCTCCGCACCGAGGTGTTCCTGCCCGACTACTATCGATCGGTCAGGGCAAGGCTGGCACTCGGCCAGATCGATGCGGCGGTGGCGGACGCGCGGGTGATCACGCGGGACCGGGATCGGCGCCCGCGCTGGTCCGTTGACGTCGATGCCATCGTGGCCCTGCGGCGCGCGGGCCTGGATACCGAGGCGCAGGCGCATGCCGACTGGGCTCGGGAGCACTTCCCGGCCGACAGCCATCACCAGGGCATGGTCCTGGCGGCGCTCGGCCGGCATGCCGAGGCCTGGCCCTACCTCGAGCGGATGCCGCCGCCGCAAACCCGCGACCTCTTCTACTTGAGCTTCTGGGACGGGATCCGCGACACGCCGGAGTTCGCCGCGCTGATCGCCAAACTCGGCGTTGAAGTGGAGTACCGCAAGGCACGCGAAGCCCTCGCCCGGATCGGTCGCCGCGCCGCCACCCCGTCGCCTGCCGCGAGCGCACCATGAGCTTTCTCTCCGAACTGCGGCGCCGCAACGTCATCCGCATGGCCGGGTGGTACGTGGTCGGCGCCTGGCTGATCGTGCAGGTGGCGAGCATCGTGTTCCCCGCCTTCGAGCTGCCTGCCTGGACGCTGCGCGGCTTGATCCTGCTGCTGGCGCTGGGGTTCGTCCCGGCAATGGTGTTCGCGTGGGTTTTCGAGCTGACGCCCGACGGGCTCAAGCGCGAGCGCGAGGTCGACGGATCGCGGGGCGTCGCCACCCCCGCCGCGCGCAAGCTTGACCTGGTCGTGATCGTATTGCTGCTCGGCGTTGGCGCAATGATGCTGTGGCAGATGCGCGGCACGCCGGGATCGGCGGCATCTGCACCGCCGGCGACGACCGCGCCGACCGCGAGTCCGCCGGGCGCAGCCGTTGCCCAGGTCGTGATCGACAAGAGCATCGCGGTGCTGCCGTTCGCCGACTTCAGCGCCGGTGGCGACCAGGGCTGGTTTGCCGACGGTCTGGCCGAGGAGATCCTCAACGCGCTGGCGCGCACGCCCGACCTGCTGGTCAGTGCGCGCACCTCGTCGTTCCGCTACAAGGGCAGCGAACTGGCGATCCCGCAGATCGCGCAGGAACTCGGCGTCGCCCACGTGCTGGAGGGCTCGGTGCGCAGCACGCCGCAGCGCATCCGCGTCACCGCGCAGTTGATCCGTGCCGCCGACGGTTTCCACTTGTGGTCGCAGACCTACGACCGCGACCTCGCCGACATGATCGAGATCCAGGAGGACCTCGCACGCCAGATCGCGGTGGCGATGCAGACCAGCATGGACCCGCAGGCGCTGTCCGACATGGCCGCGGTCGGCACCCGTTCGGTCGAGGCCTACCAGGCCTACGTCCGCGGCGTCGCCGCGGCGAGCCGATTCGACCCCTCCAATTTCAAGGAGGCCTATGCGCATTTCGAGCGGGCGCGGGCGCTCGATCCCGCCTTTGCGGCCGCCCACGCGCGGGCTGCCGACTTCTGGCTGGAGCAATTGGACCCGACCGGGATGGTAAGTGGCGTGACCGGCGAGACCGCGGTACGCGTGGCGCAGGCGTTCGACCAACGCATCGACCTGGCGATCCGGCACGCGGCGAACGAGGTCGATCGCCTCCGCACCCGGCTGCTCAAGGCCCGACGCGACTTGCGCTGGCGCGAGGCGATCGAGCTTTCCCGCGAGCTGCTGGCCGTGCGGCCCGGCGATGACGACACCATCAGCGCCCTGCTGGAAATTGCGACGCACGCCAGCGATCGTGAACTGGCGAAGGCGGTTCTCGACGAGATCTGGCCGCAGGCGCTGCAGCGCGAGGTACCAGCCTCGACCCACCTCAATTACGCGCATCGAAACATGGACCGTCGCAAGGCCGCCGACCTGGCGCTGCAGCTGCTGAAGCGCTGGCCGGACGACCCGGAATTGCTCTACCAGGGCCATCGCGCCCTGTTGTGGGATCGGCGGGTCGAGGACGCCGCCGCGGTGCTGGCGCGCTGGCAGTCGCAGGTCGAGGACAAGATGAACTGGAGCGCCATTCCGCCGGCGCGCCAGGCTTGCGCCGAGGGGCGGCGGGCCGACGCCGAGGCAATCCTTGCCGGAATCGACCAGCACGACCTTCCGCAGCGCTGGCACCTGCTGATGCTGCTGGGCAGGATCGGCGAGGCCAATGACCTGCTGCAGCCGTTGGAGCGCGCCGGGAACACGTATGCGCTTGCAGGGTTTCTCGTCTACCCGCACTTCGATCCCGCGCCATTTCCGTCGCTGATGGCGGTCCTCGAGCGTGAGAAGGTGCAGCGACCGCCGACGGTGCCGCTGCCCTTCGCCTGCCCGCCGGCCGGGGTGGCGCTGTGAACGCGCGCAACGCGCGAGGCGCCTCGGGCAGGCCGGGCCTGCTTGCAGAACTGCGCCGCCGCAACGTCATCCGCATGGCCGGGCTGTACCTGATCACGGCCTGGCTGCTGGTCCAGATCGCGGAGACCCTGCTGCCGATCTTCGATACGCCTGGCTGGGTGCTCAAGGCGCTGGTCGTCCTGGTGGCATTGGGATTCATTCCGGCGCTCGTCTTCAGCTGGGTATTCGAACTGACGCCGGAGGGTCTCAAGCGCGACGCCGAAGTGACGCCGGCGCAATCGATCGCCCCGCAGACCGCCAAGCGCATGGACCGCCTGATCCTGCTCGGCCTCGCGGCAGTCGTGGTGGTGGTCGCGGCCGATCGGTTCTGGCCGCGCACTGACCCGGTCGCGCCGGCGTCAACGGTCGCCTCCGCCGCATCCGACGCGGCGAGTGCCGCGGTCAACGCCGCATCGATCGCCGTGTTGCCCTTCGCCGACCTCTCGCCGGCCGGCGACCAAGGCTATTTTTCCGACGGCATGTCCGAGGAGATCCTCAACGCACTGGTCAAGGTCGAGGGCCTGCAGGTCGCCTCGCGCACCTCGTCCTTCGGCTTCAAGGGCCAGGAAGCGCTGGGCGTGCCGGCGATCGCCGGCAAGCTCGAGGTGCGCCACATCCTCGAGGGCAGCGTGCGCCGCGCGGGCGATACCTTGCGCATCACCGCACAGCTGATCGACGCCGAAACCGATCGGCACCTCTGGTCCGAGACCTTCGATCGACCGCTGACGGCGGAGAACGTCTTCGCGATCCAGGACGACATCGCCCGCGCGATCGTCGCGGCCCTGGTCGATTCGCTGGACCTCAAGGACGTCGGCGACGTCGCGCCGGCCAAGCCCACCGCAAACCTCACCGCCTACGACCTGTATCTGCAGGCGCGGGCGATGTTCCAGGCCCGGCGCGACTTCGCCGAGGCCGATCGCCTGCTGGCCGAGGCGCTGGCGCAGGACCCGGCCTTCGCCAAGGCCTGGGAGCTGCGCGCGGCCGTCATGATGATGATGGACGAGTACGGCGGCTCCAAGCTCGATGCCGCGGAGATCTATCGCGTCGCCACCGGCTACGCCGAGAAGGCCCTGGCAATCGATCCCCGCAGTGCGCTGGCGCTCGCGAGCATCGCCAACATGAGCGGCCTGGTATCGAGCAACCTCGGGCAGCCTGCCGACCGGGCGAAGATCATTGCCGACCTCGAGCGCGCGATCGAGATCGACCCGCACAACAGCAACGCGATGAACTGGCTGGGACTCGCCTACGCAATTGTCGGCCAGAACGAGCGCGCGCTGGCGACGTTCCAGCGTTGCAGGGAAGTCGACCCGCTGCTCGCGCCGTGCCCGGAGAATGAAATGGAGGTCCTGTGGGTGCTGGGTCGTCCGGAGGATGCCCTCGCCAGATTCATGGTCAACCTGGACCAAGGCCTGGTGACAGAAAACTACGCCAACTTCGCCGTGCTCGCCCATTTCGAGGAAAAGACCGCCTTCCTCTACGCGCTCAACCAGCCGCTCTGGCTGGCCGGCTGGCGGCGGGGAAACGAGGTCTATGACGCCTTCCGGAATCCGGACGCGGACCACTCGGTCCTGCTGGCCGACTTGCGGAAGTTCCTGCACGGGCGCACCACGAACGATTCGTACATCGGCAGCGTGCTGATCCCGTTGGGCGGGCACGAGTTCGTACCGTTCCCACTGGTGATCTGGGGACCGGAGTTCACCCGCTACCGGCAGTCCGGGGAGTTCAAGCGTTTCATCGAGCAGGGAGGCGTCCTGGCCTATTGGCAAGAGCACGGCTTCCCACCGCAATGTCGCGCGGCAGGTGCCAGCGGCTTCGAGTGCGACTGATGATTTCGGAGATAATCAGGTGACGCCGGGGAGCAGCCTGCATGTTGCTGCGTAGGGTCATCGAGCACGTCCGTGAGCAGAACTGGATCGCGATCGGCATCGATTTCGTGATCGTCGTGGTCGGTGTGTACCTCGGCATCCAGGTCAGCAACTGGAATGCCGAGCGCGAGACCCGGCAGCGAGGGGCGGAGTTCAGCCAGCGCCTGCGGGCCGACCTGAAGGAAGAGGGCTGGCTGTACCAGTTCATGATCGAGTACTACAGCGACGTGCTGGCGGCGGCCGAGCGTTCGGTCGATGCACTGACCGGCAAGGCGCCGCTGTCCAACCATGACCTCCTGGTCAACGCGTACCGCGCCTCCCAGTACCGGCACGGCGCGCGCCGCCGGTCCACCTATGACGAACTGGTCTCGACCGGCAGCCTGGGCCTGATCAAGGACCAGAAGTTGGCCGGGGTCGCGGCGCGGACCTATCGGATTACGACCCTCGAAAACCTCGTGCGCGAGAGCCTGGAATCGCTCTACCGGCAGGCTTTCCGGATGAGCATTCCCAATGACGTGCAGCGCGCGCTGGCGCGGCACTGCGGCGACCGCCCCCTCAAGCTGGGCGACTACGAGGGCATCGCCGACGTGCAGGGTTATCCGTGCACGCTGGAGTTGCCACAAGACGCCATCGATGCGGCCGCGACGTCGTTGCGATCGGATCCGATGATGATCCGTTTGCTGCGACTGCGGATCGCCGACCTCGAAACCCGCCTTGGCGACTTGACCAGCAACAACCGCGATGTATTCGAGGGCCTCCGGGACATCGCCATGGAGGGTCGATGAGCCAGCGCGGCGCCCACGGCGGCTTGCCACGCGGGAGCTGCGCGCATGCTGCTGCGTAGGGTCATCGAGCACGTCCGCGCGCAGAACTGGACCGCGGTCGGGATCGACTTCGTGATCGTCGTGGTCGGAATCCTGCTCGCCATGCAGATCTCGGAGTGGAGCCAGGCGCGACAGGACCGGGTGCGCGAGCGGGCCTACCTCGCCCGAATGGCCGCCGAGCTCCAGCAGAGCTTCCAGGACATCGAGGCCAGCATCGAAATCGCCCAGGAACGCGAGGCGCTAGGCCGCCTGCTGGTTGGTTCGGTG
>Ga0209476_10002770_pt1 | contig 11674 bp, 9 predicted proteins | sample KloWWTrecipitate_FD_187179 | JGI IMG/M metagenome (GOLD analysis project Ga0209476, IMG submission 187179) | Active sludge microbial communities from Klosterneuburg, Austria, studying microevolution and ecology of nitrifiers - Klosterneuburg... | ecosystem: Engineered > WWTP > Aerobic digester >...
CGCCGCTTACGAAAAGCAGTTCGGTTCGCGTCCGCCGATCTTCGCTGCCGGCACCTACGACGCCGGCCTGATGCTGACGCACGCACTTCCCGAAGCCGCCAGGAAAGCCAAGCCGGGCACGCCGGAATTCCGCGCCGCCCTGCGCGAAGCGCTGGAAGGCACCAGGGAGCTGATCGTCTCGCAGGGCGTGGTCACCATGACGCCGCAGGACCACTCCGGTTTCGACCAGCGTGGCCGGGTTCTCATGACGGTCAAGGACGGCAAGTTCGTGATGGTGAAGGACTGATGGTATCGCCGGGCCTGATGCGACCGAAGGCACCAGGCCCGTCATCCCCGCCCCCGATCGGAGTCGAGGGCAGGCTCCAGCGGGGATCCATGACAGTTGGACGACACTGGATTCCCGCTTTCGCGGGAATGACAGTGCCTATGGAGGACGCATGACGCTCGCCCAGGTCTCCCTCGACGACAAGTACAAGCTCGACCACGGCCGGGTGTTTCTCACCGGCGTGCAGGCCCTGGCGCGGCTGCCCATGCTGCAGCACGCACGCGACCGGGCCGCCGGGCTGAACACCGCCGGCTACGTCTCCGGCTACCGCGGCTCGCCGCTCGGCGGCCTCGACACCGCGCTGCACGACGCGCAGCGCTTCCTCGCCGAACACAACATCAAGTTCCAGCCGGGCGTGAACGAGGACCTCGCCGCCACCGCCATCTGGGGCACGCAGCAACTGCACCTGTTTCCCTCCCCGCAGGTCGACGGTATCTTCGCCATGTGGTACGGCAAGGGGCCGGGCGTCGACCGTTGCGGCGACGTCTTCAAGCATGCCAACTACGCCGGCACGGCGAAGCATGGCGGCGTCCTGCTGATCGCCGGCGACGACCACTCGGCGCGCTCCTCCGCCGTGGCGCACCAGAGCGAGCACATGTTCTCCGCCTGCGGCATCCCGGTGCTGGCGCCGGCCGGCCTGCAGGAATACCTAGACCTTGGCCTGCACGGCTGGGCCATGTCGCGCTACTCCGGCTGCTGGGTGGCGATGAAGACCACCTCCGACACCGTCGAGAGCTCGGCCACCGTTGAGGTCGACCCGAGCCGCGTCACCATCCGCCTGCCGGAGGATTTCACGCTGCCGCCCGACGGCGTCAACATCCGCTGGCCCGATCCGCAACTGGTGCAGGAACACCGCATGCAGGAGTCGAAGGTCTATGCGGCCCTCGCCTACGCCCGCGCCAACCGGCTCAACTACCTGGTTTTCGACAGCCCGCGGCCGCGCCTCGGCATCATCGCCTGCGGCAAGGCCTACCTCGATGTGCGCCAGGCGCTCGACGACCTCGGCATCGACGCGCAGGTGGCTGCGGACATCGGCCTGCGCCTGTACAAGGTCGGCATGCCCTGGCCGCTGGAAGCCGACGGCGTGCGCCAGTTCGCCGCAGGGCTGGAGGAAATCCTCGTCGTCGAGGAAAAGCGCCAGATCATCGAGTACCAGTTGAAGGAGATGCTCTACAACTGGACAGATGAAAGCGGCAGAGACGTGCGCCCCCGCATCGTCGGCAAGTTCGACGAAACCGGCGAGTGGCCGGCGCCGCACAACAAGTGGTTGCTGCCGCCAACGGCGGAGCTCACCCCGGCCATCGTCGCGCGCGCCATCGCCGCGCGGATTGGCCGCTTCCACACCTCCGAGCGCATCCGCGACAAGCTGGCTTTCCTGGAGGCCAAGGATCGGGCGCTGTCCAAACCCAAGCTGGCCCTGATGCGCATGCCTTACTTCTGCCCGGGCTGCCCGCACAACCTGTCCACCCGCGTGCCGGAGGGCTCCTGCGCCCTGGGCGGCGTCGGCTGCCATCTGATGGCGGTGTCGATGGGCCGCAACACCGTCACCATCAGCCAGATGGGCGGCGAAGGCGCCACCTGGCTCGGCATGGCCGGGCATTCCGGCACCCGGCACGTCTTCGCCAACATGGGCGACGGCACCTACTATCACTCGGGCCTGCTCGCCATCCGCGCCGCCGTCGCCGCCGGGGTGAACATCACCTACAAGCTGCTCTACAACGACGCCGTCGCCATGACCGGCGGCCAGCCGGTGGACGGCCCGCTCAGCGTGCCGCAGATCACCCGCCAGATCGAATCGGAAGACGTCGCCCGCATCGTCGTGCTGGCCGACGATCCGGACAAGTATGGCGACAATGCCGGTTTCGCTTCAGGCATCGAGATCCGCCACCGCGACGAGCTCGAGCGCACCCAGCGCGAATTGCGCGACATCCCCGGCGTCACGGTGCTGGTGTACGACCAGACCTGCGCCGCCGAGAAGCGCCGCCGCCGCAAGCGCGGCAAGTTCCCCGACCCGGCCGTGCGCGTCTTCATCAACGAGCAGGTGTGCGAAGGCTGCGGCGACTGCAGCGCCAAGTCGAACTGCCTCTCCGTCGTGCCGGTCGAGACGGAGTTCGGCAGGAAGCGCGCCATCGACCAATCCACCTGCAACAAGGATTACGCCTGCGTCTCCGGCTTCTGTCCGAGCATCCTCACCGTCCACGGCGGCCAGTTGCGGCGCGGCAAGGCGCTGCAGGCAGCCGAAGCGGACTTCGCCGGCCTGCCCGAGCCGGCACTGCCCGATCTGGCGAAACCTTACGGCATCCTCGTCACCGGCGTCGGCGGCACCGGCGTCGTCACCATCGGCGCACTGATCGGCATGGCCGCCCACCTCGAGGGCAAGGGCGTCACCGTGCTCGACATGACCGGGCTGGCACAGAAGGGCGGCGCCGTCATGTCGCATGTGCGCCTGGCCGAGCGCCAGGAACAACTGCATGCGCCACGGCTGGCCACCGGCGAGGCCGACACACTGCTCGGCTGCGACATCGTCGTCGCCGTCAGCAACGACGCCCTGGTGAAGACGCAGACCGGCCGCACCCGCGCCATCGTCAACACCGGCAAGGCCATCACCGGCGATTTCGTGCGCAACCCCGACCATCCCTTCCCGCTCGCCACCATGGAAGGCCAGATCCGCGACGCCGTCGGCGACGGACAGGCCGACCTCCTCGACGCCAGCCGCCTCGCCACGCTGCTGATGGGTCACTCCATCGGCACCAATATGTTCATGCTCGGCTACGCCTGGCAGAAGGGCCGCGTGCCGCTCTCCCTCGACGCATTGATGCGCGCCATCGAGCTGAACGGCGTCGCCGTCGAGGACAACCAGCGCGCCTTCCTGTGGGGCCGCCGCGCCGCCCACGACCCGGCGGCGGTCGAACGCCTGGTCGCCGCCAGCGAGCCGCTGCTGCCGACCCACGAACTATCGCAGAGCCTCGACGAAATCGTTGCCCGCCGCCGTACCGTGCTGACTGACTTTCAGGACGAAGCCTATGCCCGCCGCTACGAGGCGCTGGTGCTGCGCGTGCGCGCCGCCGAGACGTTAGTGCAGCCGGGCAGCGAAGCGCTGGCCGAGGCCGTCGCGCGCAACTACTTCAGGCTGCTCGCCTACAAGGATGAATACGAGGTGGCGCGCCTATTCAGCGACGCGGAATTCGAGCGCACGCTGGCGTCCACCTTCGAGGGCGACTACCGCCTGCACTTCCACCTGGCGATTCCCTTCATCAGCCGGGCCGATCCGAACACCGGCATGCCGAAGAAATTCGCCTACGGGAGCTGGATGCGCCTGGCGATGAAGCCGCTGGCGAAGCTGAAGTTCCTGCGCGGCACCGCCCTCGATGTTTTCGGGCGCACCGAAGAGCGCCGGCTCGAACGCGCGCTGATCGGCGAGTACGAGAAAACGGTGGAAAGGCTGCTGGCCGGACTGCGCGCCGACAACGTCGCCGCCGCCGCCGAGATCGCCCGTCTGCCGGAGACCATCCGCGGCTACGGCCCGATCAAGCTGCGCAATGCCGCCGCGGCACGGGCGAAGCAGGAAGAACTGATTGAGCGCTATAGTCAGTCCCCGCAACACGCCGCACACGCCGCCGCGGCGTAACCCCCGTCATTCCCGCGGAAGCGGGAATCCATGGGTATCGCAAGGCTTGTGGATTCCCGCTTCCGCGGGAATGACGGTTTTTTCAGCGCGACACGGGCGCGGGAGGCGGAGGCGGTGGATACTGAGGTGCGGCGGGCGCGCTCTGCCGCTCCTGCGTGTAATGGCCGGACACCGGCACGCGATGCCCCTTCGCGTACATGCACTGCACGAAAGCGTTGTCGTAGCGCCGCTGCGCTTCGCGGGCGGAAACCTGTCCCGAGCCCGCGCCGGCCATGCTGCCCACCACGAGGCCGGCGCCGGCACCCGTCCCGGCACCATGCCGACCGCCGATGGCGGCGCCGGCCACCGCGCCGATCGTCGCACCCAGCGCTGCGCTGCGCACGCCGGCACTGCCCGCCGCACCTTCCGCGGACAGCCCGGTCTGATCGGCGGCGTACTGACGGCACTGCACGTCGTCCTGGCGGAACTGCTCGAAGCCCATCCCCGTACCCGGCATCACCAGCACGCTCGGCCCATCCGGCATCGAAACGCAGGCGCCCAGCGCGAACGGCAGGGCGAGCAGCAGAAATTTTGAAGAAAGCGGCATGTTTGACCTCGCTCAGTTCGGCGGCGTCGGCACGACGTGCAGCCAGCCGCCCGGGCAATCCTTGACGTAGGGATAGTAGCCTGGCGGATGGGTGCAGTAATACCAGTAATTCTGCGTTTGCGGCGCGGGCTGGGGCGCGGCCCGCTCGATATAGATTTGCGGCTCCGGCCGCACGACCACCGGTGGCGGGTAGTAGTAATAGGGCGGCGGAGCGTACCAGGGATTGGCATAGGAAAACGCCAAAGGCACGCCGATATAGATGCCGAGGTGGGAAGAACGGTGGTGGTGGTGGCGATCGCGCGCCAGCGCCGATCCGGCCGTTGCCGCCGCGCACAAGAACACCAGCCACAGGACAAACTTGCTTTTTTTCATGATCGACTCCATGCATGGGCCAGGTAGGGGCGGGCTTGCCCGCGATTGCGCCCCGCAGGAAGTACCCTTGGGGTGAAACTGCCATTTTCGCGGGCAAGCCCGCTCCTACATGAAGCCTGCCTTCAATATAGCCCTCCCGCACCCGATCCGGGCACTCCTGAAACCATTCGTTACACTTTTTCCGGCGCCGGCCCGCGCTAGAATCGCGCCATGCTCCCGCCCTTCTTCTCCAGCGCCTTCCGCCCCTTCTACTTCCTCGGCACGCTCTATGCGGTACTGCTGACGTCCGCCTGGCTGGGCGCCTATCTCGGCGTCTGGGAAGTGCCCTCCGTCGGCACGCCGCTGCGCCTGTGGCACGGCCACGAAATGCTCTTCGGCTTCGCCGCCGCCATCATCGCCGGCATCGTGCTGACCGCCCTGCCGAGCTGGGCCGGCACCGAAGAGATTCGCGGCGGGCGCCTCGCCCTGCTCGTCGTCCTCTGGCTGGCTGGCCGCGCCGCCTTCTGGGCGGCGCCCTGGCTGCCGCCGCTGGCGCCGGCCATCGTCGACCTGCTGCTTTTCCCCGCCGTCTTCCTCATGGTCGCACCGCAGCTCGCGCGCGCCGCCAACCGCCTCTATCTCCTGTTGCTGCCCATCCTGCTGGCGCTGGCGGGTGCGAATGCCGCTTACCACTACGGCATCCTCGCCGCCAACACCGCCTTCGCCGGCCTCGGCCTGCGCGGCGCGCTCTACGCGATCATCGTGCTGTATGTCCTCAAGGGCGGCGTGCTGGCGCCGATCTTCACCGGCAACGCCCTGCGCGAGAAAGGCCGCGGCGACCAGGCGCCGTTCAACGTCGAACTGGAGATGCTGGCCGTCGGCGTGGTGCTGCTGCTCGCCGCGCTCGACCTCGCCGGCGCGCCCTCGCTGTGGATCGGCCTGGCGGCGCTGGCCTGCGCCTTGGTGCACGCCGCGCGCACGGCGCGCTGGAAGGGCTGGCGCCTGCCCGATGTGCCGCTGGTGTTCGTCATGCACCTCGGCTTCGCCTGGCTGATCTTCGCCTTCGCGCTCAAGGCCGTGGCGGAACTCAGCGGCCTCGTGCCGGAAGCGGCCTGGGTGCACGCCTTCACCGTCGGCAGCCTCGGCCTGATGATGCTTGGCCTGATGACGCGCGTCAGCCTGCGCCACACCGGCCGCCCGCTCGTCGTGCCGGCGTCGATGAAGCTCGCCTACGGGACGATGTTCGCCGCCGCGCTGATCCGCCTGGCGGCGACGGTGCACGGGCTGGGCGACTGGGCGGTGGCGCTGGCCGCCGTGTTGTGGGGACTGACTTTTGCTCTCTACTTCGCGCGCTTCGGCGCCATCCTGCTGCGGCCCAGCCTGCCGCACGACGCGAAGAAACGCCCGGTATAATTTCCAGAATCGTTCGCCGTCACTTTCCCGAGGGTAGCCGCATGTCCGCCAGTCCAGAAGCTCAGCAGCCCGAACTGTATTCCGCAACACTGGTCCGCTCCGAGCGGATCACCCCCGCAACATCGCCAGAGGAAGTCCGGCACCTGGTGTTCCGCACGGGCAAGCGGGCGTTCGCATGCCGGACGGGACAGAGCATCCGCGTCATGGCGCCGGGACAGTTCGGCAACAGGTTTCATGTACGCCTCTACACGATCGCCGATCCGGACCGGGAAACCGACGAGGGCACGGAATTCACGCTGTGCGTGCGACGCTGCTTCTACGTCGACGAATACAACGGCGAGCAGTACCGGGGCGTGGCCTCCAACTACCTGTGCGACCTGAAACCGGGCGAGCGCATCGCCTTCGCCGGCCCCGTCGGGCTGGCATTTCCCGTGCCGGCGAACCGCTCGGCCGACCTGCTCATGATCGGCATGGGCACCGGCATCGCCCCCTTCAGGGCGTTCATCCGCCACCTCTACGAAAACCTGGGCGGATGGGAAGGCAAGGTGCGGCTCTTCTACGGCGCGCGCACCGGCCTGGAGATGCTGTACATGAACGAGCAGAACAACGACCTCGCACACTACTTCGACGAGAAGACCTTCAAGGCCTTCCAGGCCGTCAGTCCGAAACCGCACTTCGATGCGCCGATCGCGCTGGACAAGGCGATTGAACGAAACTCAGCGGAAGTGTGGGAGATGCTGCAGAAACCCGACACCCACATTTTTGTGGCCGGCATGGAAACGATGCTTGCCCAAGTCGAGAAAACGCTGGAGGGGCTTGCCGGTCCGGCGGAATGGGCGCGCAGGAAGAGCGAATTGGTCTCCAGCGGACGCTGGAGCGAGGTTCTCTACTGAAGCACGGAACTTTTCCGTAGAAATTCAGGCGGCGCCGCTGCGTCAGTCATGTCAGCGTGCCGAGACGGCCGCCACCACCACGCAGGCGCCCAGGAACAGGTTGAGCATGACCAGCCGGCGGATGCCGTCGAGGGCCTGCGCGGCGGCCGGCCAGTCGGCGGCGGCGCACCGCTCGCGCAGCCGCGGGAACAACACCCCATAGACATAGGCGAACACCGCCGCCATCACCAGCCCCAGCGCCAGCATGATGTGCCAGCCGACCGGCGCCGTGCGAAAACCCACCTCCAGAAGCAGGACGATGCCCGTAACCAGGAGGATCAGCACCGCAACGGCCGTATACGGCAGGAAGCGCGCGAACGTCGCCGCCATGAGCGGCAGACGCCGCGGCGGATCGAGCACTTCCAGCGCCGCCGGCCGGAGGCAGAAATGGGCGAAGAACATGCCGCCAAGCCATGCGATCGCGCCGGCGAGGTGGAGGAGGATCAGGAGTTGTCGGAGCATAGGATCATTCTCCTGCAGATAGGCTGCTGGTTCAGGGTTTCAAGGCAGCGATCAGCGCCTCGAACGGCAGCAGCACGCAGCCGTGGCGGTTGCGGTGCGGGCGCACCGGTTCGAAGAGAGCAAGTTCCGGCCAGCCGGGCGGCGGCTCGCTGCCGGCAAGGGTAGCGGCGACCTGTTCGTGCAGCGCGTTCGCCTCCGCCGCATTCAGTCCGGCGCCGTGCAGACCGACCAGCGAGGCGGCGGCGCGGCAGAGCAGGCAGCCCTTCACGTCGTGGGCGATGGCCTTGACGCAGCCGGCCTCCAGCGCGACCTGCATGCGCACGCGGTCGCCGCAGAGCGGGCTGTCGCGCAGTGCTTGACCGTCGGGCAACGGCAGCGTGCCGGCGCCGTGGGCGGCCCTGGCGAGATCGAGCAGCGCCTGCTGGTAAAGGTCGTCGCTCACGCCAGCTTCCTCATCGCATCCTTCAGGCCCGCCAGCAGCGCGTCGACGTCGGCCTCGTCGTTGTAGGGGGCGAGGCTGGCGCGCACGGCGCCCTGCACCTTGAAGAAGTCCATCAGCGGCTGCGCGCAGTGGTGGCCGCCGCGCACGGCGACGCCGTGCCGGTCGAGCACCTGGCAGACGTCGTGCGGATGGATGCCGTCGAGATTGAAGGAGACGATGGGCAGGCGCTGCTTCAGATCGCGCGGTCCGAGAAAAGTCAGTCCCCGTAACACGGCGATTCCGTCGATCAGCCGCTGCGCCAGGCGTGTCGTGTGGGCGTTCAAATCTGCCCACGGCTGCTGGCGCAGCCAGTCGAGCGCCGCGCCCAGCCCGATGGCCTGGCCGATCGGCGGCGTACCGGCCTCGAAACGGCGCGGCGGCAACGCCCAGGTGGTTTCTCCCGTCGTCACGCGGCCGATCATGCCGCCGCCGCCGAGGAAAGGCGGCAGCGCGGCGAGCGCCTCGCCCCGGCCCCACAGCACGCCGACACCGGTGGGGCCAAAGGCCTTGTGGCCGGAGAAGGCGTAGAAGTCGACGCCCAACGCCTGCACGTCCACCGGGCCGTGCTGCACCGCCTGCGCGCCGTCGACCAGCACGCGGGCGCCGACGGCATGGGCCGCGACAACGATCGGCGCCAGATCGGTGATCGCGCCGGTGACATTGGAGGCATGGGTGACGGCGACCAGCTTGCAGCGCGGCGTGATCGCTTCGCCGAGGCGCGTCAGATCGAGGCGGCCATCCGGGGAAAGCGGCAGGAGGCGCAGCACGACGCCGCGCCGGTCGCGCAGCATCTGCCAGGGCACGAAATTGCTGTGGTGCTCGGCGAGGCTCAGCACCACCTCATCGCCGGGCTTGAGGCCCTCGCCGAAGGCGTGCGCGACCAGGTTGATCGAAGCGGTGGTGCCGGCGGTGAACACCACCTCCTCCGCGTCGGCGGCATTCAGATAAGCGGCGACCTGTCGCCGCGCGTTTTCATAGGCGGCGTCGGCCTGTTCGGCGAGTTTGTAGGTGCCGCGCAGGACGTTGGCGCGATGCTGCAACTCGTGGCTGGTGACGGCATCGAGCGCCGCCTCGCAAAGCTGGCCAGTGGCGGCATTGTCGAGGTAATGCAGCTCGCGGTGGCCGGCCAGCAGCGGGAAATGCACACGCCAATTCGACGGAGAGAATTTCATGGTTTTTTCTGTGGGAGCGGCCTACCGGCCGCGATATCTGCCGCATCCCAGGGGTATTTCCTGCGGAGCACAATCGCGGCCGGTAGGCCGCTCCCACATCAGGAATATGCTTTTCCGTTCGTAGCTGAGGCTCATCGCTAATCAAGTAGCTTTTTCAGAGCCTGCAAATTATCCGGCGTATCCACGTCGGCGTGGATGGCATCGTCGTCCATGTCGACGCTGCGAATGCGCTGCGGATGTTCTTCGAGCAATCCACGCGCGCCTTGGTCGCCGCCCACCGCCTGCATGGGCGCGAAGAACTCGCGCGGCCAGAGGATCGGGTTGCCGCGCCGGCCGTTGCGCTGCGGCACGACGATGGCCGGCTGCTTTCGCTCGAAGGCGTCGATCACGCGGTCGACCTGCACGGCGCTGACGCGCGGCATGTCGGCGAGCAGCACCACGGCGGCTTCGGCCTCGGGCGGCAGCGCGGCGATGCCGGCGCGCAGCGAGGTGGACATGCCCTGCGCGAAGTCGGGATTGCGCACGATGTCGATCCTGCGGCCGGCGAGCAGCGCCTCGGCCTGCTCCGCCTCGTGGCCGAGCACCACCGTCACCGTTGCGGCCTTCGAGGCCAGCGCGGCATTCACCGCGCGCACCAGCATCGGTACGCCGTCGACTTCGGCGAGCAGCTTGTTCGTGCCGCCCATGCGCGAGGATTGCCCAGCGGCGAGCACCAGCGCGGCGACGTTGGGCGCGCCGGCCGGCACGGCGGGAACGCTCTCGACTTCGCCCTCTTCCTCGTCCTCGGGTTCGAGCGGGCTGCGGATGAGGCCGCCGACGCCCATGCGCATGATCTCGGCGCGGCCGACCGGCAGGCCGGCGACCAGGCGCTGCAGCACCCAGTCGAGGCCGTTCGAGCGGCGCGAGCGCGCGCAGCCCGGCAGCACCAGCACCGGCACGGCGTCGATGTGCGCCAGCAGCAGCATGTTGCCCGGCTCGGCCGGCATGCCGAAGTGGTCGACGTCGCCGCCTGCGCCGACGACCGCGGCAGGCACCGTGTCGAGGCGGTCCTTGGTCACTGTGGCGCCGGCGATCAGCAGCAGGTCGCAGCCGGCGGCGCGCGCCTCGCGCAGCTTCGCCTCGTACTCGTCCCGCGCGTGGCGGCAGCGCAGCACCAGGGCGAGGCGGCTGCCGAGGCCTTCGAGACGGTTGCGCGTGGCGGTGACGGTGCCGCGGAAGACGTTCTCCTTCATGCCCGGCAGTTCGCCCATGATCAGCGCGGCGCGGCGCGGCTGCAACACGGCGAGCCGGAGCAGCGGCCCGCCCGCGGCGATGGCGCGGCAGCGCTCGACCAGCTCGCGCGTGACGGCGAAGGGGATGATCTTTACCGTGGCGAGCACCTGGGCGGGCCGCACCAGGGCGTAATCGGGCAGCGTGCCGATGGCGACGGCCTCGTCGAGCGCATTGAGGGCGTCGATGCGTGCGGCGTCCACCCGCAGCACGCCGCGCACCGAGGCGTGCACGTTGCAGCGGCCGGTATAAGGACGGCGGGTTTCCGTGTTCGGGCCGACCAGCAGCGCGGCGATCCCGGCGGCGCCGGCGTTCTCGTCGAGGTCGCCCTCGCCCATGCGCGCGCCGGTGACGGCGTCGATGCCGGCCTGCCTGAGCAGGGCGATATCTGCCGCAGTGAGGACGCGGCCCTTCTTCAGCGTCTTCGCGCCGAGGTTGAGCGTGTGGGCGAGCGTGACGCCCTCGGCTTCCTCGCAGCGGAATTCGCCGAAGATCACCCGCCCTCTCCCCTGCCCTCTCCCGCCGAGGCGAGAGAGGGAGAACATCCCCTCTCCCCGCTCACGGGGAGAGGGTCAGGGTGAGGGGAAACGGCATATCGGGCCTGAATCACCTGCGCGAGCGCCGACACGGCGATCTCGGCCGGCGAACGCCCGCCGAGGTCGAGCCCGACCGGCGCATGGATGCGCGGGATGGCGCCAGCCAGCCCGGCCTCGGTGAGCCGCGCCACGCGCTTGGCGTGGGTGCGCGAACTGCCCAGCGCGCCGATGTAGAAACACTGACTTTGCAGCGCGGCGATCAGCGCGGGATCGTCGAGCTTGGGATCGTGCGAGAGCGTCACCACGGCGGTCTGGGCGTCGAGGCCGATGCGCGCCAGCGCCTCGTCGGGCCACTCCGTCGTCACCGTCACGCCGGGCAGGCGTTCCGAGGTGGCGAAGGCGCGGCGCGGGTCGATGACCACCACCTCGAAGCCGGCCATCGCCGCCATCGGCGCCAGCGCCTGGGTGATGTGCACGGCGCCGACGATGACCATGCGCGGGGCGGAGGCGTAGCAGCGC
>Ga0209476_10002773_pt1 | contig 11671 bp, 12 predicted proteins | sample KloWWTrecipitate_FD_187179 | JGI IMG/M metagenome (GOLD analysis project Ga0209476, IMG submission 187179) | Active sludge microbial communities from Klosterneuburg, Austria, studying microevolution and ecology of nitrifiers - Klosterneuburg... | ecosystem: Engineered > WWTP > Aerobic digester...
TCCAGCAGGGGCGCATGGTTCACCCCAGGTCGGTGGGCCACCCCGGCCCAACGGTCTACGCCCCGCATGGCAAAGCGTTCGGCCAGTTCCTTCTGGTCGGCGGCCAGCACATTGATGGCATAGTGCGCGCCCGTGGCCAGCACTGCCATGGATGCCGCGTTGCGCGAGAGGCTCCACACAACGAGTGGTGGCGTGAGCGAGACCGAATTAAAGGAGCTTGCCGTCAGGCCTACCAGGTCGCCCGCAGGGCTGCGGGCCGTCACGATGGTGACCCCGGTGGCAAACATTCCCAATGCATCGCGGAACTCGCGTGCGGAAAAGCTGGGGGGAAGAGGCAGGAGGGAGGGGCGCACGTGAACGAAAGAATCGGGCGGGCTATTATCGCCCCGGTACCCAATTTCTGCTGCCGCAGGGAGATGTGCGCTGCCTCCGCGACTGTTGACATGCCCCTACCCCAGATTTTTACCCTGAACCGCCTTGTACCGCTTTTCTCCCTATGGGTGGCGGCTTGAAGGCCCCGGTGCGTGTGTGGGCAGCAGCGCTGCTCAGCGTTGCCGCGGGGCTCGCGACACTCTCTAGCGTGAGCGCTGCTGAAGCGCCTCGCCCGCCTGCGCACAACGCCCCCCAGCCAGGTGCCTGCGACCTGTTTCTGGCGCGCTTGCCCGGTGTGGGGCGACCGTTGTGCCAGGACGCACAACTCGTGTCCAGCGGCAGCGTATCGCGGCAGGGGCGCCCCCTCTTCTGGCGCGACGTGCTGCCCGCGCCTTCGGTGTCTGCCCCGCCGGGTGCCCCGTTGCGCGTACTGGTCGTGGGGGCTATGCATGGTGATGAACTCACCTCGGCCTCGCTGGCGCTGCATTGGATTGGCCTGGCCGAGAAGGCCCGCCAACCCGTGCATTGGCGCTTTATCCCGGTGCTCAACCCCGACGGTCTGCTGGCGCGCCGCCCCACCCGGGTGAATGCGCGGGGCGTGGACCTGAACCGCAACTTCAACACCCCGGGCTGGGAGCGCGATGCCCCCTACTATTGGGAAAAGCGCACCCGCAAGGACCCCCGGCGCTGGCCAGGCCCCACGCCGTTGTCCGAACCGGAGTCCCGCTTCCTGCACGAGCAGATGGCGCAGTTTCGCCCGCAACTGGTGGTCAGCATCCATGCCCCCTACGGCGTGCTCGACTTTGACGGCCCGCATGAACCGCCCTTGCGCCTGGGGCATTTGCGCCTGGACCAGGTGGGTGTTTTTCCCGGCTCCCTGGGCCACTACGGCGGCGTGCAGCAAGGCATGCCCGTCGTCACCATTGAGCTGGATCATGCGCTGCGCATGCCGCGCGACGCCGAGGTGCGCTCCATGTGGCGCGACCTGCTGCGCTGGATGGACACCCGGCTGTTGAACGCCGGGCTGCCGGAGGCGATAGAAAAAAATAGTAAAAAAGGCCTCTAGCGCTTTCTGGTAAAGCGCTATTAGCTATGAAAAGTGAAGCAATTTTCGGGCTTTACCACTGCGGCCATCTTTACGACGCACACTCCGCCCGCGGGCTGACGAGCGTCTGACGGTGTACATCCCAGGCAGGGAAAGTGCGGGGCCGTGGCCCTGGCTGCGGGGACTATGCTGCGCCCTTTCCCGGAAGGAGCACTCCCCATGAGACGGATTCGCACATGGCTGGCCATCGCTGTCGGCGCCTTGACCTTGGTCACCACGCCGTGGTTGCACGCCCAACAGGGCAACGCCGTCCGGGTGGGCGTGATTGGCCCGTTCACCGGCCCATCTTCCGACTTCGGCAAACCCATGCTGCAAGGCATCGAACTAGCGGCCGACGAGATCAATGCCGTGGGCGGATATTTGGGACGGCCCCTGCAATTGGTCATCAAGGACGATCGGGGTGATCCGCAGACGGGTTTGACCGCCTCGCAAGATCTGGCTGCACAGGGCGTGGTGGCCACCATCGGTTTTTGCAACACCGGGGTGGCGCAAAAGTCCCTCGATGTGTACCAGAACGCCAAGATCCCGCTCATCGTGCCCTGCGCCACCGGCACGCCGCTCACAGCCAAGTTCCCTGCGCCCGAGAGCTATATTTTCCGCACCTCGGCGCGCGACAGCATTCAGGCCCCATTCGTCGTGGACGATATCGTCAAGCGCGGCTGGACCAAGGTCGCTATTTTTGCCGACACCACCGGCTATGGTGAGGCCGGGCTCAAGGACGTGGAGGCCGCCTTGCTGGCGCGCAAGCTCAAGGCGGTGCACATCACACGCTTCCCCCCTGGGTGTGGCCGATCTGCGTGAAGAACTCAAGGCTGCGCGCGATGCGGGCGCCAATGTGATCTTTAGCTACACCGTGGGCCAGGAAAACGCTGTCATTGCCAATGGCCGCAAGGACCTTGGCTGGAAAGTGCCCCAGGTCGGGGCCTGGCCGCTTTCGTTCCCGTTTTTCATTGAGGGCGGTAAGGATGCAGCGGATGGCGCGCTGATGGCGCAGACCTTCATTGCCGAGCCCAGCAACGAGCGGCGCGCGGCGTTTTTGAGCGCCTTCACGCGCAAGAACGGCAAGCGCATGGCTGTGCCCATGGCGGCGGCGCAGGGCTATGACACCACCTACCTGCTGATCCATTCGCTGTTCGGCATCCGCAACGGCAAGATCGACGGCCCTTCGATCAAGACCGCGCTGGAGAACATTCCGCGTGTGTACTACGGTGACGTCGCTACCTACGAGAAACCCTTCAGCCGGGACGACAAGGACGCCATCACTGAGAACATGCTGGTGATGGGCAAGGTGCAGGGTGGGGCCATCACGTTTGCCTACCCGGAAGACGCCAAGCGCAACCTGATCGTGCAGCGCAAGCAATAAGAACGGCTATCCGCAGCCTGGGCAGGCTGCGGTGGTGCCCAACCGCTGGCCGATCAGCCAGCCCTGCGGTGGGCGGCCTCGGGGCGCTTTGGCACGTGTTCCCACCCAGGGTGCGAAGAAACGGCGCACTGGACGAGCCGCAGGCCCCGACGATGGCAGCCCTGTTGAAAACTTAGTCTTTTCGGTCCCTAGCGCTTTGCTGTATTGCGTTAATAGCTATGGTATCAATAGCGGTTTTGGCGTGCTGCGGGCGCAGCACTTTCTGGCCGTAGGGGGTCTGTGCGCCACGTAGGTGCCGACGGGCAGGCGCCGAAAGCGATGTTTTTCATGGCCGGTAGGGTGCGCGAGATTGCATTCCAATAAAAGCAAAATTAAACTTCACCTGAATTCATCAGCGTGGCTAATATGGTTTGCTGCGTCCCATTCCTTCAACCGCCCCTCACACCATGAGCTCCTACGACCCCGCTGCCCTGGAATGCCTTGCCGCCATCATTGAGGAAGGGGGCTTCGAGCGTGCCGCCCAGCGCCTGAACGTCACGCAGTCCGCTGTCTCGCAGCGGCTACGAGCGCTGGAGGCACAAGTGGGCTCGGTGCTGATCGTGCGCAGCAGGCCGCTGCGGCCCACGACGGCGGGGCAGTTGCTCCTCAAGCACACCAAGCAGATGCGCCTGCTGCGCGCCGACCTGGAGCGCGACCTGCAGGAACTGGCTCCCAGCGCACCGGGGGGTGGGCGGGAAGACGAGCGCATCTCCATTGCCATCAATGCCGACAGCATTGCCACCTGGGCGCTGGGCGCGCTGCAAGACCTGGTGCACCAGCGCCTGCCCCTGGAAATCATTGTGGACGACCAGGATTTCACCCAGGAATGGCTGCGCTCGGGCCAGGTGCTGGGCTGCGTCACCACACTCAAGCAGGCGCTGCGCGGCTGCAAGATGGTGCCGCTGGGCGCCATGCGCTATGTGGCCGTGGCCTCGCCCGCGTTTGTGCAAAAGCACCAGATCAATGGCCTCACGGCGCACAACTTCCGCACGGTGCCGTACCTCTCGTTCAACCGCAAGGACGATATGGCGGTCGAGTTTGTGTCCCGGGCCTTCGGGCTCAAGCGGGTGGCGCTCAACCACCTGTTTGTACCCAGCTCCGAAGGCCAGATGCACGCCGTTGCAGCCGGGTGGGCCGTGGGCGTGCTGCCCGAGTTGCTGGTGCGCGACAAGCTGGCCGACGGCAGCCTGGTGGACATGGCCCCGGGACAGGTACTGCTCATCCAGTTGTATTGGCACTGCTGGAACCTCGAATCCGAGGTGCTCGACGCTCTGACCCTGGCCCTGACGGACACGGCGGCGCGATCGCTGGTTGCCTCGTGAGGGTAAACACCCCCTAAACGCCGTGGTTACGAAACAACTGAAGCATATATTTTTAAACCGTAATGCATAAGATGGAGGGTATGTCGACCCAGCCCATCAAAATTTCCTTCAAGGAGCAAATGCACCAGGCGCGTGAGCGCGCCATTTTGCAGGCCGCCTGCGACCTGCTGGGTGCCAAGTCGTTTGATGCCATGACCATGGACGACGTGGCCAATGGCGTGGGTATTGCCAAGGCCAGCTTGTACAAGCATTTCGGCAGCAAGGAAGACCTGTGCTGCGCCGCGATGGTCGAGGTGCTGCACCTGGTGCGCGCCTTTTTGGCCACCCTTGACCCCCAACTGCCCGCAGTGGACAAACTGCGTGCGGTGGTGCGCTGGTCGCTTGAGCGTCTGCTGGCCCATGAAATGCCTCTGCTGCCCAGCCGTAACTCCACGCTGCGCGGCGTGCTCATGTCCAACAAAGAATATGCGGACGGTGTCATTTTGCTCAGCGACAGCCTGGGTGAATGGATCGTGCAGGCGCAGGCCGAAGGCGTTATTGAGCCCAGCTTGCCCCCGCTGGTGGTGCTCTACACCTTGTACGCGCGCGCCTGCGATCCGGTCGTGGGGTTTCTCAAGGAAAGTGAGCTGTACCCGGACGACGAGATCATCGAACTGGTGCTGCGCACCTGTTTTGACGGGTTGAGCGCCCGATAAAAAAACGCCCGCAGATGCGGGCGTTTTTACGGACCCCGGGCGGGTTGCTCTCAGGCAGGCAGCAAGACCCGGTCCACCACGTGGATCACCCCGTTGCTCGTGAACACATCGGTGGCGACGATGCTTGTGGTGCGTTGCTTTTGATCCGTGATCTTCAAGCTGGCATCGACGACGAAGGTCTGGCCCTGTACCGTGGCGATGGCTGCGCCCACCGGTACCTCGGCCTTGAGCACACGGGCCCCTACGACATGGTAGGTCAGCACCTTTGTCAGCAAGGCCTTGTCGGCCAGCAGGGCAGCCTTGCTCACCCCCAACTCGGCAAGCAATGCGGCAAAGGCCGCATTGGTGGGTGCAAACACAGTGAACGGGCCCGTGCCCTGCAAGGTTTCCACCAAACCCGCCGCCACGACCGCTTCGACCAGGATGCTGAAATCGGGCAAAGCCTGCGCCGTCGCCACAATGTCCTTGTTGGCTGGCAGCAGTACGCGGTCCACCAGGTGCACCACGCCGTTGCTGGCCTGGATGTCGGTGGCAGTGATGTTGCTGACACGGTTGCGCCCGTCGGTGATCTTGAGACCCCCCGTTGACTCGATCTTGAAGAATCCGCCGCCCACCGGAGTGATGGCCTTGCCCACGGGGACGCTGGCCAGTGGCACCGTGCTGCTCAATACGTGGTACGTGAGCACGGCGGTCAACAAAGCTTTGTTGGCCAGCAGGGCTTGCTTGGTCACGCCCAATTCGGTCAGCAGCGCGGCGAAGGCCGCATTGGTGGGCGCGAACACCGTGAGCGTGCCTGTGCTCAGCGTAGGCGCCAGACCGGCCGCCACGACGGCTTCGACAAGGATGCTGAGGTCCGGCGTGTTTTGCGCCACCTCGACGATAGTGCGATGCGGCTCATCGTCGCCGCCTCCGCAGGCTTGCAGCAAGGTGGTGCTGGCGCCCACAGCGGCAGCCATCAGGACGGTGCGGCGGTTGAACACAGTGTTCATGGCGGTGTCTCCTTGGGTGGTTCTAAAGGGGGTTTTTACAGAGGGCTATTCGGCCAGGCTCACTTGGGCATCAGCACGGTGTCAATCGCATGGATCACACCGTTGCTCGCGGCAACGTCGGTTGCAATCACCTTGGACTGGTCCACCATCACGCCCATGTTGGTGGAGACCGTCAGCTCTTGTCCCTGCACGGTCTTGACCTTGCCCGCCTTGACATCCTTGGCCATGACCTTGCCGGGCACAACGTGGTAGGTCAGCACCTTGGTCAGTGCCGCTTTGTCAGCCAGCAAACCATCGAGCGTGGCCTTGGGGATTTTTGCGAATGCTTCATCGGTGGGGGCGAACACGGTGAACGGACCAGGTCCTTTGAGCGTATCCACCAAACCAGCAGCCTGTACAGCAGCCACCAGGGTTTTGAAGTTGCCTGCCTTCACGGCGGTGTCAACGATGTCTTGCGCCATGGCGGTGAAGGTGGCGCCGACGGTCAGTGCCAATGCAATCAAAGTCTTTTTCATGGGTCGTTCCTCTGGGTTGAGATGGAAATGCAACGCCAAGATGGGCGTTGGCGAAATGTATAACCAAACAGTCTCCATGTATACCGTACGGTTAGTTCTTATACCAATAGTTCATTTGCGGTCCAAAAAAAACCCTGCGCTAGGCAGGGTGCTGAGAAGAGGGGCGGTTTGCGCTCAGCGCACGATCAACACGGGCACCTTGCAATTGGCCAGTACCTGCGTGGTCACCGAGCCCATGACGAGCGTGGCCAATGCGCCGTGGCCGTGGGAGCCCATCACCAGCAGGTCGAATTTGCCCGTGTCGGCCACCTTGCCGATGGTCTCTCCAACGGGGCCGACCTTGAGGATGCGCTTGGGCGACACGCCATGGCGTTCCAGAAATTTGCAGACAGGGTTCATGACCTTGTCGCCCTCGTCGGCGTAGTACTGGTCCACCACTTCTTTGCCCACTGCTGCACGGGCCCGGGGCGGTAGCGCCGCCTGCACCGTTATCACGCTGTAGCTGTGGGTTGGGCCCAGAAATTCATCATGGGTGGCCAAGTAAGCCAGCATTTTCTTGGTGTAAGCGCTGCCATCGACAGCCAGCAAAATATTCATGCGATTCTCCGGGAAGTACGTGGGACTGGAGGCCTGGGAAACCCGCCAGACCCTCGTTCATCATACGACCAGGCAGCACTGCGGGTGGAAGGATGCTTGTTCGTTCTTGCGTGCGTAACCCAGGGGGTTGGCCACCACGCGGCACTGCCATGGCGTGCCGTCGTCCCGCAGGCCCTGGGCGGTGTAGTCGCTGGGCGCATGCAAATGGCCGTGCAGCCACAGACGGGCATGCGGCAAAAGGTCGTCGTAGGCATTGCAAAACCCTGCCGTGCCAGCCGCCATGCCATAGCGTGGGTCGGCGCTGCGCAGGCTGGGGGCGAAGTGGGTGACCGCCACGGTAGGTCCTTCGAACGGGCGTGCCAGCGCCATCGACAGCCATTCGTGACATTCCAGTGCCTGGGCGCGCACGGTTTCCGCCAGCCAGGGCACGCCGGCGCGCGTACTGCCGGTCTTGGAGAGGTAGAAGTCAGCCGCACGGTAGGCTTTCTGGCGCATCCGTAAACGTTCTGCCAGGTCACTGCAGCCCTTGTGGTCGGCGATGGAATCGAAGTTGCTCCACAAGGTGGTGCCCACGAAGCGCACCCCCTCCATCACCAGGGTCTCGCGCTCCAGCCACAGCAGGCCCAGCGTGTCGCAGGTGCGGCGCAGGCGGGCGTGGGCCGCGTCGAAGTCCTGCATATCGTATTCATGGTTGCCCGGCACAAAAATCACGGGGGTCGGCCATCCACCCCACTGGGGCAGCGGCGAGAAACGCTCCAGGCCAAAGTGCGCGCCTTCAAGAAGCGAGCCCTCCTGGTAGGAGCCAATGTCGCCTGCCAGCACCAGCACATCGGCGCCCGGCATCGGCTTGGGCGTGAACTGGGGGTGGGCCTCCAGGTGGAGGTCGGACAGAAGCTGGATTTGCATGCACAACGGCGAGCAAGGGCCTTCGATCAGGGGCGGCCCTTGGCAGCCGCGCTATCCAGGGCCTCAACCAGCGCCTTGAATTCAGCAGTGCTGAGCGAGAGGCTGCGCTCATGGCCGGATTGGGCCGTGATCTGAAACGTCCAGATGTTGCGTTCTCCGATCCGATACGCGGCCGCCGCTTGGCGCACGGTCTCCATATCCAAGTCAAAGGCCACGGTCTCGGTGTGTGTGCACTTGCGTTCGAACAGGTCGCGCAGGTTGCAAATCGCGTTCTGGCTGATGGGGTGCAGCGTGGTGGTGTGGCTGCCGCTGGCGGCAGGGTAGGTGGCCTTGGCCAGCTTGCGAAAGCTGAAGTCGATGTAGGTATCCATCACCACCACCTGCACCGAGGGTTGGTTGGATTTCGGATCAATGCTGGCCCGCAGATATTCAGCGCTTGGGTAGTCTTTGCTTTCGGGGATGTGGGCGGATGCCGTGCTGAAACTGGCGGGGCGTCCAGACGCGTCTGCCCCGGTCACCAGTTTCTTTCGGTAGAAGTCGGGCGCATGCCGGTAGGCCACAGCATCAAAACTGTCCTTGTTGGCCAGCGATTTGAAGAGGTAGTCCCCATGCTTCCATGACGTACCCTTTTGCAGCAGGTTGTAGCTGTGCGGCTCGCCGTTGGCAAAGAAGGTGAAGTAGCTGCTCTTGGCCGCCGGGGTGCCCGGCTCGGTGATCAGTGTGGCCGTGGTGCCCCGGCACGGGTTCGTTTTGTCGCTGTCCTGGCGTGGAAGCAGGGTGATTTCTGCCGTGCAGACGCCATTGGCATCGGTGGTGCACGACCAAGGATGTTCGACCTTTTTGCCACCAAAGAAGGAACCATCGTCCGATTTACAGGTGCCACTGATCGTGACGGAGGCGAAGGGCACGTCCTTTGACTGCAGTAGTACGAAATGGGCCTCTCCACGGTTGGGGCTGGCCGCGATGGCGGGGGATGCAAAGGCGACGGCCAGGGACAGGATCAGTGCTTTGTTCATGAAGGGGGCGAAGGACATTGAGGGGCCCTCAGGCGGGCATGCAGGCGTAGGGATCGTACCCCGACGCCATGGTGAAACCGCCAAGGACCTACGACGGGTGGGGTGGGAATTGCCAAATTCTGTCCACACGATGAGCCCCGCCCATTTTTGATTTAGCGCAACAACGGCCAGAAAACGGTATTTATAATGCGACTCCTTCTCATTTGTATTAAGTAGACCGGGCCGCTCTTTGCCGCCTCCATCTCTCTCAGAAAGGATTTCCGCATGCTGCTTCGTTCCTTGGTTCTCACGGGTGCCCTTGCCCTCAGCCTGCCCGCACTGGCGCTGGAATACCCCATCGGTGCACCTCAAAACGTGGCCGGTATGGAGGTGGCCGCCGTGTACCTGCAGCCCGTGGAAATGGAGCCGGACGGACACATGCGCAAAGCGTCGGAGTCGGACATCCACCTTGAAGCCGACATCCATGCCCTGGGCAGCAACGTCAATGGCTACGCAGAAGGCGCCTGGATTCCGTACCTGCTGGTCAAGTACGAAGTCACCAAGCAAGGCACGGGCGAGACCATCCGCGGCGACATGATGCCCATGGTGGCCAGCGATGGGCCGCATTACGGCGACAACGTCAAGCTGGCAGGCCCGGGAAAGTACCACGTCAAATTGACGGTCTACCCACCCAACGCCAAGGAAAACGCCATGGGCATGCACTATGGCCGCCATACCGATCGGGCCACGGGCGTGCGCCCCTGGTTCAAGCCTGTCGAGCTGGAATGGGACTTTACCTACGCAGGCATCGGCAAGAAGGGCGGGTACTGAGCATGCGAGTCGCCTTGCCTGCCCGCACCGCGCTGGCCGTGGCCTTGTCGTTGGGCGCCGCGCCCATGACGGCGGCCGCCGTAGACAACGAGGCCCTCGTGGCGCAGATCAAGGCGCTGGTCGAGCGCGTTGAGCGCCTCGAGACGCAGAACACCCAGTTGCGCAGCGCACTGGAGAGCGACCGCATCAGCGAGAACGAGCCCGAACTGGTCACGCGGCTCAAAGCCGTCGAGGCCCAGCAGCAGGCGCTGCAGACACCTGCCAAAAAACTGGACGCATTCGATGGCATCAGCGTCGAGGGCAGCCTGACGGGGGCAGTGCAACAGGCAGGGCGCGGCGCGCTGGCCGATCCTGCTTCGGGACGCAGCCGCAGCAACTACCGTGGCGATGTGGCTGTCACCTTGCCGGGCGGCGACTTTGGCAAGAACAAGGGCACGGTCTACGTGCATGCCCGCTTCGGCCAGGGCGATGGCCTGGCGCTGCGGCCCACCTACACCGGTACCGCCAACAGCACCGCCTTCGGGGGCGATGACGCGAACGACACGCAGTTCACCGTTGCGCAGGCCTGGTACCAGCTAGAAGTACCTTTCACCGAGCGCAACGTGCTGCGCAAGACCACATTCACGGTCGGCAAGATTGACCCCTTTGTGTTTTTTGACCAAAACAGCATTGCCGACGACGAAACGCGCCGCTTTGCCAACAACGTGTTTGTGCACAACCCCTTGCTCGATTCGGGCGGCGACGTGGGCGCCGACCGCTTTGGCTTCGCGCCCGGTGCGATTGCTGCTTATGAAGACACGAGCGACAAGGCCATGCCCTGGGGGGTGTCCGTGGGGGCCTTTGGGTCGGGCCGTGGCGCATCGTTCAGCGGGAGCAACGGCAAGCCGCTGGTCATCGCGCAGGCCTGGGTGTCGCCGCGCATCAATGCATTGCCGGGCACCTACCGGGCCTATGCCTGGAGCAATGCACGCGCCACCAATTTCGACGACGGCGAAGCGCGCCACGGTGGTTTCGGTCTCTCCATCGACCAGCGCGTGACGGACTCTCTCACGCTGTTTGGCCGCTACGGGCACCAAACCACAGGCGATGTGCGCTTTGACCGCGTGCTTACGCTGGGTGGCGAGCTTGACGGCTCCTCCTGGGGGCGGGGCGCCGACGGCGTGGGTCTGGCCGTGGGCATGCTGCGCACCAGCGGTCGGTTTGCTGCGGCCTCTGCGGCCGACCTGGCCACCTATGGCTATGCCGCGCACGGGGCCGAACGTATTGGGGAGCTGTACTACCGCATCCACCTCAATGACCATGTGGAGCTCACGCCCAGCCTGCAATACATCGCGCGCCCGGCCGCCAACCCGGATGGCAAGGGCATCGCTCTGGTGGGTGTGCGCGCACGGGTGGGTTTCTGATGGCGTCGCGTCTGCGAATTCTGCTGTTGGCTTTCGGGCTTGCTCTCGTCGCAGGGGGCGCCTGCGCGCAAGAGTTGCCCACCTTTGCGCTGGAAATGAAGAATGGCCGGTTTTTTCCCGAGGAAATCGTCGTTCCGGCCCAGACACGTTTCAAGCTCGTGCTGCACAACGTTGGGACGGATGCCGAAGAGTTCGAAAGCCTGGAGTTGAAGAAAGAAAAGGTGCTGGCGCCCGGCGCCAAAAGCTTCCTGGTGTTTGCGCCGCTCAAGCCAGGAAGCTATCGCTTCTTTGGTGAGTTCCATCCCGATACGGCCCAGGGCCGCATCGTTGCCCGCTGAACAGGATTGCTCTCCATGCTTTTCAATGCCTTCATCATCGTCTGGCGTGAAAGCCTCGAAGCCATGTTGGTGATCGGCATTCTGGCCGCCTGGGCCGAGGGACGGGGCAGTAGCGTGCGCGTTGGCCTATGGTCTGGTGTGGCTGCGGGCGTGGCCTTGGCGCTGGCGCTCTCCGCAATGATGCAGGGCGCGCTGGGGAGC
>Ga0209476_10002779_pt1 | contig 11656 bp, 12 predicted proteins | sample KloWWTrecipitate_FD_187179 | JGI IMG/M metagenome (GOLD analysis project Ga0209476, IMG submission 187179) | Active sludge microbial communities from Klosterneuburg, Austria, studying microevolution and ecology of nitrifiers - Klosterneuburg... | ecosystem: Engineered > WWTP > Aerobic digester...
TCTTCTACAATGATGGACCTATACCCATCATGATCCAAAATCTCCGCTTGACGTTCATCAACGAAGCCCCTGATAGACCACTGGGGTTCGTCGCTACGATTCACAAATTGATTTCGAGCGACGACCGTCGGCTGGCGGTGCAGTTTCCAGTACGTGGGCGTGAGGCGCTATCGCTCATTTGCGAGTTTCAACGCCGCCCAGCGCCTTTCCTGTTTCAGGAGGGTAGCTACTGGATCCGCCTTGAAGCACAGCTCTGGGGTAAACGCAAGCGAGATGCGTACTGGGAAGATCTTGTTACGTTCGAGCTGAATATTTCGGCCCAAGCAGCCACTCAAGCTCCGGAGGTCGCCGTTGCGTATGACAATCTTAGAGAAACGCTAGAGCGGAATCTAAGTACTTAAAGGGCCTTACACACTTATCGCAAGCAGCATCCTCGTGAGTCAACTGAATATCAAGACCGAAAAAGCGACGAGCTGCAACCCCGTCACCGTCCCCAGCAAACGTTCATAGTCATTGGCCAGCCGTCGGAAACAGGACAGCCAGGCGAACGACCGGACCACCACTCAGCGGCGCGGCAGCAGCACCGGCGCACGAAGCAGATCGGCGACGACCATCGCCAGCCGCTGATCCCAGCGATCGGAGAATAGCCCCGCGACCCATCGGTCGCGACGGTCGAGTCCGTCAGCCGGTAGACGTGCAGCGGCAGCGCCACGACCAGCGCGAGGTCGGCAGCGATCGAGATCAGCCCGGCCAGCCCGAGCAGGCCGAAGTCGCGGACCCGCAGCAGGGCGAACACCCCACCTCCGGTCGTTCGGAAAAGGCCAGGGATCATATCACAGCGAATGGAACGAGGAACAACTAGAGGAGATCGAACGCGGAACCCTGAGCGATGCCGGTCAGTCGCTGGTACGTATCAACAACCTGATGTTCGGTCATCGACGCAATCAGGTCGATCACAAGACGTGTGCGCTCGGCATCGTCCGCAGCCTGCTCCAGAAGTTCGCGGTAGTATGGAGGGAAGAGCGTATAGCGCTTGTTTTTCCCACCGGAGGTAGCGTGTGCGTCGTCGCGCAGCGTCTCGAACAACGTCCGGATCATCTTCCGCTGTCCATACTGCTGCGTGGCGAGTGATTCCCGCTCAATAACATAGTGCCAGGTAAGTTGCTTCAACATCGCAACTTCGAGCTCAGCCCGCGGGGCAATCGCAAGGTGCAGGTGACCGTTGTCAACGACCGACCACGTCATCGCTCCGATGTACCGTCCGATGAGCGTTGATGTCCAGCCACGGAGAAGGGCACGTTGCTCGCGAGTACCCGCGTATGGTTCTAATAGAGGGATGACTTCTGTGAACTCATCAAGAACCTGAGTTATGTTTGTCTCACTTTTCCCTAGAGACAAAGCGCCCGTGCGGGCATCGAGCAGGCGACGCCGTTCCGCTTCATCGGTCGCAAGACGATCGAGAGGTATGAGCCCAGCACGGTAAAAGTCCTCAACGTCATGGACAGCATATGCAATATCGTCAGCCCAATCCATGATCGAGGCTTCCGGGCAAGGCTGAGCAGAACCGTCCCACGAGTCATCCGGGCGAACCCAGCGTGCGAGCTCCTCCTCCGAATGATAGGCACCCCATTTGAACCGATTGGATCCAGCGGTAGGACGAAACCACGGATACTTCAAAACGGCATCCAGCGTAGCGCGTGTGAGATTTAGTCCATCTGCGCCTGTGGTGCGAACTGCGAGCTTCGCCAGGATGCGAAACGACTGCGCGTTGCCGTTGTAGCCATCATGATCGTCGCTACTGGTAGCAAGCCGGTCTAATTCGGCTTCTGCTATATGCCCGAATGGCGGGTGCCCGAGATCGTGGGCAAGCGCCGCCGCTTCAACAACGTCCGGATCGATTGGACACGCACCACGAGTGCGAGCACTCACGATCTCAGCACAAATCTTTTCCGCCAAGCGCCGTGCGACCTGGGCAACCTCAAGGGTATGTGTCAAGCGATTATGGACAGGAGGCCTCTCATTAGGCGAGACAACCTGTGTGATCCCCGCCAGGCGCCGAAAGGCTGTCGTGTAGAGGATTCGGTCACGATCACGCTGAAAAGGCGAGCGCTGATCGTCGGGAAGATCGTCATCGTAACGTCGCGCAGATCTCTCGGCCACCCTCGATCACGAGGCTGGCTTTGGAACTGCGGCAACCCGCCAGTTCGGCGTCAATACAATCGACCGCCGATCGAGAAGAAACCAGAGTGCGGCACGTGCAACATCCTCGCGGATATCGCTCCGCTTGCGCACAATCCTCACTACCTCACCGGGCGTATACGAGCCATTATGATCTCTGACAGCCTCAAGAATCATCTCTTCGGCCTCGGCTATAGTGCGTCCGCGCGTCACGCTCACATCAGACTCCAAATCCACCTAGCACGAACCACCCGAGTGACCACGGCACGGCTATAGTACAGCATTCGTTCGGTTTTAGTACTGTGCTGATCGCATCGAAGGGTACGCCAATGCAGATCAACCAGGACGCAGGTCTCTCAGCGCTGATCCGTGGCGAAGCCCAGCGCCTCTGCGGCGGATTCGCCTTCACCGAGGGGCCGGTCTGGGTGGCGGCGGATGACTGCCTGCTGTTCACCGACATCCCCAACAGCACGATCCATCGCTGGCGGCCGGGGTCGGAGGCAGCCGAGGTCTACCGCGCGCCGAGCGGCCATGCCAACGGACTCACGCTCGACCGCGATGGCAACCTGCTGGCCTGCGAGCACTCCGGTCGGCGCGTCTCGGTCACGACCTACCGTGGCGTTGAGGTCCGCGCGATCGACCGTTTCGAGGGCCAGCGCTTCAACTCGCCGAACGATGTCGTGGTCGATGCCAGCGGCGCGATCTGGTTCACCGACCCAACCTACGGGCTGACGATGCCGTCGATGGGCGAGCCGGGCGCGCAGAAGGAGATCGATGTCCAGGGGGTCTACCGCATCGCGCCGGACGGCGTCCTCACCTGTGTCACGCGCGAGTTCAGCCAGCCAAATGGGCTGGTGTTCACGCCAGACGAACGGCGACTCTACATCGGCGACTCGCACGACAAGATCATCCGGCGCTACCTGGTCGGCGATGACGGCACGCTCGACGCTGGCGAGCTGTTCGTGGACATGCGCGAGGCTGATGGCCCCGGCGCGCCGGACGGCATGGCGGTCGACGAGGCCGGCCGGCTCTGGACGACGGGGGTCGGCGGCGTCTGGGTGGTCGAGCCGGACGGCCGCTTGCTCGGCATCCTCGCCCTGCCGGAGAATCCCGCTAATCTCTGCTTCGGCGGGCCGGCCTACTCGACGCTCTACCTCACCGCCCGCACCAGCGTCTACGCGATCGAGACGACCGTCCGCGGCGTCGCACCCGGCTCGCGCTGATCGGGCGCGAGTGGACCCTCACAGCGGCGGGAACCTGGGTGAGGATGGTGTTCGTGCCTGAGAGCAACGACGGATGGGAGAGCACGTGAACCACGATACGCGCGAGCAACTGATCGGGCAGTACGCGAACGGCTACGACATCATCGTCGAGGCGTTGCGCGACATCACCGCCGAGGAGATGGACGCGCGCGAGGCGCCGGGCGAATGGTCGCCGCGCGAGGTGATTCACCACCTGGCCGACTCCGAGATGACCAGCGCGATGCGGCTCCGCCTGCTGCTCGTCGAGGACAACCCGCCGATCCGCGGTTATGACGAAGCGGCGTTCGCCCGGCGACTCTGGTACGACCGACCGGTCGAGCTGTCGCTGGACGCGTTCCGTCTCGCTCGAGCAACGACCGTCCAGATCCTCGCCCGGATGAGCGATGCCGACTGGCAACGCTCGGCCATACACAGCGAGAGCGGGCGCTTTTCCGCTACGGACTGGCTGGAGAGCTACGCGGCGCACGCCCCGGAGCACGCCGACCAGATTCGCCGCGCGCGGGCTACGGTCACGGCCGGCGTGAGCACGACACGCGCCTCCTGAATCAGCAACGCGCGGCGTCGTCATGCTGGCCGGAGAGCATGACGACGTTCGCAGCCGGCGGGGCCTATCCGCCGGCCATCGCCCCGACGATCGAGAACGGCTCCTGGCCGGACGCGACGGCTGCCGGCAGTGGCGCGTCGGGCGGCTCGTGGGAGAGATCCTCGGAGCAGGCGAAGAAACGCAGAAACGGCCGGCGCGCCTGCGTCGCGTGGTCACGGACTGTTCCTCGCAGCATCGGGTAGTCCGCCTCGAGCGCGTCGAGGATGGCCCGCTGGGTAACAGGGCCATCGACAACCAGCTCGACCTCGCGGCCTACCTGGGCCAGGTTGCGCAGGTGGTAGGGCAGCTCGACGCGGATCATGGCAGCGTCTGCACTTCGATCGACGTCACGGCCGGCAGGTCGCGGACGATCGCGTTCCAGGTGTCGCCAGAGTCGGCCGAGGCGTAGACCTGGCCGCCTGTCGTACCGAAATAGACGCCGCATGAGTCGAGCCGGTCGACCGCCATCGCGTCGCGCAGGATATTGACGTAGCAATCCTGTTGCGGAAGGCCCTCGGTCAGCGCCTCCCACTCGTTGCCGCCGGTGCGACTGCGATAGACGCGCAGCTTGCCCTCCGGCGGGAAGTGCTCGGAATCGCTCTTGATCGGAACAACGTAGATCGTCTCCGGTTCGTGGGCGTGGACGGCGATCGGGAAGCCGAAGTCGCTCGGGAGGTTGCCGCTAACCTCGTGCCACGACTCGCCGGCGTCGTCGCTGCGCATCACGTCCCAGTGCTTTTGCATGAACAGGACGTCCGGCCGCGTGGGGTGCATCGCGACGCAGTGGACGCAGTGGCCAACATCGGCGTTCGGGTCGGGCAGCTCGGAGTCGGAGCGCAGGCCCTGGTTGATCGACCGCCAGGTCTGGCCGCCGTCATCGGTGCGAAACGCGCCGGCCGCCGAGATCGCGACGACGATGCGGTCGGGATTGGCCGGGTCGAGGACGATCGTGTGCAGACACATGCCGCCCGCCCCCGGCTGCCAGAGGTGGCCCTTGACATCGCGCAGGCCGGCCAACTCCTGCCAGCTCTGCCCACCGTCGGTCGACTTGAACAGCGCGGCATCCTCGACCCCGGCGTAGACCGTCTCCGGCTCGCTGAGCGACGGCTCGAGGTGCCAGACGCGGTTGAACTCCCACGGGTGCTGGGTGCCGTCGTACCACTGGTGCGTGCCGGGGTCGCCGACATACTGGAAGGCGTTGCCGACTGGCTCCCATGTCGCGCCGCCGTCCTCGGAGCGCTGGATCGTCTGGCCAAACCAGCCGCTGGACTGCGAGGCGTAGATGCGGTCGGGGTTCAGTGGCGACCCCTTCAGGTGATAGATCTCCCAGCCGGCGAAGAGCGGGCCTTGCACATCCCACTCCTGCCGCCGCTCGTCCGATGTCAGGATGAACGCCCCCTTGCGCGTGCCGACGAGGACTCGTACTCCGGGCATGTGTCGTCCCTTTCGGTGAGGTGTGTCACGCGGCTCATCGAAGAATCGGGCGCCGATGGGTCGCGTACGTTCGCGGAACTCGCCGGCGATTGTAGTGACGAGATGACCGCGAGTCAACCTGTCCAACAGGACGGGCTGTCGCTGTCCGACCACGCAGCACGGGTTATCGCCGGGGGCAGCTGAACCGGCGCAATGAGCCCCCTCATGATCGAAGGATGTCCGGTCGTCGACCTCAATCTCGTGGGTAATCAACGAGACGCAGACTCGAGCGACGGACAAGGATCGCGCCCGTGGCCTATCTCGGTGTCATTCGCTTCGACCAGGTCAGCATCCTGACCCGCAAGTCGCGGCGGGTCGTTTACACTGCCACTGGTCGATAGAGTGTTGGAGGAGTGGGCAGATGGCGACGTACGATGCGCTGATTCGTGGCGGCAGGGTGATCGATGGGTCGGGCAACCCGTGGTTCTACGGGGATGTTGCGATCGCGGGCGGCAAGGTCGCGGCAATCGCGCCGGCCGGCAGGATCGACCCGGCGAGCGCCGGCGAGGTGATCGACGCCAGCGGGCATGTCGTCTGTCCCGGCTTCATCGACATCCAGTCGCACTCACTGATCCCGCTGTTCAGCGACCCGCGGTCGCTGTCGAAGATCACCCAGGGGGTGACGACCGAGATCATGGGCGAGGGCTGGACGCCGGCCCCGTTCGGTGGGCGGATCGAGAAGCCGCTCGGTGGCTACGACCGCGCGCCAGAGGGAATGGTCGAGGTCATCCGCGGCTGGACGCGCTTTGCCGACTGGATCGAATGGCTCAGCAACCGCGGCGCGTCGGTCAACTTCGGCTCGTTCCTCGGCGGCGGCACGGTGCGCGAGTACGTCAAGGGCTGGGAGATGGGCGACCTGACGCCCGCGGAGATAGCGCAGACCCGCCAGATCGTCCGCGAAGCGATGGAGGACGGCGCGTTCGGCGTCGCAACGGCGCTGATCTACCCGCCGAACTCCTACACCACCGACGCCGAGCTGTACGCAATGTGCGAGGTGATCGCCGAATACGGCGGCGTCTATATCACCCACATGCGCTCGGAGGCGGACACGTTCCTCGAGGAGCTGGAGAAGACGCTCGACCTGCCACGCCAGACCGGCTGCGCGCTGGAGCTCTACCACCTGAAGGTCGGCGGCCGGCGCAACTGGGACAAGATGACGCGGGCCATCGCGATGGTCAACGCGGCGCGCGCCGAAGGCCTGGACGTGACCTCGGACATGTACCCGTACATCGCCGGAGGGACCGGGCTGGCATCGTCGCTGCCGAACTGGGCAGCGGCCGACGGAAAGCTGATGGACAACCTGCGCGATCCGGTGATGCGGGAGAAGCTCCGCCACGAGCTGGTCGAGCCGACCGGCGGCTGGGAGGCGCTGGCGACGCTGGCCGGCCCGGAGGGGGTGCTGGTCACCGAGCTGACCGCCGAGCAGAACCAGCAGTACTCCGGCAAGCTGCTGAGCGAGATCGCCGACGCACGCGGCCAGCACTGGGCCGACTGTCTGATGGACCTTGTGCTGGAGGACGGCGACCACTGGATCAGCGCGATCTACTTCATGATGAGCGAGGTCAACCTGCCGCTCCAGCTGCAGCAGCCATGGATGAAGGTCTCGACCGACGCCCCGGCGTCGATCCCGAGGTCGCCCGGGCGCACGGCCCGGTCCACCCACGTTCCTACGGCACCTACCCGCGCGTGCTGGGCAAGTACGTCCGGGAGGAGGGCGCGCTGGAGCTGGAGGACGCCGTGCGAAAGATGACCTCGGCGGTCGCCGACCGGCTGATGCTGCGCGACCGGGGATTGCTGCGCGAGGGGATGCAGGCCGACGTGGTCATCTTCGACCCGGCGACGGTCGGCGACAACGCCACGTTCGAGGACCCGCACCAGCACTCGACCGGCATCCGCGATGTCTGGGTCAACGGCGGCCGCGTGCTGCGCGACGGCCAGCACACGGGGGCCACGCCGGGGCAGGCGGTCTACGGGCCGGGACGGGAGTAGGGGGGTCAGGAAATCCGGGTTCGCCAGTTCAAAAACGCCGCCTCAGTCCGGTTAAGTTCGTCGACCCAGTTTCTCTTGAGCGGGATTGCACCGAACTCGGTGATGGCGAGGCGGATGATTGCCTCGACAGAGACACGGCCGGTTGGAATGTGGATCTTGTGGAAGTCCCGTGGGCGAATCGGTGCGTCCTGGGCGATGATCGCACTTCCGGCGTGCAGGTGGGGAAATGTGACAACGCCATCGCCTTCGGCCTCGGGAGTCCAATGAAATGTCAGAAGTTCGGTGTGGTCATCAGACCGCAGGTCGTAGAAGTACTCAACTATCTGGATCTTGTAGGGGCCGCGAGGATCTGCAGGTTCTTCGGTCTTGATGATGCGGACCTGTTGCCCGACGGACATGTACACGGGCAGGATACCGGCTGCCGTTCGCAAGCGCACCGGGTTGAGATCGTTCAGCAGAACGGAGTAGATCGTCCCGACCTCGTATGTATGCTGGCGCGACGCCGTGAGGCGTTCCTGCGTCACGCAGTTCAATGCGCTTCTGAGTGGATCGATAAACTGCTGAAACGCGGCGTTGGGATTCCGGCCGGCCACGGCTCAGGCGTCGGTGAGTGGGATCAGCATCGCGACGCGGCGAACCTCGGAGCGATCAGGATCGGGGATCCGGCCGGCGCGATACTCACGCACGAACACCTCGCCGCTCATGCCAAGGTACTTCCGCGCCTGACGGTCGAGAATCTCGCGTCCCTCCTCAGAGGAGACATACTTCATCCCGCGATCTGTGCTGGTGAATGATCTCGATGGATACCTGATCGCCATGTTCTCCTCCTCTCGCTACGCTGCACTAGTAGCGTAACACCGGTCAGAACTCGACACCAGAGTACCGCGCAGGCCGCTGGGGCCGCTTGATGGACAGATATCCCGCGCCTCACCGCCGGACGCAGACATACGCTGCCAACGTCCCTGAGGAGCGGTCGTCGGACTGCTGGATGGCGAAGCCGGAGCGTTCGAGGATCTGGGTGTATGTGCTGTGCTCGGCGCGAGTGAGACGACAGGCGGGATCAGGGTACTCGTCGCCAGCAAGAGCACACTCAGCCGGGGTGGGGCGTTGGCGCTCCTTGCAGGTCAGACGGCCGCGGCTACCACAAGGCGGCGGACAGGGCCGGGCGGGGCCGAGCGCAGATCCACGACGCGGCCTGACCGCAGCCGAGCGGAGGAGATCCTTCGCTGCGGCTCGGAATGACAAAGGGCGGGGCCGGCTGTCACCCGGCTGGCTTGTCATCCTGAGCGCGCACGCGAAGGATCTCTCCTGCGATCGACTGGCGCCAGCGTGGGAGAGATTCCTCGCTGCGGCTCGGAATGACAAGTATCAGGGGTGGGCGCCGCGGTTGACAGAATCACTGCGGTCGCTGTACTCAGGATGACAGGGCAGAGGTGATGCCACGTGCCTCGCGGGGTCTCCAGTCGTCGCGGTCGAGGACGGCGACGAGGGCGAAGGACATGAGCAGGTCGTCGTGGAGGCGCTGGTCCTCGACGCCCCAGCGCAGAAGCTTGCCGGGGCCGGGGAGAACGGTGTAGCGGCAAGCGGCGAGCTGCTGCCAGAAGCGACGGTCCAGACGGTGCTGCTCGGCGTCGGCGTCGAGGTCTGGCGCGCAGACCTGGACGCGGTCGGCGTCGATCAGGCCGAGAAGGTCCCAGGCGAGCTGGCTCTTGGAAGCCGAGGAGAAGACGAACGGGGTGACGACGCGCTCGCCGAGGGTGGCGGCGAGGAAGCCGGCCAGCCCGGCCCCGACGCCGGTCGCATCCACGACGACGCGCCGCACCCGCCAGACTCGCGTCGCCAGGGCGACGATGCGGTCGTGGAGGACAGGGTGGGGCGTGCCGGTCCACTCGTAGCGGGCGACGATGTCGTACGACGGAAGGGACGACGACGGGCGGATGCGGACGACGGTGGCGACGGTGGAGTCGCGGCGGGGAGCGAGGGCACGGAGGGCAGCGTCCTGGAGGCCGGATTCCTCGGGGCCGGCCACGTCGATGGTGAGGGCATACGTCGCGCCGGGCGGGTCGGTGGGGTCGGGGCGGGAGAGTGGCGGGAAGCTGCCACGCAGCGGCTCGCGACGCTCGGGTGGGAACAGGATGCCATCGTCATCGAGCTCCTCCAGCTCGTACTCGGTGCGGATGTAGGGGTGATGCTCGCCGAGCAGCGCCATCTGGCGCCGAACATAGTCGCCATAGGGCGGCAGCTCGGCGGCGACATCGCGCCAGGGGACGAGGAAGCGGCGACGGACATCGTCGGCATGCTCGAGGCCGGCCAGCAACCGGAGCTGGCGAGCCAGCAGGGTGGAGCTATTCCAGACGGTGCCCATAAATAGCGTGGTCGCGTTCGTGGAAGCGGCCATCGGGGCGAAGACGGCGTCCCAGGTGTCCGGCGCGATGTCCTGAGCCTCGTTGGCGACGAGCAGCAGGTCGGCGGTGTTGCCGCGCGAGTGGGCGGTCGGGGCAGCCGAGAGATAGCGGACCGAAGCGCGGCCCATCTCGACGATCGTGCCCTCGCGGACGCGGTACCGACCGGCGGTGTACGGGCCATCCAGCCGGGCAAGCAGGCGATCGCGGGCGATGATGCCCTGAGGCCGCACGGCCGGGAGGGCGACGACAACGTTGCCACCGATCTGCTGGTAGCGCCACAGCAGCCAGGCGCACAGCTGGGCCAGCATCTCGTCCTTGCCGGACTGGCGGGCGAAGACGGCGGCGAACTCCATGCCGCGCCCGTCGACGACGCTGCCGGCCACTGCCCGCGCGACCGGGGTCTGGTAGGCGCGCAGCCGGTGCGCTGGCGCCTGGACATGGCCGAAGCGGACGACATCGTCCAGCGCGGGACGAACGTCGGCGGCGAGGGGGTGCGGCATAGCGGCGCTCCGTTCGAAACTGGGATGGGGGAAGACGGCCCTCACCCCCTGCCCCTCTCCCAATGCTGGGAGAGGGGGGAGTTGGGCAGCATTGGCGAGCCGTTCGCGTTTGCCTCGTCCCTCGTCCCTCAAACAATCCGCGAGAGGATTTCGCCGATGACGGCGGCGACGACGAGGTAGAAGAGGGAGTCGACGCGCTGGCGGGTGGCGGTGACTTCACGGACGAGGTCTTCGACCATCTGGCGGGTAACGACTTCGTAGACGCTTGCCGGATCGAGGTCGACGGGCCGGCGCGGCGGCTCGGGCCGGCGGCCGAGGAGGACACGGGCGAGTCGGGGTATGCGGGTCGTGTCGATCACGCGTCACCTCCTGGGCGTCGAGCTCGTCGAGTGCGCGGGCGATCTCGTCGTCGAGCTCGCTGGCGGGGTTGTCCAGCCGGGACTGCGTCTGGATGATGCGGACGATGACGTTGCACAGGCTCGCGACGCCCTGGGCGAGGCGGCGGTCGTCGCTGGCGTCGTCCATCGCATCGAGCAGCCGGCCCAGGACCAGCCGCGCCGCGGCGAGCTCGTTCGCGAGGGAAGGATCCTGGCCGAGAGCGACCATCTCGGCATGGCGATCAGGGGGCATATGACGCGCCTTTCGTCGAAGCGGGAGACGAGAGGTATTCAGGGCCTCTACTATTCGAACGCGTTCTGGGACGAAAAATGGGACATTCGGGGGGATGGGGGACGAGGGACGGGGGGACGGCAGCGCCCCCACCCCCTCCCTTTGTCATCCTGAACCGCAGTGAAGGATCTCCCCCGGCCGGCTGCGGTCGAACGCAGGAGAGATCCTTCGCGTGCGCGCTCAGGATGACAAGGCGGCGGGAGAGGCTGCGCGGCGCCTACGTCCGGTACTTTGTCGGGGTGATGATGAGGGGGGCGGAATAGGTGGCGGCGAATTCGGGGAGGGTGTAGCCGAGGTCGATGATGTGTGCTTCGTACTTGGCGATGTAGGCGGGAGAGGCGTCGCAGGCGGGGTGCGACTCGTCGATGGCGGCGGCGCCTTCGATGCGGATGACGTCTGCGCCCCCGTGGGTGTCGTCGACGACGAGGGAGACGCGGGGGTTGCTGGCGACGTTGCGTAGCTTGACCTGGTTCGGCCGGCTATAGATGACAGCCGTCGCGCCATCCCAGAGGAACCAGACGGGGACCGTGTCCGGTTGGCCGTCGGGGCGGACGGTGGTGAGCCAGGCGACGATGTCGCCGCGCAGGCGGGCGGCGA
>Ga0209476_10002780_pt1 | contig 11655 bp, 12 predicted proteins | sample KloWWTrecipitate_FD_187179 | JGI IMG/M metagenome (GOLD analysis project Ga0209476, IMG submission 187179) | Active sludge microbial communities from Klosterneuburg, Austria, studying microevolution and ecology of nitrifiers - Klosterneuburg... | ecosystem: Engineered > WWTP > Aerobic digester...
ACAAGCACAAGCAATTCCCGGCTTTTGTCTCTGTCTTACCGCCAATCGACCCTTGACCCATCCCCGGCGCCTGCGCGGCCGGCCACCCACCACATTGCGAGGAAACAATGAGCGAGCACATTCACTACGTCACCGACGCCAACTTCGAGGCCGAGGTGCTGCAATCGGCCACCCCCGTCCTGGTGGACTACTGGGCCGAGTGGTGCGGCCCCTGCAAGATGATCGCTCCCATCCTGGACGACGTCTCCAGGGAATACGCCGGCAAGCTCAAGGTGGCCAAGCTGAACATCGACGACAACCAGGAGACGCCGGCCAAGTTCGGCATCCGCGGCATCCCGACCCTGATGCTGTTCAAGAACGGAAACGTCGAGGCGACCAAGGTCGGCGCGCTCTCCAAGTCCCAGCTCACCGCCTTTATTGACAGCAACCTCTGAAAGACTTACAGTCCGGTCTCAACTCCCCCGCGCCGCAGCGGAATTTCTCAAGATCCAATAAAGCAAGCGGCGCGGCCTATAGCCTGGTTTCAAACCCCCGAACCTTTCTGCATTTCCCTTCTTCCGCTGCACCTCACTCCTCTGGGTCGTTATGCATTTATCGGAGCTCAAAACTCTCCACGTCAGCGAACTGCTCGAAATGGCCATCGCCAGCGAGATCGACGGCGCCAACCGCCTGCGCAAGCAGGAGCTGATCTTCGCCCTGCTCAAGAATCGCGCCAAGAAAGGCGAAAACATCTTCGGCGACGGCACCCTGGAAGTGCTGCCCGACGGTTTCGGCTTCCTGCGCTCGCCCGACACCTCCTACCTGGCCGGCACCGACGACATCTACGTTTCCCCCTCGCAGATCCGCCGCTTCAACCTGCACACGGGCGACTCGATCGAGGGCGAGATCCGCACGCCCAAGGACGGCGAACGCTACTTCGCGCTGGTCAAGGTAGACAAGGTCAACAACGAGCCGCCGGAGAACTCCAAGCACAAGATCCTCTTCGAGAACCTGACGCCGCTGCATCCGACGGAGGTACTCAAGCTGGAGCGCGAGATCAAGGCGGAGGAAAACATCACCTCGCGCGTCATCGACATGATCGCGCCGATCGGCAAGGGCCAGCGCGGCCTGCTGGTGGCCAGCCCGAAAAGCGGCAAGACGGTGATGATGCAGCACATCGCCCACGCCATCGCCACCAACCACCCCGACGTCGCGCTGATCGTCCTGCTCATCGACGAACGCCCAGAGGAAGTGACGGAAATGACGCGTTCGGTGAAGGGCGAGGTGGTTGCCTCGACCTTCGACGAGCCGGCCTCGCGCCACGTCCAGGTCGCCGAGATGGTGATCGAGAAGGCCAAGCGCCTGGTCGAGCACAAGAAGGACGTGGTCATCCTGCTCGACTCGATCACCCGCCTGGCGCGCGCCTACAACACCGTGGTGCCGGCCTCCGGCAAGGTGCTCACCGGCGGCGTGGACGCCAACGCCCTGCAGAAACCCAAGCGCTTCTTCGGCGCCGCGCGCAACATCGAGGAAGGCGGCTCGCTCACCATCATCGCCACCGCACTGATCGACACCGGCAGCCGCATGGACGACGTCATCTACGAGGAGTTCAAGGGCACCGGCAATATGGAAATCCACCTCGAGCGGCGCATGGCTGAGAAGCGCGTCTACCCGGCCATCAACGTCAACCGCTCCGGCACCCGCCGCGAGGAGCTGCTGCTCAAGCCGGAAATCCTGCAGAAAGTCTGGGTGCTGCGCAAACTGCTCTACAACATGGACGACCTCGAGGCGATGGAATTCCTCCTCGACAAGATCCGCGCGACGAAGAGCAATGCCGAGTTCTACGACGCCATGCGCCGGGGCTAGCCGCGGATTGCAAACTCCCTGATTTTGGGGGATAATGCAGCCCTTTTTGGACGGCCACATTCGCCGTCCCCCTGTTCAACAGAGGAACCCCATGAAAGCCGACACCCATCCGAATTACGTCGAGATCGACGTCGCCTGCAGCTGCGGCAACAAGTTCAAGACCCGCTCCACCAGCGGCAAGCCGCTGCACGTCGAAGTCTGCTCCGCCTGCCACCCGTTCTACACCGGCAAGCAGAAGATGATCGACACCGCCGGCCGCGTCGAGCGATTCAACCAGAAATACGGCAAGAAACAGGCCGCCGCCTGATCGGCCGGGCATTCCGTGGAAAGGCAGCTTCGGCTGCCTTTCTGCTTTTTGGGCCGACGCTGGGTACAATCTTCCTCACGGCATAATAACAACCGGAATCCGACCTCAAGATGCCCCTGCCGCGCCTGCCCTTCGCCTTCCCGCCGCGCGGCGTCGTGCTGATCGTTTTCTGCGCCCTCTATCTCCTGCCCGGCCTCATCGGCCACGATCCCTGGAAGGGTGACGACGCAACGCATTTCGGCGTGGTGTACTCCATGCTCGACGGCGGCCACTGGCTGCTGCCGCACCTGGCCGGAGAAGTCTGGCTGGACTCGCCTCCGCTCTACCATTGGACAGCCGCAGTCCTGGCAAAGGTTTTCGGGCTCCTGCTGCCCCTGCACGATGCCGCGCGCCTGGCCTCAGGCCTGTTCATCGGCATCATGATTGCCTGCCTGACCGGGGCGGCGCGACACCTTGTCGGACAGGAGGCCGGGCGGGGCGCCGCCCTGGTCGCCATCGGCTGCCTCGGCCTGCTGGTGCATGCCCACGAGGTCCAGCCCGCCACCGCCCTCCTTGCCGCCGCCGCCGCGCTCTATTACGGCCTGGCGCTGGTGCCGCAACATCCCCTGCGCGGCGGCGCGCTGGCCGGCGCCGCGCTCGGCCTCGGCTTCCTCGCCACCGGCCTGCCCGCCTTGATCGCGCTGGGGCCGCTGCTCATGCTGTTGCCCCTGATCTCTCAAGAAACACGCCGGGCCGCCCCAAGTGTTTCTTGGCCCCTTGGGGGGGGAACGGCGCGCAGCGGCGTTTTTGGGGGGGGCTCGCTCCACCTGCGCACACCCACCGCGGCGCGCGGCATGCTCGCCGCGCTGGCCGTCGCGGCCCCCCTCGTCCTGTCCTGGCCGCTGGCGCTGAACTGGCTGGAGCCCGCCGCATTGGGCGCCTGGTGGTCGCGCGAACTTGCCGAACTGCGGACGGTGTCCAACCTGCCGCTCGCCCTGTGGAATTTCCTCAAGCTGCTCGGCTGGTTCGCTTGGCCGGCCCTGCCCCTGGCGCTGTGGACGCTATGGAAGGAGCGGCGCCGGCTGCGCGAACCGCGCATCCTTATCCCGCTGACCTCGTTTCTCATCCTGCTCGCCGTACAGAGCGCCTTCTCTGAACCGCGCAGCCTCAATGTCCTGCCGCTGCTGCCGCCGCTGGTGCTGCTCGCCGCGCCCGCCACGCTGTCGCTGCGCCGCGGCGCCGCCAACGCGCTCGACTGGTTCGGCATGATGACCTTCACCCTGCTGGCCGGCCTCATCTGGCTGGGCTGGCTGGCGATGATCGCCGGCGTGCCGCCGCAGGTCGCCAAGAACCTGGCCCGACTGGCGCCGGGCTTCGTCGCCCACTTTTCGATTCCGGCCTTCGCCGTCTCGCTGGGACTGACTTTTGCTTGGCTGTGGCTGATTTTCAAGAGCCCGCGAGCACCCCAGCGCGGCGTGGCGCACTGGGCCGCCGGCCTTGTGCTTTGCTGGGGGCTGCTCATGGCGCTGTGGCTGCCCCTGATCGATTACGACAGGAGCTATCGCACCGTCTCCGCCGCGCTGACAGCGGCCCTGCCTGCCGACCACGGCTGCATCGCCGGACGCGGCCTCGGCAGCACGCAGCGCGCCGCCTTCCATTATTTCGCCGGAATCCAGGCCGTGCGCGAAGGCAGCCGCGCCGCGGCCCGGTGCCGGCTGTTCCTGACCCAGGGCACTTTGCAAAAAGAGGCATTGCCCGCCGGCACCGGCTGGCGCAAGATTTGGGAAGGCCACCGCCCCAGCGACCGCAACGAACGCTTCCGCCTCTACACCAGGCCATGACGCCGCTCACCCAATCACCGCAATGGCTGGCGCTCCTCGCGCATCGCGACACGCTGGCAGGGCAGCATCTTAACGCACTCTTCGCCGCCGATCCGCAGCGCTTCGCGCGCCTGTCGCTGCGCTGCGGCGACCTGCTTTGCGACTTTTCCAAGCAGCGCCTGACCGCCGAGACACTGGGCCTCCTCGTCCGGCTCGCCGAGGCGCGCGACCTGACCGGCTTCCTGCGCCGCATGACAGAAGGCGAGGCGATCAACGCCACGGAGAACCGCGCCGCCCTGCACATTGCCCTGCGCGCCGAGCGGTCCTATCGCGTCGCTGGACGGGATGTTCTGCCCGAGGTGCGTGCCACGCGCGCGTGCATGCGCGAGCTGGCCGGCGCCATTCGTTCGGGAGAATGGCGCGGCAGCGGCGGCGCTTCAATCAATGCCGTCGTCAATCTCGGCATCGGCGGCTCCGATCTCGGCCCGCGCATGGCCGTGCAGGCGCTCGGCGAATACGCCGACCCGAAACTCGCCGTGCGCTTCGTCGCCAACATCGACCCGGCGGAGTTCGCCGACACTGTGCGCGGCCTCGATCCGGCCCGCACGCTGTTCATCGTCTCCTCGAAGACCTTCACGACGCAGGAAACGCTGGCCAATGCCCGCGCTGCGCACGCCTGGCTAGGTAGCGCCGATCCGGCGCGGCATTTCCTCGCCGTCAGCAACAACCTCGCCGCCGCGCAGGCCTTCGGCATCCCGGCGGAAAACTGCCTGGCCATGCCGGAATGGGTGGGCGGGCGCTTCTCGATGTGGTCGGCCATCGGCCTGCCGCTCGCCTGCGCGATCAGCATGGACAGATTCGAGGAACTGCTCGCCGGCGCGCGCGCAATGGACGAACATTTCCTCGCCGCGCCCTTCGCGGAAAACCTGCCGGTGCTGATGGCCCTCGTCGGCCTGTGGAACATCGACTTCCTCGGCGCCGAATCGCTCGCCGTCATTCCCTACGCCCACCGCCTCGGCCTGCTGCCGGCCTACCTGCAGCAGCTCGAGATGGAAAGCAACGGCAAGCGCGTCACGCTCGACAACCAGGATGTCGGCTGCGCCACCGCGCCCATCCTCTGGGGCATGGCCGGCTCGGTCGGCCAGCACGCCTTTCACCAGATCTTCTACCAGGGCACGCGACTGACGCCGATCGACTTCGTCGTGCCGGTCGGCGCTGCCGGCCCGGAGCAGGAAGCGCTGGTGGCCAATGCCCTGGCCCAGAGCGCGGCACTGATGAAGGGTAAGTCGCTGGAAGAAGCGCGCAGCCAGTTGCTTGCCGCCGGCAAGAACCCGGCGGAGGCAGCGCGCCTGGCGCCGCACCTCGCCTGCCCGGGCAACCAGCCCAGCACGACCCTGTTGATGCCGCGGCTGACGCCGTTCGTGCTGGGCAGCCTGATCGCCCTCTACGAGCACAAGGTGGCGGTGCAGGGCTGCCTGTGGGGGATCAACAGTTTCGATCAGTGGGGCGTCGAACACGGCAAGCAGATGGCGCGGGAAATATTGCCGAAGATGCTCTCCGGCGAGGGCGGGTTCGATGACCGGAAGGAAATCCCCTTGTGGGACCCCTCCACCGCCGGCTTGCTGGCGGCGATCCGGGCGTGGCGAAAGCCGTGATTACAGCTTGATAAAATTGTCGCGGTAGTAGCGCAATTCCTCGATCGACTCGTGGATGTCCGCCAGCGCCGTGTGCGCACCCGTCTTCACCACGCCCTTGTAGACCTCCGGCTTCCAGCGCCGCGCCAGTTCCTTCAGCGTGCTGACATCCAGGTTGCGATAGTGGAAATACGCCTCCAGGCCGGGCAGCCAGCGCGCCATGAAGCGGCGGTCCTGGCAGATCGAGTTGCCGCACATCGGCGAGGTGCGTTCCGGCACGTACTGGCGCATGAACTCGATCAGTTGCGCCGTCGCCGCCGCCTCGTCGGTCTGCGAGGCACGCACCTTGCCGACAAGGCCCGACTTGCCGTGGGTGTTCCTGTTCCATTCGTCCATGGCGTCGAGAACGGCATCGGGCTGGCGCACCACCACGACGGGGGACTCGGCGAGGGTATTCAGCGCGCTGTCGGTCGCCACCATGGCGATCTCGATGACGCGGTCGCGATCGGGATCGAGGCCGGTCATTTCCATGTCCAGCCAGATGAGGTTGTTGGGGTCCTGTGCCATAATTTCTCGCGAACTGGAAAAGTTTAATTTTGTCATAGAATGCAACGCTCCATGATCCCGCGATGACCGCCGCCTTCACCACGCTCTTTCTCGCCGCGCTGGCCCTCACCACCCTGCTGCGCATGTGGCTGGCGCGGCGTCATGTCCGCCATGTCGCCGCGCACCGCGACGCGGTGCCGGAAGCCTTCAGGGAAATCATCGCGCCGGAGGCCCACCGGCGCGCTGCCGACTACACCGTCGCCAAGGTGCGCCTGGGCCTGGTCGAGGTCGTCGTCGGCGCACTCTTCGTGCTGGCGCTCACCCTTGGCGGCGGCCTGCAGGCGCTGCATGCGGCGTGGACGGCGCTCGGCCTCGACGGCCTGGCGCACGGCATGGCTTTCATCGCCGGCCTCGTGGTGCTGAGCTCGGCAGTCGACCTGCCGTTTTCGCTCTACCGCAGCTTCGTCGTCGAGGAGCGCTTCGGCTTCAACAAGATGACCTTGCGCCTGTTCGCCATCGATCTCGCCAAGGGCGCGCTGCTCGGCGCGCTGATCGGCCTGCCGGTGCTCGCTGCGGTGCTCTGGCTGATGGAGAAGATGGGCGAAACCTGGTGGCTTTACGTCTGGCTGTTCTGGCTCGGCTTCAACCTGCTGGCGCTGCTCATCTATCCCACCGCGATCGCACCGCTTTTCAACAAGTTCACCCCGCTTGCCGACGACACCCTGCGCAACCGCATCGAGGCGCTGCTGGCGCGCTGCGGCTTCCGCTCCGGCGGGCTTTTCGTCATGGATGGCTCGAAGCGCAGCGCCCACGGCAACGCCTACTTCACCGGCTTCGGCCAGGCCAAGCGCATCGTCTTCTTCGATACCCTGCTGGAGAGGCTCTCCCCCGCCGAAATCGAGGCCGTGCTAGCGCATGAACTCGGCCACTACAAACGCCGCCACGTCTGGAAGCGCATCGGCGTGCTGGCGCTGGCGAGCTTCGCCTTCCTCTGGCTGCTCGGCGGCCTGATCGACGCACCGTGGTTCTACGAAGGGCTGGGCATGACGTCGCGCGGCACCGCTCCGGCGCTGGTGCTCTTCTCGCTGGCCATCCCGGTGTTCACCTTCCCGCTGGCGCCGCTGATGAGCGCCTTCTCGCGCCGCCACGAGTACGAGGCCGACGCCTACGCCGCGCAGCAGACCGGCGCCGACGATCTCGTCGCCGCCCTGGTCAAGCTCTACCGCGACAACGCCGCGACGCTCACGCCAGACCCGCTCTACTCCACTTTCTACGATTCCCACCCGCCGGCGGCGGCGCGCATCGCTCACCTGCAATCCGCATAGGAGACGGCCTTGAAAATAATGCCCCTGCTGCTCCTCGCGCTGCTGCCGCTGACGGCCGCCGCCAATCCCTTTTCCAAGGGTGACCAGAAGGTCGGCAAGAAGCTGCACGACGCCAAGTGCGTCGCCTGCCACCAGCGCCTCGTCGGCGGCAATGGCTCGGACATCTACACGCGCATCGACCGCAAGATCCAGACGCCGAAGGCGCTCATGCAACGCATCGCCGCCTGCAATGCCCAGGTCAACGCCGGCTGGTTCCCGGAAGAGGAGGAACATGCCGCCGCCTACCTCAACCAGCAGTTCTACAAGTTCAAATAGGATGACGCTCCGGGATCTCGTCGAGGGCCAGTGCGCGCCGCTCTCCGGCGCGGGCCACCGCCTCGATGCGGCGCGGCTGGCCGAACTGCTGGCGCTGCTGCCCGGCTGGGAAAGCGACGGCAATGCGATCGCCAAGTCCTTCGCCTTCCCCGACTACGAAGCAACGCTGGCCTTCGTCAACGCCGTCGCCCGCACCGCGCAACAGCAGGACCACCACCCGGACATCACCTTCGGCTACAACCGCTGCCGCGTTGCCTACTCGACGCATTCGGTCGGCGGCATCTCCCTCAACGACTTCATCTGCGCGGCGAAGATCGAAGCGCTGCCCCGTCCTTGAGCCAGGCCGGCACCGTCGTCGCCGCCTTCGGCCGGCAATACGAAATCGCACTGGACGGCGGCGGCCTTGCCCTTTGCTATCCTCGCGGCAAGAAAAGCCATGTCGCCTGCGGCGACCGCGTCACGGTGGAGCTCTCCGCACCCGACCATGGCGTCATCGCCGCGGTGGCGCCGCGCAGCACGCTGCTCTACCGCAGCGACGCCTTCCGCCAGAAGCTCTTCGCCGCCAACGCCACGCAGGCGATCGTCGTCGTCGCCGCCGAGCCGAGCTTCAGCGACGAACTGATAACGCGCTGCATCGTCGCCGCCGAGCAGCAGCACCTTCGCGTGGCGATCGTCCTTAACAAGACCGATCTCGCCGAAAAGACCGAGGCCGCGCGCCGGCAGCTCGCGCCCTTTCGCGCGCTCGGCTATCCAGTGGTGGAGTTGAGCGCCAGGCGCGACGGAGCGGCGCTGCTGCCGCTTCTCGCCGGGCAGTGCAGCGTGCTGGTCGGCCAGTCCGGCATGGGCAAATCCACTCTCATCAACACCCTGCTGCCCCTGGCGCAGGCCGCCGTGCGCGAAATCTCTGAGGCACTCGATAGCGGCAAGCACACCACCACCCACACCCGGCTCTATCGCCTCGACGCAAACAGCGCCCTCATCGACAGCCCCGGCATGCAGGAATTCGGTTTGGCGCATCTCACGCGCGTCGAGATCGAACAGGGCTTCCGCGAATTCCTGCCATTTCTCGACAAGTGCCGCTTCCGCGACTGCCGCCACGACCGTGAGCCCGACTGCGCTCTGCGCGCTGCAATCGCCGCCGGCAGCATCGCGCCGCGCCGCTTGGAGCAATTCCACGCGCTGTGCGCTTCCTGCGGGAAGTAGCCAAAAGTCAGTCGCTGCGATACGGCGGCGAAACCGCTACACTCGGTACAGCATGGAAAACCTTCTCTACTGGATCGGTCTGGCTGCTGTCGCGGTGAACGCCCTGACCGGCGTGCTCGATGCCGGCCGCAAGCAGATGGACCTCGTCGGCGTGGTCATGGTGGGCAGCGCCACGGCGCTGGGCGGCGGCACGGTGCGCGACCTCCTGCTGGACCGCCAGGTGTTCTGGATCGGCGACCAGACCTACCTCGTCGTCGCCCTGGCGACGACGCTTGTCGTCTTCTTCGCCGTGCGCGGCCTGCACCTGCCGCCGCGTCTGTTTCTGATCCCGGATGCGGTCGGCCTGGCGCTGTTCACCATCGTCGGCACACAGGTCGCGCTGGAATGGCAGGCGCCCTGGCTGGTGGCGAGCCTGCTCGGCGTCATCACCGGCGTGGTTGGCGGCGTGCTGCGCGACGTGCTCTGCAACGATGTGCCCCTGGTGTTCGTGCGCGGCGAACTCTATGCCTCGGCCGCCTGGCTCGGCGCGCTGGCGCTGATCGGTCTGCAAGGGTTCGGCGTCTCTCCGGTCATCGCCGCCTGGAGCGGCATGGCGGTCGTCCTCGCCTCGCGTCTGCTCGCCATGGCCTTCCGCATCACCCTGCCTACCTACTCGGAGCGCAAATGATCGAAGCACGCCAACCCCTCGTCCACGCCACGGGCAGCCCGCTCGCCATCGGCGCCTGCCGCGCGGTGACGGTCACCTCGGTCTCGGAAGTCGGCTGGTGGGACACGCCGCGCATGATGGAGGAGATGAAGGCCGGCGGCGGCCCTGCGGCCTGCCAGTGGTCCATCCGCTTCGACCCTGAGAATGCCGCCGGCAGTTGCTCGCTGATCGAGGTGGAAGGGCTGGACGGCACAACCCGCCGCATCCTGCTCGACGCCGGCTGGAATCCGGAATACATGGCGGAACGCTTCCGCGCCACCGGCGTCGACCGGCTGCTGGTGGACGGCGGCATCGACTTCCTCTACCTCAGCCACGAGCACCTCGACCACTTCTGGGGCATCGAAGCGGTGCTGCGCCTGGCGCCGGAGATCCCCATCCTGGTGCCCGGCACACTGCGCGAGGAAGGCCTCGCCTGGCTGCGCGGCGGCGCCTTTCCCGCCGCCGGCATCGCCAACCGCGTGCCGCACCGCGGCCCCGTCGTGCGCATGCTGCCGGGCGGCGTGCACCGCCTGCTCGAGGGCGTCGCCTCGGTCACCTTCGACCTGCCGATCCTGCTCGACATCCGCGGCGAGCAGTCGCTCTACGCCAATGTCGCCGAGAAGGGCCTGGTCTGCATCACCGGCTGCTGCCATCAGGGCGTGCTGAACCTGGTCGACTACGCCGCGACGCACCTGGAGAGCGGGGCGCGCGCCTACGGCCTCTACGGTGGCCTGCATATCGCGCCCTTCGCGGCCATGACCGAGGAACAGGCGGACACCGTGCGCGCCCTCGGCCGCTACGGCTTTCGCAAGATCGCCGCCAACCACTGCACCGGCGCCGAAGCCGTGGCCCTGATGCGCGAGCTCGGCTATCCGGTGGTCGGCGGCAGCGGGCGCGGCGGCTCGACCGGCACCGCCCACCTCGGCAACGGCGACAGCGTGCGCTTCTGAGGGCCGCAAAAAAGCCCGCCATGCGGCGGGCTTTTTTTCGGGTTTCCGCTGCCGCGGAAGCGGCCCTGGCTACACGCGTTCCCAGATCGTCGTGATGCCCTGGCCGCCGCCGATGCACATGGTGGCGATGCCATAGCGGCCATTGACGCGGATCAGTTCGTGCAGCAGCTTGGTGACGATCACCGCGCCGGTGGCGCCGACCGGGTGGCCGAGCGCGATGGCGCCACCATTGACGTTGGTCCTGGCCGGGTCGAAGCCGAGGCCCTTGGCGACGGTCAGCGACTGCGCGGCGAAGGCTTCGTTGGACTCGATCACGTCGATCTTGTCCAGGGTGAGGCCGGCCTTCTGCAGCGCGACCTTGGTCGAGGGAATCGGCCCCTCGCCCATGACGTCGTTGGGTACGCCGGCGATGGCGTAGGCGACCAGACGGGCGATCGGCTTGTGGCCGCCGGCAGCGGCCTTGGCGGCATCGGCCAGAATCAGCGCAGCGGCGGCATCGTTGATGCCCGAGGCGTTGCCGGCCGTCACCGTGCCGTCCTTCTTGAAGGCCGGCTTCATCTTCGCCAGCGATTCCATCGTCGTGCCGGCGCGCGGATGTTCGTCGGTGTCGAACACCACGTCGCCCTTGCGGGTCTTCAGGGTGATCGGCGCGATCTGCGACTTGAAGCGGCCCTCGGCGATGGCTTTCGCCGCACGGTTCTGCGACTCGACCGAAAAGGCGTCCTGCTGCTCGCGGGTGATGCCGTGCTTGACCGCCAGGTTCTCGGCGGTGATGCCCATGTGGCCGACGCCGAACGGATCGGTCAGCACGGCAACCATGGCGTCAATCGCCTGCGTGTCGCCCATGCGGGCGCCGGAGCGCAGCGCCGGCATCAGGTAGGCGCCGCGCGACATCACCTCGACGCCGCCGCCGAGCGCAAAATCGGCGTCGCCGAGCAGGATCGCCTGCGCCGAACTGACAATGGCCTGCTGCGAAGAGCCGCACAGGCGGTTCACCGCGAAGGCCACCGAATCCATCGACATGCCGGCCTGGATGGTCGACACCC
>Ga0209476_10002789_pt1 | contig 11635 bp, 9 predicted proteins | sample KloWWTrecipitate_FD_187179 | JGI IMG/M metagenome (GOLD analysis project Ga0209476, IMG submission 187179) | Active sludge microbial communities from Klosterneuburg, Austria, studying microevolution and ecology of nitrifiers - Klosterneuburg... | ecosystem: Engineered > WWTP > Aerobic digester >...
GGAAAGAAGGTTTCCATTGATTCGAACGAAAGTATTGATTGACAAATCAGTGCTTGCATCACCGAACGTCTTATTAAATCATCTGCACTCAATTCTATACCGCGCATAATAGGAAGAATATTGTGCTCCAGCTTGTCATAGTATTGCAAAAAGTCACAATGATTCTGATTTAACGTTGGGCCAACGCTGCCGACCGCTGAAGTACCCAGTGCAATTCGATAGCAATCAGGATAAATTGAATAGCCCTGCAAACTATAATGCAACCTGCCCTGACGCTGCGCAATGACTAATGAGTCTTCATGCTTGGCAAAAAGATTCATACCAATATGAACGTAACCGGCACTGGTTAGCCGACCAATAGCCGACGACATCATTGCAATAATAGTTTCGGTATCTGGTAAATCCTCTCGATTAAAGTTGTGTTGTGGTTTTAATTTTCCAAACAGACAAGGATAATTTAATAAACTAATTTGATTGGGATAGGTAGAAATAATTTTTTCCAAAGTATCTTCAAATGTTTCTAGACTTTGTTTAGGTAACCCATAAGTCAATTCAATCTTAATCGATTTAAAACCAGCTTGTTGAGCACTAAAAATAGTACGTAATGTAGTCTCTTCTGTTTGAATGCATCGAATAGATTGCGGTACTTGATGATCAAAATCCTGAACACCAATAATTGCGCAGTTAAAGCCCATTTCTATTAAAGCAGCCATCGAATGATTATTTATTTGACTAGAATCAATCTCTATACAAAATTCCCCTTCTTTTATTAAATTAAAATTTTGCTGAATTTCATTCATCACGCTATTTAATTGAGAGTGATTAAGAAATGTAGGTATTCCACCGCCCATATATAATTGCTCAACTCTAGGATCATCTTTAAATAATCGACCCTGAAGTCTTATTTCAAGTATCAAATATTCAAGATATTTATTGATACTGTTATTATCACCAGTAATAAACTGATTAGAACGGTAATAAAAGCATGCCGGGGGACAAAAGGGGATATGCACATACAACGATAACGGCCGACGCGAATAGATTGTCCTGCGATGACACAACCAAGCAGAATAGGTATGTGCATCAAACGCTTCAACAAAACAATCTGTTCTCGGATAGAGACGATAATTCGTATGGTAGTAGCCAAAACGCCGAATAAGTTCCGAATTAATACCAAGCAAACCGGAAGACAATTGTGAATACACTGAGATATCACCTTTGTTTGTGAAGACTACGGTTAAAAGAATTTAAATTAATAAAATCGTAAATCAACCAAGTTCGTCATTCCCGTTATTCGACTGGCTTACACAATAGCAATAGTTAAATTGAAAAAGAATGCCCACTTCGCTTAGCAATATAGGTAGAATTGTGAGCGAATCGAATAAAACAGCTTTGATTCAGATCAATTAAACAGCGTTGAATTGAAATTTCGTTTGGATAAAATTTTGTCTTTAGAAACCTCTCCACATAATCATCTTGATATTTCGCACATTAAATCAAGCTGCGCAACTTGCAGTTTGCGCGAACTGTGTTTGCCTGTTGGTCTTAATGAACAGGAAATTCAGATTCTAGGTGATGTGGTAAGTCATAAGCGAAAGATCCAACGAGGCGGATATCTGCACCATACAGGCACGAAGTTTCAATCGCTATTTGCTATCCGTAGTGGTTTTTTAAAAACCTGTGTGCTCGAAGAAGATGGACGGCAGCAAGTGACTGGATTTCATATGACCGGAGAATTATTAGGTTTGGATGCTATTAGTACAGAAATTCATACTTGTGATGCCATTGCTCTTGAAGATAGCGAAGTATGCGAAATTCCTTTTTTAAAACTGGAGGAGACTAGTCGCATTATTCCCTCACTGATGCGCCATTTTCATAAAATAATGAGTCGTGAAATAGTAAGAGATCATGGCGTTATGCTATTGCTGGGTAGTATGAAAGCTGAAGAGCGATTAGCAAGCTTTCTACTGAATTTATCTCGTCGATTCCTAGCACGTGGTTATTCCGAATACGATTTTAATCTGCGTATGACCCGTGAAGAAATTGGCAGCTATCTTGGTCTTAAATTAGAAACCGTCAGTCGTTCATTCTCTAAACTGCAAGAGGAAAATATTATTACCGTTGATAATAAGCACATACTAATAAATGATATCGCTCGCCTGAGAATGAAAATGGGAAACGCATCTTACGTTACATAATAATAAATATCCTTCAGCATTAATGAGTATAAGCCCGCTTTACTCTCTATCAAATTCAAGTAACTCTCCAAATAAATATCTAAAGCAACACTCAATTCCACACAACGCTCATGTTGGCTTGAGTAAGTATCGGAAAATGCTATAATATGAAAATAATTTGATTCCAATCTAATAGAGATTTAAGTATCGTATTAGTAATTTTAGAATTAAATTAAATTCACACATTCGTTTCATAATAACTTGGCTATTCGCATAGTAAATTGACTGAAACGAATGGAGGCTCAATCCTACAGGAGAATTTATGGCAGTAACTATGCGGCAAATGCTTGAAGCAGGTGTTCATTTTGGTCACCAAACCCGCTTCTGGAATCCTAAAATGGCTCCGTACATCTTCGGCCATCGCAACAAAATCCACATTATTAATCTTGAAAATACCCTAATAATGTATGAAGAGGCGATGAAATACGTGCGTCAATTATCAGTAAATAAAGGAGTCATCTTATTTGTTGGCACCAAGCGGCAAGCACGTGATATTGTCCGCGAGGAGGCATCTCGCTGCGGATCGCCCTATGTGGATCAACGCTGGTTAGGTGGAATGCTGACCAACTTCAAAACTATCAAACAATCCATTAGGCGTTTACAAGATATGGAAGTGATGGTGGAAGACGGAACGCTAGGAAAATTAGTAAAAAAAGAAGCGCTCGACCTACAAAGAGAGTTAGATAAATTAAATAGTAGCTTGGGTGGCATCAAGGACATGAAAGGTCTTCCTGATGCATTATTTGTAATAGATGTGGGATATCAGAAAGGCGCTATTACAGAAGCCAGAAAACTGGGCATTCCGGTTATTGGCGTGGTCGATACCAACCATAATCCAGAGGGATTGCAATACATCATTCCAGGAAATGATGATTCAAGTCGCGCAATACGATTGTACGCTCGCGGTGTAGCTGATGCCATTTTGGAAGGACGTAATCAATCTATTCAAGAAATTGTTGAAATGAGCGCCTCAGAAGCTGAATGAAATAATTAATTTTGGTATTCACAACAATTTAGATTGGATGTAAATCGTTTACCCTGACTTATAAGATAGTTTGTCGATAAATTATTTAATGCTAAAAATTATTATGTATGAAATTTCTAATCATTAAATAATTTCTGCTTTATTCGCAATAAATTCATTACGACAAACAGATTTCTAGCTTAGTGAACGGTTTATATCGCATTCTCAAACTAATTATCTGGAGCAAATATGACGGACATTACCGCAGGTATGGTAAAAGAACTGCGCGAAATGACAGGGCTTGGCATGATGGAATGCAAAAAAGCCTTAACAGAAAGCAATGGTGATATGAAAGCAGCCGAAGATCTGCTGCGAATCAAAAGTGGTGCTAAAGCAAGTAAAGCGGCTGGACGAATTGCGGCTGAAGGTGTGGTTGGTGCTTATATCTCAACCAATGGTCAGCAAGGTGCGTTAGTTGAAGTTAATTGTGAAACAGATTTTGTTGCCAAGAATGATGATTTTATAACCTTCGCAAAAAATCTAGCAGAACTCGTTGCCACAAAAAATTTAACAGATATCGCAGCATTAAGTGAAGCATCACTGCCCTGCGGTGAAACTGTAGAAGCAACTCGCAAAGCCCTCATCATGAAGCTGGGTGAAAACATCAGCATTCGTCGGTGTGGACGTCATGCCACACAAGGTCGATTGGCCTCCTATCTTCATGGAACTAAGATTGGTGTAATGGTAGATTATGCGGGAGGTGATGAGGCACTCGGTAAAGATATAGCCATGCATATTGCCGCCAGCAAGCCCATGTGCGTCTCTAAAGAACAAGTATCAGCAGATGTATTGGAGCACGAACGTCAAATTTTCACAGCACAGGCAGCGGAAAGTGGTAAGCCAGCAAATATCATCGAAAAAATGGTAGATGGACGAATCGCAAAATATCTAGCTGAAATTACACTATTAGGACAGCCTTTCGTGAAAGATCCAGAGCAAACCGTCGAAAAACTATTATCGAACAAATCTGCTAAAGTCAATGATTTCACTATGTTTATAGTGGGTGAAGGTATAGAAAAAAAATCAGAAAATTTTGCTGAAGAAGTAAAAGCACAAATGGAACAATTAAAATAACGCAACTACAAGCGCTTCAACTTATTATCAATGACCACTATTGCCTATAAACGTATTTTATTAAAACTATCCGGCGAGGCCCTGATGGGTGAGGATAGATATGGTATTAATCAGGCTGTAATGGGAAGAATTGTTGCTGAAATTGAAGAAATCAGCAATTTAGGTGTAGAAATAGCCATAGTTGTGGGCGGAGGAAATATTTTTCGCGGCATGAAATCGGCTAATGACGCGCTCGAGCGTGTTACAGCAGATTATATGGGAATGCTAGCTACTGTAATGAATGCGCTGGCACTTCAAGATGCAATGAAACAAGTTGGATTGGTACCTCGAATACAATCTGCTTTGCGTATTGAACAAGTTGTTGAACCTTATATTCGTGGACGCGCAATACGCTATCTGAAAGACGGCAGAGTAGTCATTTTTGCAGCCGGAACCGGCAATCCTTTTTTTACTACAGACACAGCCGCCGCTCTACGTGGCATGGAAATGAACGTAGATATCATGCTCAAGGCAACCAAGGTTGATGGCATTTACACCAGTGATCCTCAAATCAACCCAGATGCAATTCGTTTTCATAAGTTATCTTTTGATGAAGCGATTGCAAAGAATTTACAGGTCATGGATGCAACCGCATTGACCTTATGTCGCGATCAGAAATTACCATTGAATGTGTTTAGTATTTTCAAAGAAGGCGCTCTTAAACGCATAGTGACTGGAGAAGATGAAGGAACTTTAGTAACAGTTTAATCCAACAATAATATTTTGGAATCTCTTGAAACAAAGATGCAAAAGGGACAAAAGTTATGATTGCTGATGTAAAAAAATCTGCGGAACAAAAAATGCAGAAAAGCTTAGAAGCATTAAAAGTAGATTTAAGTAAAGTCAGAAGTGGACGTGCGCACACTGGTTTTCTAGACCATGTCACTGTTGATTATTATGGTGCGCCAACACCCATTAACCAAGTAGCCAATGTTAATTTAATCGATGCACGAACAATTGGCGTTATTCCCTGGGAAAAGAAGATGGCGAACGCAATTGAAAAAGCAATTCGTGAATCTGATTTAGGGTTAAATCCGATGTCTGTTGGTGAAACAATTCGCGTACCAATGCCAGCCCTTACCGAAGAACGGCGGCGCGATCTGATTAAAGTAGTGAAGCAAGAGGCTGAAGCAGTGCGTATTGCGATGCGCAATATTCGTAGAGATGCAAATGCCCAATTAAAAGAACTACTAAAAACAAAAGAAATATCCGAAGATGATGAGCGTCGCGGTCAAGATGAAATTCAGAAGCTAACTGACCGTTACATCATTGAGATAGATAAAGTTATACAAGTTAAAGAAGCTGAGCTGATGGCTGTTTGATATGCCTCAAGGCCAGAGCTCAACACGAGAAATACCTGAAACAGGTTTAATGCCTAAACATATCGCTATTATCATGGATGGTAATGGTCGATGGGCACGGAAACGCATGCTACCTCGTGTTGCCGGACATCAACAAGGCGTAGAAACTGTTCGCGGGGTTATAAAAGCTTGCATAGAACGAAATATTGAATTTTTGACCTTGTTTGCTTTTAGTAGTGAAAATTGGCGCCGTCCAGCTGACGAAATCTCCTTTCTGATGCAACTCTTTATGGGTGCATTAGAGCAAGAAATTAACAAGCTTCACGAAAATGGCATTCGCTTTAAAGTCATTGGAGATCTATCGAAGTTTGAACCCAAGATAATAGAATTCATTCATAAAGGCGAGCAATTAACTGCTAATAATACACGTCTGACATTTACTGTAGCCGCCAATTATGGAGGACGCTGGGATATTATGCAGGCCATGCGCAAAATGATGGCGCAATCAACTGGCGAGTTACCGCTTAGTTTTGAAGAAGAAAATCTGACACAATATCTTTCAATGAATTATGCACCTGAACCCGATTTATTTATTCGTACAGGTGGAGAATGTCGAGTTAGTAATTTTTTATTATGGCAGCTCGCATATACTGAGCTGTATTTTACAAAAAAATTGTGGCCAGATTTTAATGAACATGAACTCGATCTTGCCATTCAATCTTATCGACAAAGGGAACGTAGATTTGGTCGTACCAGTGAACAACTGCAAGTGGCGCTTTCAGATAAAAGATAAAAAGATCAATTTAAATGCTTAAAGCTCGCATACTCACCGCAATTATTATTCTGCCATTATTTCTCTCTGCATTATTCTATCTACAAGACATTTTTTGGGCCGCATTTTTACTGTTACTGACTGTTGTTGGAGCACGTGAATGGAGCAATCTGACTCAATTCTCTGTTAAAAATACCATTATTTTCATGCTGCTAACAGGATTATTTGGTGGAGAATTATTATTATTGTTGAGCGAGTCAATAAAAACTAATGCTTACTCATCGAACCTGATCAGTCTATATATACTATCTTTTGTTTTTTGGAGCACAGCAGCGCCACTATATCTAAAGCAGCTTTATACTGTTAAAAACCCATTCCTTTGGATGTTGATTGGCTGGATACTATTGCTACCAACCTGTCTTGCTCTCTATCAGTTGCGCGCGATTAATCCATTACTCTTGTTGGGTTTCATGGCAACTATCTGGATTTCAGATACTGCGGCCTACTTTACCGGAAGAACATTCGGTAAACACAAGCTTGCCTATACAATCAGTCCGAATAAAACATGGGAAGGCGTCGCAGGCGCTTTAATTGCTGTAGTTCTATATGGCTTAGCTTGGAATTTTTGGCTGATTGAAGAATCGTTAATCATCACGTTAGTGCCTCTACTGATAATAATGGCCATTTTAGGTGTAATCGGAGATCTTTACGAATCACTGATAAAACGCCAGGCCGGCGTTAAAGATAGCGGCAATATTTTACCTGGGCACGGCGGAATTTTAGATCGAATTGACGCCTTAACTTCCGCACTTCCATTTGCCATCTTGGCATTATTAATTTTTTATTCACCTTCAATATGACAGCTAACCGCAAAATAACAATACTCGGTTCTACCGGAAGTATTGGAGAAAGTACGCTAGACGTAGTGAATCGTCATCCGGATCGTTTCCAAGTATTTGCACTGACCGCTAATAAAAATGTCGCAAAAATGTTATCTCAATGCCAGCGCTTTCAACCTCGATATGCAGTTATGCTGGATAGCGAATGCGCCGAGCAATTATCTAAAGCAATACAAGCGACAAATATTAATACTGAAGTACTCTCGGGGATTGAATCATTAGAAAAAGTAGCGTCACACTCTGAAGTAGATGCGGTCATGGCGGCCATCGTCGGTGCTGCTGGGATTCGCCCAACATTCGCTGCAGCTCGTACAGGAAAACTGATATTACTTGCCAATAAAGAAACATTAGTAATGGCCGGACGAATTTTCATGGATCTGGTCAAGCAGCACAACGCCACTCTACTACCCATCGACAGCGAGCATAATGCGATTTATCAATCATTGCCGCATCATTTCAATGGAAATTTAACCACAGTTGGCGTTAACCGCATCCTATTAACTGCCTCAGGCGGTCCATTTCGTTGCTCGCCCGTAACCGCATTGGAAAAAGTCACTCCGGAACAAGCTTGCGCGCATCCAAACTGGGATATGGGACAAAAGATTTCTGTTGATTCAGCGACTATGATGAATAAAGGATTAGAAGTTATAGAAGCCCATTGGCTGTTTGATGCGGCACCCGAAAAAATTCAGGTTGTCATACACCCACAAAGTGTCATTCACTCCATGGTTGCTTATGTGGATGGCTCAGTCATTGCTCAATTGGGCAATCCTGATATGCGTACTCCCATAGCGCATGCCATGGGCTATCCGGATAGGATTGACAGTGGAGTATCAGCTTTAGACATGTTTAAAATCGCACATTTGGATTTTGAAGAGCCTGATTTTAAGAAATTCCCATGTCTACGCTTAGCTTATCAAGCGCTAGCAGCGGGTGGGAATATGCCAGCAGTACTCAATGCCGCCAACGAAATAGCGGTAGAATCGTTTTTAACCAAACGCATTCCATTCACCGCCATTCCTACCATGATTGAATACACTATGCATTCGGTCAAAGCAGAAGAAATGGCAACCTTAGAGGATGTACTGAGAACAGACGCTATTGCGCGTGATATCGCACATGATTGGCTTACAAGCCTGCAATAATGCAAATCACTAAAATCTTCTAAGGTTAATAGCTATAATGACATTTTTCATAATGCAACTATTGAGTGTTAATTCAACTCAGAGATGAAATAATAAGTTTTGTGCAGTTAAAATCGCTACGCCTATTTATTTCTTGTACAATGGTCTGATATGACAATTACTTACACTATCATCTCTTTCATCGTTGCCCTAGGCATCCTTATTACATTTCATGAGTTTGGACACTATTTAGTTGCCCGTTGGAGTGGCGTAAAAGTATTACGATTCTGTATTGGTTTTGGTCAACCTATTTTTCGCAAACGTTGGGGTAAAGATCAAACAGAATGGGTTATTGCCGCAATTCCTTTGGGTGGCTACGTCAAAATGCTGGATGAAAATGAAGGTAAAGTAGCTATCGAAGACCTGCCTCGCTCCTTTAACCGACAACCGGTAGCACGCCGTTTTGCAATCGTGGCAGCAGGCCCTATCGCTAACTTCTTACTAGCCATTGTTTTATACTGGCTCTTATTCATATTGGGTGTGCATGGAATGAAACCTGTGTTGGGACCGGTTGAACCATCCACAGCAGCCGCCCATGCAAAATTTGAAGCGGGTGAAACCATAGTCAGCATTGAAAACGAGGCGGTGGCTAGTTGGCAGGATGCGCGCTGGACCCTATTGAGATACGCCATTGATCGATCGAGCAATGTAAAAGTACAAACTATCAACAAGAACGGTGAAATAAATTGGCGACAATTAGACTTAAGCAACATCGATCCGGATAAATTGAATGAGAATTTTCTAGGTATTATCGGTCTAAATAGCTATCAACCTACTATCAAACCAATCATTGGCCAGGTAATGCCGGATGGTGTAGGTTATAAGGCGGGGCTGTTGATCGGAGATGAAATTTTAGTCGCCAATGATACTGAGATCCAAACCTGGATGGATTTTGTACAAGTAATACGCTCAGGTCCAGGACGCCTATTAGAACTGGAAATCTTACGTAACAATCAAATTACATTCCTTACCATTACACCTGAAACAGCAACTGAAAATGGTAAACAAATCGGAAAAATTGGCATTGCACCCGTCGTTAATCAAGCCGAATTTGATGAATTACTGGTTACAGTAAGCTATCCACCGGCAAAAGCCATTAATAAGGCCATTGAGAAGACATGGGAAACAACCGTTCTTACCCTGCAAATGCTCTCTAAAATGATTATGGGCGACGTATCATGGAAAAATGTGAGCGGCCCCATTTCAATTGCTGATTATGCGGGTCAATCGGCTCAAATGGGTTTAGCATCGTATCTGGCATTTCTTGCGCTCATCAGCGTCAGCATTGGCGTTCTCAATTTACTACCTATACCGGTGCTTGATGGCGGTCATTTAATGTACTATCTCATAGAAATTATCAGAGGAAACCCTCTTCCTGAAAAAACCATACTAATTGGTCAAAGGATAGGCATGGCGATGCTATTTACACTGATGACTTTTGCCATCTATAACGATATAAATCGGCTTATTACTGGTTAGATAATGAAATTCAGGTATTTCGTTGCACTTGTTAGTTTCATCTGTACTTTTCCATCTTGGGCCAGTGACACTTTCGTAGTTAAAGACATTCGTATTGAAGGGATACAGCGCACCGAAGCAGGCACGGTATTTAGTTATCTTCCCGTAAAAGTAGGCGATACGCTGGATGAAGCAAAAGCAACGGAAGCCATCAAAGCACTCTATGCAACCGGATTCTTTAAGGATGTAAAATTAAAATCTGAGGATGGTATTTTAATTGTACAAGTTGATGAACGCCCGGCGATTGCACAAATTAGTATTAATGGCGCAAAAGAATTTGAAAAAGATAAACTTCTGGAAGGCTTGAAGCAAGCAGGTATCTCGGAATCCCGAATTTTCAGCCGTTCACTATTGGAAAGAGCCGAACAAGAATTAAAACGCCAATATATCAGTCGCGGCAAATACGCTGTCAAAATCACAATGACCACAACACCGCTGGAACGCAATCGCGTTGGCATTAATTTTGATATTAATGAGGGCCGTACGGCCAGGATCAAGAAAATCAATTTTGTTGGTAACGAGGAATTTAACGATAGTGAGTTACGTGGCTTATTTGTTCTCAGAAAACCCGATCTGCTATCTTGGTTCACCAAAAATGATCAATATTCAAAACAAAAATTATCTGCCGATTTAGAAACGCTACGATCCTATTATCTTGATCGGGGCTATCTTGAGTTTAATATTGAATCCACTCAAGTATCGATAACACCCGATATGCGTGATATCTATATCACCATCAACCTTACTGAAGGTGCCCAATATACAGTTTCCGATATCAAAGTCGCAGGCGAGCCCCTATTGCCAGAAGAAGAAATACGCAAATTGATATTACTGAAGACAGGAGCCGTATTTGCACGTCAGAAATTAACCGAATCCGTAAAACTAATCACCGATCGATTGGGCGATGAAGGATATGCGTTTGCTAATATCAATGCAGCGCCGGAACTGGATCATGAGAATCGACAAGCAGCATTCACTTTTTTTATCGACCCAGGTCGGCGTGTATACGTGAGACGTATCAATATAACCGGCAATGATCGCACGCGCGACGAAGTGATTCGGCGAGAATTTCGACAAATGGAGGGTGCATGGCATTCCACTAAGAATATTAATCTCTCCAAGCAAAGGGTTGACAGATTATTTTTCTTTAATAGTGTCAATGTCGAAACGCCCGCTGTACCTAATAAAACTGATCAGGTTGATATCAACGTCAAAGTGGAAGAGAGACCAACCGGGGCTATTATGTTTGGCGCGGGCTACTCTGATCGGCAAGGCCTGATATTGAATGGCTCAGTATCTCAGAACAATATTTTTGGTACAGGCAACTTTTTCAGTCTAGATGTCAATACAGGCGCGATCAATAAAACCTATGCGGCATCATTTACCAATCCTTACTTTACTATCAATGGCGTAAGTCTTGGATTTGATGTTTACAAACGTGACTTGGATACACGAGCATTATCCAGAGTTGGTACATTCAAGACCGAGACTGTCGGTGCAGGCATACGACTAGGCATACCTATTGCAGAAAATGATATCGTATCGTTAGGTTTGGCCGCTGAAAATACGGCATTGAGTGTTTTTAAA
>Ga0209476_10002803_pt1 | contig 11614 bp, 10 predicted proteins | sample KloWWTrecipitate_FD_187179 | JGI IMG/M metagenome (GOLD analysis project Ga0209476, IMG submission 187179) | Active sludge microbial communities from Klosterneuburg, Austria, studying microevolution and ecology of nitrifiers - Klosterneuburg... | ecosystem: Engineered > WWTP > Aerobic digester...
CGAGAACGACCCCATGCCCGGCACCTCCTGCTCCTCCACGAGGATGCGCCCGCCGGCCTCCACGACGCGGCGGCGGAACGCGGCGAGGTCGTCCACGGCGATGTAGAGCGCCATGTTGCCCGGCCAGGGCCCTTCCTCGGGCTTCATGATCCCGCCGTCGATGCCGCCCTCGCCGCCCGTCCTCACGAGGCGGTAGTCCATCTCCGGCATGGCCTGGACCTCCCAGGCGAAGACGCGCGCGTAGAAGTCGGCGGCGCGCTGCGGGTCCTTCGACCAAAGCTCCCAGTGGACGACGGGCATGCCCATGGCGGACTCCTTCCGGATCGGGACGGGAAAGCGCCGATTGTGGGCGGCGCGGCCTGCCGGCGCTTGACGGTGTGTTACCAGCCCCCGCGCCGGGCACGAAAATTAGTTTTCGTTACTCTCTTGACAAACTATAAGTAACAGATGTAGTAGTAGGGCCGGGAGCGCCGCACCGGCTCCCGACCCAACCAACCATAACGAAAGGAATCCAGATGGACACCATCAGGATCGCTGTCGCGCACACGAACGAGACGACCGACCAACCCGCCATCGCGCCCGCGGAGGCGCAACGCCCCGAGCGGGGCGTGCGCAGCCTCGCGGACTGGGAGCTTCTCCTGGTCGGTGGCGGGGACTTCGAGCCCGAGTGGCCCTAGGCGGGCCCGGGCACAAGCCCCGGAGGGACCGCGGCGGCCTTGCGCCGCCGCGGGGGCTGCCCGGCCGCTAGGCCTGGGCGGCGGCGGTACGGCGCGCCGTCTTCCGGGCGGGGCGCCCCGCCGGGGCGCGCCCGACGGGCGTGGTGGGCGAAGGCAGGGTGGCGTCGCGGTAGAGCGGGCGCTCCCCCATCGCGTGCAGTTGCTGGCGAACCGATTCCGCCTCGGCGAGGATCGCGTTGGCGGTCATGCACGCGCGGTCGCGGTCCTTGGCGCCGCGGTAGGCCCAGTAGAGCGCGACCATCGCGGCATGCCGCGGGAACGGCTTGGACGAGCTTTCCGAGGCCAGCCGATGCAACGCCGCGAGGCCGGCATCGGGGCGGGCATCCGTCGCCTCGCGCACGGCCGAGACCAGCGCGACGTCCTTCGCCGTGAGCCCGGGGCGGCCCTTGCGCCGGCGCACGACCTGGCCGGTGACGCGGTCGGCCGCGCGCGTGAACCCGCCCAGGCGCAGCATGCAGGCAAGCAGGATGCAATCGGGCGGCGATTCCACGAGCACGCGCGCGACCTGGTCCTCGTCGTAGAGCCGCTTCGCGTAGGCGAAGTCGCCGCGCAGCATCGCCTCCCAAAGCAGCCGCGATTGCGCGCGGCGACGCCCGGCCTTCGGGTCGGCCTCCTCGCCCTTGAGGCGGTTGGCCACCTCCCACACCCGGCCATACGCCCCCAGGAAGATGCTCATCGCGCCCAGCGCGGCCTGCAGGTCCTGGCGCAAGGCGATGTCTCCGAAGGACTCCTCCGGCGGCGGGCCCTCGGCCGCCTCCGCGGCGCCCCCGCCCAGCGCGATCGTCCGCGCGCCCTCTTCCTTCAGCCGGTCGAAGTACCAGATCACGGCGCTCGTCTTGTTGCCCACGCCGAGCTTCTTGTAGAGCCCGTGCAGGTAGACGCGCATCGTGCCCTCGCGGTACCCGAGCCTCTCGGCGATCGTGCGGTTGGAGGAGCCCTGCGCGAGAAGCTCGAGCATCTGGCGGTCGCGGTCGTTGATTTCGGTGGTTTTCATCAGATGAAGCCCCTGTCGTCGTGAAGTGAAGTGACCAGTTCCTGGAAGCTCTCCAGCCCGGCGATGGTGGCGGTGTCCAGCCCCAGGTCCGCCGTCTCGTCGCGGATCATCGACGCGAAGGCGTCGACGAGCTCCGGGTCGAAGTGGTTGCCCGCGCCGCGGCGAAGCTCGCCCAGCGCCTCGTCCATCGTCATCGCCGGCCCCGCGTCGAGGCCGCAGACCATCGAATCGTAGGCGTCGGCCACCGCGCAGATCCGCGCCGGCAGCGGGATGAAGCGGCCGCCGACGCGCTCCGGGTAGCCGGCGCCGTCCCAGCGCGCATGGTGGTACCGGGCGATGTCGCGCGCGAGCAGGATGCGCGGGTGGCCGTCGTCGCGCAGGATCTCCGCCCCGGCCTCGGTGTGGCGCTCCACGAGCGCGCGCTCGGCGTCGGTGAGCCCGCCCTTCTTCGCGAGGATCGCCTCGGGCACCGAGGCGAGGCCGATGTCGTGCAGCTCGGCGGCGAGCCCGACCTCGAGGGCCTGCAGCGGAGGAAGGCCGCGCGCCAGCGCCAGCGCCTTGGAAAGCGCTCCCACGCGGATGCCGTGCCAGCCGGTGCTGTCCATGCGCAACACCGCGGCGACCCCCAGCCGCTGGTAGGTCTTCCAGTCTTCCGGCTCCCCCGGGGGGCGCAACCGCGGCGCGAGCCGGGCGCGCGCCTGCTCCTGGACGGGGTCCAGCCCCGAGGCGGCCGCGTCGAACAGGCCCATGAGCTCCACGTGGCCGCGGGCGCGGTCGATCGCGTCCCGGTACACGTGGTCGGAGAGCTCCTGCAACCGCAGCATGGCGCGCTCGGGATAGCCGGCGGCCTCCTCGGCCCGCGCGACGCAGGCGAGCGCGTCGCGGAGCGACCCGGGAACGGTGCGGGCCCGGGCCAGCGCGTCCTCCAGCCGCGTGAGGGCGATGTCGGCCTGGCCCTGCGCGATCTCGAAGCTCGCCGTCGCCATCGCGGCAGCGACCTGCGTCCGGGTGGCGGGCGTCGAGCGGGCCAGCACCGCGATCGCCTCGACGTGGGCCCGGGCTTCCTCGACGCGGCCGAGCGCGATGAGCAGCCAGACGAGGTTGCGGCGCAGGAGGACGGCCGCGTGCGGCGCTTCCTCGGCCCAGGCCGGGACGGCCTCGCGCAGCGCGGCCTGCGCGTAGCGCAGCCCCGCCTCGGGGTCGCCCATGTGGTAGTGGGCGTTGGCGAGGTTGAGGCACGCGGTGAACCGGACATGCACGGGGGGAGGCTCCTCGGCCACGACCGCGAGCGCCCGGCGGAAGCCCCGCGCCGCGAGGCCGTAGTTGCCGGTGACGGAGAGCGCGTGGCCGATGTTGTTCCACACGCCCGCGAGCCCCGTGGCACTGCCCTCGGCCTGTGCCAGCCGGAGCGCACGCAGGTGGTACTCGAGCCCCCCGACGACGTCCACGGAATCGGCGGCGAGCAGGCCGCAGACGCCGGCCGCGCGCCGCTCCAGCACGGCATCGCGCGCCTCGACGGCGTGGTCGAGCAAGGCCTGCCCGAGGGCCAGCGCCTCGGCCGACCTCCCGCTGCCATACAGGCGGCGGCAGAAGGCCATCACGGCCTCGGCGAGAACCAGCCGCTCGGCGGCGGGAAGGGCTGTCCGGAGCGAGGCCGCCAGGGGCGCCAGGGCCCGGACGAGGCCCGGCCGGTCGAGCTGCATGGCGACGGGGCCGAGTGCTTCCAGCACGTCCAGCGGCTTGGGGCGGGTTCCGGTTCCCGGATCGGAGGTCAAGGAGGAGACTTGCTGCGCGTTAACTGGCTTGGGGGTCGATTCTACGCATGTATGAGCCGGGCGGGAAGCACCCTTTCGCCCCCTGTGCCGGGGGGTTCGGGAGGCTCAGTGCCCGCCCTTCCGCCCGGCGAGGGCGAGCAGGCCCGTGGCCACTGCGCCAGCGGCCACGCCGAGCGCGGCATGGGCCGCCAAGGGCAGGATCCACTCCCCTGCCACGCCGACCCCGGCCGCGAGGCGCGCGATGAGGGCCTCGGCCCCCGGGATCCCGTGGGCGAGGATGCCGCCGCCCACGAGGAACATCGCCGCGGTGCCGACGACCGAGAGGGCCTTCATGAGCCAGGGCGCCGCGGCGAGGATGGCCCGCCCGGCGGCCCGGCGGGTTCCCGCGAGGCTTCCCTCGCCCGCGGTGGCCGCAAGGGCCAGGCCGGCGTCGTCGAGCTTCACGATGGCGGCCACGAGGCCGTAGACGCCCACCGTCATGAGGATGGCGATGCCGGCGAGGACCACGACCTGCTTGCCGAAGGCGGCGCCGGCCACCGTGCCCAGGGAGATCACGATGATCTCGGCCGACAGGATGAAATCCGTCCGGACCGCGCCGCGGATCTTCCCCTTCTCGAAGTCGACGATGTCGACCGCCGGGTCGGACAGCGCCCCGGCCAGCGCGGCGTGGCGGGATTCGTCCTGCTCCCGTCCGTGCAGGAGCTTGTGGGCGACCTTCTCGAAACCCTCGTAGCAGAGGAAGGCGCCGCCCACCATCAGCAGCGGCAGGATGGCCCAGGGCGCCAGCGCGCTGATGGCGAGCGCCGCCGGGACGAGGATGAGCTTGTTCAGGAACGAGCCCTTGGCCACCGCCCAGACCACCGGCAGCTCCCGGTCCGCCTTGACCCCCGTCACCTGCTGGGCATTGAGCGCGAGGTCGTCGCCCAGCACGCCCGCGGTCTTCTTCGCGGCCACCTTGGTCATGACGGCCACGTCGTCCAGGACCGTGGCGATGTCGTCCAGCAGGGCGAGAAGGCTCGAGGCCATCAGAGGTCCTTCGGCACGGTGTCGGGCGGGGCGAGCTTCGGCGCGATCTCCTCGGCGCGGCGGCGGATCGGGTCCGGCGACGCGCTTGCCTTGGCGGCATCGGCTGGCGGCGGCGGATCCGCGGGCGCGGGCGTGGCCGCCGGAGCCGGCTCGTCGGCCCAACCGGGCGGAATGGCGACATGGCGGGCGTCCCCACCGGGCTGCGTTGCCGTCGCGGCGGCGACGACCCGGCCCGAGACGTCGAGGAGCGGCCGGCCGCCGATGCCCTCGCCGGCGGGAACGCTCGCCTCGACGAGGCGGCGGGCGCCCTCGCCCGAGACGCGGCGGACGGCGCCTTCCGCCAGGCGCACCTCGCCGCCCGCGATCACCTCCGCCGCGTAGACCTTGTCGCCCGCCCGTGGCTCCGGGCCACCCGTGGGCAAGGGCCAGCTGCCGCCGCCGTCGACCGCGAGCCGGCACAGGCCCAGCGCCTCGTCGACGCGCGAGACGCGCGCCGGCACCTCCCGGGTGCCGATCGTCACCACCAGCTGCGAGCCCGGCGCGAGGCCCTCGCACGCCGTGGCCATCTCGCCCGCCGCCACCGTGAAGGCCACGCCGCTGGCGATCGTGCGCCCCGCCATGTCGAAGGCGCGGACCCGGCCGACGGAGCGCGAGACGTCGGCCGCGATCTCGGCCGCGGGGCGGCCGGCAGGAACCGCGGGCGGCGCGGGCGAAAGCAGGAAGTACAGCCCCGCGGCCACCGCGATCGCCACAGCCGTTCCGATCGCGATGAAAGGGCGGCGGCTGGCTGGCGCCGGCCCGGCGGCGAGCAAGCGGTCGTACCCGGCGCGGGCGTCCTGGTCGGAAAGCACCGCGAAAGCCTCGTGGACGAGCGCCTCGCGGCGCGGGTCGGGCGGCGTGGTGTCGAGCTTGAACTCGGCGACGAGCCGGTCGTGCGCGCGCACGATCTCGCCCGCGCGCGCGCTGCGGGAGATGCCCAGCACGTCGTAGTGGGTCCGGGGAGGAGGCGCCATGGGCTTGTTCTTGTCTTCGTCGCTTGCCGACGACGGCATTCTGCCACCGGCGGCCCCGCGCCGCGCCATTACCGGGGGGGTGTAACAGTTTGTAAGCCTGTCCTCCGCGGCCCGGCCGGGCGCGTTGAGGGAATCGGGCGCCTGGGAAGGGCGCCCACCGACCCCCAAACGGCCATGAAGGAGAAGACGATGTTCAGGAAACCGCTTGCGATCGCCGCCATTGCCGTCGCCGCCACGGGCGCGATGGCCTCCCCCGAAGCCGCCGCGGGCGACGCCGGCGTGGGCGCGCTTCTGGGCGCCGCGATCGGCGCGGCCATCGGCCACAACGTCGACGGGCGCCACGGCGCCGTCGTGGGCGGCATGCTGGGCGCCGTCACCGGGGCGAGCATCGCCGCCCACTCGCGCGGCTACCACGAGCCCGACTACCACGGTGTGCCTCCCGCGTACTACCCGCCCGCGCCCGTGCGCTACGCGCCGCCGCCGGTGGTCGTGCGCCCGGCACCCGTCTACTACGCGCCTCCCGCCGTGGTGGTGCAGCCGCGCCCGGTCGTCGTGCACCGCCCCGTGCACGTGCGGCCCGTCTACGCGCCGGTGGTCGTCGACCGCCACCCGGGCTGGCGCAACGATCGCCGCGACGACTGGCGGGGCGGCCGCTGGCGCTAGCGGGCCTGGCTCACGCGCCGGGCGCGGGCGGGGTCGGGGCCGCAGACGGCCCCGAGCCCGTTTTCCACGAAGTGCCTGATGGCTTCGGGGTCCCTGCGCGTGGCGCTCACGACGTGCTCGCCGAAGGCGCCGCCGCCGCAGGCATAGGTTCCCACCGCACCTCCCCCGAGGGCCGTCCAGCCGATCGCACCGCCGCCAACGGCGACCGAGCCGATGGCGAGGCCGCCGACGGCAGCCAGCGCGCCGAGGGAAGTCCCCCCGAAGGTCACCACGCCCACGGCGACGCCGCCCAGCGCCACGAAGCCGCGGGCCACGCCGCCGATCGCGAGCACGCCCGTCGCGACGTCGCCGATGGCGACGATTCCGCGCGCGTGCCCGCGCCGCTCTCCCTTCGCGGGGTCCGGGCCGGTGGCGATCGCGAGGAGAGGGAGTCCTCCGAACTCCGCAGCTGAATGGTGCCGGACGGTGCGGTAGCCGCCGCCGGCGCGCAGCCGCGCGACCTCGGCCTCCAGGTCGCGGATCCGGCGCTCCAAATCCTCGCGGCCCTGCATCGCCCCTCCCGTTTCATTGGCGGCGCATCCATGCTACAACACCGCTGTCGCCGCTCGTGCCGCGCCCCACAGGGAGGTTGCCATGCACCGCTTGCGCACCGCCGTCGCCGCCTTTCTCCTCATTCTCGCCCTCCCGGCACCCGGCCAGTCCCTCTGCGAGCCCGACGGCCTGCAGGCGAGCGGCTCGATCTACCGCATCTGCATGCCGCCGGCCGACAAGTACAACGGCAACCTCATCATCTGGGCCCACGGGTTCCAGGACGCCGGCACGCCCGTGTCGATCCCGGAGGAACAGCTCTGCATCGGGGGCATGTGCCTCAACGAGATCGCCAACAACCTCGGCAACGGCTTCATCACGAACAGCTACAGCAAGACGGGGCTCGCGATCGAGCAGGGGGCGGCCGACATCCTCGACCTCGTGAGCGTCTACACGGCGAAAAAAGGCAAGCCGAACAAGGTGTTCCTGGTCGGCGCCTCCGAGGGCGGCATCATCACCGCGCTGAACCTCGAGCGGCACCCCGACGTCTTCAGCGCCGGCATGGCGGTGTGCGGGCCGATCGGGAACTTCCCGATGCAGATCAATTATTTCGGCGATGCGCGCGCGACGTTCGAGTACTTCTACCCCGGCATCATCCCGGGCGACCCGTTCAATCCGGAGCCCTGGCTGGTCGCCAACTGGGGCGACTTCTACAGCCTGTTCGTGAGGCCGATCGTCATGGCGCCGCAGACCCGTCCGCTCCTCGAACAGTGGATGCGCGTCGCGAGCCTGCCGTACGACCCCGCGAACTTCGAGGCGACCATCGAGCAGTCCGTGCGTGACGTCCTGCGCTACAGCGTGGTGAACCTCGCGGATGCCGCCGCGACCCTCGGCGGGTTCCCCTACGACAACACCGCGAAGTGGTACAGCGGCTCCAACGACGATTACGCGCTCAACATGAACGTGCGCCGCGTGAGCGCGGACGCCGCGGCCCTGCACGCCATGGCGACCCGCTACGAGACGACGGGGAACCTGGGCCGACCGCTCGTCACGATGCACACCTCGAACGACCAGCAGGTGCCCGCCCTGCACCAGCTCTTCTACATGGTGAAGACGTCGAACGCCGGGAACCTGCTATCCCGGCACCTGCCCGTGCTCGTCGACCGCTACGGCCACTGCAACTTCACGGCCGACGAACTCGTCCAGGCCTTCACCTTCATGATCCTCTACCAGGGGCTGTTCCCCTAGGCCGCCTTCCTCGCCTTCGCCGATTTGGCGAAGGTGAACCCCTCATTGCCCCAGTCGGCGACGATCGCGTCCTTCGCGGCGAAGCGGCCTTCGAGGATCTGCCGCGCCAGCGGGTTCTCGATCGACTGCTGGATGGCCCGCTTGAGGGGCCGCGCGCCGTAGACCGGGTCGAAGCCCGCCGTGGCGAGGTGGGCGAGCGCCGCCTCCGTGACCTCCAGGCCCATCTCGAGCTTCGCCAGGCGCTCCGCGAGGAAGCGCAGCTGGATGCGCGCGATGTCCTTGATGTGCTCCTCGCCGAGCGCGTGGAAGACCACGATCTCGTCGATGCGGTTCACGAACTCCGGCCGGAACTGCGTCTTCACTTCCGCCATGACCGCCGTCTTGACGAGCCCGGGGTCGCTGCCGGCCATCGACTGGATCATCTGGCTGCCGAGGTTGGAGGTCATCACCACCACGGTGTTCTTGAAGTCCACGGTGCGGCCCTGCCCGTCGGTCATGCGCCCGTCGTCGAGCACCTGCAGCAGCACGTTGAAGACGTCCGGGTGCGCCTTCTCGACCTCGTCCAGCAGGATCACCGAGTAGGGCTTTCGGCGCACGGCCTCCGTGAGGTGCCCGCCCTCCTCGTAGCCCACGTAGCCCGGGGGCGCGCCGATGAGCCGCGCGACCGAGTGCTTCTCCATGAACTCGCTCATGTCGACGCGGATGAGGTGCTCCTCGGAATCGAAGAGGAACGCGGCGAGCGCCTTGCACAGCTCCGTCTTGCCCACGCCCGTGGGACCCAGGAAGAGGAACGAGCCATACGGCCGGTTGGGGTCGGAGAGCCCGGCGCGCGAGCGGCGGATGGCATCGGCCACGAGGCGCACGGCCTCGTCCTGGCCCACGACGCGCTCGTGGAGCCTCTCCTCCATGTGGACGAGCTTGTCGCGCTCGCCCTGCATCATCTTCGAGACCGGGATGCCGGTGGCGCGCGAGACCACTTCGGCGATCTCCTCGGCGCCCACCTCGGTGCGCAGGAGCTTCGGCTTCGCGGCGGCGCCGCCGGCCTTGTCCGCCTTCTTCAGCTGCGCCTCGAGCTGCGGGAGCTTGCCGTACTGCAGCTCGCTCATGCGCGCCCAGTCGCCCTTGCGCCGGGCTTCCTCCATGGCGAGCTTCACCTTCTCGACCTCCTCCTTGATGGAGGCCGAGCCCTGCACGGCGTGCTTCTCCGCGCTCCAGACCTCTTCCAGGTCCGCGTATTCCTTCTCCAGCTTCGCGATCTCCGCCTCGAGGAGGTCGAGGCGCTTGCGGGAGGCCTCGTCCTTCTCCTTCCTCACCGCCTCGCGCTCGATCTTGAGCTGGATGAGGCGGCGGTCGAGGCGGTCCATGGCCTCGGGCTTCGAGTCGATCTCCATCTTGATGCGCGCGGCCGCCTCGTCGATGAGGTCGATCGCCTTGTCCGGCAGGAACCGGTCGGTGATGTAGCGGTGCGAGAGCTCGGCCGCGGCGACGATGGCCGGGTCGGTGATGTCCACGCCGTGGTGGACCTCGTACTTCTCCTGCAGCCCGCGCAGGATGGCGATGGTCGACTCCACGCTGGGCTCGTCGACCAGCACCTTCTGGAAGCGGCGCTCGAGGGCCGCGTCCTTCTCGATGTACTTGCGGTATTCGTCGAGCGTGGTCGCGCCCACGCAGTGCATCTCGCCGCGCGCGAGCGCGGGCTTCAGCATGTTGCCGGCGTCGATGGCGCCCTCGGCCTTGCCGGCGCCCACCATCGTGTGCAGCTCGTCGATGAAGACGATGATGCGGCCCTCGTCCTGCGCGATCTCCTTGAGCACGGCCTTGAGGCGCTCCTCGAACTCGCCGCGGTACTTGGCGCCGGCCAGCAGTGCGGCCATGTCGAGCGAGAGCACGCGCTTGTCCTTGAGGGTCTCGGGCACTTCCCCGTTCACGATGCGCTGCGCGAGGCCCTCGACGATGGCGGTCTTGCCCACGCCGGGCTCGCCGATGAGCACCGGGTTGTTCTTGGTGCGCCGTTGCAGGATCTGGATGGTGCGGCGGATCTCGTCGTCGCGGCCGATGACGGGGTCGAGCTTGCCCTGCCGCGCGCGCTCCGTGAGGTCGAGCGTGTACTTCTTCAGCGCCTCGCGGCTCGCCTCGGCCTCCGGGTTCTCCACGGCCTGCCCGCCGCGCACGGCCTTGATGGCGGTGTCGAGGGCCGCGGCGCTCGCGCCCGCCTGCTTGAGCAGGCGCCCGCAATCGCCCTTGTCCTGCGCGGCCGCGAGCCAGAAGAGCTCGGAGGCGATGTACTGGTCGCCGCGCTTCGTGGCTTCCTTGTCGGTGAGGTTGAGGAGCGCGTTCAGCTCGCGCGAGACGTTGATCTCGCCGCCCTGCCCCTCCACCCTGGGCAGCCGCGCGACCGCCTCGTCCAGCGCCTTGCGAAGCGCCGCCACGTTAACGCCGGCGCGCTGCAGGAGCGAAGCGCTGCCGCCGTCTTCCTGGGCGAGGAGCGCGGCCATGAGGTGCTGCGGCTCGATGAAGCCCGCGTCGTTCGCGAGCGCGAGGCTCTGGGCGTCGGCGAGGGCCTGCTGGAACTTCGTGGTCAGCTTGTCGATGCGCATCGGTGGTATCCTTTTCCAACGGTTTTCCTCGGGAATTTCCCGGGAAACGCCGGCTCAAAGCCCGAAATGGGGCGTTTTGCCCCCGTTTCAAGCCGTTTTCCTCCGTTTTCGCCCCCCGATGCCCGATTCCCTGCACACCCTCGAAGAAGCCATCACCGCCGACGTCCGCCGCGCCCTCGACGAGGACGTGGGCACCGGCGACCTCACCGCCGCCCTCCTGCCGGAAGGCAAGGTGGTCCGCGCGCGGCTCATCACCCGCCAGGACGCCGTGCTCTGCGGCACCGAGTGGTTCAACCGCACGCTGGAGGCCCTCGACCCAGACGCGGAGGTGTTCTGGCACCACGCGGACGGCGACGACGTGGTAGCCGGCACCTCGCTCTGCGAGATGGAGGCCGACGTGCGCGCCCTCCTCACGGCCGAGCGCACCGCCATCAACTTCGTGCAGCTTCTCTCCGCCGTGGCCACCCGCACGCGCACCTTCGTGAAGCTCGTGGCGGGCACGCGGGCGAAGATCCTCGACACGCGCAAGACCATCCCCGGCCTGCGCCTCGCGCAGAAGTACGCCGTCAAGGTGGGCGGCGGCGTTAACCACCGCGTGGGCCTGTACGACGGCATCCTCCTCAAGGAGAACCACATCGCCGCGGCCGGCGGCGTGCGCCCGGCGGTGAAGGCGGCCCTGCGCGCGGCCACGCCCGGGACGATGGTGCAGGTGGAGGTGGAGACGCTCGCGCAGCTGCAGGAGGCGCTCGAGGCCGGCGCGAAGCTGATCCTGCTCGACAACTTCTCGCTGCCGCGGCTGCGCGAGGCCGTGGAGGTGACGGGCGACCGCGCGGAGCTGGAAGCCTCCGGCGGCATCGAGTTCGCCAGCGTGCGCGAAGTGGCGGAAACCGGCGTGCACCGCATCTCGGTGGGCTCGATCACCAAGGACATCAAGGCCGTGGACCTGTCGCTGCGGCTCATGCACGGGAGCGCCGCATGAAGGCCCTTCTCGCCATCGCGCTCCTCGCCATCGCCTCCGGGTGCGCGAGCACCG
>Ga0209476_10002810_pt1 | contig 11601 bp, 6 predicted proteins | sample KloWWTrecipitate_FD_187179 | JGI IMG/M metagenome (GOLD analysis project Ga0209476, IMG submission 187179) | Active sludge microbial communities from Klosterneuburg, Austria, studying microevolution and ecology of nitrifiers - Klosterneuburg... | ecosystem: Engineered > WWTP > Aerobic digester >...
AGGATGGCGCGGGTGCGGGGTGTGATGGCACGTTCGATGAGCTCGGGATCGATGTTTGCATCGTGTTCCAGGACATCGACAAGCACGGGCTCGGCGCCACAGTGGATGATGACGTTTGCGGTGGCGGTGAAGGTGTAGGGGGTGGTGATGACCTCATCGCCGGGGCCGATATCCCATGCGGCGAGGGCGAGGTGCATGGCGGCGGTGGCCGAGTTGACGGCGTTGACGAAGGGGGCGCCGGTGTAGGCCGCGAGTTCGTCTTCAAGGGCTTTGACCTGGCTGGCAGTGGTCAGCCAGCCGCTCCGCAGGACGCCTTCGACGGCGGAGATATCGGATTCGTCGAGCTCAACGCGGACGAAGGGGATGCGCTGTTCGGCCATTGATCGAAGGGTAGAACGGGAGGGGGATAGCGGGTAGCGGGCGAGGGCGAACGCCAATCGCCAACCGCGGGCGGGGCGTGGTTCGGGGGAGGGGCATCGCCGCGCTTGCGGACTCGTGCGCATGGGATTTCGGGGGCCGGGGCGTGCATTCCGATGGCCCACCGCCTACCCCGGCGCACTTCGCACTTCGTCCTTCGCACTTCCGGGGTTGGGTGCTGGCTACCGCGGGACGGTGCGCGTGGGCCGGAGTGCCGCTTCCTGCCGGTCGCGGTTCGGATGCGCCTGTTCCGGTAGCCGTAGCCCCCAGCCGTGTTCGGGGGCTACCAGGCCGGGGGTGGCGGGACTTCCCGGCGGCGGGATGGGAAGAGGACCGCGACGAGGGCGCCGAAGAGGAACCCGCCGATGTGGGCGAACCAGGCGACGCCGCCGGAGACATCGGCGGCCTCGGCGATGGTCGCATAGCCAGAGAAGAGGTTCTGGAGGAACCAGAGGCCGATCATTATGTAGGCCGGAATGGGGATGGGGATGAAGATTAGGATGAAGAACGGGATGACGACGTTCACGGTGGCACGGGGGTACCAGACGATGTAGGCGCCGAGGACGCCCGCCACGGCGCCACTGGCGCCAAGGACGGGGACAGCGCTGGAGGGATCGATGAGACCCTGGATGAGACCGGCGAACATGCCCGCGACGAGGAAGAAGAGGAGGTAGGCAAGGTGGCCGAGGCGGTCTTCGACGTTATCGCCGAAGACCCAGAGGAAGAGCAGGTTACCGAGGATGTGCAGCCAGCCACCGTGCATGAACATGGAGGCGAGGACGGAGAAGAGCACCTGCAGGCGGGCATCGCCGGTGAGCTCCGAATCACCGGTGATGGTCTCGAAGAACTCTTTGGGCTGGAAGGCCCAGGTGCAGACGAAGCGGTCGGCATCGGTAGGGGCGGTTTCGAAGCCGTAGCAGACGCCTGCTGTCTGATCGACAAATTCGCGGTAGGCGCGGGCATCGGGCGTGGGAATGGCGGTGGAGAGGCCGACCATGCCGAGAAAAACGGCGACGTTGGCAAGGATGAGGAGGTAGGTGACCCAGGGCGTGCGCCCGGAGCGGGGGCTATCGCCAATGGGGATCAACGGACGGCTCGCGACAGTGGCTGGGAGGGCGCCGGCATGCTCACGCGAGGCCCTCCAGGTGCGCTGTATCGTTGAGCCGAACGATGTACATGCGCCCCCTGCGCTGCTCGATTTCGGTGAGGGAGCAGTGTGACACATCGATGCGGAAGACGTGGGTTTCGGGCATCGCGAGGATGGTCGAGATGAGGCAGTTGATGGCCGTGCCGTGGGAGATGACAAGGACACCCTGGCCGGGGTGGCTCGCTGCGATGCGCGCGAGGGCGCTGGAAGTGCGCGCCCGGACTTCGGCCACGGATTCGCCGCCGGGCGGGCGCCAGGCGGGGTCTTCATCTTCCATCAGGCGGTAGCCTGCGGGGTCGCGCCGCTGCACCTCGGCTTCGGGCTGGAGCTCCCAATCGCCGTAGTGCAGTTCGCGCAGGCGGGGATCGACGCGCGGGGAGATGGGATGCTGGCCGAGCGCGATGCTGGCGGTCTCTTTCGCACGGCCGAGATCGGAGGTGTAGCAGGCGCCGAGGGAGAAGCCGGAGATGCGGCGGGCCAGGGCCCTGGCCTGTTCGAGGCCAAGCGGGGTGAGGGGCGTTTCCGAATGGCCGCAAAACCGCTGCTCGCGGTTCGTCACGGTCTGGCCATGGCGGGCAAGGTAGATCCGGGTGGGGGTCGCCACGGGGAGAAGCGTACAGGGCGGGAGGGAGGCAGGGGAGGGGGCTAATCAATCGCACGACACAGGCCGATGATCCGGGCGGGAGGGCACCATGGAGGAGGGGCAGAGCAGGTCGACGGGGAGGCACCGTCCGGCGCTGGTGCTCGGCGGGGGCGGGGCCTACGGCGTGATCCAGGCCGCATACATGCTGGCCGCGTACGATTTCGGGTTCCGGCCAGAGGTGGTGGTGGGGACGAGTGTTGGCTCCTTGAACGGAGCATGGGCGGCGCTGAACCCTGAGCGCCCGGCCGAGCTGCTGCGCATCTGGTTGGGGCTCGATCAGTTATCGCTCGTGCGCTGGCATCCGTTACGGATCGCCTCGAGGCTGGTACACAATCCCACGAGCATCGCATCGAACGAACTCGTTCCACGGCTCATCCGGGAACATATGGGGGAGCGGACATTCGCTGATGTGAAAGTTGAGCTGGGCGTAGTCGCGACGAACCTGACGCGGGGCGAAAAGCACGTCTTCCGGAGTGGCAGCATTCCGACGGCGATCCTGGCCTCGACGGCCATCCCGGGGGTGTTCGCGCCGGTGGAAATCGGCGGGGACCAGTTTGTCGATGGCTGCGTGACGGCGACGGTGGACATGGCCACGGCCCTTGAGATGGGGGCGACGGAGATCCTGGCGATAGATCTGACGCCGCCGCCGCCGCGGGCACGGCCACGAACGGCAGTCGGGGTATTGCGGCAGTCGTTCAGCATCCTTTCGACGGCAACGACGCGGGCGGTGGAATCGTGCCTGGCGCAGCAGATGCCGGTGCGGGTGATCCGGCCGGACCTGACAGGACGCTCGCCGTGGAAGCTGGAAGACAGCGCTGGGGCAATCGCGCACAACCTGCGGCTGGCGCGGGAGGAACTGGAAGGGACGTTCGACAGGGACGGTCACCTTTCGCCGGCCGGAACGTGCTGGATCGATGCGGGGCCGGAGCCGCAACCAGCAGCGACGCCGGCGGGCGGGCCGCGCTACTTCCCGGAAAAGCTGTTGCGCAGGGCGGGGTAGGCGCGAAACCGGGCCGTAAATTGTGCGTAAACGGTGGCACGCAGGTGGAAAGACGGGGTTCACAGTTAGCGTCTGGCGGGCTAGGGTGACCATAACGCGGCGCTGAGCGGGGGATACCCGGGGCCGCAGGTGGTTGCATGATTCGAAGGCTGGTGTTGCCGGCGGCGCTGGGTTTTGCGGTGCTGGGCGCCCTGACGATGGCGTGGAGCGTTGCTGATCCGCAGCCGGCGCTTGCGCTGACGAACTGCGATACGAGCACCGCGGAACTCGACGCCTCGGAGCAGGAGGTGGTGGCGCTATTCAACCAGGCGCGCGCCCAGCAAGGGCTGGCGCCGCTGAAGGTATCGCCATCATTGAGCCGGGCGGCGGCCTGGAAATCGGCCGATCCTTCGGCAACCGGCAGCGGAGGGGTGCAGTTCTCGCACACCGATTCGCTGGGACGGGACCCATCGACACGGGCGCGGAACTGCGGATACCCGGGATGGGCGGCGGAGAACATCGCGTGGGGTTTCAGTTCGGCGCAGAGCGTCTTCAATGCCTGGATGGGCTCGCCGGGGCACCGGGCGGCGATCCTGGGCAACTACTCGGTTGTGGGTGTGGGCCGGGTGGGCAGCGCCTGGACGGCGGCCTTCGGGACGGTCGACGACTCGGGGAGTGCGGGAACCGCGGGCGTGAGCACCGCCACGCCGACGCGCACGGCAACGCCATCGCCGACGCCGATCCCGACACCGCCACCGATCTTGCGGCGGCTGGCGGTCCCCATGATCGCTTCGGAATAGGTAGACTGCGGGCGGGGCAATCCTGAGTGCCAGATCGCGTGCCGATGTCGGGGAAACCCCTGATACCGCCGGCGCGGGACGCGGCCTACGATTCGCCCGTAGATTCCCGGATTCTGTGCCTGCCGGTGCTGGTCCACCGAACGCTGCGGCAACCTCCGGGCAGGGGGACTGATGGGACAGCCTGGTCCAGGCGGCCCAGTAACGGGTGGCCTTGCGCCCGGCCCGCGTGAGGCCCGCGATGCGCTTGTCGCTGCGGGTGCGCTGCGCGATCTCGATGCATCGCTACAGCAGACGGTTGAGATACTTGCGGCGAGGTTTTCGGCTGGCTTCGCGCTGATCGGCATTTACCGCCATAGCCCGATGTTGTTTTCGTGGCCGGCATCCGGTCCGCTTTCGGCGGGGGAGCTTTTCCCGCATGCGGGACCGGGGAGCGACCCGGACTACGGTGAACTGGTGGGGCGTGCGGGGCCGAACATCGATGATGATCTTTCGCGCTGTCCCGATCTCACGCCATCGCAGAAGGCGGCCGTGGATCTCGGCATGCGCTCATCGATGCGCGTTGCCATGTTCGATGAGCGGGGAGGTTCGCTGGGCTTCATCGTGGTGATGGCTGAGCGGCCGGGGGCGTTCACGGCTGCAATGGCGGATGAGCTTTCCGAGCTGGCGGGGCTGGCCGCGACATTCATCCGGCCTGCCCTGCTGCTGGCCGCGATCAACCGGGAGCGCGCGCTGCTGGAAGAAGAAGCGCGGCTGCTGGCGCTGGCAGCAGCCGCCAGCGACGAGCAGACGCTGGTGACGGAGATCGTCGATGGGGTGCGGCGGGCGCTTGGTTGCGAGGTGGCCCTGCTGTTCCTGCGGGGGCCCGTGCGAGGGCAGCAACAGTTCCTTACCTCGCCCCGGGCGGTGCTGACTGCGGAGCAGAACGAGGAAGCGAGCGAGATCACCAGGAAACCGGAGAACAACGCGCTCACGTCCGCCGATGCGGATGGATGCCGTATCAACCGGGATCTTTCGGTGGGCGCTTCGACACCCATCGAGGGGTACCTGTTCGAGATGACCGGGCTCCGGTCGCTGGTCACCGCCATCCGGGAAAGGCAGCGGGGATCGCCCGGGCTTGGGATCGGGGCGCTGAAGGCGAGCCCGGGAGGATGGCGGCGGGATCAGCGTTCGTTCCTGGATAGGCTTTCGCGGGTGCTGGAGATCTCGGTTGAGCGCATCCGGCGGGGCGAGCTGGCCGCGGAACAATCGGCCAGCCTTCAGCACCAGGCAGAGATGCTCCGGATGGGCACGGAGATCTTTGAGGCGCTCGCCCAGACGAACGACGCGGACAGCGCGTTCACGGCCATGTCGCAGCAGCTCCTCGCGTACTTTGGAGCGGACCACGTGGTCTTTGGCGTGCTGGATATGGAGAAGCGCACGCGGGAGATCCTGGGCTTCAGCTCGAACGTCATCGATAAAGAATCGCTGCACCGCGAGTTCGGCCAGGGGGACATGGACGCGTTTGCGCCGGTGTTCGAAGTGGGTGCATCGGTGCTGCCGGACATCGCGGAGGTGACCGGGCTTGGTGCGGGGGCAGACCGGTTAAGGGCGGTGGGCATCCGTTCGCTCATGCGAGTCCCATTCAAGCTCACGGATGGGACACCGGGGCTGATTTCTGTCAGCAGCCGCGAGGTGGGGAAGTTCGGTGCCCCGGAGCGCGCGGTGCTTTCCGAGCTGGTGGCCCCGCTGAGCACGGCGATCGAGCGGCTGCGGCTTGTGGCCAGGGTGGCCGAGACGGCGGAAGTCCTGGCAGTGAAGACACACGTCCTTTCGACGTTGCGGCCGGGTGCGACGATCGAATCGGCGGGGCAGGTGTTCGTGGAAGAGGCGCGGCGGCTCTTTCACGCCGATCATTGCGCGCTTTCGGTGGTGCAGCGCGGAACCATCCGGGTGATAGCGATCGCGGGCGATCTCTTCACGCGCGAGGAGATGAGCCGTTTCGAGGGACCGGGCGGCAGCCTGCAAGGCGAGTACGCCCGCAGGCTGGAGACAGGCCCGCACCTGGTTGGCGATCTCCGCGAGCGGGAGCGTACGAGCGGCGAAGATGTGCTGCTGGAGAGGGGCGGGCTGAGCCTGATGCGGACACCGATTACGGACCGGGACGGGCGGGCACGCGGAATCGTGACTGTGGCCTCGCGGTCGCCGCACGCCTGGGATGCACGGGACCTGGACGCGTTTGTGGAGCTGACCGGCGCGCTGGGGCTGGTGACGGAGCGGGCGCGGCTGTTCGCGGCAGCGGAGGAACGGGCGGAGCGAATCCAGGCGTTGATGCACCTGCTGGGGACGTTTTCGTGGCACGCTTCCGCGGAGGAAGTTGCCCGCAAGTTTGCCGCCGAGCTGGGCACGTTCCTCGATACGGACACGGTGGTCATCGCCTCTTACGATCGCGAAGCAGGCACGCGGACACTGATTGTGAGTGAGGGCATCGCGGAGCGCATGCGGCGCCCCGAGGTGATCCCGCTCGACGACTCGGAGTCGTATGCGGGGGTACTCTCGGCGCCCGTTTCCTGGTACCACGCGGATTCGCCCGATTCGGCGCCAGAGTGGCTCCGCAGGCGGGCCGAGGCGATGGGCGTTCGCTCGGTGGTCCTCGTGCGGATCGACGTGAATGGCGAGCCCGTTGGGCTGATCTGCGCGGGGCGGAGCGACGGCCGCCGGCTTGGGCGCGAGGCAGCCGAGCTGATCCAGGCGGTGGCAGGCCCGCTGGGGATGGTCATCGAGCGGGCGCGCGTGACGACTTCGCTGCAGGAGCAGACACAGCGGACGCGCGCGGTGCTCGATATCCTCTCGGCGCTCGGGCCGCAAGAATCGTTCGAGGACGTGGCCGGGCCGGTGGCGAGCGCGCTGCGGGCCATCTACGCGGCGGAGCACTGCACGATCGGGCTGATCGAGGGCGAGACGGTGACGTATGTGGGGATGGACACGATTGTGCCGGGGCTGGCCCCTGGCTACACAGTCCCGGTGGCCGATATCGTGCAGGGGACACCGCTTGCGAGCAGCCCGACCCATGTAGTGACGACGATGCGGGGGCCTTCGGCGCCCCGGACGGAAATCGGGAGGATGCTGAAGGCGGCCGGGCTGGATACGTACATGCGCGCCATGATCGGGGCGCCCGGCGAGCCACTCGGAATCGTGGCGGTGGCTGCCCGGCAATCGGCCAGGTTCTCCGAGGCCGATGCGCGCCAGCTGAACCAGATCGTGCAGCCCCTGGCCGTGGCCATCCGCTACTTCCGTGGCCGGGAGGAGGCGGCCCGCCGAACGGAACGGCTGGAAACGACCAACCGGATCCTGACGAGGCTGAGCGCGGGGGGGACGGGGGAGCACCTGGCCCAGAGCTTCCTGGCCGAGTGCCGGCAGCTTTTCGGGGCGGGCCACGCCGTGCTGATGCAGTTCGACCACGAGTCCGGGACGGGCCGGAACCTTGCCCTGGATACCGAAATCCCGGCGCTGGCGGACCCGAGCGAGATGTCGCTGGCCGAGTTGCACACGGCGCGCATCATCCGCCACCCGGCGCCGCACATCGTGGCCGATATCCGGAATGAGAGCGGGCTGAACTTGCGCCACCGGCAACTCATCGCGGAAGGGCTGTACTCAGTGCTGCGGGCGCCGCTGGTCGTCAGCGATACAGTGAAGGGCGCGGTTTCGGTCTGGGCGGAGGGGGTTGGCCATTTCAGCGTGGAAGATGCCGAGCTGCTCGGTACACTGACGCGCCCACTGGCCCTGGCACTGGAAAAGGCAGCGGCGCTCGAATCGCTGGCGGAGAGCGAGTTGAAGTACCGCTCGCTGGTGGCGCAGGCCGACGAAATGATCTTCCTGTTCGATTCGGCGACGCACCGGATCCTCGATGCCAACTCGTACACGGCGCGGGCACTGGGCTATGAGCCGCGCGAGCTGACCCGCCTGCGCATGGACGACATTTCCGCATCGAGCCCGGAAGAGCTGGAAGCGAACCTGGCGGCCACGCTGGCCGAAGGCGAGCTGCACCTTTCCGATTCGCGCTACCGGCGGAAGGATGGTTCGACGATCGATGTCGATGTCGTTGCCTCGCTGGTGGCCTATGGCGGGCGGCAGGCGATCCTGGTGCTGGCGCGCGACGTTTCGGAGCGGAAGGCGCTGATGGGCCAGCTTGTGCAGAGCCAGAAGATGGAATCGCTGGGCGTGATGGCAGGGGCGGTTGCGCACGACTTCAACAACCTTCTCACGACGATCCTCGGATTTGCCGGGCTGTTGAAACGCTCGCGCAACATGGATACCGAAGAGCGGGAAAACCTCTCGCTCATCGAGGATGCGGCCCGGCGCGCTGCCGACCTGACCGGGCGGCTGCTTTCGTTTTCGCGCGGCGGCCTGGTGCGCTTCAGCCGGATCGACCTGCGGGACGTGATCGAAGACACGATGAAGCTGGCGGAGCCAACGTTGCACGCGGCGATCTCCGTGCGGCTTTCGCTGCCGGCGACGCCCGTCTTCGTCGAAGGCGATGCCGGGCAGCTGCAGCAGGCGTTCACGAACATCGTGCTGAACGCGCGCGACGCCATGCCCGAGGGCGGCAGCATCGCCGTGGAACTGACCGCCGAGGACTCCGTAGCCGTGGTGACCATCGCCGACACCGGCCCGGGGATGGATGAAGAGACGCGGATGCGCATCTTCGAGCCGTTTTACACGACGAAGCCGGTGGGGACAGGTACCGGGCTGGGCGGGGCGATCACGTACGGCATCGTGCAGGGCCACCACGGCGACGTGACGGTCTGGAGCGAGCCAGGCACGGGGACGCGCTTCACGATCACGCTGCCGCTCTTCCAGGATGCTGAGGGCGCGCCGGAGGGCGGCGCCTTCGATGCGAGGGACGGCAACCTCATCCTGGTGGTGGATGACGATGCAATGGTGCGGCGGACGACGACGGCCACGCTGGCCGAGCTCGGCTACAACGTAGTGGAGGCGCCGGGCGGGGCGACGGCGGTGGAGATTGTGCGAGCGCGGCCGGACCGGTTTTCGGTGGTGCTGCTCGACCTGGTGATGCCGGGGATGACCGGCAGCGAGACGTTCCGGGCGCTAACCGCAATCCGGCCGGACCTGCCGGTGGTGGTATGCACGGGCTTCGCGGCCGATGCCCACATCGATGTCGAGGTGAAGCGCCGCGTGGCCGGGCTCATCCAGAAGCCCTTTACCGCCGACCGGCTGGCGCGAGCGCTGGGGGCGGCGGGTGCGCCGGCGCCGCGCGTACCGGCCGGGTAGTTGCGGGGCGGGGGCGGGCTTTCCAACCAGGGCCGCGTGATTGGGCAACAAAAAACCCCGCCGAAGCGGGGTCTTTTGTTGAATAGGGTGCAGTCGCTTGTTAGCGGCTGCGGCGAGCGGCGGTCGCGCCACCCAGGCCGAGGGCCAGGGCGCTGAGACCGAGTGCGACGAACAGCCAGGTGGCTGCGGTGTCGCTGCCCGCGCTCCCGGTGTTACCGGTGACCGGGGGCTTCGGAGTCGCGGTCGGCGACGGCGGCGTGGTGTAGGTCAGGTTCACGGTATTCAGCTCGTAGTTTTTCCACGTGCCGGATTCCGCGGCCTTCTTGCCGCCGATGTAGAACGTGACGACAGCGCCATCGACGCCACAATTCGGGTTTGCACCCGGATCGATGGCAGGCGAGTCGAGCACGTAGCGGGATTCGCCACTTGCGTTAAACGTGCTGGTCACGCCGCAGGTTGCGCTCCCGATCCGCGCCTCGATGAGGGTCCCGGCAGCCGGAGCGGCGCCATCGACCTTCACCGAGCCAACGAAGCGAGCTGGCGGATTCGGTGGGGATTCAGCGGAGACCGTGGTGGCCGCGAACGTGCCACTCAGCCCCAGAAGGGTCACACCGAGAACCGCTGCAAGCCACCGGCCACCGAGCAACTTCAGAACGTGCGTCATTGTTTGCTCCATTCCTGTCTGTACGACGTTGTTCAACCGGGACGTTCCACCTGGCCCCCTCCTCCCCGGGGGGAGGAGGGAACCGGGCGGACGTTACGTCCTAGTTGACGTTCGTCGCGATAGTCCAGGTGACCGACGACGGTCCAGTGATGGCGATCCAGTAGGCATCGCCTTCGTTGAGGCCCGTGAGGTCATTCGCGCCAGGCACGTTCACGCCGGACGGGAAGTACCCGAGCCACTGCTGGGCCGCAGCGTTCCAGCCGTAGATGGCCGTGACGCTGGCGGAGATGTCGTTGCCGCCGGGGTTCTTCCCGGAGGTGCCGGTGCCCTTGAGGGCGTCGGCGACGGGGATGGCATCGGCGCCAGCCCAGGTGATGAGGCTCCAGCGGAAGTTCAGCGTGTAGCTCATCGTGTTCATGAGGTCGACGACGCGGTCGAAACCGATGTCGCCTTCGTCATCGTGGGCGATGACGCGGAAGTCAACAATGCCGAGGAGGCTGTTGCTGACCTTGACCCATGCCTGGCACTCGTCCTTCTGGGTGGAACCCGCGAGGGAGCTCAGCGGGAATTCCTTGATACCAGAGGTCGCCGGATCGTTCTCCTCGACGGAGAAGGTGGTGACGCCGGTCGCGAAGTGCTTGCCATCGTTGATGGCGCCGCCGCCGCTCTGGTCAACGATGATGCCTTCGCCACCGTCAATCCAGAAGTCGACGTTCTCGTCCGGGTCGTTGTAGTACCGGCCGCCGGCCGAGAGGGCATTGCTGCCACCGAGGTTGGCGACGGTGAACTGGTCGTAGGCGTCTTCGTAGGTGAGGACGCTGTGGAGGAGGATGGCGCCAGTGGTGAGCGGCGAGCAGAAGCCATCGCGGTCCATGCCATGGAACACGATGTACTTGTACTGGTCGGTTTCACCCTTCTCGATCGTCACATCCTTGTAGCCACCCCAGAGCCAGGTGACCGTTGCGGTGTTCGAAAGAACCGGGAAGTGCTTGCCGCGGAAGTCCGGGTAATCGACGGTAGCGGTAATGGTACCGGTACCGACCTTGTCGCCGGTCTTGCAGTGCTTGCCACCACCGAGGACGTTCGTCGCGCAGGCGGTGAGATCGGTCTTGAAGTCGCCGTTGGCGGCAACCATGAACTCGCCATGGTTATCGCTGTAGACAACGAGGTCGCGGGCGATGGTCGGGTCTTCCTGCTCCATGCGGATGATGGCAAGCTCGAGGCTATCAACAGCCGTGAGCGTGCTATCCGCGATGCCGGCGCTGTTCGTGCCGATGCGAGCAGGAGTCCAGAACCAGTAGACACCCTGGCCGAGGCCACCGGGGCCGTCGTAGGACCAGCTATCCCAGAGGTAGCCGCCGCCGACCGAGATGGCCGGGATCCACATGCTATCCGGGATGTTGACCATGTAGAACGGGTTCGGGTACATCTGCGTGCCGCCCGCCTCGATGGAGGCAGTGTTCGGCGTGCCGCTGTAGTAAACCTCGTCCTTGTAGACCTGCTTGATGGTACCGGTGCCGCGGATAGCGACGCTGGCCATGGCCGGGGGCATCGGGGCGTCCCACATGTTCACGTCACCATCCTGGATGATGGTGTCGCGGATGTTGCCCGGTGCGTAGTTGCTGAGGGCGGCGCCGCCGTAGAGCGGAGCGAGACCCGGGATGTCCACGAGGCTATACGGGC
>Ga0209476_10002815_pt1 | contig 11591 bp, 8 predicted proteins | sample KloWWTrecipitate_FD_187179 | JGI IMG/M metagenome (GOLD analysis project Ga0209476, IMG submission 187179) | Active sludge microbial communities from Klosterneuburg, Austria, studying microevolution and ecology of nitrifiers - Klosterneuburg... | ecosystem: Engineered > WWTP > Aerobic digester >...
TAATGTGTCAGTAAATTCACATGATGACAGATTTTGTGAAGTCTGCTTCGACTGTATAAGCCAATAATCATCATTAGCCACTGCTTCAACAGCACAACTCAAAAGTACAGTCAATATTATTAAATATTTTTTCAAACGGAATTAATACTTTTTAATTTTATATGTTAAATTAATTAAACTAACACTTAATTTAAATCCTTCCTTACAGTACATTAGCCAGTAACAATTTAAATTATTCTCAAAAAAAAAATAAAATTTTTACTTAATATTTTAGAATCTAAATCAAATTTCAAACAGCACGTTTTAGAATAATTAATAAGTATTTCCCTCTAAAAAGGGGGAGCGAAGGGGTTGTTGCCGAAAGAAACAGCAATAATATATTGCATAAAACTCAACCCTTAAATAGTTTGGTCAAATCAAACCTGGTTTTACAAACCCCTCCCAGTCTCCCCTTTGGGCAGAGAGGGAGCTAAACCGTCGTTTTAATATTTTTCGCATCTAAAATATAATGTTACTATCTTTTAAAATAAGTTACCTTTGGCTATTACGGAAGATTATTTCTCTTTCTTAAAAACCATTCAAGACACAATAAAAATATCAACAGTGCAAGATAATACGGATTCACGTTCAGCTCCAGATTACGCGCTGTCTTGAATTCATACTCCGACTTACCATTCATTTCTGTAAGAATGTCATCGATTTCACTTTTGGATTTTCCTGTAAGATTCTGTCCGCCTGTTTCTAAGGAAAGTATTTTCAATACAGAATTGTCAGCTCTGGTTTCTGAGAATTCAAAATTATTCTCCCCTACCGAAAATCTTCCCAGTATATTTTCCACTAAAACATTGTCATCATAAAGACCGGCTGTATATTCATAATTTCCATCTTCAGGAATGTTTATCTTTCCTGAATATTGATTGTCATTTAATCTGATCAGATCAGTTTCTTTATCGATACCGTTTCCTGAAATTTTTACAAGTATCTTTTCATTTCCATTTACTTCATGATTCAGAATGGATGCATTAAATTTCACATCTTCATATTTTGAATAAACGGACTTTGTTGTTTCGATGGAAAAATGTTTTTGAGCTTCCTTGTCTGTGATTGCGATAATAATATTTGACAGTATATTTCTAAAAAGATCATCACTACCTTTATTATTTTTATTCAGTCTCCATTTGTAAAAACCGTAAGCAAGAAATGCTGCTGACTTTTTACTCTTTGTGTTTTCAATTATCAGCGCAGGAATTGAATTTTTTGTTGTCAAAAGAAAAACATCTGCAGATGGATTTGATGAAAAGATTGAAGAAGTTTTAAATATGTCAGGCATACTACTGACTGATCTGAGCTGATCAAGACTGCTGAAAATTTCATTGTCAGTTGAAATTACTGAAGAAAGCCCCGTCAGCTCTTCATTATCTGATGATGAAGAAATTTTAAAACTCAGTTTGTCTTCAATTGACATAAGCTTACTGTAATCCGTATTCCTTCCTGCAAAAAAAATAAGCGATGAGTTTTTATTCTCGATCTCAGCACTGATCCTGTTCAGAATACTCTGATCCGAAACTGCAGTCGGATAACCAATCAAAATAAATGTATCAAATATATTAATATCCGGAAATCCGCCTTCATAAAATTCTCCGCCTGATTTTTGAGTGAGCACAGTAGTTTCAAAATTTCTGACCTGCTTAAGTTCTTCAGTAATAAAGGCATTATCGGCTGACGGACCACCTGAAATAACCAGTACTTTAAATTTATTATCTGTGAATTTTATAAAAAATTCTCTGAAATTATTTTTTAAAGTGATCTCATTTTCTAACGGCTCGGATTCTATTCTGTACTTTACAATTTTATCTTCAGCAGAAAACACATTGAAAGATACATCATATAAATTATCTCTTTCATTTACCGCAACTGTCTTTGTATCAATCAGCTTATCCTCTTCATAGAGACTGACATTTACATTTGTATTATAATTGTAAGAAGCGATCTGAACTTTTACAGGCACGGTACTTTCCGCAAAAGCTGTCTTATTATAGTAAAGATTTTTGATTGATACATCATTTTTCTGAATCGTATCACCTGTCAGATAATAATTAAATGGTACATTCATTGACCTTGCAAACTTTAACGGATTCCCACCTTCATTGATCATCCCGTCTGAGACAATATTTACAGTTGAAATATTTGCTGCGGAAAGTTTTTCCTGAAGTGTGCTTACAGGTGAAGAAAGATCTGTTTCAAAATTATTTATACCTTCATAAGTAATTCCGTTAAGTTCATCTGCGGAAATTTCCTTTATCAGATCTCCTGAAAAAAGAAAATAAAGATCTTCTGAATTCCCTGCACCTATACCTTTAATTTCATCAGTTACTATCTTTTTTAAAAGATTATTTCTGTTTTCAATTAAAAGACTTTCAGAATTATCGATGAGAAAAATATTTTTTGGGGAAGGGGAAATGTTTGAAATGAATGACATAACAGGAGAAAGCAGTAAGATAAAAATAAAAAAAACTGATAAAGCTCTTAGAGCAGTAAGGAATTTCTTTTGAGGTTCTTTGAGTATAGTTTTTTTATAATAAAAATATGAGACTGCACCGGCGACAATCAGCATTATTGCTGCATAGACAAAACCATATTCTGCGCTGAATGAAAAATTCATTTTACCGGGTTGGTTTTAGGAAGCTTATCAAATTCAAAACCTTTTGTTTAAATTGCTGAAAAATGCAATTAATGGAATTATTGGATTTAAAAGACTAGAGAAATTCAGTCTCATTGTCCTTCCTAAAACTATATTTTTTAAAACAAGCTGATTTTGATGAAGCCGGATATTACATTTTAATATCTACATAAATACTTTCACGCAGTTCCTCGATCCATGACTCCATCTCTTTATTTTCCTTATAGTTTTCAGCATAACGTTTTACCTTTTCATAATCATCTTTCAAAGTAAGTTTGTGCGGAGGTATTTTACTGATCACTTTAATTATCTGATAGCCATATTCGGTATCGCTTCCAATTCTGATAGGCTCACTTATCTGACCATCGGTCAGGTTATTTAAAATTTCTACAGTCGCACTGTCAAACTGTTCAGCCGGAACCTTACCGGCATAACCGCCATTACTCTTTGCCTGCGGATCATCAGAATATTGTTTAGCAGCATCTTCAAATGTAATTTCACCTTTATTGATCTTATCACGAAGATCATTCAGAAAATTAAGTGTTTCAAAATCCGAAGATTCAAATTTCGGAAATCTGATGAGAATATGCTGAGCTTTTACTTTATCTCCGAGTTTTTCATTGGATTTAATAATATGCAGACCAAATTGTGTTTCGACAATACCGGAGACTTCACCCGGAGAGAGACTAAAAACAGCATCTTCAAATTCCTTTACAAAAGTACCTTTGGAAGCTATACCGAGATCACCGCCTTCAATAGCTGATAATGAATCAGCAGAATTTCTTCTGGCAAGATCTGAGAATTCCGTTCCGTTTTTAATACTGTCTAAAATCTGCAAAGCTATTCTTTCAGCTTCTTTTTTCTCAGATTCACTTACTTTTCTTTCCATAATAATTGCAGCGATCTCAAGTTCTTCACTGACATCCGGCAGACTATCACCATAAGAAGTATAAAATTCTTTAACTTCTGCATCTGAAACCCTCATACCACCTGCAAATTTCTGTCTTTTAAGCTTCTCCGTCTTCATACTTTTTTCAAGATCTTCTTTCAAAAGGATCTTGATCTTGGTCATAGACATGCTGTACATTTCCTCAAGTTTTTCTGCTGAGCCGACCTGCCCTATCAGATTCTTTATACGGTTCTCCAGTTCCCTGTTCAGCTCTTCTTCAGAAATAAAAATACTATCCTGATCTGCTTTTGCCAGAATTATTTTATTGGTCAGAATAGATTGGAAAATCTGCTGTACCATATAAGGAGAAATGTCTGCAAGCTGATTTTGGCGCGCATATAGCTGAAGCTGATACTGGAAATCTGATTCTGTGATAATTTCTTTTCCTACTACTGCTATAATTCTGTCACCTTCGGGCTGAGCAAAAAGTGCTGATGACAGAATCAGAAATAGTGGAATTATAAATATTACTTTTAACATCTTAATTTATTCTTTAAATGCTTCGATTAAAATTGCGGCGTTTATCTTAACGGGATACTTTGCCTTTAGGTTTTCGATATATTCTTTTTCAAGCTCTTTGAATTTATCCTGCTGAATGGTATTCGAAATTTCTGATTTTACTTCTTCAAAAGGTTTTACTTTTACTTCATTACTATCTGTATAAGAATAATTATCCTTATGACTGTTATAATAACTTTCAAGATCCTCGGGATTTATTTTGATCTTTCTCCAGAGTTCTTCCTGATCTACTTTAAAGCTCAGAAGTCCGTTTTCATATTCAGTCAGCTGTTCTACATAAAGTGGATCATCTTCTATATTTTCCTTGATCGCTTTTTTATATAAAAGCGGCATTTCACCGGTGTTTGTTATTACTTTTCTCAAAGTCTCACTGTTTGCAAGACTTGCCTGAGCATCTCTGTTTTTTGTGATATATACTACAAAATCATTTACTTTTACATCGCCGCCGTTGTATGTTGCTATTATTTTTGCTCTTTCATCAGCATTAAACATAGAATCTATATTAAAGCTTGACAAAGTTTTATTGCTGTCAAATTTTGATATTAAAAAATTCAGACCTTCATTATTAACCTCATATTTGAATTCTTTTATCAGCTTATCAATATATTTTGTATATTCAGCTTTAAATCCCGGACCTTTTTTGTAATCACCTTTTAGAGTTTCTTTTTGTTTTTCGAAAGAAGTATAAGGCTTTATCTCTGTTACTTTGATGATATGCCAACCATATGGTGTTTTTACAAGGTCAGAGACTTCATCTACCTTTAACATAAATGCAACACTGTCAAAAGGTTGAATCATTCTTCTTCTGTCAAAAAATCCAAGGTCACCGCCTTTTGGTGCAGAGCCGGGATCCTGAGAAACTTCTGTCGCTACCTTTCCAAAATCTTCGCCGTTCTTAATGCGGCTGAGAGTTTCTTTGGCTTTATTATATGTGCCGATTGAATCGATTGTATTTCCAAGACTGTCTTTCTGATCCTGAATCAGAATGTGTGATGCCTTTATTCCTTCGTTTCTTTTCTTTTTATCAGTGAGTTTTACAATATGAAGTCCGAAATTAGTTCTTACCGGCTCTTTTGTATATTCACCAACTTTTAATTCATAAAGTGCATCTTCAAATTCAGGTACTGTCATTCCGGCTGTAAAATAATACAGATCACCGCCGTTTTGTTTTGCGGAATTGTCATCAGAATAATCAGCAGCTACAACGGAAAAATCAACTCCGTCTTTCAATTTAGCAAGTACTTCTGTTGCTTTGGTATATGCTGCAATGGAATCTTCCGGAGACATATTCTGCATTGGAAGATTTATTAAAATGTGTGAAGCTCTTACTTCGTATTCTTTTTTATCATAAAGATCTTTTATCATCGGCTCGACTATATCTTTATCGATCAGAAATGAGGTCAGAAAATTCTCTTTATACTGCTTTAGATCATTTTGAATATCTTCAGAAGTTAATAATCCTCTTTCACGTGCATCCTTTACCTTTAGTTTGTATTTGATTAACAGATCTAAAAATTCGGTGCGTTTTTCCATGTTTGAACTCTTTGCTGAATCAATATTATTTACCGTCTTCATATACTGTGTTTCATAGTCATCAAGATATATCTTTTCATCACCTACTTCAGCTACTACCTGTTTCTTTTTAGAGGAACATGCAATAACTGCAATAAAAGAGATCATTATAAATAGTGAAAACAGTTTTAAATAATTTTTCTTATTTTGCATTTAATGGTTTCTTAATTTTAAAATTTAATCGGTTAAAATACCTATTTAAGTTCTGAATAAAAAGCCAAGAAGATAAACAAGCTGAGTTATGAATAACTCAGATCAGGTATTGAAAGTTCTTAAAAATCAAAAATACTTTTAAATAATCCTTTATTCAAAATCATCAACAGATTTTTAAAAATACAAACTATAAGCGGGTTTTATAAAAAACTGATATTAAGAATTGTAAATATTTTAAATAAAAGTTATTTTGCACCATATTAAAATAAATAAAAAATATACAAAAATGAAAATTCAAAATTCTTTAAAACTATTTAGAAATTTACTTTTTGCATTAATAATTATCTGTCCTGTGATCTTTTCTTCATGTTATACTGATTACACTTTAGAAACAGATAATTATGATGTAGTTGGCAGTTTCTATAATCCAGATTATAATTTTAATAATGTTAACGATTACTATCTTATCGATTCTGTAATTCACAGAGACGGCGGTACAATTACAACAGATTATGACAATACAATTCTATCAACTACAATAGCAAATCTAAATGCACTTGGATGGAGAAGAGTCACAGACTCAACCGGATCAGGTGTAGTTGTAGTAGGAACATTCGTAACATCTACCACATACGTTGTTAATACAGGAAGCGGATGCTGGTATGATTACTGGGGATATTCGTGGTGCTATCCATATTACGGAAATACTTATGATTATTCTACCGGAACTGTCGGTGTAGCTATTTCAGATTTGCGTAATTCAAGCGCTTCAAATCTTCCAATTGAATGGATCGGTGTTGGAAACGGACTGATTGGTCAGGGCGGTAATACAACTTCAAGGATTACTACCAGTATTAATCAGGCATTTGCTCAGTCACCTTATCTGAAGAAACCTTGAAATTTCATATAAGGTGCTTTTTATAATTTAAAAACTAAAATAAACTTGAACATAATGAATAAAATAAAATTATTTGCTCTTACCGTTTTTCTTACTGTATTCATCTTTTCAGACTCTTATTCTCAAAATATGACGGGAAAAGGTGCTTATCTTGCATCTTTAGAATATAATGCAACTTTTAATATGGGACAAGCTTCTGATTATTTAAGTACTCCAGGTTTCTGGGGCGGCTCTATGGAAATAAAGAGTTTTGTACAAAAAAATATATCTTTTGGAATTCTGATCGGAAATAATGTAATTTCTGAAGAACAGGAAAACGGCAGTACAGAAGTAAAAAATGGTACAATTACAGGTCCGCAGGCAAGATTTATCAATTATGCACCTGTTATGGCAACTGTCGGATATTTCTTTAATAAAGGTAAAAGTAAAACTGTCCCATATATACAGGCTAATATCGGATCATATTATGTACAGCAAAGATTACAGGTAGGTGCTAATATTATTGATAATGATAACTGGCACTTTGGTATCGGTCCACAGGTTGGTGTGCTATTTAATGTTGGTCAGAATGTTGCAATCGTTCTTGATGCAAGATACAATTATGCATTCAGCTCAGGTGAACCTATTGGAAATACAGACAATAATTCGTATTCTTTTATTAATGCCAATATCGGTCTGGCTTACACACAATAAATTCTCCAAAATTTTTATATAAAAAAGGCAGATTGTTTACAGTCTGTCTTTTTTTTTGAAAGAACTTATTTAAAATGAAAAAAATCTTGATTGATAATACTTATTATATAAGTTATTTTTAGTTTCTTAAAAATTTCCAACATAACCTATGAAAAATCAAATGTCCAGAACTTTAAGATTTATAAGAATATTTTCATTAATTATTTTAATGACGTCCCCTGTAGTCATTTCTTCATGTTATGTTGACTATGGTTTAGCTACCAACAATATTCCTATTGTAGCCAGCTTTTTTAATCCGGGTTATAATTTTAATGATGTTACTAAATATTACTTTCTTGATACTGTAGTTCAGATCAATGGAGCAAATGTAACAAGAGTATATGATAATACAATTAAAAATACGACAATAAATAATCTGAATGCACTTGGCTGGACAAGGATCACTGATAGTTCAATGGCAAGAGATCCGGGAGTTGTAATAGTTGGGAATGTGGTTACAACAACATCTTATACTGTAACTGAAAATAATGGATGCTGGGGTGGTGTCTGGAGTTACAGCAGTTGCTATTCTTATGATACTGAATATGAGTATTCCACCGGAACTATCGGCATTGTGATAGTAGATGTTAAAGTTCTGAACGGTGAATCACTTCCAATTCAATGGATCGGATTATCAAACGGAGTTATGAGTTCAGGAGGCAATGTCTCACAGAAGATCATTGACAGCATTAATAAAGCATTTACGCAGTCAACATATCTCTAAAAAATCAGATGTGATTTTTCAAAAAAATCATTCTAAAATTAATTAATTAATTAATATAAAATTTTACTTTGTGAAAAAGATTTCAATTATTGTTTTCCTTATAGTTTCAGTTATATGTTCCGAAGCAAATGCTCAAAAAACAGGTAAGGGATTTTATATAGGTACTTTTCAATACAGCACTACTTTTAACATAGGCAGAGCTCATGATTATGTGAGCAATGTGAGTTTCTGGGGTGCTTCATTCGGAATCAAAAAATTCATTTCGCAGAGTGTTACAGTTGGATTTAATATAAGTCATAATGTCCTTTCAAATAAATATGACGACGGAACTACAGAAGTTCAGAACGGTCTTATCACAGGTCCGCAGGCAAGATATCTGAATTACACTCCGATGCTTTTTAGTATTGGTTACGTTTTTAATAAAGGATATATGGTAAGAGTCTTTCCATATATACAGGCAAATGTCGGTGCTTATTATATATGGGAAAGATTACAGCTTGGTGCAAATTTTAAGAGTAATAATAACCTGCATTTCGGAGCAGGCCCCGAAGCCGGCATAATTTTTTATATTGGAAAAAGATTTGGTATTAATGTAAATGCAAATTATAACTATGCTCTTGGTGCAGGAAATCCGATAGTCGGCAGAGGAGATGATAATTCATTTACTTTCTTTAATGCTAATGTTGGAATATCATATATTAACAAATAATATTACCACTGCAAATTTAAATTATTAAATTAGAGGTAGATTTTTCAAAACTTTAAAACTCAGCACCGAAGGATAAATCTTTATCAGAACAGGTGCAGAACTTAAAGACTTTTTTTTAATTTCCAGTCTTAAACCAAACAGACATTCATTCCACAGGAAATTTTTAAAAAATCCATTAACAGGCATAATGTGATTGATAATCATTTTATATCAGAAAATGAATGTGATATAATTGATGATGTATTTTATTAATTTAATTTTCACAGAAACAAGGACACAGAACTGCAAAGTGAATTTTCATAATAATTAATTATCTCTGATAATTTTTTATTTCATATAAAAATTATTCATGTATTAAAAAAAATAAAACATATGAAGAATTTAATAAAAAAAAGTTTAGTATTTTTTCTCATTACAGTGGGAACTGTCATGGCTCAGGAATCAAAAGATACAACCGATTACGAAACTGATGAGATAATAATTTCCGCTACGAGGACAGAGCAAAGACTTATCGACATTCCTTTTTCCGTACAGAGAGTGGATCAGTCATCATGGAAATCATCCCGTAAAATGGGAGTAAATGACGTGTTAACAACTGTACCCGGGCTTATACTTCAGCCAAGATACGGGAATCATGATGTAAGAGTATCCATCAGAGGATTTGGTTCGAGATCAAATACCGGAGTCAGAGGCGTTAGGATACTTCTTGACGGAATTCCCGAATCTGAGCCTGACGGACAAACACGTCTCGAAGCACTGGACTTTACTGCTATCGGCAGGATCGAAATTGCAAAAGGAAACCTGAGTTCATTATATACAAATGCACCCGGTGGTGTGATCAACTTTTTTACAGATAAATATTTTCCAACATCTTTTGTACTTACCGATAATGAATTCGGATCTTATGACCTCAGAAAAAATGGATTCAAAGTAGGTGTCAAGACAGACCGTGAAAGATTTATGGCTACTTACAGTTATGAAAATTATAATGGGTACAGAGCACACAATAATGAATATCAGACCAGGTTCAATTCAATTTATGAAGCTGATATAAGTGATAATGAAAAGATCCTTATAAACGGTTATTATGTCTCCGGACTTATCAAACTTCCCGGATCTCTTACTCTTGATCAGTACAATGCAAATGATCTTCAGGCAAATGCAAGGGATGAAAGCAGAGATGCAAAGAGGTTAACTGATAAAGGAAGACTCGGCATTACTTATAATTCATACTTTGATAAAGAAAAGAAAAATTTTATTGAAGTGACAGGATATGGTACAATTAAAGAATTTGTAAGGACAAATGCAACTTACAGGATTTTTAACAGATACGGACTTGGAGCTACATTCAGATTCATTAATAAATCCACTATTGCAAACAGGGAAAACGAGTTTTCTGTCGGAAGTGATCTGCTTTATCAGACTGGTCCTATCGGCGAATTCAATAACATCGGCGGTGTAAAAGGTGATGATCTGATTGCTTTGACTGATGAAACTCTTTCCAATGTCGGATTTTATTTTTTAAATCAGTACCCTGTTTTACCGGGTAAATTAAGTCTGCTGATCACGGGAAGATATGACAGAGTGGTCACTGCTGCAACAGATCTGCTTGCCGGATTCAGGGATACAAGCAGACTGTTTGATAATTTTACTCCAAAGTTTGCTCTGAATTTTCTACTTACTCCGCAAATGTCTATATATGGTTCTTTTGGATTTGGATTTGATGTCCCTGCTAATAATGAATTAGATAATTATCCTTTTTCATCTGACGGCGGCTTGAAGCTGATCAATCCTGACCTTAACCCTCAGCAGACTGTTAACTATGAGCTCGGATATAAAGGCGAGATTCCAAACAGAGGCAGTAAAATTTTCAGAAATACTTTTATGGAACTGACAATGTATTCTACAAAAATTGATAATGCAATTATTCCTTTTACTGTGGATGGAAATGTTTTTTTTAGAAATGCTGCACAGGTATTAAGAACAGGTATAGAAGTTGGTTTGAATACTCAAATTGCAAAAGGATTTGATTTCAGTACTAGTTATACATATTCAAATTTTAAGTATGAGGAATATACAGCAAGAAGTATTTCAGGAACCGGTCAGATCTCAGAAGAAGATTACACAGGAAATACTGAGCCTGCAAATCCCGATAATTATTTCAATGCAAATCTTTCTTACACTTATGACTTTAATGAAAACTACAACGTCTTTATAAAAAATACCAATCAATATGTGGGTTCAATGTTTGTAAGTGATAAAAATGTTGACAGTTTGAAAACTGACCCTTATTATCTAATGGGAGTGCAGTTCGGTGCTGACCTTACCTTTGGACAATTCAGGTTTCTGACATATTTAGGAATGAATAATATTTTCAATAAAAAATATGTAGCATTCGTTCAGATAAATTCTGACAGGCAGGAATATTATGAATCCGGTCCGATAGGAAATATATTCGGCGGTCTGAATATTTCATATTTATTCGACAGGTAACCGGTTTTAATTTTTTAATTTATTCCTCATCTGATCATTTTTTTTTAACGGTGAGGAATTTTTTATTTGCATATAATTTTATATGAATTATTCAATTTAGTATTACGGTTTACTGCAATAATCATTATCCTAAATGAAGTTTATTTAGGATATAAAGTTTAT
>Ga0209476_10002816_pt1 | contig 11591 bp, 8 predicted proteins | sample KloWWTrecipitate_FD_187179 | JGI IMG/M metagenome (GOLD analysis project Ga0209476, IMG submission 187179) | Active sludge microbial communities from Klosterneuburg, Austria, studying microevolution and ecology of nitrifiers - Klosterneuburg... | ecosystem: Engineered > WWTP > Aerobic digester >...
AGTCCGTTACGGTGCACGGCTGGGTCTACGGCCTTTCGAACGGTCAGTTGCGCGACCTGGGCATCTCGGTCGACGCGCTCGACGCCGTGGACGCCACGCAGGCCGGCGCCCTGGCCAAGCTCTCCGCCGCATGATTGCCGCCGTCTTCGCCGGCAGCGTGCGCCCGCTGCCACCGGAGGGCCATCCCAGCGGGATTTTCAAGAAAGCAGTAGCCGGCCCCATCCTGCTCGGTCCTGAAGGGCTGCAGGGCGACGAGCAGGCCGACCGCAGGGTCCACGGCGGGCCGTGGAAGGCCCTGCACCATTACGCCGCCGAGAACTACGCGCGGCTCGCCGCGGCCTTTCCGGACAAGACGGCGCTGTTCGTTCCCGGCAGCCTCGGCGAGAACGTATCGACCACCGGCTGGGACGAGGACGCCGTGTGCATCGGCGACATCTTCCGCATCGGCGCGGCTACCGTGCAGGTGAGCCAGCCGCGCCAGCCCTGCTGGAAGATCAACCACAAATTCGGCGAGGATGAATTGATGCGCTTCGTCGCCGAGCATTGCATCGCCGGCTGGTATTACCGCGTGATCGAGGGCGGCATAATCGCGGCGGGCGACCCCTTCGAGCTGATCGGCCGCAACGCCGAGCCGGTCACGCTGCGCCATCTGTGGTTCGCCTTCCGCGCGCACCGGCCCGACCAGACCGAGCTCGCGCGGCTGCGCGACATCCCCGGGCTTTCGCCCAACTGGGTGCAGAAAATCGACGAGCGCATCGCATGGCTAAAGCAGACCCGTTGAACCTCTGGGCGAGGGTCTTCCTACCCTTCGCCGCGGGCTACTTTCTTTCCTATCTGCTGCGCACGGTAAATGCCGTCATCGCGCCGGGACTCGCGCGCGAGCTCTCGCTCTCCGCGGCGGATCTCGGCCTGCTCACCAGCGCCTACCTGCTGGCCTTCGCCGCCTTCCAGATCCCGCTCGGCCTGCTGCTCGATCGCTACGGCCCGCGCAAGGTGGAGGCCAGCCTATTGCTGCTAGCCGCGGCGGGCACCCTGCTGTTCGCCTTCGGCACGTCCCTGGCGCAACTGACGGTGGCGCGTAGCCTCATCGGGCTGGGCGTCTCCTCCTGCCTGATGGCCGCTTTCAAGGGCTTTGCGCAGAATTTTCCGCCGGAACGCCAGGCCTCGCTCACCGGCGCCATCATGGCCTCGGGCGGGCTGGGCGCGGTCAGCGCCAGCCTGCCGCTGGAAATGGCGCTGCCGCTCATCGGCTGGCGCGGCGTCTTCCAGGGACTGACTTTTCTGCTGGTGCTGGTCGCGGCATGGCTTTTCTTCAGCGTGCCGCAACGCGACGTCGGCGTCGCGCGCGAAAGCCTGGCCGCCCAGTTGAAGGAAGTGGCCGGCATCCTGGCGCACCGCACCTTCTGGCGCTATGCGCCGCCGATGACCCTGGTCACCGGCGGCTTCATGGCGGTGCAGGGCCTGTGGGCGGTGCCGTGGCTGATGAACGTCAATGGCCTGTCCCGCCACCAGGCGGCGGAAGTCCTCTTCGCGCTGAACCTCGCCATGCTGGTCTCGCATCTGGGCATCGCCGCCTTCGCCACGCGCCTGGCGCGCGCCGGCATCCGTCCGGCGGCGCTGCTCGTCGGCGGTTACGGCCTGGCGCTCGCCGTGCAGGCGGCGATGGTCGCCGGCCTGGAGCCGGCGGCGCTGCTGTGGTTCGTGTATGGCCTCGGCGTCTCCGGCGGCTCGCTGTCCTACGCGCAGCTGTCGGGCCATTTCGCGCCGTCGCTCTCGGGACGGGTGACGACGACGCTCAACCTGCTGCTGTTCATCGGCGCCTTCGTTCTGCAATGGGGTCTGGGCGTACTGATCGACGGCCTGATCCTGTCCGGCTTCACGGAGACCGTTGCCTACCGCAGCACCTTCGCCGCCATGCTGGTCGTGCAGGTGGCGGCCTACGCCTGGTTTTTATTGGAAGGAAGGCCATCCCCCCACCCCCCTTCCAGGGGAAGGGGGTGACGGGTGTTCGCTTCGCTCCAAGTCGTTGACTGGCCCCGCCTTGGGACGGCCCGGTGGCGGGGTCGGCGCCGCTGATCAGAATTCGAGGGGGTCGACGTCGATGTGCCAGCGCAGGGCCTTCAGCGTCTTCAGTTCGCGGATCGCCGTCAGCCATTGCGCGAGAAAAGCCTGCAGCGCCGGCCGGCTGCGCGACTCGGCCAGCAGTTGGGCGCGCTCCAGGTGCGCGAGGCGGTGCAGCCGCATCGGCACGGCATCGTAGAGCGACACTGTCCCTTCGGCCAATCCCGCTCCCAGTTCCGACGCCGCCTGCAGGAAAGCGAGCGCCTGCTTCAACTCCGGCGCTTCCGCCCGCAGCATCGCCTGGTGGGTAAAGGGCGGAAAACCGGCCCGCTCGCGTTCCGCCAATTGGGCGGCAGCGAAGGCGGCGTAGTCATGGGCGGCCAGGGCGCGGTAGAGCGGGTAATCGGGATACTGCGTCTGGATCAGCACCTCGCCCGGCAGCGCGGCGCGGCCGCTGCGCCCGCCGACCTGCATCAACTGCGCGAAGAGGCGCTCCGGCGCACGGAAATCGGCGGCGAAAAGCGCCGCGTCGGCATTCAGCACGCCGACCAGCGTCAACAAAGGAAAGTCATGGCCCTTGGCCAGCATCTGCGTGCCGACGAGGATGTCGGCCTCGCCCTTGTGGATGGCTTCCAGCACGGCGTGCCAGCGCGACTGACTTTTTGCGCTGTCGCGGTCGACGCGCAGGATGCGCGCCTGCGGAAAGCGCGCGGTCAGCGCTTCTTCCAATCGCTGCGTGCCGCGGCCGAAGGGATGGATGTCCTGATTGCCGCAGGTAGGGCAGGCGACGGGAATGTGGTCCTCGCGCCCGCAGTGGTGGCAGCGCAGGCGCTTGTCGGCCAGATGCACCACCCTATTCGCCGCGCAACCGGGGCAGCGGCTGACCCAGCCGCAGGACGGGCAGGCCAGCACTGGGGCATAGCCGCGCCGGTTGAGGAATATCAGGCTCTGCTCGCCACGCTCGAGCCTCGCGGTGATCGCCCGCAGCAAGTGCTCGCTCATGCCGTCCTGCAGCTTTTCGCGCCGCGTGTCGACGCAGCGCACTGCCGGCATGGCCTCGGCCACCGCCCGGCACGACAATTCCAGCAGGCGATAACGGCCGGCCTGCGCGGCGGCCCAGGTTTCCAGCGAAGGCGTCGCCGAACCGAGAACGATCGGCACGCCGCGTTGCTTGGCCCGCCAGACGGCCACGTCGCGCGCGGAATAGCGCATGCCTTCCTGCTGCTTGAAGGAAGGATCGTGTTCCTCGTCCACCACGATCAAGGCCAGGCGCGGCAACGGCGTGAACACCGACAGCCGCGTGCCGAGCACGATGTCGGCCTCGCCGTTCAGCGCCTGGAGAAATCCCGCCGCACGTGCGCCATCGGCTAGGCTGCTGTGCAGGCTCACCAGCCGCGCGCCCTGAAAGCGATTGCTCACCCTCGCTTCGAGTTGCGGCGTCAGAGCGATCTCCGGCACCAATAGCAAGGCCTGGCCGCCGCGTTCGAGCGCCTGTTCGATCAGGCGCAAATACACTTCCGTCTTGCCGCTGCCGGTGACGCCATGCAGCAAAAACGGCGCGAAGCCGCCGAAAGCCTGCGTTACGGTTTCCACCGCCTGGCGTTGTTCCTCGAGCAATTCGGGGCCTGCCGCCATTTTCAGGTTCAATGCTTCCTGCTCGACGGCCAGCCAGCCTTTCTCCAGCATGTCCGGCAACTGCTTCAGCGCCGAAGCGGAAACCGTGCGCAGCTCGCGGCGCGACATTGCACCATTCAATTCCAGCGCAGCGAGCAGACGAGCGGCAATGCTGCGCTGCGCCAGTTGCGGCAGCGCGCGACGGCCTGCTTCCGTGATGCGGAACGTTTCCCGGTCCGGCAGGCGCGGCAGCGTATCGCGCCGCCGCAAGACCGGCGGCAAGGCCAGCGCGACGACTTCGCCAATGGGATGCTGATAGTAGCGGCTGCAGAAATCAGCCAGCGCCAGCCAGTCCGGCGGAAAGGGCGGCGCATCGCGCAGGATGGCACGCACCGGCTTGAGTTTTTCCGGCGGAAGATCGCTCGCCGCCGGCACTTCCAGAATGACGCCGATCTTCTCGCCACTGCCGAACGGCACGCAGACCCGCCTGCCGACATCTTCGGCGCTCGCATCGGGCGCGAGATAATCGAAGCCGCGCGACAACGGAACATCCAGCGCGACACGAACAATCGGAAAATTCATTTCAAAATTTTCGTGCAGCGATCGGGTTGGTTTCACATCTTCGCGCGAAGTATTGAAATCATCGCTAAGGTACTGCAATAAAAGCGCAATATTCTTGTCCACAAAATCTGTGGGTAACTTTGTGGGAAACCCGGCCGGATTTCCTATAAACCCGCTTCCAGCAAGGCATTTTCCTGCTTTGCCCAACAATTAATCTTAAAAAAAACGTTGAAAAACAAGGCTATGAAAATTCGTGCGAAACCCTGCTGGAAAACAGGCTTTTTTCTGTCTGAAACAGGCTGTTGTGCATAAGTCAACCCCCCGAGGCCTTTCGGACAGCCTTTTTTAATGCGGTTTCCGGACCGGGCACCATGCCAGACCGCGCCCTTCCTGGCCTTCCGGAGAGGGGTGGCCGAACGCTAGATCTGGCGCTGCTTGCGGCTGTGCTCGTGCACCGCATTCACCAGCGCCGCGACATGCTCCGGCGGCGTGAATTGGGAAATGCCGTGGCCGAGATTGAAGACATGGCCGCTGCCCGGGCCATAGGCATCGAGGATGGCGCGCGCTTCCTGCGCAATTTTTTCCGGCTGGGCGAACAGCGCCACCGGATCGAGGTTGCCCTGCAGCGCCACCTTGTCGCCGACGCGCCGGCGCGCCGTGCCGATGTCGGTCGTCCAGTCCAAACCGACGGCATCGCAACCGATTGAAGCAATGTCTTCCAGCCACTGTCCGCCGCCCTTGGTGAACACGATGCTCGGGATGCGCGCGCCGCCGTGCTCCCGCTTCAGGTCGGCCACGATGCGTTGCATGTAGGCCAGCGAGAACTCCTTGTAGGCGCGATGGCTGAGCGCGCCGCCCCAAGTGTCGAAGATCATCACGGCCTGGGCGCCGCACTCGATCTGGGCGTTGAGGTAAGCGGTCACTGCCCTGGCATTCACCTCCAGCACATGGTGCAGCAGATCGGACCGGTCGTAGAGCATGGCCTTGATGGTGCGGAAGTCTTCCGACGCGCCGCCCTCGATCATGTAGCAGGCGAGGGTGAACGGGCTGCCGGAAAAGCCGATCAACGGCACCGAGTTGTCCAGCGCACGGCGGATTTCAACAACGGCGTCCATCACGTAGCGCAGCTCCACGTCCGGATCGGGCGCAGCCAGGTTGCGGATCTCCCATTCCTCGCGCAGCGGGCGCTCGAACTTCGGCCCTTCGCCCTCGGCGAAATAGAGGCCGAGGCCCATGGCGTCGGGCACGGTGAGGATGTCGGAGAACAGAATGGCGGCGTCGAGTTCAAAACGCGCCAGCGGCTGCAGCGTGACTTCGCAGGCCATACGCGGGTTCTTGCAGAGATTCATGAAGTTGCCGGCGCGGCGGCGCGTCTCGCAGTATTCGGGCAGGTAGCGCCCGGCCTGGCGCATCAGCCAGATCGGGGTGTGCTCGGTCGGCTGGCGCAGCAGGGCGCGCAGGAAGGTGTCGTTTTTGAGCTTGTTCATCTTGCCAGTCTACTACTTGCGCCAGAAAGCCGGGGTCAGGACGACCAGCAGCGTGAATATTTCGAGCCGGCCGAGCAGCATGGCAAAGCTGCATATCCAGACCTGGAAGTCGTTGAGGACACCGTAATTGCTGTCGGGACCGACCAGGCCGAGGCCGGGACCAGTGTTGTTGAAGCAGGCCACCGCCGCCGAGAAGGCGCTGACGATGTCAGCGCCGCTCGCCGCCAGCGCCAAGGTGAAGAAGATGGTGCTGGCCATGTAGAGAAAACCGAAGCCGAGCACGGCCAGGATGATCTTGTTCGGCACGACGGTGCCGCCGAGCTTGACGAAAGTCGTCGCGTTCGGATGCATGGCGTGGGTGATCTCGCGGAAGACCTGCTTGTAGAGGATCACCGCGCGCATCATCTTGATGCCGCCGCCGGTGGAGCCGGCACAGGTGACGAAGCTGCACAGGAACAGCATCCACAGCGGCGCGAAGAACGGCCACTTGGAGTAGTCCGTCGAGGAATAGCCGAGCGTCGTCGCCACCGATACCGTGTTGAAGGCGGCATGGCGCAGCGCCGTGGCGAATTCCGGATAGACGCCCGCCTGCCAGAGGTAGACGGCGATCAGCAGCACGCTCGCCCCGAGCACCCCAAGATAGAAGGGCAGCTCGCCGTCGCGCCGGTAGGGGCGCAGGCTGCGGCCGGAAAGCGCCGCGAAATGCGTCGCATAGCTGATGCCGGCGATCAGGGAGAAGGTGACGGTGATCGCCTCCAGCGCCGGCGAATCGAAAAAGCCGAAGCTGGCGTCATGGCTGGAGAAGCCGCCGAGCGAGACCGTGCTCAAGGCGTGCGTGAGGGCGTCGAGCCAGCTCATGCCGAACAGGCCGTAGGCCAGGGCGCACAGGACCGTCAACGCGAGGTAGATAAGCCAGAAGCCCTTGGCGGTTTCCGTCACGCGCGGCGTGATGCCTGCCTCCTTGATCGGGCTCGGCACCTCGGCCTTCATCAGCTGGCGGCCGCCGACGCCCAGCAACGGCAGGATGGCCACCGCCAGCACGATGATGCCGAGGCCGCCGATCCAGTGCAGCTCGGCGCGCCAAAGATTGAGCGAGGGCGGCAGCCGGTCCAGGCCGGAAAGCACCGTGGCGCCGGTGGCCGTCAGGCCGGACACCGCTTCGAAGTAGGCGTCGGCGAAGCCGAGGCCGGGAATGCCGAGCAGGAGCGGCACGACGGCGATCAGCGGCAGCAGCACCCAGCACATCACCACCAGCAGGATACCGTCGTTGGCGCGCAACTCGCGGCGAAAGCGCTGCGTCGCCAGCATGACGAGGCCGCTGCTGCCGAGGGTCCCCAGCAAGGCCTCGTCGAATGCGGTCAGCGCACCGTCGCCGAGCCACCATGACACGCCGATCGGCAGCAGCAGGGCGAGGCCGAAAATCAGTGCGATGCGCGCGAAGACGTTGAGGACGGCGAGCAGGCGTTCCAATCACTTTCTCCAGAACGCCGGCGAGAGCACCACCAGCAGTGTGAAGATTTCCAGCCTGCCCAGCAGCATGGCGACGGTGCATATCCAGGTCTGAAAATCGGTCAGCGACTTGAAGGTGGTGGCCGGGCCGACTTCGCCCAGGCCGGGTCCGGTATTGGTGAAGCTCGCTACCACCGCCGAGAAGCCGGTGACGACATCCAGGCCGGAGAAGACCATCAGCAGCGTCAGCGAAACGATGATCGCCATGAAGGCGAAGCAGAAGGCCAGCACGGCGAAGACGATCTTGTTGGGCAGCGGCGCGCCGGACAGCTTGACGGCACGGACGGCGTTCGGGTGCACGGTGCGCACCACTTCGCGCATCACCTGGCCGAAGAGGATGATGGCCCGCATCATCTTGATGCCACCGCCGGTCGAGCCGGCGCAGGTGACGAAGCTGCTCAGAAACAACATCCACAGCGGCACGAAGAAAGGCCACTGCGCGTAGTCAGTGTTGGCGAAGCCGGTGGTGGTGGCGATGGACACCGTGTTGAAGGCCGAGAAGCGCAAGGCCGTGAGAAAGTCCGGGAAGGTGCCCGCCTGCCAAAGATAGACGGCTATGCCGAGCACGCTGGCGTACATCACGCCGACGTACCAGCGGATCTCCGGATCGATCCAGTAGAAGGAGAAAGAACGCCGCCACGCGGCCATGTAGTGGGTGGCGAAGTTCATGCCGGCCAGCGTCATGAAGACGATGGCCACCGCCTCGACGCGCGGCGAATTGAAGAAAGCATAGGACGCGTCGTGGCTGGAGAAGCCGCCGAGCCCGATCGTGCTGAACATGTGGATCGCCGCATCGCCCCAGTCCATGCCGGCCCAGACGTAGCCCAGCGTGCAGGCGGTGGCCAGGGCGAGGTAGACCAGCCAGAGGCCCTTCGCCGTCTGCGCCATGCGCGGCGTCAACCGGGTCTCCTTGATCGGGCCGGGCGATTCCGCTGAAAACAGCTGGCGGCCGCCGACGCCGAGCAGCGGCAGGATCGCCACCGCCAGCACGATCAATCCCATGCCGCCGAGAAACACCAAGAAGGCCCGCCAAAGGTTGATGGAAAACGGCAGCGTGTCGAGTCCCTCGATGACGGAGGCGCCCGTCGTGGTCAGGCCGGAGACCGTCTCGAAATAGGCGTCGGTAAAGCTCATCGCCGGCAAGTAAAGCAGCAGAGGGATGGCCGCAAAGGCCGGCACGATGACCCAGACCAGCGACACCAGCAGGAAGCCGTCGCGCACGCGCATCTCATCGGTATGCCGCCGCGTGAGCAGCCAGAGCAGCGCCGCAGCAGCAGTGGTGGCCGCAAATCCGGCCAGAAAGACCGCCACGGCCGGATCCCGGCCGATCCAGGCGACGGCGGCGGGCAACAGCATGGTCAGCGCAAACACCAGCAGCACCAGCGCAAAGACGCGCAGGACCGCCAGCGGATTGCTCATAGGCCGCTCCCGTCCCGCGCCGGCTACAGGAAGGCGAAGCCGACCTGGAAGAGCTTCTCGACCTTGGGCACGAGGCTCTTCGAGACGACGAAGACGATGACGTGGTCGCCTGCCTCGATCACCGTGTCGTGGTGCGCCATGATCACCCTGACCGGCTGCGTCCCTTTGCCGCGGCCTCCCGGCTCGGCTTCGCCCGCCCCCGGCAGGCCGCGCACGATGGCGCCGATGGTGGCGCCCTTGATCACCGGCAACTGCTCGATGCGGCGGCCGACCACCTGGGAGGACTTCTCGTCGCCATGCACCACCAGCTCGAGCGCTTCGGCGGCGCCTCTGCGCAGGCTGTGCACAGCCGCCACGTCGCCGCGGCGGACATGCGCCAGGAGGGTGCCGATGGAGGTCTGCGCCGGGGAAATGGCGACGTCGATCTGGCCGCCCTGCACCAGCTCGGCATAGGCGCGGCGGTTGATCAGCGAAACGACGCGCTTGGCGCCCATGCGCTTGGCCAGCAGCGCCGACATGATGTTGTTCTCATCGTCGTTGGTCAGCGAAATGAAAAGGTCCATCTGGTCGACGTTCTCATCCTCGAGCAGCTTCTCGTCGGTGGCGTCGCCCTGCAGCACCAGCGCGCTGGCGACGTTCTCCGCCAGCCACTCGGCGTGGCGCTTGTTGTGGTCGATCACCTTGACCTGATAGTCGTGCTCGATGGCGCGCGCCAGGCGGTAGCCGATGTTGCCGCCGCCGGCGATCATGATGCGCTTGACCGGCTTGTCCATGCGCCGCAGCTCGCGCATCACCTGGCGGATGTTCTTGGTCGCCGCCAGGCAGAACACCTCGTCGCCCGCCTCGATCGCCGTGTCGCCTTCGGGAATGATCGGCGCGTCCTTGCGGTAGATCGCGGCGATGCGCGCGTCGACCTGCGGGATGTGCCGGCGCAGCTCGCGGATCGGGTGGCCAACCAGCGGCCCGCCCTCGAAGGCACGCACGGCCACCAGGCTGACCTGGCCGCGGGCGAACTCCAGCACCTGCAGCGCCTCGGGAAACTCGATCAGCTTGACGATGTAGTCGGTGACGATCTGCTCGGGGCAGATGGCAAAATCGACGGCGAAGTTCTCCGGCGTGAACAGCTCGGCAAAATCGGCGAAATCGGAGGAACGCACGCGGGCAATGCGCGTCGGCAGGTTGAACAGCGCATGCGCCGTCTTGCAGGCGCACAGGTTGGTCTGGTCGTTCTGCGTCACGGCGATCAGCATGTCAGCATCGTCCGCTCCCGCCTGGCGCAAAATGGAAGGGCTCGAAGCGTTCCCCGTCACCGTGCGCAGGTCGAGCCGGTCCTGCAGCAAGGCCAGCCGCGTCGGATCGGTATCGACGACGGTGATGTCGTTCGCTTCCGACACCAGGCTTTCGGCCACCGACGTGCCGACCTGGCCGGCGCCGAGGATGATGATTTTCACTGTTCATCTCCCTTTTTAGCAATGGAAATTCCCAGCATCTTCAGCTTGCGGTAGAGATGGGTGCGCTCCAGGCCGGTCTTTTCCGCCAGCCGCGTCATGTTGCCGCCTTCGATTTTCAGGTGATGTTCGAAGTACGCCCGCTCGAAAGCCTCGCGCGCCTCGCGCAGCGGCAGGTCGAGCGGCAGCGCCTGTGCAGCGGCGGAGGGCTGCGGCGCCAGCAGGCGCGTCACCTCCTCGGCGGCAATTTCGTCCTCCAGCGCGCCCAGCGCCAGCGAGCGCACGACATTGCGCAGTTCCGCATAGCCGCCTGCCCAGGCCTGGTTGCGCAGGGCATTCAGCGCCGCCGTGGACAACTGCCGCAGCGGCACTTCGCCAGCCTCGACCAAGTGGGTGAGGATCTGCGCGGCGATTTCCGGCACCTCGTCCTTCAGCTCGGCCAGGCCGGGCGCACCGAGGCTGACTTCCGCCAGACGGCGCGCGAGCGCCTCGTCGAAGCCCGCCGCCGCCAGTTCGGCGGCGCTCTGCGCGCTGGCGGCCACCAGGCGCAGGTCAAACTTCTCCAGCCGGTCGAGGGCGAAGGCCAGGTTCTTCTGCTGCAGGCGGGAGAGCGACGACAGTTCGGCGGCGAACAGCAGGCCGCCGGCGGCCTGCTCGAGCGCCTCGAGCGCCAGCGGCTGGCCATGGCTGGCCAGGTCGAGCCAAGCCTTGCCCGGCGCCTGCAGGCTGCGGGCGCACAGTTCGGCCAGGCTGCCGGGCCCGGTCTTCAGCAGCAGGGCACGGCTCTTCGCGGACACCTGGTCGAGGCGCTTCTTCAGGTCCCGCAATGGCCCGGAGCGGGCGAACGCGGTCAGGTTCAGCTCGCTGCGCCGTCCTGTGGAGACTGACTTTTGCAGGGCGCGCTTGACCGCGGCGAGCAGCTTCTGCAGGGCGATCGGCTTCTCGAGAAAATCCTGCGCGCCGATGCGCGTGGCCTCCACCGCGGTGTCGATGGTGCCGTGGCCCGACATCATCACCACCGGCATGTTGAGCTGGCCGGTGGCCGACCATTCCTTGAGCAGTGTGATGCCGTCGGTGTCCGGCATCCAGATGTCGAGCAGCACCAGGTCCGGCCGTGCGCCGATACGCGCCGCCCGCGCCGCCGCGGCGTTTTCCGCCAGTTGCACATCGTGGCCTTCGTCGCGAAGAATTTCCGAGAGCAGTTCGCGAATGCCGACTTCGTCATCAACTACCAGTATCTTTGCCATGCTGTTCCGTTTCTCACGCTGCCAGCGGCAGCCGTATCCTCACCTGCGCGCCGCGCGGGGCGGCGTTGACGATCTCGATCTGGCCGTGGTGCTCGTCGACGATCTTCTTGACGATGGCGAGGCCCAGCCCGGTGCCCTTCGCCTTGGTTGTCACATAGGGTTCGAAGGCATGGGCGAGGATTTCCTTGGGAAAACCGCTGCCGTTGTCGCTCACCGAGAGCAGCGCGCCGCGCCCCTCGGCGCGC
>Ga0209476_10002819_pt1 | contig 11582 bp, 11 predicted proteins | sample KloWWTrecipitate_FD_187179 | JGI IMG/M metagenome (GOLD analysis project Ga0209476, IMG submission 187179) | Active sludge microbial communities from Klosterneuburg, Austria, studying microevolution and ecology of nitrifiers - Klosterneuburg... | ecosystem: Engineered > WWTP > Aerobic digester...
AGCCGGGCGAGGGGGCCCCGAAGGCGGTGTTGAAGAGGATGGGCCCCTTCTCGCGATTGAGGGCCACGCGGAAGGCGTAGCCGGAAAGCGAGGTGGCGGTGGGGTTCACCTCGACGTGGGTGGCGTCGGGACGCTGGAAGTAGTGCTGCGAGGCGCGCTGGACCGAGGTGATCCTGCCCGCCGTCCCGGAAATGCTCGACACCGCGAGTCGGCCGGTGAGAGCCCAGATCCGCTCGTTGCCCTTGCCGCGGCCGAAGGTGGTCCATCCGTCGACCCCGAACGCGGCGCCGCGGTCGTTGAGCTGGTTCTCGAGGCCGGTTCCCTTGAGGTCGCGGCTCACCAGCGTCCCCATGAAGCCGAAGCCCTGCCGGCCTCCGTTGAAGTCGCGCTGCCCGCGCAGGATCGAGTAGTTGGCCCTCGGCTCGACCACGGACTTCGAGAACGCGCCCGCGCTCGAAAGGTCGGCCATGGCCTGACCGGTCCGCGCGTGCAGCACGCCCAGGTTCCAGTCGCCCGCCACTTTGCCGGTCAGCTTCGCGGCCGCGTCGATGCGCACGCCCGCCGGCACTCGGGAGTAGTCGGCATCCGCGGGCGACCCCTGGGGCGTCCGTCCGATGCGGCGGGAGTAGAAGAGATTCGGATTCGAATAGTTGAAGCTCATGTTGTTGGACGCGCCCCCCCAGCCGAAGCCGAAGGTGTCCGAGCCCTCGATGAAGAAGGGCCGCTTCTCGTCGTAGAACGATTCGACGTCCGAGAGGTTCACCACCGCGGGGTCCACCTCCACCTGGCCGAAGTCGGGGTTCAGGGTGGCGTCGAGGGTGAGGTTCGAACCAAGGCCGAGTTTGACGTCCCCGCCGATGGCGGCCTCGCTCTGCCGGCCGTCGTGGAAGGGGTCTCCCGCGATCGCCTCGGAGGTGTGGGTCTTCGCCGTGGTGTAAGGGGTGACCAGGAAGCGGCGCTTCGGCTGCAGCCCGGTGAGACCGACGAGGGGCAGGAAGCGCGACACGAACCCGGACTCCTTCTTCGGACGGAGCGAGGCGTAGGCCTGCTCGTTGGTGCGCGTGATCGACCGGCGGAAGTTGACGCCCCAGCGCGCGGCCTCCTCCTGCTTGAACCGGAGCTGGGAGAGGGGAATGCGGAACTCCGCCTGCCAGCCTGCGCCGTCGGGTTTCGCCCGGCCCTCCCAGATCCCGTCCCAGGCGTTGTCGTCCCAGTCGTCGTTGTAGAGCGTGCCGTCGGAGAGCGTCCCCCCCGCGGAGACCCCGAAGTAGAAGCCGGTGCGCTTGTCGTTATAGGGATCGAGGTACACCGTGAACGAATCGGAAGCGAGGTCGGAGTCGCGCCGGCCGAGGAGGGCCTTGATCGCCCCGGGCTGGGAGTCCTTGAGACGCGCGCCGATGTAGATCGAATCGTCGTCGTACATCACTCGCACCTCGGTCTCTTCGCTGACCCGCTGGCCCTCGTTGGGGTCGCGCTGAGTGAACGTGGTGAACGGGATCGCCTGCTGCCAGGCCGACTCGTCGAGCTTCCCGTCGACGTTGATCGAGCCCTCCCCCACGCGGACGGCGTTGACCTCCGCGAGCGCCGCCGCCACGGCCTTAACGTCGGTCTGGGGTGGTGCGGAAGACAAGGCTGTCGCCAGAATCAATAGATTGAACATCGCGTGCGCTCCGGTCAGGGGCGGCCTCGATGGGTGAAGCCGCGCGTCTGTTACTGAGACGCTGCGCGGACGGCTTCGGTTCCCAAATATCCGGGACGAGGACTCAGGAGGCGGAGGAAGCGGTGCGTCTCCAATACGCGTACGCGGGCAGGCCGAGCAGAAGGATCCCGAACCCGAACAGGGATTCGATCGGCCGTTCGATCAGGGAATTGAGCACGAAGGCGAGGCAGGTCAGGACGAACACCAGGGGTACGAGCGGGTAGCCCGTGACCTTGTAGGGCCGCGGCCATTCCGGGCGCCGGGCGCGAAGCACGAACACCGCGACGCCGGTCAGGGCGTGGAACAGAAACAGGATCACCACCACGTAGGTGTAGAGCGCCTCGTAGGTGCCGGAGACGGTGAGCAGCACGGTCCACAACCCCTGGGCCAGGATGCAGGCTGCGGGAGTGTGCCACTTCGGATGGACCACGGCCAGAGACTTGAAGAAGACGCCGTCCCGGGCCATGGGCAGGTAGGTCCGGGTCGAGTAGAGGATGGTGGCGCCGATGCATCCGAAGGCCGACACCATCACCGCGGCGGATACGAGCTTCGAAGCACCCGCGCCGAAAAGGGCCACCGCCGCCGCCTCCGCGATCCTGGGATGGGCGGGAATCTCGCTCACCGGGACGGCCCGCAGGTAGACGACATTGAGGAGCACGTAGAGGAAGGTGACGATGCCGACGCCCGCGAACATGGACCGGGGCAGGTCGCGCGAGGGTTCCTTCATCTCGCCCCCGAGGTAGGTGACGCCGTACCAGCCGTCGAACGTCCACAGGACGCCGATCATGGCCACCCCGAAGGCTGAAATCAGCGAGGCGGGGACGGCCGAGGAGAAGTAGTCGGGAGAGACGGTGGGGGCCACGAAGAATCCAAGCAGGGCGAGGGCCAGGATGGCGCCGATCTTCAAAACGCCGAGAACGTTCTGGAGCAGGGCGCTCTCGCGCAGGCCCACCATGCTCGTCACCGTGAAGAACACCACGGCGAGGACCCCGGCGAGCGCCCCCCCCGTGAGTTTCCACGGATGACCGAAGACGTCCGCGCTCATCAGGATGTTCCCGGTGGAGAAGAAGGGAAGGAACGAGCCGAGGTACTCGCCGAATCCCACCGCGATGGCGGCGAGCCCGCCGGACATGATGACCAGGAAATCCACCCACCCCTTGAGAAAGCCGAAGAGCGGCCCGTAGGCCTCCTTCAGGAAGTGGTAGGGCCCGCCGGCCCGCGGCATCATGGTGCCAAGCTCGGCGTACGTGAGGGCGCCCGCGATGGCGAGCAACCCTCCGCACACCCAGGCGAGCATGATCAAACCCGCATGGGGCAGGGCCCGGGCCACGTCGGCGGTGGTCAGAAAGGCGCCGGTCCCAAGGACCGAGCCCACGGTGATGAGGGTGGCGTCGGTCGCCGACAGCCCTCGGATCAGTTCACTCTTCGAGGGCTCGCCCATCCGGTCATCCTACCGGAGGTTCGGGTCTCAATTGCCGCCGAAGATCACCGATCGCATGGAAAGGGAGCCGAGGTCGAACCCGGTGATCGGAAAGCTCACCGGGTCGTCGCCCCCCGCCCCCGCCGCGTAGAGGAGCGGCAGGTAATGCTCGGGTGTCGGGTGCGCCTTGCGGCCTTCCGCGGATTCGATGAGCCGCGCGAGGGCCCCGGTGTCGCGGGCCTCGAGGCCGCGAACCACCGCGCCGTCGAAATCCGCCGCCCAGGCGGGGGTGACGACATCGCCCGAACGCATCCTCCCGAAGGCATCGCCCAGGTTGTGGACGATGTTGCCGCTGCCGAGAATCAGGATGCCTTCATCGCGCAGCGGCGCCAGCGACCGGCCGATCTCCACGTGGCGCGACGCGGGAACCCGGCCGTCGATGCTCAACTGCACCACCGGAACGTCCGCGGTGGGCCACACGTGTTCGAGGACGGACCACGTGCCGTGATCGAGGCCCCAGTCGAGACTGGTGGAAGCGACCTCCGCGCCCAGCAGGCCCACCACGCGATCGGCGAGCTCGGGGTTGCCCTTGGCGGGGTACTGCACCTGATAGAGCGCCTCGGGAAACCCGCCGAAGTCGTAGATGGTGGGGGGCTGCTCGTTCGCGGTCACCGCGGTGCCGCGGGTGTACCAGTGGGCGGAGACGGCCAGGACCGCGGCCGGCCTGGGCAGACGCGTCGCGAGGTCGCGGAAGGCGCGGCTCCAGACGTTGTCTTCGATGGCGTTCATCGGCGACCCGTGCCCGACGAACGCCACCGGCATGCGGGGCGACTGCGGCAAGAACTACTTGCCCGCCTTCCCCATCTTCTTGATCGGCGACTCCACGAGCTTGTACCCGGCGGGAGTGGCGAAGGCGTCGGTGGGGACGGCGCCCTTCTTGACCTCGGTCGCCTCCATGGTGGTGTCCACTTTCCTGCCCATCATGCTCATGGTGGTGTGCTGCCAGAGTGCTATGCCCTGAACCTCGGACATCTTCTTCACCATCTTGTCCATGCCCTGCATCATGGGGATGCTGACCCGCGACAGCTTCTGGAAGTTCGCGGGGTCGAAGGGGGGCACGAGGGCGGTGCTGTTGCAGCTCTCCTGGGTCATGTTCGTGCCCATGGCGATGGTGTAAGTCTGGCAGGGGTAGCCCGCGATGGTCTTGCTGGCGCCCTTGGTGACCGTGACCTCGCCCGTGGCCGCGCCCATCATCCCCGCCATCTTCTCCCGCATCTGCGGGGGCATGCTCGCCATGGTCTGCTCCATCTGCGCGGCCATGGCCTTCATCGCCTCGTCCATCTCCGCGACCGTCATCTCGGAATACTGCTTCTTCTGGTGATCGATGGTGATGATCTTGCCGGAGACGAACTCCATGATGGTGTCGGTCTTGCCGCTGCCCATGCGGATCCGGTCCTTGGTGAAGTAGTGGGTGGCGGTGCTGCCATCGTTCGACTTGAACGTGATGGTGAGGTCCTCGGCCGAGGCGGAGAGAGCGAAGGCGGAGAGAGCGAGCACGGCTACAGATCGAATCATTTCGTGTCCTTTCAGTTTGGGGAGCGGCAAGGATATCGCTCCGGGCCCTACAGTTTCGAGGCGTCGATGAACGCCTGCACGTGCCGCTCCAGGGTGGTCATGGGAAGGGAGCCGCTCATCAGGATCCAGTCGTGGAACTTCCGGATGTCGAACTTCGGGCCGAGGGCGGCCTTCGCCTTCTCGCGCAGCTCGAGGATGCGCATCGCCCCCATCTTGTAGGCGAGGGCCTGGCCGGGCATGTCGCAGGAGTAGCGCAGGGTCTCGCTCGCGATCTGGGTCTCGGTCTCCATCGCGTTCTCCTCCATGTACGCGATGGCCCGGCCGCGCGGCCAGCCGAGGGCGTTCATGCCGGTGTCGACCACGAGCCGGACGGAGACGAACATCTCCATGGCGAGGCGGCCGTAGCGGTCGTAGGGATCCTTGTACATCCCCATCTCGCCGGCGAGACCCGCCGCGTACTCGCCCCAGCCCTCGGTGAACGCGGTGTCGAAGGACTCGCGGCGGAACTCGGGGATGGCCGGATTCTCGAAGGCGAGGTTGATCTGGAAGTGATGGCCGGGGATGAGTTCGTGGAAGATGAGCGCGCCGGCGTTGAGGAGCGAGCGGTCGCGGAGGTTAGAGCCGTTGTAGTTGTAGTACCCCTTGGGATCGGTGGCGGTGGGGATCTGGTAGTAGCCGAAGGTCTGGCCGGGCTCGAGCTGCGGGTCGAGCCGCTTGACGCCGTACGGGGCCTTCGGGCGCCGGCCGAAGAACCGATCGACCACCGGCTCGATGCGACTGATGTGGCCCATCAGCCGCTCGCCGATCTCCGCGGGGGTCTTCGGGAAGAGACGCCGCTTGTCGCGCAGCGACTCCTTGAACTCGGCCGGCGTGCCCGTGAAGCCGAGTTCCTCCCGGATCTTCGCCATCTCGCCCGCGATGCGCGCGACGTTCTCGAGGCCGATCTGGTGGACCTGCTCGGGAGTGACGTCCATGGTGGTGTGGAGCTTCACGGACTCCCGGTACGCTTCGAGCCCCCCGGGGTACTGCTGCAACCCTACGCCTTCGGGAGCCTTGTCGCGATAGCCGCCGGAAACGGCCGCACCCAGACGAATGACCGCGGGTGAGACCTTGTCCCCCACGACCGCGTCCACCGACTTGAGGAAGGCCGCGCGCTCCGCCTGGGGGAGCGAAGCGAGCCTCGCCGTCCTCGGCCGGAAGGGACTGGCCTCGCCGATCGACGCGAAGGCCCGGAGGAACCCGTCGACCTGGTCGAGCTGAGGTTTTGGAACCCGGATCCCCTTGCCCGCCTGCACCTTCAAGTTCGCGACGATCGCGTCCGCAAGCCCGGACACTTCGGCCAGGCGCGCGAGGTAGCGGTCACGATCGGCCGCGGTGGCAAGGGGCATGCCGCTGAAGATCTGGCCGACCCCGCCAAGCGGCGACAGGTACGGCGTCACCTGGAAGCGGTAGTAGAAGCTCTTCGGGGAGTTCACGCGGAGGGTGAGCTGGCGAGTCAGGACATCGAGGGAGAGGGTTTCCTCGTGGGTGAGCTCCGTTCGCTTCACGGGGCCGAGCCGGGCCAGGAGGCCGCTGGCCTCCCGGGCCTCCCGCTCCTCGCCGGCGAGGGTCACGTCGGGAAGCTTCTCGATGGGCAGGCCGAGCTTCAGACGACGCATGGGCACGTCGCGGGTCAGGACCTGCAGGTAGGCGTCCCCCACCTCGCGGACCAGCCGCGCGGACTCGGTCTCGGCCGCCGAGGTGAGAGCGCCGAGGCAGACCAGGACCAGAGCGAGAGTCGACCTATGCATGGAATTCTTCATTCCGCGGGATTCTATCGGCCGCAGCGCGAGGCGATCCGCCGACTCCGGCCCATGACGACTCCCAGGCCCAGGGGCCCGCAATGAGGGTGGTGTGTTTCTCACCATCGTAACGAACGCAAATTGGGGAAGCCGGTATCATTCTCCGCATGCGAGCCCTCCTCGCCAGCAAGAGCGCCGAAGTGGCCCAACTGTGCGCGCGACATCGCGTGATTCGCCTCTCCGTGTTCGGTTCGGCAGCGAGGGGCTCGTTCCAAGCCGGCCGAAGCGATGTGGACCTGCTGGTCGAGTTCGATCCGATGCCACCTGCGGAGCACGCGTCGCACTATTTCGGCCTCCAGGAGGACCTCGAGGCCCTCTTGAGCACACCGGTGGACCTGATCGAGTCGAAGCCCATTCGAAATCCTTTCTTCCGGCAGGCCGTCGAGACCGGAAAGGTCCTGCTCTTTGAAGCCGCCTGAGGTCCGCAAGTACCTCTTTGATATCGCCGAGGCCTGCGACCTCATCGCTGAATTTGTCGCTGGAAAGAAGTTCTCGGACTATCAGCAAGACCGAATGCTCAGGTCGGCCGTGGAGCGACAATTCGAGATCGTCGGAGAGGCCTTGCTCGGATTGTTGCGAGTCGCTCCGGATCTGCAGACACGGGTGAGCGATACCCGACGCATAGTCGCTTTTCGCAATCGGCTGATCCACGGCTATGCGTCCATCGCCGACGAGGTGGTCTGGGGCGTCATTGAGACGAACCTCGGTGTGCTGCGACGGGAAATTGCGCAACTGATCGCCGAGGGCTAGGGGCGAGCGCGTTCCGCCCCCTCGCTCCCGCCATGATCTGTCCCCGCTGCTCTGCTGAAACCGACGACGAAGCGAAGGACTGCCCGGCGTGCGGGATCGTCTTCGCGAAGTGGCGGGCGCCGCGGCCGGGCGGCGTGGGAGAAATCCCGGTCTCCCCCACGAGGCCTGCGGCCACAGCGCCTCCCGCCTGGGCTCTGCGCGCGCCTGCTCCGCCTCCTCCGCCGGAAACACTCGGAATCACGCACGCGGGATGGCGGGCGGCCGGCATCGGCCTGGTGATGGCGGCCGGGCTCACCTGGTTCCCCTTCCTCAAGTTCATCCTCTCGCCCTTGATCACCCTCTTCCACGAGCTCGGGCACACCGCCGTGCTCTGGCTCTTCGGCTACAGCGCGATCCCCGCCTTCGATTTCGCCCATGGCGGCGGCGTGACCATGAGCGATCTCGAGCGGTCATCGCTCATCGTCTGGGCCTGGGTGCTCGGTTTCGTGATCCTCGGGTGGTGGCAGCGCGAACGAAAGGGAGTGCTCATTGCGCTTGCCGTCGTCGCCGTCCTGTACGTCTACATGTACAACTCCACCCGCGAGACCCTCGCCATCACCCTGGGCGGCCATGCCGGCGAGGTCGCTTTCGGCGCCCTGTTCCTCTATCGGGGCCTCACCGGGTGGGGCTGCAAGATGGAGGCGGAGCGGCCGCTCTACGCCTTCCTCGGTTTCATGAGCTTCTTCGCCGGCCTCCAGCTCGGCTTCTCCCTGATGGGCAGCAACTCGATGGAGCGGTACTGGTACCTGCAGGGCAAGGGCGGCATCGACAACGACCTCGTGACCGGCGCGCAGATCCTGACCATGAAGCTCGAAGGCGTCGCCCGCCTGCTCATCCTGTGCGAACTCCTGGCCATCCCCGCCACGTTCTGGGCGGCCTCGCTGCGCAAGACCATCGGAGCCGTCGCGGAGACGGAGGAAGAGTTCTAACCGGCGCGTGGTGTGTCCGCAGGTCGCGCGACGGGGGAGGGGGCCGATGATGCGCCCAGGGGCGGGGGTTGGCCGTGCGGGACTACAGCGAACGAAGGCTCCGGCCAAAAGGCAGGGCTTCGCATCACGCTTCCTTAAGCCGTTCGGACGAGCGAAGCCCGTGACGACCCCGCCATCGGGCGCATCGTCGGCCCCCGTCGCCACACCCGCGCGATGATCCGTAAACACCCGAACGGTGCGCGTCAACTAGAATGGCGCGCTTGCCCTGGGTCTACATGCTGCGTTGCGGCGACGGATCGCTGTACACGGGCGTCGCGAAGCACGTGGACGCGCGACTGAAGCAGCACCAGGAAGGCAAGGGCTCGCGCTACACGCGCGCTCATCTTCCGGTGACGCTCGCGTGGTCGAAAGAGTGCGAGACCTGGGGCGAAGGGCTGAAGGAAGAGTTTCGGATCAAGAGCCTCAATCGGGAGGCGAAAGAGAAACTCGTGAACGGGGAATAATGGCCGAGCTGTTGTTGAGTTGTCAGGATCTGGGGAAATCGTTCGGCTCGACGCCGCTCTTCGAAGGTCTCTCGTTCGGCGTCTTCGAGGGCGATCACATCGGCCTCGTGGGCCCGAACGGCTCGGGCAAGACCACCCTCCTGAAGATCCTCGCCGGCCTCGAAGAGCCGAGCACGGGCACCCGCGCCGCGCGTAAGCGCCTCCGTTTCGGCTTCGTGGCCCAGGACCCGAAGTTCGATCCCGATCACACCGTCGAGCAGGTGCTGAAGGCCGCGCTCAAGGACTCTCACCTCGACCCCCACGAAGTCGACACCAAGGTCGCCATCATGATGGGAACCTCCGGCTTCGACGACCCCGACGCGAAGACCGCCATCCTCTCCGGCGGCTGGAAGAAGCGCCTCGCCATCGCGGTCGAATTGATCCGCGAGCCCGAACTCCTCCTCCTCGACGAACCCACGAACCATCTCGACCTCGAAGGCATCCTCTGGCTCGAGGACCTCCTGCCTCGCGAACCCGAGGCCTTCGTGGCCATCAGCCACGACCGCTACTTCCTCGAATCCATCACCAGCCGGATGATCGAGCTCAACAAGGCCTTCGCCCTCGGCATGTGCGATGTCGCCGGCAACTACAGCCGGTACCTCGAGAAGAAGGACGAGCTTCTCGCCGGCCAGGCCGCCTACCAGGATTCGCTCCGGAACCGAGTCCGCGGCGAACTCGTGTGGCTCTCGCGCAAGGCCAAGGCGCGAACCCGCAAGGCCCAGGCCCGCATCGACGAAGCCGGACGCATGCAGAGCGAACTCGCCGATCTCGACCGCCGGTCCCAGAAGTCCACGGTGGGCATCGACTTCGCGGCCACGGAGCGTCGGACCAAGCAGCTCATCGTGGCGAAGCACATCTCCAAGAGTTACGGCGATCGCCCCATCGTCACCAAGCTCGATCTCACTCTCTCCCCCGGCCTGCGCCTCGGACTCCTCGGCGGCAACGGCAGCGGCAAGACCACGCTGATGCGGATGCTCGCGGGCACGGAGAAGCCGGACAAGGGCACGGTGACCCACGCCGAGGGGTTGAAGATCGTCATGTTCGATCAGCACCGCTCGCGCCTCGACCCCACCCAGTCGCTCCGCCAGACCCTGGGCGCCACCGGCGACTCGGTCATCTTCCAGGACCGTTCGATCCACGTGGTCGGCTGGGCCAAGCGCTTCATGTTCCGGCCCGAGCAGCTCGACACCCCGGTGAGCCGCCTGTCCGGCGGAGAGCAGGCTCGCGTGGTCATCGCCAAGCTCATGCTCGAGCCCGCGGACGTGCTGCTCCTCGACGAGCCCACGAACGATCTCGACATCCCGACCCTCGAAGTGCTCGAAGAGAGCCTGCTCGAGTTCCCCGGCGCGCTCGTCCTCGTGACTCACGACCGCTACCTCCTCGACCGCGTCTCCACCCAGATCCTCGCTCTCGACGGCCGCGGCGGTCTCACCCCCTTCGCGGACTGCGCGCAGTGGGAAGAGGCCCAGGGCCGCGACTACGTCCCGCCTCCCACCGCCACCGCTCCCGCCGTGGTCGTGGCCGCGCGGCCTTCGCAGACGCCGGCCGGGGCGCCGAAAGCCTCAGCCGCTCCCGCGGTCAAGGCGAAGAAGCTCAGCTACAAGGACCAGCGCGAGTGGGATCAGATGGAAGCGAAGATCCTCGAGGCCGAACAGGCCCTCGAAGCGGCGCAGGCGAAGGTCGCCGATCCCGCGATCGCGTCCGACTATCAGGCCCTCATCGACGCCAACGCGGCGCTCACGAAAGCCCAGGGTGAGGTGGACAAGCTCTACGCCCGCTGGGCGGAACTCGAAGCCGCGGGAGCCGTCCGCGCCTAGTCGAGCCCTTGTGGGCTACCAGGTGAGGACTTCCAGCCCCTTCACCACCTTGAAGTGCTTGTCCCTCGACGCGAGAGGTAGGTCGTGCTCAATCGCGGCAGCGGCGATCCACACATCGTTCTCCGGAATGGGTGTTCCCGCCGCGCGGAGCTGATGACGGACCTGCGCATAGACCGCGGTGGTGCGCGCGGTTGTTTCGAGAACCCGGATCTCTCCGAGCAACTCGTCCAGCCATTCCTCGAGACGCGCCTTCTTCTTCGAGCCATGGAGCCCGTAGCGATACTCGCCGAGCACGGTGACGGGAAGGGCGAGCCTTCGAAACGGCATGAGGACCGCGCCCAGCGCTTCACTCCCATCGGCGAAGGCCGACAGGGCGTTGGTGTCCAGCGCTACTTCCAAGTGTCAGCCTCGATTCGCGAGAACTCACGATCCACCACCCGTTGAACCTCGCGGGTGGCGGCCTTAATGTCCCGGAGCTTGCCGAAGGAGCGCTTCCATCCCGGGGTGGTCACCGGCTCGTGCTTCCGCCGCAGCTCGGACGTGACTGCTCGTTCGAAGAAGATCCTCAGAGAGAGGCCCTCCTGGGCCGCGTGGGCCTTCACCGATCGAAACAGCGCGTCGGGGAGTTCAACCGTGGTCTTCACAGCTCTTGTGTACCATATTTACGGTTTTACGGGCAACTGCCCGACTCGCAGAGTTGGTAGTGGTTGGACGGGGTTGCTTCGTGCCCCGAGGGCAGGCTTCGCGCTGGCCCAAGGCCAGCGCTGCGCGCTCGCTTCGCATTTCGCCGGGCTCCTGCTGAGAAACCCATGCGAGTACGGCCCATTTCAGGCGGTTTTTCGAAGACGACCCTTGGACCTGAGATGGAGCGGGGCCGGGCGCTGATCGGGTCGCTGGCGTCGGGATTTCGGGCGCGAGTCGCCACACTCCGTCTGCAGGATTTGCGCCCGACTAAGCCGAGTAAGGAGCC
>Ga0209476_10002820_pt1 | contig 11580 bp, 10 predicted proteins | sample KloWWTrecipitate_FD_187179 | JGI IMG/M metagenome (GOLD analysis project Ga0209476, IMG submission 187179) | Active sludge microbial communities from Klosterneuburg, Austria, studying microevolution and ecology of nitrifiers - Klosterneuburg... | ecosystem: Engineered > WWTP > Aerobic digester...
GATCGCGATGCTCGGGATCATGCCGCGCGGCGCCGGCGCCGACTGGGACAAGATCATCTTCAAGGGCCTGACCCTGCACGGCATCTACGGCCGGAAGATGTACGAGACCTGGTACAAGATGACCCAACTCGTGCTGAGCGGGTTCCCGCTGGGCAAGGTGCTGACGCACCAGTTGCCGATCGACGATTTCCAGAAGGGCTTCGACCTGATGGAAGGCGGCAAGTCGGGCAAGGTCGTGTTGAGCTGGAACTGAGGAAGACCATGAGCCTGACCACGCGCTACGCCGACACCCTCGACGAGATCCGCGCCGCCGGCCTGTTCAAGTCCGAGCGCATCATCACCGGCCCGCAGTCGGCCGAGATCGAACTCGCCGATGGCCGCACGGTGCTGAACTTCTGCGCCAACAATTACCTCGGGCTGGCGGATCATCCGGACATCATCGCCGCGGCGAAGTCCGCGCTGGACACGCATGGTTTCGGCATGGCCTCGGTGCGCTTCATCTGCGGCACCCAGGACCTGCACAAGCAGCTCGAACGTGATATCGCCGACTTCTTCGGCACCGAGGACACCATCCTCTACGCCGCCTGCTTCGATGCCAACGGTGGCCTGTTCGAGCCGCTGCTGGACGAAAGCGACGCGATCATCAGCGACGCGCTCAACCACGCCTCCATCATCGATGGCGTGCGCCTGTGCAAGGCCAAGCGCTACCGCTACGCCAACTGCGACATGGCCGACCTGGAAAAGCAGTTGCAGCAGGCGAAGGCCGATGGCGCGCGCACGATCATGATCACCACCGACGGCGTGTTCTCGATGGACGGCACCATCGCGCCGCTGGACCGGATCACCGCGCTGGCGGCGAAGCATGGCGCGCTGGTGCACATCGACGAGTGCCACGCCACCGGCTTCCTCGGCGCGACCGGCCGCGGTTCGGCGGAAGTCAAAGGCGTGATGGACAAGATCGACATCTTCACCGGCACCCTCGGCAAGGCGATGGGCGGCGCGCTGGGCGGATTCACCACTGCGAAGAAGGAAGTCATCGAACTGTTGCGCCAGCGTTCGCGCCCCTATCTGTTCTCCAATTCGCTGCCGCCGCACGTGGTCGCCGCCGGCATCAGGGCGTTCGAGATGCTGTCGTCCGCCGGCGAACTGCGCGAACGCCTGCGCGAGAACACCGCGTACTTCCGCACCCGCATGGTCGATGCCGGCTTCGACATCAAGCCCGGCGTGCATCCGATCAGTCCGGTGATGCTGTACGACGCGCCACTGGCGCAGCGCTTCGCCGAACGCCTGCTGGAGGAAGGCATCTACGCGATCGGCTTCTTCTTCCCGGTGGTCGCCAAGGGACAGGCGCGCATCCGCACGCAGATGAGCGCCGCGCACACGCGCGAACACCTGGATCGCGCGATCGATGCGTTCATCCGCATCGGCCACGAACTCGGCGTGCTGAAGGCCTGAGGCGTCAGTCGCCGCCGAGCGCGGCGACTTCTTCGGCAGTGAGCGCGCGCCACTGCCCCTTCGGTAATTCGCCGAGTTGCAGCACGCCGATAGCGACGCGCAACAGGCGCAGTACGCCGATGTCGAGCGCCGCCAGCAATCGCCGGATCTGCCGGTTGCGGCCTTCGTCGAGCACGACCTCCAGCCAGGCGTTCTTTTCGCCGACACGCAACAACCTCACCGACTTTGCCTGCAGGGTTTCCCCCTCGCAGGCCACGCCCGCCTGCATCGACGCCACCATCGCCGCATCGGGAATGCAGTCCACCTGCACGTGATAGGTCTTGTCCGGCCCGGAATCGGGCGATGTGATGCGAGCGGCCCATTGCGGATCGTTGGTAAACAGCAGCAAGCCTTCGCTGGCCTTGTCGAGGCGCCCGACCGGTGCGATGAACCCAAGTTCCGCGCCGTCGAAACAGCGATACACGGTGTCGCGGCCCTGCTCGTCGTGCAGCGTCGTCACCAGGCCGCGCGGCTTGTTGAGCATGACATGGACGGTTTGCGGGGCTGTTTCGTCGATCCCGCGCCCATCGACGGCGATCCGGTGCCTGCCGGCCATCGTCGGGAATTCGGGGTCGCGCACCACGCGCCCGTCGACCTGCACGCACCCGGCCTGGATCCATGCGGACGCCTGGGTGCGCGAACATAGCCCTCGCTTGGAGAGGACGCGGGCCAATCCGATCCTGCGCGTGGCATCCACCACAGTGTGTCGTCCGGCGACGCCGGCGATTACTTCTTCGGCTTGTCCGCGGGGGCAGCGACCGGCGGGGTTGCCACTGGGGCCGGCGTGTCCTTGCGACCGACCACGCGGACGCCACGCGCCTTCATCCACGCATCAAATTCGTCGGCGGTCATGCGCTTGCCGTTCTGGGTCATGTCGAAGCGCCACGGCGCGTTGTCGAACTCCGTGCGCGGCTTGTAGGCGGCCGGATCACCAGGCTTGGCCACGCTTGCCGGCACGTTCGCTTTCGCCATCGCCCGGCAGCCATCCAGGCGGATGCGCAGCAGCACATTGTCGACCGACAGGGCCTCGTCGAAGGATTGCGACAACACACCGGTCGCGCCACCGAGTTGGGTGGTGGCAGGCGCCAGTTCGATGGCAACCGGCGAGATCAGGTTGGGCCGCACCGGGGTTGCCGAGAGCATCTCGCCATGGCAGGCATCGCCCGCCGCATGCGCCAGGCCGGGCATCGCAAGGCACAACAGGATGGACAACGTGCGGCGGATCGACGACATGACAACTCCCCGGTGAAGCATGCAGTGTAGGTGTTGGCGCACGAATGCCGCAATCATGATCGAGTCGCCCAAATGACGAAGCCCGGCACTAGGCCGGGCTTCGCGTGTTGCATCACTGGCGACCCGTATTACTGGGCGTTCAGCTCGGTGCGGCGGTTGGTCTCGCTCTTGCAGCCCGGCAGCGTCTGCGCGGTCTGCTCCAGCGGACGGCTCTCGCCGTAGCCGATCGGACCGGCCAGGCGGCCACCGTCGACACCATTGCTGGTCAGGTACTGGTACACAGCGTTGGCACGACGCTCCGACAGCGACTGGTTGTAAACGTCGGTGCCGCAGAGGTCGGTGTGACCGGCGACTTCGACGCGCAGGTCGGGATAGCGCTTCAGGATTTCGACGGCCTCGTTGAGGATCGCGACGGCATCCGGGCGCAGGGTCGACTTGTCGAAGTCGAAGTTGACGCCCTTCAGGTCGATCGAGACCGGCACCGGGCAACCGTCCGGACCGATGGTCTGGCCAGCCTGCGAACCAGGGCACTTGTCGTTGCAGTTGTTGACGCCGTCACCGTCTTCATCGAGGTCGGCGCAGCTGGTCTCGGCGACCGGTGCCGGGGCAACCGGGGCAACCGGCTCCGGCCCAAGGGCCACGGTCAGGCCGACCGAAGCCAGCAGGTCGGTGAACATGTCTTCCTGGGTTCCGATGCGGGCCTGCTGGTCGTCGAAATCGACACGGGTGCCAACTTCAGTACGCAGGTCAACGCGACCGAAATCGAACTGCAGACCGGCACCAAGGTTCAGGGCCAGGTTGGAATCTTCATGCTGACCCGGGGAATTCGGGTTCGGGAAGGCGTTGAACTCTTCCTCATGGCGCTGATAGCCGATGCCGCCACGCAGGTAGGGCCACCACTTGGCGTCCGCATTGCGGAAGTGGTAGCGGGCGTCGACGGACGCGCCGTACTGGCTCCACCACAGGGTCGAGTTGCTCGTCTTGTCGGGGTTCTGGTAGTTCAGTTCCGCCTCGAGCGACAGCCTCGGACTCAGGAACTTGCCGAAGCCGAGGGCAACGAAGAGCGAGTCTTCGGTAGCGCGGTCCCTGTCCTGGAAGTTCACGCCGGTCGTGCCGGAGACATACCAGCGATCATCAAACTCCTGGGCGGACGCAGCCTGCGCCATACCCAGACTACCCAGCAGGGCAGCGCAGAGGAGTTTCTTATTCATGTTCAGCTCCTTGATCAGTAATAGAAACTAGTGACGCCAAATGTTGTGCTTCAGACGGCTGAGTCCGCACGCCATCCCACATACAGTAATGGCGGCCACGTGAAAGCCGCGTTAACACTACCATAACAGTTACCCCGATGCAAAGCGCATACCAGCTTCCGGTATCGGGAACATGTCGGATCGCACTTGCCGGCATCCCTCCCTACTGGCAAGGCCGACCCGGCAATCTAACACGCCGGTTCGTGACGAGCCTCCCGTTTTGCTTGTCACAGGCGATGAGCGGCGCGCCTGTCGAATCCAACCAATGCGAGCCGGAACCCAGGAGACGATGCACATGACCGTACGCATGGGTATGCTTGAGCCATGACGAGCCTTCCCTATCCGCACCTCTTCGAGCCGCTCGACCTGGGCTTTACCCAACTGCGCAATCGCGTGTTGATGGGCTCGATGCACACCGGCCTGGAAGACCGCGCGGCCGACTTCCCCAAGCTGGCGGCATATTTCGCCGAACGCGCAGCGGGCGGGACGGGCCTGATCGTCACCGGCGGATTCGCACCGAACCTGGTCGGCTGGCTGAAACCGTTCGCCAGCCGGATGTCGCTGCCCTGGCACGTCGGCCGGCACAAGCAGGTCACTTCGGCGGTGCACGCCCACGACGGCAAGATCTGCATGCAACTGCTGCATGCGGGGCGCTACGCCTACCACCCGTTGTCGGTGGCGCCCTCGAAACTGAAGGCGCCAATCAACCCGTTCACGCCGCGGGCCCTGTCGGCACGCGGCATCGAACGCCACATCCGCGATTTCGCCACCGCCGCCAGCCTGGCCCGCGACGCCGGCTACGACGGCGTCGAGGTGATGGGCTCGGAGGGTTACCTGCTGAACGAGTTCACCGTCGCGCGCACCAACCGCCGCACCGATGCCTGGGGTGGCGACGCCGCCAAGCGGATGCGCTTCGCGGTCGAGATCGTGCGCCAGGTGCGCGAAGCCTGCGGGCCGGATTTCATCCTGGTCTATCGCCTGTCGATGCTGGATCTGGTCGAAGGCGGCAACGGCTGGGACGACATCGTCGCCCAGGCCAAGGCGGTGGAAGCGGCCGGCGCCACCATCATCAATACCGGCATCGGCTGGCACGAGGCGCGGGTGCCGACCATCGCGACCTCGGTGCCTCGCGCGGCATTCGCGGGCGTGACCGCCAAGCTGAAGCCGCATGTACGCGTGCCACTGGTCGCGACCAACCGGATCAACATGCCGAATGTCGCCGAGGCGATCCTGGCGTCTGGTGGTGCCGACATGGTGTCGATGGCGCGACCGCTGCTGGCCGATCCCGAATGGGTGAACAAGGCACGCACAGGTCGTGCCGACGCCATCAATACCTGCATCGCCTGCAACCAGGCCTGCCTTGACCATGTATTCGAGAACAAGGCGGCGAGCTGCCTGGTCAACCCGCGCGCCTGCGCGGAAACCGAACTGAACTACACGAAGGCTGCGTCGCCAAAGTTCATCGCTGTCATTGGTGCGGGTCCGGCAGGCCTGGCCTGCGCCACCGTGGCCGCCGAACGTGGGCATCGGGTCACCCTGTTCGATGCCGCGGACCGGATCGGCGGCCAGTTCAACCTCGCCAAGACGATCCCGGGCAAGGAAGAGTTCCACGAGACCCTGCGCTACTTCGGCCAGCGCATCGCCGACACCGGCGTCGTCCTGCAACTCTCTACCCGTGTCGACGCCGACAACCTCCAAGGCTTCGACGACGTCGTGGTCGCCACCGGCATCACCCCGCGCGCGATCGACATCGAAGGCCATGACCATCCCAAGGTCGTCAGCTATCTCGATGTGCTGGAGCGCCGCGTCACCCCTGGCGCCAAGGTCGCGATCATCGGCGCGGGCGGCATCGGATTCGACGTTGCCGAATTCCTGGTCGAAGACGGCCCGTCCGCCACGTTGGACCCGCAGCGCTGGATGGCCGAATGGGGCGTCGATGCCAACTTTGAAACACCCGGCGGGCTGGTCCCGCCGCATCCGGAGCCGCCGGCACGCAAGGTCTGGTTGCTGCAGCGTTCTGCCGGCAAGCCGGGGGCGCGGCTCGGCAAGACCACCGGCTGGATCCATCGCGCAACGCTGAAAGCGAAGGGCGTGAAGATGCTGGGCGGGGTCGAATATCTCGGCGTGGACGATGCCGGCCTGCACATCCGCGTCGATGGCAGCGAGCAAACCCTGCCGGTCGACCACGTGGTCATCTGTGCCGGTCAGGAATCGCGACGCGGGCTGTTCGATGCGCTGCAGGCGAAGGGGCAGCGCAGCCACCTGATCGGTGGTGCGCACGTGGCCGCGGAGCTGGACGCGAAACGCGCGATCGCCGAGGGCACCCGACTGGCAGCCGGCCTCTGACACCCAAGTCCGAATAAAAACTCCAATTGAATCAGTGGCTTCCAAATCCACTGTTCAGCTGACGTTGGGGAAAGTGCCCCTAAGGTGCGCCGACTTTCCGCCCTGCCCGGACGCGACCCTCGCGCGTAGGCAGGTCACCCGCCCCCCGCACTGAAGCGGCGGGCCCGGGCAAAGGCCGCCATAGAGCTGCCGCCCTCCCCAGTACGCCATGACGCATGCGCGACCATCGGATGTTTCCGATGCCAGCGCCTGCGCCGCAACGGAGCAAGGAGTTCGACATGAAACTGGCCTGGATCCTCTGGCTGTCAAGCAACGTGCTGCCGCAGCCCGCGGCAGATTCGCTGTGCCTGTCCACCACCGTCTACCTGGAAGCGCGCGACCAGTCCGTGCGCGGGCAGCAGGCAGTCGCCGAAGTCGCCCTGCGACGCCGCGACAGCGGCCTGTGGGGCCGCAACACCTGCCAGGTGGTGACCGCGCGCAAGCAGTTCGCGCCCACCATCGTGTCGCCGCAGACGCGATTGTCGAACGCCGAAGCCTGGGCCGAAGCGGTCACCATCGCCCTCGAGTCCGAGCACAACTGGGCACTGCCGAAGGGCCAGCGCCGCGAGATCGTGCCGGGCGCCAGCCACTTCATGGCGCACGCGATCGCCAGCCCGAGTTGGCGCAATGCGTATCAAGTGGCCACCATCGGCGACCACACGTTCCTGCAGGTGCAGAAGCTCAAGTCGCGGCGCAGTTGATGCCCCGAAACGACATGACATCGGCAGGCCAGATCACGATGGCCCGCCACGAAAAAGCCGCGCATTGCGCGGCTTTTTCGTGGCCAGTCGAAACACTCAACGCTTGTCGATGCTGACGTATTCCCGATCTTCCGGCCCGGTGTAGTTCGCGCTGGGGCGAATGATCTTGCCGTCGATGCGCTGCTCGATCACGTGCGCGCTCCAACCACTGGTGCGCGCGATCACGAACAGCGGCGTGAACATCGCGGTGGGCACGCCCATCATGTGGTAGCTGACCGCGCTGAACCAGTCCAGGTTCGGGAACATCTTCTTGATGTCCCACATCACCGATTCCAGACGCTCGGCGATGGCGTACATCTTCATGTCGCCCTGCTCCGCCGACAGTTCACGCGCGACGTCCTTGATCACCTGATTGCGCGGATCGGACACCGTGTACACCGGGTGGCCGAAGCCGATCACCACTTCCTTGCGCTCGACGCGGGCCTTGATATCGGCTTCCGCCTCGTCCGGTGTCTCGTAGCGCTTCTGCACCTCGAACGCGACTTCGTTGGCACCGCCGTGCTTCGGCCCACGCAGCGCACCGATGGCACCGGTGATGCAGGAATGCATGTCGCTGCCGGTACCGGCGATCACCCGCGCGGCGAACGTCGAGGCGTTGAACTCGTGCTCGGCGTAGAGGATCAGCGAGGTGTGCATCGCCCGCACCCAGGACTCGCGCGGCGCTTCGCCGTGCAGCAGGTGCAGGAAATGGCCGCCGATGGTGTCGTCGTCGGTTTCGACGTCGATGGCGCGACCGTTGTGGCTCCAGTGGTACCAGTACAGCAGCATCGAACCGAGCGAGGCCATCAGCTTGTCGGCGATGTCACGCGCGCCCGGATGATTGTGGTCGTCCTTCTCCGGCGACACGCAGCCAAGCACCGACACGCCGGTGCGCATCACGTCCATCGGATGCGCCGACGGCGGCAGTTCCTCCAGCGCGGCCTTGACTGCGGCCGGAATGCCGCGCAACGACTTCAATTTGGTCTTGTAGCCGGCCAGCTCCGCCTTGTTCGGCAACTTGCCATGTACGAGCAGGTAGGCGATCTCCTCGAACTCGCTGGTGTTGGCGAAATCGAGGATGTCGTAGCCGCGGTAGTGCAGGTCGTTGCCGCTGCGGCCGACGGTGCACAACGCGGTGTTGCCTGCCGCTGTACCGCTCAGGGCGACCGATTTCTTCGGCTTGAACGCACCGGGCGCGGGAATCTGTTCGCTCATTGTCTTGTCCTTCGCTGGCTTACTTGGTCTGCGCAAACAGCGCGTCGAGCTTGTCTTCGTAGGCGTGGTAGCCGAGGAAGTCGTAGAGCTCCGCGCGCGTCTGCAAGGTATCGACGATGTGCTTCTGGGTGCCGTCGCGGCGCACGGTCTGGTAGAAGTTGAGCGCCGCCTTGTTCATCGCGCGATACGCGCCACAGCAATACAGGGCGATGTCGACGCCGGCATCGCGCAATTCGTCGGTGGTGTAGAACGGCGTGCTGCCGAATTCAGTGAGGTTGGCCAGGATCGGCACTTTCACCGCGACCTTGACCTTGCGATAGTCGTCGAGCGACGTCATCGCTTCCGGGAACACCATGTCGGCACCGGCTTCGACGTACGCCACCGCGCGCTCGATCGCGCTGTCGAGGCCTTCCACGGCGGCGGCGTCGGTGCGCGCCATGATCACGAAACCGGCATCGGTGCGCGCATCGACTGCGGACTTGATGCGGTCGACCATTTCCTGCGTGCTCACCACTTCCTTGCCGGGACGATGGCCGCAGCGCTTCTGCCCGACCTGGTCTTCCATGTGCACCGCGGCCACGCCGATGCGCTCGAAGTTGCGGATGGTGCGGCCGATGTTGAACGCCCCGCCCCAGCCGGTGTCGATGTCGACCAGCAGCGGCATGCCGGTAGCGTCCACGATGCGGCGTGCGTCGGTGAGCACGTCTTCCATCGTGCTGATGCCGAGGTCCGGCACGCCCAGCGAATTGGCGGCGACGCCGCCACCGGACAGGTACAGCGCCTTGTAGCCGGTGCGCCTGGCCATCAGGCCGGCATAGGCGGTGATCGCGCCCATTACCTGCAGCGGCGATTCGGCGGAGAGGGCGGCACGGAAGCGTGCGCCTGCGGTCTCGGACATGGCGTCATGTTCCTTGGGCGGTGTCCGCCATTTTAGCGCGTCGGCCGGAGTGGCCGGCACCCGACTAAAGTCCCGACCGGATCCCTTTGCGCAGCGCCGCCAGTGCGTCCGCGTCCAGCTCCCCGAGTACGCCGCGCCTGGCCTCGGGGATATGCGCGGCGGGATCGCCGTCGCTGAAGACGTAATGGTCGAACAGCGTCCGCCAGTTCTGCCGCTCCCTTGCCGGCAATGACGCGAACGCCAGCCGCGCATGCAGCAGCGCGCCCAGCGCCGGCGCAGTTGCGCGGCCTTCGAGTTGCGCCGGTATCCACCAGTAATTGACCAGCGCATTGAGCAGTTCCAGAGATTCGACCTGGTGCCACCAGAGCGGCGGCATGTACAGGGCATCCCCAGGTTCGAGCTCCGCCACCAGCGCGTTCGCCAGCGCCTCACGCAGCTGCGGATATCGCTCAAAGTCCGGCTTGTCGGGGCGCGCCAAGGTGATCGCGGCACCGGTCGGGGCGAAATCCAGCGGGCCGATGTAGAGATTCGCCACCTGCTCGGTCGGGAACAGGGTGAAGCGGCGGCGCCCGCACACGACCACCGCGAGGTTGTGCGATGCGTCGAAATGCGCGGGTGTGGTGACCCGATTGCCGACCCACAGCCGTAGCTGCACCGACGCCGGCAGGCACGGCATCGGATGGGCCTCCGCGAAACCGGGCATGCATTCGGCCACCTGCGCACTTTGCAGCGCGAGCCCGGGCACCGGGCCTTCGACGCGGCTGTAGGCCGCCAGTCGCGTGAGTGCTTCGGTCAGGCTGACCTTGAAGTGGCGATAGTTGAAGCCATCGAGCGTCGCGTCGTAGCCGACCACGCCCTCCGCCTCCGCCGGCATGTGCAGCACATCGACCGGCGTGCCGGCATCCAGCGCCGCCAACGCCTGTGCGAATGCGCTCGGCGAACGCCGTGCTTCCTGCACCAGAGGCCAGTCGCGGCACAGCCCACGCAGCACCAGCGGGCGCGCAGCGGCCATCGCGTCGGCCAGCGGACCTTTCCAGGCATCTGCTTGTTGGCCAGCGTCATGTTCGTCGATGGGCAGGCCCATGCGCTGGCGATCCAGATGGCGTGGCTGCGCGCAGTGTGCGCGACAGGCTTGCGAAACGAAAACGCCGGGACATGCCCGGCGTATCGTGGTTCGAATCAGAGACTACGATCAGAGAAGATGCGCGACGCCGGCGCGTTCTTCTTCCAGCTCGGCCAGGGTCTTGTCCATCGCCGCACGGCTGAACTCGTCGACCGGCAATCCCTCGATGCGAGTGTACTCACCGTTCGCGCAAGTCACCGGAACGCCGTACATCACGCCTTCCGGGATGCCGTAGCTGCCGTCGGACGGCACGCCCATCGTCACCCACTTGCCGTCGGTGCCCAGCGCCCAGTCACGGATGTGGTCGATCGCGGCATTGGCCGCCGACGCGGCGGACGACAGGCCACGCGCCTCGATGATCGCGGCGCCACGCTTGCCGACCTGCGGGATGAAGGTGTTGGCATTCCAGTCGGTGTCGCCGATCTTCTCCATCAGCGACTCGCCGCCAACGGTGGCGAAGCGGTAGTCCGGGTACATCGTCGGCGAATGATTGCCCCACACCACCAGCTTCTCGATGTCGGCAACGGCCACGCCGGCCTTGCTGGCCAGCTGCGACAGCGCGCGGTTGTGGTCCAGGCGCAGCATCGCGGTGAAGTTCTTCGCCGGCAGGTCCGGCGCGGACTTCATCGCAATGTAGGCATTGGTGTTGGCCGGGTTGCCGACCACCAGCACCTTGATGTTGCGGCTGGCCACCTTGTTCAACGCCGCACCCTGCGCGGTGAAGATCTTGGCGTTCTCCAGCAGCAGGTCCTTGCGCTCCATGCCCGGGCCGCGCGGACGCGCGCCGACCAGCAAGGCGTAATCGGCATCCTTGAACGCGACTTCCGCATCATCGGTGCCGACCATGCCGGCCAGCAGCGGGAAGGCGCAGTCTTCCAGTTCCATCATCACGCCCTTCAGCGCGGCCTGGGCCTTCTCCATCGGAAGTTCCAGCATCTGCAGGATCACCGGCTGGTCCTTTCCGAGCATTTCGCCGGAGGCGATGCGGAACAGCAGGGCATAACCGATCTGGCCGGCGGCGCCGGTGACTGCAACTCGAACGGGGGCTTTCATTGGAAATGACTCCTTAAATTTCGTTGTTTTCTTGCTCGTCATTCAAACCAGCTCGGCGAAGAATTCCTGGAGGCGCGCCAGGCCCGGCGCGAGTTGCGGCGTCGGGCAGGTGTAGCTGATGCGCAGCGCGCGCGGCTCGCCGAACGCGGAACCCGGCACGCAGGCCACGCCCTTGGCTTCCAGCAGCAC
>Ga0209476_10002822_pt1 | contig 11574 bp, 10 predicted proteins | sample KloWWTrecipitate_FD_187179 | JGI IMG/M metagenome (GOLD analysis project Ga0209476, IMG submission 187179) | Active sludge microbial communities from Klosterneuburg, Austria, studying microevolution and ecology of nitrifiers - Klosterneuburg... | ecosystem: Engineered > WWTP > Aerobic digester...
AGGCCTGCTTCGGCTTGCGGTAGAGCACGGTGATCGGCGCGCGCGCGGCAACGTACTGCGCGGTGATCTCGAAGCAGCCGAGGTGCGGCGTGAAGAACAGGATGCCGTCGCCGCGCTGCCAGGCGGCTTCGATCAGCTCCCAGCCGGTGACCTGCGTCACCAGGCCGACCACCTCGGCTTTCGGCCGCGTCCACAGCCAGGGCAGTTCCAGCACGCCGCGGCCGGCGTGGGCCACGGCGGCCGGCAGGATGGCCGTGGCTTCGTCAGGGTCATAGGCCAGCGCCAGGTTTTCCTTCAGGTGGCGCCGATAGGTGGGCGAGGCGAGGTAGGCAACCCAGCCGAAGAAGGTACCGAGGCCCTGCAGCAGGCGAAGCGGTAGCCGGCCCAAAAGTCGGAAAAGCAATGCCATCCGGGAAAAATACCGTGTTTGACCCGCACCGGGCCAAAAAACTATAATTATATTTCCGCCGAGTTAATGGGACTAGGTTCCTTGGACAACTTGCAGGGCGGCCATTAAATACTGCTAAAGCGTCACCTGCTCGTCTTCCCGGGGCCGGTAACGTCGGTGCAACGGGAATACACACAAGGAGCAGGACACATGTCCAGAGAATTTCTTTTTTCCTCCGAATCGGTTTCCGAAGGCCATCCCGACAAGGTCGCCGACCAGATTTCCGATTCCGTCCTCGACGCCATCCTGGCCGTCGACAAGCACAGCCGCGTAGCCTGCGAAACGCTGGTGTCGACCGGCCTCGTCGTGATCTCCGGCGAGATCACCACCACGGCGCACATCAACTACCGCGAGATCGCCCAGGAAACCATCAAGCGCATCGGCTACGACAACTCCGACATCGGCTTCGACTACAAGTCCTGCGCTGTCCTCGCCGCCATCAACCGCCAGTCGCCCGACATCGCCCAGGGCGTGAACGAAGGCCAGGGCCTCGACCTCGAGCAGGGCGCCGGCGACCAGGGCCTGATGTTCGGCTACGCCTGCAACGAGACGCCGCAGCTGATGCCGATGCCGATCTACTACGCCCACCGCATCATGCAGCGCCAGGCCGAGGTGCGCCGCGACGGCCGCCTGCCCTGGCTGCGCCCCGACGCCAAAAGCCAGCTGACGGTGAAGTACGTCGACGACAAGCCGGTGTCGATCGACACCGTGGTGGTGTCCACCCAGCACGATCCCGACGTCTCGCACGCCCAGCTCGCCGAGTCGGTGATCGAGGAGATCATCAAGCCGGTGCTGCCGAAGGAAATGCTGCAGGGCAACGTGCGCTACCTGGTGAACCCGACCGGCCGCTTCGTCGTCGGCGGCCCGCACGGCGACTGCGGCCTCACCGGCCGCAAGATCATCGTCGACACCTACGGCGGCGCGGCCCACCACGGCGGCGGCGCCTTCTCCGGCAAGGACCCGTCGAAGGTCGACCGCTCGGCCGCCTACGCCTGCCGCTACGTCGCCAAGAACGTCGTCGCCGCCGGCCTCGCCGACCGCTGCGAGGTGCAGGTCGCCTACGCCATCGGCGTCGCCAAACCAGTGTCCCTGATGGTGCACACCTACGGCACCGGCCGCATTGCCGAAGAGAAGATCGAGGAGCTGATCCGCAAGCACTTCGACCTGCGGCCGAAGGGCATCATCCAGTCGCTCGACCTGCTGCGCCCGATCTACCTGAAGACCGCCGCCTACGGCCACTTCGGCCGCGATGAACCCGAATTTACCTGGGAAGCGCTGGACAAGGTGGCGGCGCTGAAGGCCGACGCCGGGTTGTAAGCAAACACCGGCGGTCAAGCGGGGCCGGGATTGCCCCGCCCCCGCTGGAGTGCCTTGGACAACCGGCGTATAATGCTTCGCTTCCGAGGAGCGCTGCGAGGTGCCGCATCAGTCGGCCCCCAGGCTCGGACATGTTTCAACGGCGCTCACCTCAACCCGTGCCGGCACGGGATGGCAGGTGAGTGCGAAACCCCTCCCCCATCTCCTCCCGGCTGCTTTGACAAGGAGCCCAGCATGACCGCCACCGCAAAAGCCGTACCCAGCATCAGCGACTACAAGGTCGCCGACATCGCCCTCGCCTCCTGGGGGCGCAAGGAAATCACCATCGCCGAAACCGAGATGCCCGGCCTGATGGCCGTGCGCGAGGAATTCGCCGCCACCCAGCCGCTGCGCGGCGCGCGCATCGCCGGCAGCCTGCACATGACCATCCAGACGGCGGTGCTGATCGAGAGCCTGAAGGCGCTCGGCGCCGACGTGCGCTGGGCTTCCTGCAACATCTTCTCGACGCAGGACCACGCCGCCGCCGCCATCGCCGCCAGCGGCACGCCGGTGTTCGCCTACAAGGGCGAGACGCTGGAGGAGTACTGGGACTACACCCACCGCATCTTCGAGTGGCCCAATGGCAAGGGCCCGAACATGATCCTCGACGACGGCGGCGATGCGACGCTGCTGCTGATCCTCGGCACGAAGGCCGAGGAGAACCCGTCGGTGATCGCCCACCCGACCAACGAAGAGGAAGTCGCGCTGTTCGCCGCGATCAAGAAACGCATTGCCGCCCAGCCCGGCTGGTACGCGAAGATGCTGGCCGGCATCCAGGGCGTGACGGAAGAGACCACCACCGGCGTCAAGCGCCTCTACCAGATGGCGGCCGAGGGCCGGCTGCCCTTCCCGGCCATCAACGTCAACGACTCGGTCACCAAGGCCAAGTTCGACAACCTCTACGGCTGCCGCGAGTCGCTGGTGGACGGCATCAAGCGCGCCACCGACGTCATGATCGCCGGCAAGGTCGCCGTCGTGGCCGGCTACGGCGACGTCGGCAAGGGTTGCGCGCAATCCCTGCGCGGCCTCGGCGCCACGGTGTGGGTGACGGAGATCGACCCGATCTGCGCGCTGCAGGCGGCGATGGAAGGCTACCGCGTCGTCACCATGGACGAGGCGGCGGCGCACGCCGACATCTTCGTCACCGCCACCGGCAACCTGCGCATCATCGGCCACGAGCACATGAAGGCGATGCGCAACAACGCCATCGTCTGCAACATCGGCCACTTCGATTCCGAGATCGACATCGCCTCCCTGCGCCAGTACTCGTGGGAGAACATCAAGCCGCAGGTCGACCATGTCATCTTCCCCGCAGTTGATGGCAAACCCGGCAAGCGCATCATCGTGCTGGCCGAAGGGCGCCTGGTGAACCTCGGCTGCGCCACGGGGCATCCCTCCTTCGTCATGAGCAACTCCTTCACCAACCAGGTGCTGGCGCAGATCGAGCTGTTTACCCGCGGCAGCCAGTACGGCAAACAGGTGTATGTGCTGCCGAAGCACCTCGACGAAAAGGTGGCGCGGCTGCACCTGAAGAAGATCGGCGCGCACCTGACCGAGCTGTCCGACGAACAGGCGACCTACCTCAACCTGTCCAAGGACGGCCCGTACAAGCCGGATCACTACCGCTATTGACATGGCGCCATAATGGAACCAGAATGGAACCGAAAAGGTTTCATTCTGGAGAAAACCCATGCCCAGCCTGTCGATCAAGGATGTGCCCGAACCCCTGCTGGAGGCGCTGCGCCGCCGGGCGGCGCGCAACCACCGCTCGCTGCAGGGCGAGTTGATGGTGCTCATCGCCCAGGCCGTGGACGAGCAGGCGGCGCAAAGCGCGTCTGCGCCCGGACAAACCCCGGCAAGGCAGAAAACCATCGAACAAATCGCCGCCGAGCACCGCGCGCGCTGGCCGCAGCCCTTCAAGGCCGGGCCGCTCGCCGTGGACATCATCCGCGCCGAGCGGGATGCGCGATGAAGCAGCCGGTTTTCGTCGCCGAACCGCCTGCGGCCTATCGCCTGCGCCCGCCGCTGGTTGTCGACTGCAGTCTCCTGGCGGCGGTGCTCTTCGACGAACCCGGGCGCGACGATGCCCTCGGCCGCATGGCCGGCTGCGAGCTTTTCGCCCCGCACCTCCTGGATTTCGAGATCGCCAGCGTGGCCCTGAAAAAATCGCGCCAGGGCCTGCAGGAAGTGGCTGCCTGCGGGCTCGCCGATTACGCCGCGCTGCCGCTCAGGCAGCGGCCTGTCGATCTCCAGGCGCAAGTCGCGCTCGCCCTGCGCTACGACCTGTCAACCTACGATGCGGCCTATCTGTGGCTCGCGGCAGACCTGAAGGCGCCGCTCGCCACTTTGGACCGGCGCCTGGGCGAAGCTGCGCAGCGCCATCTGCAATCGCTCGAATGATCGCTCAACCATGAAACCCGAAATCTCCTTCGAATTCTTCCCGCCGCAGACGGCCGAGGGCGCCGAGAAGCTGCGCGCCACGCGGCGCCAGCTGGCCCAGCTGAAGCCGGCCTTCTTCTCCTGCACCTTCGGCGCCGGCGGCTCGACGCGCGACCGCACGCTGGAGACGGTGCTGGAGATCCAGGCCGAGGGCCTGCCGGCGGCGCCGCACCTGTCCTGCATCGGCTCGACGCGCGACAACATCCGCGCCGTACTCGACCGCTACCAGGCGGCCGGCATCCGCCGCATCGTCGCCCTGCGCGGCGACCTGCCTTCGGGCATGGCCGATGCGGGCGAGTTCCGCTACGCCAACGAGCTGGTGGCATTCATCCGCGCCGAGACCGGCGACTGGTTCCACATCGAGGTGGCGGCCTACCCGGAGTACCACCCGCAGGCGAAGAGCCCGCGCGACGACCTCGCCAACTTCAAGCGCAAGGTGGACGCGGGCGCGGATTCGGCCATCACGCAGTATTTCTACAACGCCGACGCCTACGCGCACTTCGTCGAGGAAGTGCAGGCGCTCGGCGTCGCCGTGCCGATCGTGCCGGGCATCATGCCGATCGCCAACTTCAGCAAGATCGCCCGCTTTTCGGATGCCTGCGGCACGGAGATCCCGCGCTGGATGCGCCGGAAGTTCGAGAGCTTCGGCGACGACAGCGCCTCGGTGCGCGCCTTCGGCCTCGACGTGGTGACGGAACTGTGCGCGCGCCTGCTCGACCGGGGCGCGCCCGGGCTGCACTTCTACACCCTCAACCAGGCCGGGCTGACCTCGACGATCTGCCAGCGGCTGGGGCTCTGACCCTCCCCCGGAAAAGTCAGTCCGCGCAGGACGGCGTCGTAAAGACCGGCTAAGATACGCCGGCGCAATCACAAGGGGCAGGCACGATGAAAGTGCTGGTCGTCGACGATCATCCGCTGATCCGTACGGGGGTTAAAGCGATGCTGTGCCGACATGACGCGGACTGCGGCGTCATCGAGGCGCCGGACTGCGGCAGTGCCCTCGCACTGCTATCCGATGAGCAGAATGCCCCGGACCTGATCCTGCTGGATCTGAATTTGCCGGACTGCGCCGGACTGGCCGCCCTCGATGCCGTCCGGACCGCCTGCCCCAACGCGCCCGTCGTGGTGCTGTCCGCCGCAGATGACAGAAACACCATCCTCGACGCCCTCAACCGCGGCGCGATGGGCTTCATCCCCAAGACCATGAATCCCGATCTGGTCTGGTCGGCGCTCGGGCTGGTGCTGGCCGGGGGCATCTACGTGCCGCACACGGTGATCAATGAACAGAAGGCCGCACTGCCTACCGGCGACAGATCCCAGGTCACTGCGGTCAAACCCGCCGGCCTGACAGCCCTCGGCCTGACCGATCGCCAGATCGACACCTTGCGCATGCTCGTCAAGGGCCTGCCCAACAAGACCATCGCGCGCAACCTGGGCATCTCCGAAGCGACGGTGAAGGTCTATGTCAGCGCCGCGCTGCGCGCCATGAACGTCACCTCGCGCACCCAGGCCGTGATCTGGCTCTCCCAGCACGGCATCGGCCTGGAAGGGAGCGCAAACTCAGGCTGAGACCGCAACCGTCGCAGGAGGGTGCGTCGCCAGCGCCGCCTCCATCGCCGCGCGCAGCGTTTCCGGCGCCAGCGGCTTGCGCAGCAGCCGATAGCCGTTCTTCGTGCGACCGGACAGATCGGCCGCCAGGCCCGTCGCCGTAATCACGAGCACCGGGATGTCCGGCCAGACTTCCTGGTGGATGCGCCGCACCACATCGTCGGCGTTTTCCCCGTTCGCCAGCTCGTAGTCGCAGACGATCAGGTCGGGAATGCGCTCGTGCCCCGCGAGCGCCGCCAGCGCCTGCGCGCCGGAGGCGGCCAGCACGCTGTGGCAGCCCCACAAATCAAGCAGCCGGCGCATGCCGTCGAGGACTTCGCGGTCGTCGTCGATCACCACGACGAAGGCGCCCTCGACGCGGCTCGCGCCGGCAGCCGGCAACGGGCGGACGGCGGGCGCCTCCTCGGTGAGCGGGACGTTCACGGCAAAACAGCTGCCCCGCCCCGGCCGCGAGCGGGCGGTGAGCGCATGGTCCAGCACCCGCGACGCCTCGCGCGCGATGGCTAGGCCGACGCCCAGGCCGCGGTCGCCCTCGTGCCCCTGCCGGCCAAGGCGCACGAACTCGACGAAGATGCTGTCGAGCGCTTCCCTGGCGATGCCCGGGCCGGTGTCCCAGACCTCGATGCCGAGCATCGCACCACGCTGGCGGCAGCCGACCAGCACGCCGCCGCGCTCGGTGTAGCGCACGGCGTTGGCCACCAGGTTCTGCAGGATCTGCCGGAGCAGCTGCGGATCGCTCCGGACGCGACGGTGGCACCCGGCCAACCTGAACTCCAGACCCTTGCTGCGTGCCGAGGCGCCGAACATCGATTCCAGCTCGCGCATCAGTTCGTTCATCGAGAGCACGACCGGCTCGGGTTTGACCAGCCCGGCGGACAGCCGCGACAGGTCGAGCAGGGAATGGAACATCCGCTGCATGGCGCCGACCGCCAGCTCGATCTCCCCCACGACCTCCTTCTGCTCCGGGAAGCGCACCTGATTCTTCAGGGCATAAACGTTGAGGCCGAGGGCATGGATCGGCTGCCTGAGGTCATGGCTGGCAGAGGCGAGGAAGCGCATCTTGGCCTGGTTGGCCTGCTCGGCCGTGACGCGGGCGGCATCGAGCGCCTGCAGGGTGTCGAACTGGCGCCGATGCAGGCGCTCCTGCCAGTACGCCGCCCACAGCAGCGAGCCGGCGCAGGCGAAAACGAAGTGGGCATTGATGTCGAGCAGCCGGGCCGCGTTCTCGGGCGTCAGAAGATGCGCGGCGACGAAGGCCGCCGAACAGAACAGGGAGACGAAGACGACGTAGAGGTAGCGCGCCCACATGAAGGCGATGAAGAACAGCATGGTCTGCATGGTCGGATGGGCGGTATACGCCATGCCGCCGTCGAGTACCGGCATGATGAAGAAGATCTGCGCCATCAGCGCGACCGTCGGCGGCACGATAACCAGCTTCTCGGCATGGCGCCGCAGGCGCGGCAGGAGCAGCAGGGCCTGCGGGACGAGGAGCAGGGGGAAAACGGCCAGCTTGATCCAGTGTGTGTCCGGCGCGTGCACCGGATCAATGGATTCGTGCCAGAACACCGAGGCGGTGGACAGGATGGCGCCGCCGAGCATAAACGCCTGCATGAGATTGACACGGCGTTCCACGAAATGCTCGCGGAACGCCTCCTCGCGGCCCGGCTCGGGAAAATACAAGCCCGCCCTCGCCAGCCACTTCCGGTACCAGCGCATGTCGCCCTCCCCCGGCAACGCTCAGGATATCAGCATACTACCCGGTCGCGCCGGTGTGAGCGTTAGTTCGGCTGGCGGCTCACCCACTCCGCAATGGTCTGGATCTGCGCCTGTGTCGGCAATTCCGCGCATCCGGCGACGGCCTCCTTGTGCGACATCGTCTCGATCAGCTTGCCGGTCTTCTCGGCGACGTATCGGCTGTCCAGCCCGGCGATCCTCGGCACGCCCTGTTTTTTCGGCGTGCGCGCATCCTCGCCGTGGCAATGGCCGCAGTTGAAGATGGCGTAGGCCTTTCCCCCTTCCGCGTGCTGCTGGGCTGTGGCCAGCGTGCTGGCCACAAGCGCGGCCGCGCCGCAAAGCCAGGCTATTTTGGCGGTGTTCATGATCCCCTCCGATAAGTGATGACGGTGCGCCAATTATCGGTGTGTCATCATGACGGCATCAATTCACCGGTAGGATTAAGACCTTGGTGGAATGGCCGGCAGACGAGACAAAAGTCAGTCTGCGGAGGACGGCGATCGCCCCCCGGCACAGGGGTCCCGCATCGACCGGTCGCATGAATTGCATCGCTCGCTATTGGGAGGCGGCATGTTCGCTTTGCTCAAGCACCCTAGGAATGGGCTTTCGCTGTCGGCTGTTCTGCTGGCAGCGTCCTGGACACCGCCAGCGACAGCCGGCGGGCCGGTGCACGGGGGGCGCGCGGCCGCAATGGGTACGGCTTTCGTCGGGCTGGCCGACGATCTCTCCGCCTTTGCCTACAACCCAGCCGGGCTGGCGCTGCTGAATCCGGAACGCCAGCTCTACGGCGGCGCCACGCTGGTCGCGCCTGCCACCACCTACCGCAATCCGGCCGGCCAGCCCGAATCCACGGAATTGCAGATCTTCGCGCCGCCGCATCTGTACTATCTGCCGAAGGCGGCCAGCCCGGACTGGCGCTTCGGCATCGGCGTCTTCGCGCCCTTCGGCGTCGGCGGCCGCAAGTGGAGCAGCCACGGGCTCACCCGCTACGCCTCGACGGAAAGCCTGATCGGCACGCTCGCCATCAACCCGACCCTGGCCGGACGGCTGGCGCCGGCGCTGCATGCCGGATTCGGCCTCGACCTCATGCTGGTCAGGTCGCTGTCCAGGCTCAAGGCGGACCAATCGCTGCTGGGCGCAGGCGACGGCAATGTGAAAATCCAGAGCAGCGGCGCGGGATTGGGCTTCAACGCCGGCTTGCACTACGCGCCCTCGCCTAATTGGAGCATCGGCGCCGCCTATCGCAGCAAAATCCGCGTCAGGCTGAAGGGCGACCTGCACCTGCGCGATCTGGCGCCGCCCCTGCAACCCATCGTCGGCGGTTCGGCGTTCAACAGCGACATCTCCTCGCCGATGACCTTCCCCGACATCATCAGCCTGGGTATCGCCTTCAGGCTGCCGAGGGCCACGCTCACCTTCGACGCGGAGCAGATCCGCTGGTCGAGTTTCAGGAACCAGGAGCTCAACCTCAAGCGCGAAGCGCCGCCGGTTGCCGCGGACAGCAGCACGCCGCTCGACTGGCGCAACATCTGGACGCTGCGCGCCGGCATCGAAGTGCCGTTGTCCGGCGCGACCGCGCTGCGCGCCGGCTACGCCTACGTGCCCTCGCCCATCCCCGAGCACACGCTGAGCCCGGCGGCGCCGGACGGCGCGATGCATCACCTGAGCATCGGCTTCGGCCACAAGCTGCGCGATGGGCTTGCGCTCGATGTTTTCTACACGGCAGGCATCGGCAGGAAAAGAAACGTCGCCAACGCCATTCTGAGCGGCGCGTACGACAATACGACCCACTACGCCGGCGTCAGCATCGCCCAGGCGTTCTGACCCCCCGAAAAGTCAGTCCGCGCGGGACGGCGGCGTCAGCGCTTGCCGCCGAGAATCGAACCGAGCACGCCGCGCACGATCTGCCGGCCCAGGTTGGAGCCGATGGCGCGGGCGGCGCTCGTCACCGCCGCCTCGGCCACCGACTGCCGGCTGCGCCGCGCGCCGCCGCCGAGCAGATCGCCCAGGCCGCCGAGAATGCCGCCCCCGCCTTCTTGAGTCTGCTGCTGCGCCTGGGGCGGCGGCGCGGCCGCGGCCTGCGCCGCCTGCGCCGCGCGCGCCTTGAGGATCTCGTAGGCGGATTCGCGATCCACCGCCTTCTCGTAGGCGCCGGCGACGAGGGAATTCTGGATCAGCTGGCGGCGCTGCGGATCGGTGATGGGGCCGATCTGGCCTTGCGGCGGCACGACGAAGGCGCGCTGCACCACGCCCGGGCGGCCCTTCTCGTCGAGGCAGGAGACCAGCGCCTCGCCGACCCCCAGTTCGGTGATGGCGGCGGCCTCGTCCAGGCTCGGGTTGTCGCGCATGGTCTCGGCGGCCGCCCTGACCGCCTTCTGGTCGCGCGCGGAGAAGGCGCGCAGCGCGTGCTGGACGCGGTTGCCGAGCTGGGAGAGCACCTTGTCCGGCACGTCGGCCGGGTTCTGCGTGACGAAGTAGACGCCGACGCCCTTCGAGCGGATCAGCCGCACCACCTGCTCGATCTTGTCGACCAGCGCCGCCGGCGCATCGGTGAACAGCAGGTGCGCCTCGTCGAAGAAGAACACCAGCTTCGGCTTGTCGAGGTCGCCCGCCTCGGGCAGGTTCTCGAACAGCTCGGAGAGCAGCCACAGCAGCAGCGTCGCGTACATCTTCGGCGACTGCATCAGGCGGTCGGCCGAGAGGATGTTGATGATGCCGTGCCCGCGGTCGGTCTGGATCAGGTCGGCGATGTCGAGCATCGGCTCGCCGAACAGCTTCTCGCCGCCCTGCGATTCGAGCGCCAGCAGGCCGCGCTGGATGGCGCCGATCGAGGCCGCCGAGACATTGCCGTACTCGGTGGTGAACTGTTTGGCGTTCTCGCCGACGAAGGCCAGCATCGCGCGCAGGTCCTTGAGATCCAGCAGCAGCAGGCCGTTGTCGTCGGCGACCTTGAACACCAGGTTGAGCACGCCGCCTTGCGTCTCGTTGAGGTCGAGCATGCGGCCGAGCAGCAGCGGCCCCATGTCGGAAATGGTGGCGCGCACCGGATGGCCGGCCTCGCCGAACGGGTCCCACAGGGTGACGGGATAGCCCTGGTGGGCGAAGCCCTCGAGCTTCAGCAGCGCCACCCGCTCGGCCACCTTGGCGTTGCCGCCGCCGGGCTGGGAGATGCCGGAGAGGTCGCCCTTGACGTCGGACATGAAGCAGGGCACGCCGATCGCGGAGAAGTGCTCCGCCAGCGTCTGCAGGGTGACGGTCTTGCCGGTGCCGGTGGCGCCGGTGATGAGGCCGTGGCGGTTGGCCATCTGCGGCAGCAGGGCGAGCTCCTGCTCGCCGGATTTCGCAATGACGAGCGGCTGGGCCATCTTGCGTCTCCCGTGAAGGTAAAATCGCATTTTAGCAGCGCAGTCCAACGCGCAGTCCAACGGAATGCCCGACATGGCCGCACCCGCAACCCGGCTGAAGCTCGACCAGCAGGCCCTGCTGCCTGCCGACCCCCATGCCGGCCCGGCGGCCTGCCACGCCGCCCTGGCCAGCGGCGGAGCCGACTTCCTGCAGCTGATCCTCGCCCAGGGCCTCGGCCCCCTCTGGCACCACCGCCTGCAGACGGGCGGCCGGCTCGACGCCCTGCCGCAGGACGCCGCCGAGGCGCTGCGCGAGGCGCGCCTGTCGGCCGCGGGCGGCTACCTGGCGCAACGGGCGGCGCTCGATCGACTCGATCGCCTGTTCGAGGCGGCAGGCATCGCCTGGCTGGTGATGAAAGGCGCGCATGTGCGCGAGTGCGTCTATCCCGACCCTGCGCTGCGGCCCGCCGGCGACATCGACATCCTGGTCGCGCCCGCCGACCGGCGCCGCGCCGCGCTCGCCCTCCTCGACGCCGGCTACGCCGTGCACGCCGAGCCGGCCAACATCAGCCACGAGGCGACCTTCAGCCACGGCGGCGTCGACATCGACCTGCACTGGCACATCCTGCGCCCCGGCCGCACCCG
>Ga0209476_10002824_pt1 | contig 11572 bp, 7 predicted proteins | sample KloWWTrecipitate_FD_187179 | JGI IMG/M metagenome (GOLD analysis project Ga0209476, IMG submission 187179) | Active sludge microbial communities from Klosterneuburg, Austria, studying microevolution and ecology of nitrifiers - Klosterneuburg... | ecosystem: Engineered > WWTP > Aerobic digester >...
TTCCCATCCACACCAACCTTCGCGACCACCAGATTCGCGACCGTCTCACCCGCACCAAAGTTCACATTCGACGCACCCGGACGCACCGACCCCGCAGGAAACACCGTCGCCCAACCAGCCACCGACGGACCCGTCACCGTCACGTTCAACACCACCGCATCCACACCCGACAACGGCACACCACCAACACCCACCACCGACACATCCAACGTCGACGCACCCGACAACCCCGCACCCACCGGCAACGACCCACGCGTATCCACCAACCGCGACGGCTCCAACGGTGTGAAGCCAGCGGCCCCCTGCAACGCGGTCGCAGTCGTCGACGATGCGGTGCTTGCCGCCGACTCAGCGACGACTGGCTGGGGCGCGGACGCGCCAACACCCACCGCGGGCACGCTGACCATCACGGCCGAGCCCACCAACGCCGTTGCCAACAAGTACCCGAACTGCCTGCGCATTGCCACTCCCCGTCCTGAGCCCATCGGGCTGACGGCATTCTCCGGTAGCACTGGTAGCAGCTCGGTAGCAGCAGACTCGGCACCGGTAGCAGCCCGGCGCCGAGCCAGGTGAATGCCGGCTCAGGAAAGGGCGGCGGCGAGCGCGTCGATCTCGTGCTGGAAGACAGGCGCGTGCAATCGGTCCACCAGCCGCTGCGCTGTCGCCAACGATGACCGCGCCTCATCGGGCCGGTCGAGCGCCACTTCCAGGTCGGCCAGCGCGAGCGCAATCGGGCCGTACACGCCGTCGCCGAACCAGGCCATCAGGTTCGCATGTGGCCGCAGCAGCCCGTGGACGGCTTGGCAGCGGCGTGCATCACCGAGGCGGGCAGCCGCCCGCCCCACCGCATACACGGAACCGGCCCACGCCATCGTGTGAGGCAGCGCTTCCCCGTCGTCGACAGTCGCAAGCAGCCCCTCGCAGCGCGACAGGTCGTCGCTCGCCGCCGCCACCCAGCACTGCGCTCCCTGCCAGAGCCCGAACCCTGGCTGCTCCACCGCCAATCGGTCGACTCGCTCGCGTAACTCCGGCAGGCGGCCCTGCGCCCACCGCACCGGCACCTCCTGCGAGGTCACGATCGCATCCAGCCTGGTGGCCCCGATCGACAGCCGATCGCCGAGTTGGCCGAGCACCTCCATGCACTCGTCCAGCCGGTTCTCGACGTGGAATAGCGCAGCCTGGAGGTAGCCATGCATGAACCCCATTGCCCGCAGCTCGTAACGATTGCCGAGCAACTCCATCCGGTCGAGCGATGCCCTGCACAGTGGATCGGCGAGTTGCAGTTGGCCGGAGAAGATCTGCTGCATCACGATCGCACGACGTCGGGCATGACCCGTTCGCTCCGCGACGCTGGCAGCAAGCTGGGCCAACTCCTTGCGTCTGATCCATTCGTCAGGATGACCGAGGGCGATACACAGGCCATCGATCGCCTCCAGCAGCATCTCGTCGTCGCCGGTCAGTTCGGCCATCTCGTACGACAACTCGGCGTACTTTCGACATCGCTGGACGTCGCTCAGCGAGAAGACGTCGGTCACCGCCGAAGCAGCTTCCGCGCGCACCGCTGGATCGGATGGCAATGCGAGTGCGCGATCGATCAGTTCGACCAGCTCGGGCGGCGGCTCGGCCTCGAGGGTGGTCCGCATCGCCGCCATCAGTCCGACGAGACGGACCAGGTTGGTGTGGTCCTCCAACGTGGTCAGACGGTCGACGAGCTCCCATTGCAGTTCGGAGCGAACATCCGTCGAGTACACGGTGAACCAGGTGAGGTCGATCTCGCGGCGCATCACCAACGGATGGTCAGGGCCGTGCAGAGCAATCATCAGGTCCCGTGCCCGTTGTGCGTTGAGCAACGAAGCATCGTGCAGACCGCGACTGTCTGCCCAGGTGTACGCGCGATCGAAGCGCTCGATCGCGTCATCGATGGGCCACTCGGGTAGCGCTGCCAAGTGGTCAGCAGCGGCCAGGACGCCGTCGTCCTGCTGATCGAGCACGGCAATCCAGGCATGACGCGCCGAGCGCTCCCAGATTGGCGGACGATTGTCCAGCAGCGCTGCTCGCACCGCCTCGTCGCGGCAATCCAGCCGCCCTTCGGTCGCCTGGTGCAGCACGCGGCGGGTGAGAGCCTCTGCCAGCTCGGCGATGCCGCACTTCATGCCGGCGTTGGCTGCGGCCGCGAACGCTGCTGCCGGCGAAGTGGGTGCGGTCGCAATGGCAACGATCGCGGCGAAGTCGCGAGCGTTCTCGCTCAGACCGCGCACCAGCCGATGCGACACTGTCGAGTGAGCGGCATCGCGGCCGGTCTCGATCACCAACTCCATCACCAACGCGGGCACCCCACCGCTGCCCGCGGCGATGGCATCGACGAGTTCGCCCGACACGCTCTCGCCATTGGTCAGTTCCACCAGCTGCCGCACGCCGGTGCGGTCCAGCGGCGGCAGTTCCCACACCTCGAGGCCATCGGCGACCGGCGGGCGACACGCGCTTGCCAGCCGCAGCACGCCAGGGGTGCCATCGATCAGCCGCTGCCAGTCGCTGACGGACAACGCGTCGCAATCGTCGGCCAGGACGAGCAGCGGACGCCCGCTGGTCGACCCCTCCGCGGCCACGAGATCGCCCACCGATCGCGGCTGGGGGCACTCCACGACGGTCCAGCCGCCGAGGCGACCCTCCAACCCTGCGCGGGCGAGCAGCGCGGACTTTCCGATGCCAGTCGGCCCGACCACCACTACCGGCGAACGGGGTGCCGCAGCGTCGAACTCGATCGACAGGAGGCGGCCGACGTCGCGCACCTCGCGCTCGCGGCCGACCAGAACCGGCGCGACCGAGCCGGCCTGCGACGGTTCGGCGACGGCGTACGGATCGCCCGACAGCAGCGCGCTGTCGTCGGCGAGGAGTGCCTGTTCCACCTGCAGCAGTGGACCACCGGGCTGCAGTCCTCGCTCGCGCAACACCTGTCGGCAGCGATGCACGATCCGCAACGCCTCCAGCCTGTGACCAGCGCGGTACGCGGCGGTCGCGGCAAGCACCCCTCGACGTTCACTGGTGCCCGGGTCAAGCGCACCCGCAACGGCTCGCGCCGCAACGGCGTCGCCCGTGTGGAGCAGCGCAAGAATGCGACCGTCGGCAGCGCTGTCGATCAGTCGGCCCGTCCGTTCGCGTCCCATCGCCACACCCACCGTTGACTCGAGATCCGCAAACGGCGCACCGCGGACACGTCGCAGCGCCTGGGCAAAGTGCAGCCGGGCCCCGTGGTGATCACCGACGGATGCCGACCGTTGTCCCGCGGCGCACGCGTGCTCCAACTCGGTGGTGTCCAGTGACCAGCCGTCACCGAGCTGGTACGACCCACCCACGGTTCGGATCGAGTCGGCGCCCAGCGCTCGACGAATGCGCGCCACGTGATTCTGCAGGGTCTTGCCCTCGGTGGGTGGCGGCGACAGCCAGAGCAACTCGGCGAGTTCGCCCGTGCTGACGGGATGCGGATGCGCAACTGCAAGTGCCGCCAGCACGTCGCGTTCGCGTGGACGCAGATTGGCTGCCTGCGAGTCAACGGTGACGACGGTTGGCCCGAGTACAGCGAGTCCGTAGCGCGTCACGGGAATCGAACGTACCAGCGCACCCCGCAGGTGCGCACCCCCTCAGCAGACGCAGTTGGCTACTGGTTGCCCAGGCGCTTGCCGCCGAAGACCGTGATCTCCTGGCGCAGCGGCACCAGGTCTCGGCGGGGCGTGCGTCGGTCGGCTTCGGCGAGCGCGCCTGCGGCCAGCGAACGCAACTGCTCGTTCTCCACCCGCAGGCGGTCGACCTCGTGCTCGAGCGCCATCACTCGGCGAATGCCCTCGAGGTTCATCCCCTCGGCGGCGAGCTCGCTGATGCGACGCAAACGATCGATGTCGATGTCGCTGTAGCGACGGTTGCCGCCCTGCGTACGGGCGGGTTGCACCAACCCGCGACGCTCGTAGATGCGCAGCGTCTGGGGGTGCATGCCGGCCAGCTCGGCGGCGACGGAGATGACGTAGACGGCGTGTTCACGTGATCGCATTCGTCAGCCCTTTCCCTCAGCGTCGCGGAGGCTCTGCCTGGGCGACACAGTAGTCGCCGTGGCAAAGGCCTCGATTGCGGCACGCTGCTCGTCGTTGAGGTGCTTGGGCACCTCGACGTCGGTGGTGACGATCAGATCGCCGGTGCCCTTGGAGGTGGTGAAACCCTTGCCCTTGACGCGGTGACGACTGCCGGACTGCGTACCGGCACGCAAGCGCAACGTGACGCTCGGCCCCTCGAGCGTGGGAACATCGATCTCGCCACCCAGTGTTGCCTCGGCGAAGGTGATGGGAACTCGCACCGTGAGGTTGTGGCCGTCGCGCCCGAAAAGAGTGTGCGGCGCGACGTGGCACTCGACGATCAGATCGCCCGCCGGCCCGCCGCTGCGGCCCGGCGCGCCGCGACCCTTGAGACGAATCTTCTGGCCATCGGCCACACCCGCCGGAATGCGCGCCTGCACCTCACGGGCACGACGCTCGACGCGTGTGCCATGACACGTGGGACACGGCTGCTCGATGGTGACACCGGCGCCGCCACACGCGCGGCACGGCGCCGAGAAGGAGAAGAAGCCCTGGTTGTCGTCGACCACACCGCGACCGCCGCACAGCGAGCAGACCCTGGGTTGTGTGCCCGGCTTGGCGCCGCTGCCGTGGCAGGTGCTGCATTCCGCCTCGCTGGTGAGGTGCAACGTGGTGGTGATGCCCTTGGCCGCATCGACGAAGTCGAGCGTGAGTGTTGCTTCCACATCGGAGCCACGCTGCGGCCCGGCCGACGCCGACGCCCCGCCGCCGCGCCGACCACGCCCGAACATGGACCCCAGCAGGTCGCCCATGCCATCGGGGCCGACGTTGAAGTTGTAGCCGCCCTGGCCACCGCCAGGACCACCAAAACCGCTTGCGCCGCTCGGCCCGAGCCGACGGACCTCGTCGTACTCCTTGCGCTTGACGTCGTCGCCCAACACGTCGTACGCGCTGCTGACTTCCTTGAAGCGTTCCTCGGCCTCGTCGTTGCCGGGGTGAGTATCGGGGTGGCTGTCGCGCGCCAGCTTGCGGTATGCCTTCGTGATTGCTTTCGCGTCGGCGCTCTCGGGCACGCCGAGAATCTTGTAGTAGTCCTTTTCGTACCACTCGCGCTGCGCTGCCATCGGTGCCTGGCCTCAGCCGCGGACCTTCACCATCGCGGCCCGCAGGACGCGACCGTTCCAGGTGTAGCCGCTGCGGAGTACTTCGCTGACGACGGGGCCGTCGGTGGCACCGTCGCCCTCCTCGTGCAGCACAGCTTCGGCCAGATTGGGGTCGAACGGTTGCTCGTGCAGGTTCATGGTCTCCAGGCCCAGCTTCTTGAGCTGCACCAGCAGCAAATTGAAGATGGGCTCGGTCTCTGCGGGGTGCCGCAGGAACGCGGCTTCGCAGGCATCGAGAACAGGGAGCAGTGCTTCAGCCATCTTGGCGTTGGCGCGCGAGGCATCGTCGGCCTGCTGGGCGGTCACCCGTCGGCGGTAGTTGTCGAAGTCGGCTTGCAGGCGGAGCGCGATGTCCTTGAAGGAATCGCGGTCCGCCAGCAGTGCCTCGACATCGTGTTCGACAGCCAACTCGGCGTCGGCCACCTCGGCGGCATCATCGTCCGCCAGCTTGCGCAAACGCATCATCTCAGAGGTGAGATCGTCGTCGAGTTCGATCTTCTCGAAGTCGAGTTCGATCGGCGGCACATCAGGGTTGGCGTGGTCGCTCATGCGGCGTCACTTCCCCGATTCGTCGTCGACGATTTCGGCATCGATGATGTCGTCGTCGGCACCCGGACCGTTGTCGTTGCCCTGGCCGGTGGCAGCAGAGGTGCCTGCCGCATTTTCGGCAGCAGCCTTCTCGTACAGCCGCTGGCTGAAGCTCTGGCTGGCCTGCATGAGGGTTTCGTGCGCAGCCTTGATGGCGTCGAAGTCGTTGCCGTTGAGCGCAGTCTTGAGCTCGCCCAGCGGACCCTCGACCGTGGTCTTCTCGGCCTCGTCGACCTTGTCGGCGTTGTCGCGCAGCACCTTCTCCATCTGGTACACCAGCGAGTCGGCGTTGTTACGGATTTCGGCCTCTTCACGGCGCTGCTTGTCTTCCTCGGCGTGAGCCTCGGCGTCCTTGACCATCTGGTCGATGTCCTTCTTGTCGAGCGTGCTCTGACCGGTGATGGTCATGCTCTGCACCTTGCTGGTGGCACGGTCCTTGGCGGAGACGTGCACGATGCCGTTGGCGTCGATGTCGAAGGTGACCTCGATCTGCGGCACGCCACGCGGCGCTGGCGGCAGATCGACGAGCTGGAACTTGCCCAGCGTCTTGTTGTAGGCAGCCATCTCGCGCTCGCCCTGCAGCACGTGGATCTCCACGCTGGGCTGCATGTCGTCGGCGGTGGTGAACACCTCGGTGCGCTTGGTGGGGATGGTGGTGTTGCGTTCGATGAGCTTGGTCATCACGCCACCCTTGGTCTCGATGCCCAGCGCCAGCGGAGTGACGTCGAGCAGCAGGATGTCTTTCACATCGCCGCGCAACACACCGGCCTGCACTGCGGCGCCGATGGCCACCACTTCGTCGGGGTTGACCGACTTGTTGGGCTCCTTACCGGTGAGGCTTTGCACGAGATCGGTGACGGCGGGCATACGAGTGGAACCACCCACCAAGATGACGTGGTCGAGCTCGCCCTTGCTGATGCCCGCATCCTTGAGTGCCTGCTCGAAGGGAATGCGGCAACGCTCGATGAGGTCGGCGGTCATCTCTTGGAACTTGGCGCGGGTGAGGCTCTCGTCGAGGTGCAGCGGGCCGTCGGCGGTGGCGGTGATGAACGGCAGGTTGATCTGCGTCTGCTGCACCTGGCTGAGCTCGATCTTGGCCTTCTCGGCGGCCTCCTTGAGACGCTGCGTGGCCATGCGGTCGGCAGCAAGGTCGACACCGTGGGCCGACTTGAACTGGCCGACCAGCCAGTCGATGATGCGCTGGTCCCAGTCGTCGCCACCGAGCTTGGTGTCGCCGTGGGTGCTCTTCACTTCGAAGACGCCTTCGCCGATCTCCAGCACGGACACGTCGAACGTGCCGCCGCCGAGGTCGAACACCAGCACCTTCTCGTCCTCGGCGCCCTTGTCGAGGCCGTAGGCCAGCGCAGCCGCGGTGGGCTCGTTGATGATGCGCAGGACTTCCAGGCCGGCGATCTGGCCGGCTTCCTTGGTGGCGGTGCGCTGCGCATCGTCGAAGTAGGCGGGAACGGTGATGACGGCCTGCGTGACCGGGTAGCCCAAGTAGGCCTCGGCATCGCGCTTGAGCTTCATCAGCGTGCGGGCGCTGATCTCCTGCGCGGTGTAGCGCTTGCCATCGATGTCGTCGCTCTTCCAGTTCTCGCCCATGTGGCGCTTGATGCTGCGGAAGGTGCGATCCGGGTTGGTGATGGCTTGACGCTTGGCGACTTCGCCGACGAGCACTTCGCCGGCCTTGCTGAATGCGACCACCGACGGGGTGGTGCGGCCACCCTCGGAGTTGGGGATGACGACCGTTTCGCCCGCCTCGAAGACGGCGACAACGGAGTTGGTGGTGCCGAGGTCGATACCGACTGCCTTGGCCATGGTGGAGCTCCTTCAAAGTGTGTTCTGGGGGATGTTGAGCGAACTACACGCAAGCCTACGAGCGACGGGCTGCCACAGACAACTTGACCAACAGAAAACTTGAGTCACATGCGCTCAACTTCCGCGCTGAGAGCGCTGGATCAGAAGAGATGCGCCGCGAGGTCGTCGCGACCAGTGACACCGAGCTTGGTGTACACCCGCTGCAAGTGGTTGTCCACGGTGCGCGGCGACAGGTACAACCGCCGCGCAATCTCCTTGCTGGACAATCCTTGCGAGGCCATACGGGCCACCTCGAGTTCGCGGGCCGACAACAGCACAGGCACCGTCTGCAACGCCGGGGTGTTCGCGGCATCACACTTCGCCAACGCGGAGGTGGCCAACGCACGCGCCTCGGAGGCCTCACGCCGCTCACCGTCACGCTCGAACGCTGACGCCGCCCGACTGGCCGCCTCGGCCACCAACAAATGCGCCGCCGCGGCGTCGAAGCCGCGGGCGGCCTGCAGCAGCGGGCCACCACTGCGGCCTGCACACGCCCGCACGAAGGCCACTTGCGTGTGGACGAAGGGACCTTCCACTTCGGCCAGCGAGGAGATGCGGTCGACCTGTTCCGCGGCCCACCGGCCGTCACCGAGACGGCAGATCTCGACCATCGCGTAGATCGCCGACACTGGTTCGTCGGCGGCGATGGCCCATTCGATGGCCGCTCGCAGGTTGTCGCGCGCTTCGCCCGGCTGGCCGATCGCGTGGAGTGCCCAACTCCGTCCTGCCTGCGTCTCCACGTTCATGAAGGCAATGTCCGGCTGCAACGCATCCAACTCGGCAAGCCAATGCGCAGCCGCGACACTGTCACCGCGTTGGCCGGCCACCGATGCGCGTCCCGCCACCGACACCCGTCGGGCCGTGGGCAAGATCAGGTCCCCCGTTGCGACGGCAGTCTCGGCGAACCATTGATCGGCCGACTCCAAGAAACCCTGGTTCAGCGCGGCGTGGCCGGTGACCATGCCGATGAAACAGCGCATGAATCGCTGCCGCTCCTCCACCACGGCCCCGTACGCCACCACGAACTCGGCGTACACCTCGGCGCTGCGCCCTGACAGGTTGCGCGCCATCCCACGGTTCAGGCGGAAGAACATCGGGTCCATCGATGCACGTGGATCTGGCATCGCGTGCAACGTGTCCAGGCCACGCTGGCACAGTTGTTCGACCTCGGAGAAGTGACCGCGAGCTGTTCTGGCGTTGATATGTGCCAGCGACGACAGCAAGAACAGCGTCGGGTCCTTGGGCACACCCCCGAGCAACTCGAGTGCGCGCGCCGATTGGCCGTCGACACAACAGATGAAGCCGAGAGGAATCGAGAGCAGGAACTCGATGCCCATGGCAGCGAACTCGGGCCGGTAGGACTCGATCAACACCAGCGCCCGCTCAGCATCACCGATGCCCCACAGCACGTTGTCCATCCGCAACATCATCGACGTCACCGTCAAGATCGTGTCCGAGCCGCCCTCCTGGGGCAATGCCCACACGGACTCCGCCTCTTCGAAACGACTGAGCAGAAAGAGCACCTCGAACCACAGGCACTTCGCGGCCTGGCTGGGCTCGACGCTGTAGGCGGCTTCGACCAATCGCAGCGCCGACAACAGATCAACGGATGCGCGTGCACGGCGGGCGCCGTCGAGCAGCACGTCGGCAGAGGGCTTCAGGCCCGCGTCCAGCTCCCACAATGCAATGCGCAACGGGTCGTCGCGATCGGGCACCGTCCGTTGTCGAACCAGTTCGGCGGCGCGTGCGACCTGTCGTCGATACTCCAGCAGCCCCATCGAAGCGCGCAGCACCTCGCTGTGCAACGGGTGCGCGACACGGATCTCGACCGAGTCGCCGTGCGGGTCGGCACGGATCCATCCGCTCTGCTCCAACTGCACTGCGTCGTCCGTGAAGCCGCCGCACTCGAGGTCCGCCGCGGTCAGCGGCTCGGCTACCGCGATCATGCGCAGCAACGACAGCAGTCCGGCGGGGACCGCCGCCAGACGATTACCGACCATCTCCACCAGCACCGGTGACGAGGACACGTCGATTTCCAGGCGAGCCTCACCCGAGGGCAACAGTTCGACCGAACCACCGGCGATGGACTGCAACAGAAGCTCACGGAGGTAGAGCGGATTACCGCCGCAACGAGCAACGAGCCGCTGCGCGGAGATCGGCTCGAGCGGTGCGCCGATGACGGCCTGCGCGGTGAGCTCGATGGACGCCGCATCGAGGTCACGCAACGACAGCCGATGCAGCCCGTACGACCGAATCAGCGAGTCGAGACCGGACGGAATGCTGTGCTCGCTGCGCACCGTACCGACCAGGAAGATCTCATCCAGTGCAAGCAGGTGCGCAAGGAGCGCCACGGTTGCCTCGTCGAGGAACACGACATCGTCGGCAATGATGATGGCTCGCTCGCCAGCGAGCCGGGACCGTACCGCCTCGAGCACTTCGCGCGCCACGGTGGGGTCCGACGTGCGAATGTCGCTGGGGAACAGGTGCCCAATCGCCGCATAGGGGGTGGACGCGGTCGCCGATGAACCCACGCACCTCATCACTCGCACATTGCCGGCGGCCAGACTGAACTCATCGGCCAGCCTTGTCTTGCCGACCCCGGACGGCCCTTCGATGATCGCTCCGCGCGAGAGGCCACCACGGAACAGGCCGCGCAGGTCGTCGACGAGCGCCTCACGACCGACGAAGGGCCAGTGCAAGGGGGCGGACGAGGACCAGGCTGGCACCGAACCATTCTGGCAGCCTCAGGTGCACCCCACCAGGTGCTACCAATCAAGGATGACTTTGCCGCACTCGCCGCGGTGCACGATGGCGAACGCCTCCTCGAAGTCGTCGGCCGGTATGCGGTGCGTGACAATCCCGCTGACATCGAGGCCGCTCTGCAGCATCGCCGACATCTTGTACCAGGTCTCGAAGATCCGCCGCCCGTAGATGCCCTGGATGTTGAGGCCCTTGAAGATCACGTCGTTGACGTCGAGCGTCATCGGCCCGGCGGGAATACCGAGCACTGCGATGCGGCCGCCGTGGTTCATGCTGTCGAGCATCTGGTTGAAGGCGCTTTCTGCGCCGCTCATCTCCAAGCCGACGTCGAAGCCCTCGGTCATGCCCAGTGCTGCCATCACCGGGCCGAGTTGCTCGTGCGCGACGTTGACAGTGCGCGTCGCACCGTGGGCCGCAGCCATGGCGAGGCGGTACGGGTTGATGTCGGTGACGACGATGTGGCGCGCCCCGACGTGGCGAGCGATGGCCGAGGCCAACACGCCGATCGGGCCGGCGCCGGTGATCAACACGTCTTCGCCGACCATGTCGAATCGCAGGGCAGTGTGCGTGGCGTTGCCCAGTGGGTCGAGTACCGCCGCAATGTCGTCGCTGATGTGCGCGGGCACGACGAACACGTTCTGCGCCGGAATGACGATGTACTCGGCGAACGCGCCGGGCCGGGTGACGCCGACCCCGGTGTGGTTGTGGCAGAACTCGCGACGCCCGCCCTTGCAGTTACGACAGTGCCCGCAGGTGACATGGCCCTCGCCGGCCACGCGTTGGCCGACCTCCATTCCCTGCACGCCGGGGCCGAGCGCGGCAATCTCACCCATGAACTCGTGGCCGACGACCATCGGCACGGGGATGGTCGCCTGCGCCCACGCGTCCCAGTGGAAGATGTGCAGGTCGGTGCCACAGATGCTCGTCTTGCGGACGCGGATCAACACCTCGCCATCACCCGGAACAGGTTGAGGCACGTCCTGCATCCACAGCCCCGGCTGCGCCTTCGCCTTTACCAGTGCTCTCACTTCAGGACATCCATCTGCCGGCCAACTTTCGTGAACGCGGTGACGGCCGTGTCGATGTCGTCATCGGAGTGAGCCGCCGACATCTGCGTACGAATACGAGCTGCGCCCTTGG
>Ga0209476_10002830_pt1 | contig 11562 bp, 12 predicted proteins | sample KloWWTrecipitate_FD_187179 | JGI IMG/M metagenome (GOLD analysis project Ga0209476, IMG submission 187179) | Active sludge microbial communities from Klosterneuburg, Austria, studying microevolution and ecology of nitrifiers - Klosterneuburg... | ecosystem: Engineered > WWTP > Aerobic digester...
CGACCGAGCCGACGTTGCCGCCCACACGCCTTCCCACGACGGCCGCGCCCACGGGCGGGCGCCGCAGCGCGACGCGTGCCACGGCATCCACAGACGTGCTCGAGCGGGCGCGGGCCCTCAGCGAGGCACTGCTGACCCTCGATCCGGCCACGGAGGACCACGTCGCCGCCTGGCTGCGCGACCGGGCCGCCCTGCTACCGGTCGAGGCCCCCGAGCAGTGGGCCGCCGTGGGCCTGCTCGACCGGGTCAGTTCCGTGGACGCCCCCGGTGACGAGCACCGCGCGATGCTCGAGTCCGCGAGGGAGGCCTCGCAGCGTGGTGGCGACGACGTCGGCGTGATTCGCTGTGACGGCGAACTCGCCCTCCTCGACGACGACGGGGCCGAACGGGCCCGTGAGATCGCGGCCCACCTGGAGTCCATCGGGGCACACACCGAGGCCGGCGGCCTGTGGCGGCGGCTGTTCCACCGCCCGGGAGGCGGCGAGCTGCGCGACCTCGAACGCGCCGCGGACGCCTACCGCGCCGCACAGTCCCGCGAGCGCGCCCTGCTCTGCGAGGTCGAGACGGCGATGGCGCTCGCCTCGACCGACCCTGACCCGGTTGCCGCTGACGCCCGGTTCAGCGCCGTCATGCCGCGGATCCAGGACGTCCCGGTCCTGCGCTCGATGGCCCTGGACGCGCGCAGTCGGATCGCGAACGCCGCCGGTGACAGCGACTCGGCCCTGACCCACCTGCGCTCGGCCCTGGAGGGGCGCGGCCTGCCCGAGCGCGCCCGCATCCCGCTCCTGCTCGGGCTGTGCGAGGTCCTCGTCGAGCAGAACACCTACGACGAGCTGGAGGAGCCGGCCGCCGACCTGGTCGCCGCAGCAACGCGCCTGCGCGACCCCGTGCTGCTCGCCCACGGACAACGCTTCCTCGGCTTGGCCTACGTCGAGACCGGTCGACCGGTCGAGGCGGCCGAACTGCTGGAGGCAGCCCTGCCCGTCCTGCGCGAGACCAGCCCCTCGCTCGTCGGCCCTGCTGCCTGGGCCCTGGGCAACGCTCTCATCGGGCTCGGCCAGTGGGCGCCGGGACGCACGGCGTTCGCCACGGCATCCACCGCCTTCGAGGCCGAGGCACGGATCATGGAGTCCGCGCACGCCCAGTGGCGCGCGGGCAACTGCGCCTGGGATGCCGGCGATCTCACTGCGGCAGCGGTGCACTACGAGAGCGCGGCCGAGCGCGCCCGCGAGACCGCGACGGTCGACCTCTACCTCGAGGCGCTGCGCTCGCGCGCTGCGCTGCGCGCCGACACCGAGGACCTCATCGCCGGGATCGCCGACCTCGACGCCGCGATCGGGCTGGCCCAGGTGCTCGCTGACGAGGCCGGCGTGGACGACGACGAGTTCGACGGTGAGGTCATGGAGCCGCACGTGCTGCGCCAGGGCGCACACCTGCTCGCCAAGCACGGCGAGGTGGATGCCGCCGTCGCCCGTTTCGCGGCCGCCCAGGCTCTCGTCGGTGCCGAGTTCGAGGTGCTGCTGCGCGCCGAAGGGGCGATGGTGCTCGCCGACCACGACCGGCTCGCCGAGGCCGAACCCGTGCTGCGTGAGGCGATCACGTCGCTGCACGCACTGGGCCTGGTCGACGAGCGGGTCAACGCCGCCGGGGCGCTGGCCCGGGCGCTGGACCGCGACGGCCGCGGTGAGGAGGCCGAGCAGGTCTGGCAGCGCTACGGCCCGTCGGCCTGATCAGTGCAGCCTGATCAGGCGCCGACCAGGCGGGCCGCGAGCCAGCCCTCGACCTGGTCGAGGGCGACCCGCTCCTGCGCCATGGTGTCGCGCTCGCGGATCGTCACGGCCTGGTCGTCGAGGGTGTCGAAGTCGACGGTGAGGCAGAACGGGGTGCCGATCTCGTCCTGGCGGCGGTAGCGGCGGCCGATGGCACCGGCGTCGTCGAACTCGATGTTCCAGTTCTTGCGCAGCATCGCGGCGAGGTCGCGGGCCTTCGGCGACAGGTCGGCGTTGCGCGACAGCGGCAGCACGGCGGCCTTGACCGGAGCCAGGCGCGGGTCGAGCTTGAGCACGACGCGCTTGTCGACCCCACCCTTGGTGTTGGGGGCCTCGTCCTCGGTGTACGCGTCGACGAGGAACGTCATCAGGCTGCGCGAGAGCCCGGCGGCCGGCTCGATGACGTACGGCGTGTACTTCTCGCCACTCGCCTGGTCGAAGTAGACCAGGTCGGTGCCCGAGTGCTGCGTGTGGGTGCTGAGGTCGAAGTCGGTGCGGTTCGCGATCCCCTCGAGCTCACCCCACTCGCTGCCGGTGAAGTTGAAGCGGTACTCGATGTCGGTCGTGCCCTTGGAGTAGTGCGAGAGCTTCTCGACCGGGTGCTCGTAGTGGCGCAGGTTGTCGGGGTTGATGCCGAGGTCGGTGTACCAGCGGGTGCGCTCATCGATCCAGTACTTGTGCCACTCCTCGTCCTCGCCGGGCTTGACGAAGAACTCCATCTCCATCTGCTCGAACTCGCGGGTGCGGAAGATGAAGTTGCCCGGGGTGATCTCGTTGCGGAAGCTCTTGCCGGTCTGGGCGATGCCGAACGGCGGCTTCTTGCGCGAGGCCTGCATGACGTTGAGGAAGTTCACGAAGATGCCCTGGGCGGTCTCGGGGCGCAGGTAGTGCAGACCCGACTCGTCCTCGAGAACACCGAGGTGCGTCTTGAGCATCATGTTGAACTCGCGAGGTGGGGTCCACTGGCCGCGGGTGCCGCAGTTGGGGCAGGCGAGGTCGGCGAGCTCGATGGAGTCGGGGTCGACCTCCTTGCCCTTCTTGGCCTCGCGGTCGGCGACGGCCTCCTGCATGTGGTCGACACGGAACCGCTTGTGGCAGCTCTGGCACTCGGTGAGCGGGTCGGTGAAGGCACCGACGTGCCCCGAGGCGACCCAGACCTGGCGCGGCAGGATGATCGAGGAGTCGAGTCCGACGACGTCTTCGCGGGCGGTGACCATCGAGCGCCACCACTGGCGCTTGATGTTTTCCTTGAGCTCGACGCCGAGCGGCCCGTAGTCCCAGGCCGAGCGCGTACCGCCGTAGATCTCGCCACAGGGGAAGACGAACCCCCGACGCTTGCAGAGGGAGACGACGGTGTCGACGACGGAGGTGGGAGCGGCCATGGCGGCAAGGCTATCCGGGGAGGTGCCCCGCAGCCGAACCGGCCCGTGCGGGGCCTGAGCCTCGCCGCGCGTAGGCTGGTGCACCGTGTCCAGCCTTCGTGAGTCCTTCGAGCGCGCCAGCCTCCCGGCGCTGACGTACATCAGTTCGCTCCCGCGGTTCGTGCCCTTCCTGGCCATCCTCGGCCTGGTCATCGCCGGCCTCCTCATCCCCGGCTGGGGCTGGGTGCTCATCGTCCTCGTGGTGCTCCTGCTCGCGTGGATCGGTGCCCTCGCGTGGCCACGCCTGAGCATGCCCGAGCGGATGATGCGGGTGGCAGTCGTCGTCATGATGGCTGCGATCGCCATCACCCAGGCGGTTCCGCGCGGCTGACGGTTTTGACAATCATTCTCACCATGATTGAGAATGATTGTCATGAAGGCTCTTGCTGTTGCTGTCCTGTCCTCCGCCCTCGTGCTCGCCGGGTGTGGTGACAGCGGCACCGATGGGGCGTCGGGCACCGACGGAGCAGAGCGGATGCCGGTCACGGCCGCCTTCTACCCCCTCCAGTTCGTCGCGGAGCGCGTCGGCGGCGACCTCGTCGAGGTGTCGACGCTGACCAAGCCCGGCACCGAGCCGCACGACCTCGAGCTCACGCCGAAGGCCGTCGCCCAGCTGTCGCAGGCCAAGGCCGTCTTGTACCTCGCCGGCTTCCAGCCGGCCGTCGACGATGCCGTGAAGACCCAGGCCGCGGATGCCGCCCTCGACGTCACGCAGCCCGCGAACCTCATCGTCACCGGCGCCGACGACGGCCACGACCACGCCGGGGAGAGCGCGGACGAGCACGCCGGGCACGCCGCGGACGGCGTGGTGGACCTGCACTTCTGGCTCGACCCGACCCGCATGGCCGCGGTCGCGACGACCGTCGGCGAGCGCTTCGCGAAGGCCGATCCGGCGAACGCGGCGACGTACACGGCCAACGCCGCCGCCCTGGCGAGCGACCTGACCACGCTCGACGAGGAGTTCACCGCCGGGCTGAAGACCTGCGAGAGCAGGGAACTCGTCACCGGGCACGCCGCGTTCGGCTACCTCGCCACCCGCTACGGCCTGGGCCAGGAGGGCATCGCCGGCATCTCTCCCGACGCCGAACCCGACGCCGCCGCGCTGCGCGACCTCGTCAGCCACGTCCGCGAGAGCGGGGTGAGCACCGTCTACGCCGAGACGCTCGTGTCCCCCGCGCTCGCCGAGACGATCGCCCGCGAGACCGGTGCCAAGGTGGCCGTGCTCGACCCCCTCGAAGGACTCACCGATGCCTCCCCCGGCTCGGACTACCTTGAGGTCATGCGCGCCAACCTGATGACCCTGCGCGAGGGCCAGGGCTGTTCATGACCAGCCCCACGCTCGTGCGACTGCGGTCGGCCTCCTTCGGGTACGCCGACCGCACGGTCGTGTCCGGGGTCGACCTCACGGTCCGGGCGGGTGAGGTCGTGGCCCTGCTCGGCCCGAACGGGTCGGGCAAGTCCACGCTCGTACGCGGCATCCTCGGCCTGAGCACCCGCCAGGGCGGTGACGTCGAGCTCTTCGACACCCCGCTCGATGAGTTCGACCAGTACACCCGCCTCGGGTACGTGCCGCAGCGACACTCGCTGTCGGCATCCGTGCGGGCGACGGTCACCGAGATCGTCGAGGTCGGGCGCCTGCCCCACCGGCCGTGGTGGAAGCCGCAGTCCCGGCAGGACCAGGCCATCGTGCGCGAGGCGATCGCCGACGTCGGTCTGGCCGATCGCGCCCAGGAGGAGGTCGCCGCACTCTCCGGCGGACAGCAGCGGCGCGTCCTCATCGCCCGGGCGCTCGCCGGGCGCCCCGACATGCTCGTCATGGACGAGCCGACCGCCGGGGTCGACCACGCGAACCAGGAGGCACTGGCGCTGGTGCTGCAGCGACTGGCCGACCGGGGAACCTCGATGCTCGTCGTCACCCACGAGCTCGAGGCCCTGGAGGGCGTCGTCACCCGCATCGTGTGTCTGGATGCCGGCCACATCGACTTCGACGGCACCCCGGCCGCCTACGCGGACCACCTTCGACGGCACGCCGTGGGCTCCGACCACCACCACCCGGACGACGACTCCCCCCGGCGCGGACACGTCATCGGGGCGGCCCCGCTGGACCCGACCCCCCGGGAGGTGGCGCCGTGAGCGACCTGCTCGCCCTCGACTTCATGCGTCAGGCGCTGCTCGCGGCCCTGCTCGCCGGGTTCGCGGCGCCTCTCGTCGGGGTGTTCCTCGTCCAACGCCGGATGTCGCTCATCGGTGACGGCATGGGGCACGTCGCCCTCGCGGGAGTGGCGGTCGGTGTGCTCACCGGGCAGGAGCCGGTGCTGACCGCGCTCATCGCCGCGGTGCTCGCGGCGGTCGCGATCGAGCTGATCCGGGCCTCGGGGCGCACGAGCGGTGACACCGCCCTCGCGGTGATGTTCTACGGGGGCATCGCGCTCGGTGTCGTGCTCATCTCCCGCAGCAGCAGCGGCACCCCGGCCAACCTCACCGGATACCTCTTCGGCGCGATCCTCACGACCAGCCGCGCCGACATCATCGTGTTCGCCGTGCTGGCCGCCGTGGTGCTGAGCGCCACCCTCGTGCTGCGCCAACGGTTCTTCGCCGTGGCCAACGACGAGGAGTACGCGCGCGCGGCCGGCATCCCCGTCCTGCGCTACAACCTCGTGCTCGCCGTGCTCACCGCGGTCACCGTCGTCGTGTCGATGCGGGTCGTCGGCCTGCTGCTCATCAGCGCGCTGATGATCCTGCCGAACGCCACGTCGCAGCTGTTCGCGCGCAGCTTCCGCTCCGGGCTGTGGTGGGCGGTGCTCATCGGGGTGCTGAGCAGTGTCGGCGGGGTGCTGTTGTCCTACGCGGCCGAGACGCCGTCTGGCGGCACGATCGTGCTGCTCGCCGTGGCTGCCTTCGTGACGGCGAGTGTCGTGACCACGGTGGTGGCCCGGCTGCGCCGGGCGGCCCACGACCGGGCCGAGCGGCACGACCACGAACACGGGCCCGACTGCGGGCACCCCGCGGTGGAGCACGACGACCACGTCGACTACCTGCACGACGGGCACCGCCACGCGGCGCACGAGGGGCACTACGACGAACACGGCCACGACGACGAGCACCACCGAGCCGGGGCGGAGACACGATGACCGACCAGATCCAGCAGATCCAGACCGAGCGGCGCCCGACCCGCCAACGCGCGGCCATCGCCGACGCTCTCGACGGCTCCCCGGAGTTCCGCTCGGCCCAGGACATCCATGCGGCCATGGCCGGGTCGGGCACCAAGGTGGGCCTCGCGACCGTCTACCGCAACCTCCAGGCCATGGCAGCCGAGGGCGAGCTCGACGTCATCCGCACCGCCGAGGGCGAAGCCGTCTACCGCTCGTGTGCGACGGCACACCACCACCACCACGTCGTGTGCCGCTCGTGCGGTCTCGCGGTCGAGGTCACCGGGGACGCCGTCGAGCGCTGGGCCGAGGCGGTCGCCGCGGCCAACGGGTTCACCCAGGTGCGGCACACCGTCGAGATCGACGGCCTCTGCGCCGCCTGCTCGAGGGCTAGCTCGTAGTCTCTGGTAGGTCGATGGCGCCTCCATAGCGACGCTCGCGATCGACGTAGAGCTGGATGGCCTCCCACAGGTCGCGCCGGTCGTAGTCGGGCCACAGCCGGTTCTGGAAGACCATCTCGGCGTAGGCGCTCTGCCAGAGCAGGAAGTTGCTCGTGCGCTGCTCCCCCGAGCTGCGCACGAACAGGTCGACATCGGGCATGTCGGGCTCGGGCAGGTAGCGGGCGATGGTGCGCTCGTCGACCGATCGCGCCTTGAGCCGACCCTTGGCGACGTCCTCGGCGAGGCGCTGCACGGCATCCCCGAGCTCGGCGCGTCCCCCGTAGTTCACGCAGAAGTACAGGGTGAGGCCGGTGTTGTGGCGGGTGAGCTCCTGGGCCACCTCGAGCTCCTTGATGACCGATCCCCACAGGCGCGGGCGGCGCCCGACCCAGCGCATGCGCACGCCCCACTCGTGCAGCTGGTCGCGGCGCCGGCGGATGACGTCGCGGTTGAAGCCCATGAGGAACTTCACCTCGTCGGGGCTGCGCTTCCAGTTCTCCGTCGAGAAGGCGTAGGCCGACAGGTGGGTGACGCCGACCTCGATGGCTCCGGCGACGACGTCGAGCAGGGCCGCCTCGCCGGCCTCGTGACCCTTGGTGCGCGGCAGGCCCCTCTGGTTGGCCCAGCGCCCGTTGCCGTCCATGACGACGGCGACGTGGCGCGGCATCCGGTCCGGTGCGATGGCCGGGGGGCGGGCCCCGCTCGGGTGCGGGAACGGCGGCGGGTACGGGGTGGGCGCGCTCACCGCTCCACCATACGGAGGCTTCGGATGCCGCGTTCGATGTGCCACTGCAGGAAGGCTGCGGTCAGGCCACTGCCCTCACGGCGGTGGTGCAGGTCCGAGGCGTCGGCGATGGCCCAGTCGCCGGCGAGCAGCGCCGAGAGCAGCAGCAGGGTCTCGGGGGCCGGGGCGGCCGATCCCGGTGGACGACAGCTCGGGCACACCGCCCCACCCGCGACGACGTGGAACCCGCGGTGTGGGCCGGGTGCGCCGCACTTGGCGCAGTCGTGGAAGCTCGGCGCCCAACCTGCGACGGCGAGCGCGCGCAGCAGGTAGGCGTCGAGCACGAGGTTCGGGTCGTGCTCGCGGCCGGCCAGGGACCGGACCGCGCCGGCGAGCAGGAGGTACTGCTGAAGGGCGGGTTCGCGCTCCTCGGTGAGCCTGTCGCAGGTCTCGAGCACGGCGGTGGCGGCGGTGTAGCTCGGGTAGTCGCGGGCGATGGCGTCCCCCCACGGGTCGAGGGTCTCCACCTGCGTCACGGTGTCGAGGGTGCGCCCCTCGTAGCACTGGACGTCGATGCGCATGCCGGGCTCGAGCCGGCTGCCGAAGCGTGACTTGGTGCGCCGCACACCCTTTCCGACGACACGCACCTTGCCCAGGCGTCGGGTGAGGAGGGTGACGATGCGGTCGGCCTCACCCAGCTTCTGGGTGCGCAGGACGATCGCCTCGTCGCGGTAGAGGGGCACCGCATCATTGTCGGTGCTCGCGCTGACATCGCGGGGATGCCGGGCCGCGCCATCGTGGCAGCGTCCCCGAACACGGGGCTAGCATCGGGCTCGGGTTCGCCGCCAGCTTCGACCCCAACGACAGCGCACCCGTGGAGCGGTCGTTCAGCGGGCAGGTCATCCGGCGAGGCTGAACCCTTTCTGACAGGATGCGGCGGGTGAGAGATGAACCGTTCTTCGAGCCCGCGCCGGACCCCGAGGAGATCCCGGACGAGGGCGAGCAGCTGCTCGACATCCCGTGGATCCCGCCGACGCACATCGCCGGAGTGGTCGCGCCGTTGTCGATCGACCTGTACCGAAGCACCGACGTCGTCAGCAAGATCACCCACGTCGACTGTTACCGCCGAGGGCTCGCCCTGCACATCTCGACATGGGTGCGACCCGGCAGCCAGCCACGCCAGAGCGACCAACGCCAGCACTGGAGGGATCAGGAACCACGCGTCGGGGTGCAACTGGCCGACGGCACTCGACTGGGTCACCGGCACCCGCACTCGCCTCCGCTCGAGGAGGTCGAGGGCGCCAAGGGCGCCGACGAACCCACCGTGTCACTCACGCAGATGGGCGGCGTCGGCGAGATGGGCCGAGCCTCGTCATCCTGGTGGCTGTACCCCATCCCCGACGGCGACTCCTTCGAGGTCGTGGTCGAGTGGTCCCACCTCGGGGTTCCCGAGTCCTCGGCGCGCATCGACCTGGCCGCACTGCGCGATGCCGCGGCCCGCGAGGACGTGTTGTGGGACGCGCCTCCCCCGCCGGGGGAAGGCTTGGGGTGGTTCGCCTATGCACCGATGAGTGGTTCCGCGTTCGGCTCGCACCTGTCGATCGCGCCCGATCCGCAGGAACCGGACGACGACGCCGAGCCGGAGTCGCGCTGAGCTCAGGCGAAGTCGGTGGAGGCGAGCTCGGGGCGGCCGGACTCCACGGCATCCAGGATCTGGCGGGCGACGGCATCCGGGTCCAGTCCCTGCGGCAGGGGCGGTGCCGTCCCCGCGAGCGGACGCCCGGCCAGGCCGGTCTCGGTGTGCGGTGGCCGGATGTCGATGACGTCGACGCCGCAGCGACGTAGTTCGCGGGTGAGGGCCTTGTCGGCCGCGGTCAGTGCGGCCTTGCTGGCGGCGTAGGCCGCCATCCCGGGCAGTGGCTGCTCGGCGACGACGGCGCTGACCTGGGCGACGAAACCTCGTCGCTGCGCCAGGGCCGGCACGACCCGGCGCAGCAGGAACAGCGGGCCGAGCGCGTTGGTGAGGAAGAGCTCCTCGATGACGGCGTCATCGGTGTCCAGGAGCGGCCCGAACGCCACCACCCCGGCGGCGTTGACGAGCCCGTCCAGACCGCCGTGGTGCTCGGTGGCGGCCGCGACCACTCGGTCTCCGAGACCGGCATCCGCGATGTCCCCGACGACGACCGCGGCACCCTCGACGACCGCGCTCAGCCGGGCCTCATCCCGACCGACGAGCACCACGTGGGCCCCGCGCTCGTGGGCACCTCGAGCGATCCGTGACCCCAGGGCGCCCGAGGCGCCAAGCACTGCGACGACGGAACCGGTCAGGGGGTGGGCGCTCATCCCCCCACCCCACGGCATCCGGACACGCACCGCAAGGTGTGTGCAACGTTGTGGACATCCGTTCGAATCGCGTCTATGGTCGCACCGTGTCCGTACTCCAGGGGTCGCTGCTCGACCTGGCCGACGAGGTGATCGTCCATCCCCTCGGCGCCGTGCGCCGAAGCCAGCTCGACGACACCGCCTGGGTCGACCTGAGGCCGGGCTGGATCGGCGGTGCGGACGAGTTGTATACCGCGCTGCGTCGCGACGTGCCGTGGCACGCCGAACGCCGCCAGATGTACGACTCGGTCGTCGACGTGCCGCGGCTCCAGTGCTTCTACGGCGCCGAGGACCCGCTCCCCCACCCTGCACTCGCCGAGTGCCGCGACGCGCTCTCGCGGCACTACGCCCACGAGCTCGGCGAGCCGTTCGTCACGGCCGGGCTGTGCCTGTACCGCGACGGACACGACTCGGTCGCGTGGCACGGCGACCGCATCGGGCGATCACGCGATCAGGACACGATGGTCGCGATCGTCTCGGTCGGCGCGCCACGCGACCTGGTGCTGCGTCCCCGCGGCGGTGGCTCCTCGGTGCGCCTGGCTGCCGGCCACGGGGACCTGCTGGTCATGGGTGGCTCGTGCCAGCGCACCTGGGACCACTGCGTCCCCAAGACCACCAAGGTCGTCGGGCCGCGAATCTCGGTGCAGTTCCGGGTCGCCGGCGTGCGCTGACGCCTGCCACGTGGCTACCCGGAGATCAGCGGACCCAGCGGTGCGGTTGTTCAGTCGTCTCCAAACAACTTTGTGACTCCCCAGCCTGCAAGGGCGCCGACTCCGGCGCCCGCGAACGGGTTTGTGGCACTTCCGGGAAGCACGACCTCAAGCGCAAGGGTGATGCCCACCGCGACGACGATGAACGTGGCGAACCCCACCACCCACTCAATGAGATCCATGCGGCCTCCTAGATCGGGGTGTTGCTTGGGCGCCGAGTACCAGCATCAACCCCTCCCGAGGAGCTATGCATCGACCGTTCGGCCGTGCCCGGAAGGGTGCTCTCGGTGGGTTCAGGCCGGGACGACGGCGTCGCGCTCGGCCCGGTTGACCGCCGACATGATCGCGCGCAGCGAGGCCTTGACGATCGACTCGTGCAGCCCGACGCCCCAGAGCACCCGCTCACCCACAGCGCACTCGACGTAGGCGGCCGCCCGGGCATCACCACCGGCCGACAGCGCGTGCTCGTGGTAGTCGAGCACCCGCACGTCGACGCCGAGCGGCGCGAGAGCCGCGATGAACGCCGCGATCGGGCCGTTGCCGGTGCCGGAGATCTCGACCTGCTTGCCGTGGTCGGTGATGACCGACTCGATGTGGTCCATGCCGTCATCGGCACCGATGAGGGTCGAGCGCACCGGGGCGAACCGGCCCCATCGCTCGTCGACCTGCTCGGCGTGCAGGTACTCGTCGGCGAACATCTGCCAGATCTCGGACGCCGACAGCTCGCCGCCCTCGGCGTCGGTGCGGCGCTGCACGACGTGGCTGAACTCCACCTGCAGACGACGCGGCAGGTCCAGCCCGTGCTCCGCCTTGAGCAGGTAGGACACCCCACCCTTGCCGGACTGGCTGTTGACCCGCACGACGGCCTCGTAGGACCGGCCGATGTCGTGCGGGTCGATCGGCAGGTAGGGCACCCCCCAGTCGATGTGGTCGATGTCGGTGCCAGCGGCGACGGTGCGCCGCTCCA
>Ga0209476_10002831_pt1 | contig 11557 bp, 6 predicted proteins | sample KloWWTrecipitate_FD_187179 | JGI IMG/M metagenome (GOLD analysis project Ga0209476, IMG submission 187179) | Active sludge microbial communities from Klosterneuburg, Austria, studying microevolution and ecology of nitrifiers - Klosterneuburg... | ecosystem: Engineered > WWTP > Aerobic digester >...
CCAGGTTTTCGGCGGCAGCGAGGCGAGCAGGTAGTTCACGCCGCGACGCTCGCTGTTCAACTGCGAAATGTTCTGCGGCTTGGTACCGCCTAACTTGCGGGCAACCAGATCTCGATAGTCGCGATACACGCCATCGGCCGGTTTGTTGTCCCGCCGGGCCTGACGCATTTCCTTGTTGGCCTCGCCAAAACGAGCATCCTCGATGTCGGCGTGAACGGCGTGAGCCAGGGAGCTGGCGAACATCGGCTGCAGCAGGTGGTAGTGGGCGTCGTCCTGCGGATCCTCGCCGACCAGCCAGTAAAGCTGCTTGGCCATAGGGTGACTGATTAGTTGTGTATCCTCGCGCGCTATGGAGGCGAAGGCCTGCATCCAGTCGTGCCCCTGTCTGGTGTCGCTGGATAAGGCGGCCCGCAGATCGACATCGCCTGCCTGCATCCAGTCGAGCAGGCGACGGCCTTCGACCTCGACCTTCAGCAGCTTGAAAACATCCAGCGCCGCGGCGTTTCCCACCACGTCTTCCACGTAATCTTCGCCGAGAAGGTGACTGCCGATTTCCGTGCGCTGCGGCAGCCTGGAAGGGGTGATATGCAGGCTGCTGCCACGTGCGTCCGGGTGGGTGGCCTTGAGCACATGGGTCACGGCCTGGATCTGGCTCACCCGGCGTACCGCATCGGCCAGCCAAGCGTCGTAGCTATATTTTGCTGCTGCTGCTGCTGCTGCGTCGCCCTCGTTGCCCTTAAGCTTCGCTTCGCGCCGTGCGTCGATGAAGCCGGCAATGGCAGCGCGGAAGGCTACTCCCCGGTCGGTCAGTTCACTCATGCCCAACTCCCAAATTGACTTGGTTATATCGTCTTGATGCAGTGCTTCAGTCGCGATCTGTCTCACAGCTTGTGATGCCTGCCAAACCTCATGACTTCGCCGTCGATGCGCAATTACAATGCCATCATTGCATGCATTGATGTAGGGTGCGCCCGTGGCTATCATGACTATTCGCATTCTGGATAACGATTTGTAGGCGCGCCTTCGCCTGCGCGCAGCACGGCATGGGCAATCGATGGAGGAAGAGGCGCGCAGTATTCTGCGCGCTGCCTTGGCTGATCGGGTGGAAGAAGTCTCCGGTGCGTCCTTGTACGACGCCATCCGTGCCAGGGTAGAGCCGTTGGGTGGGATAGAGCTGGCGTTGCCGCCACGCGAGCCGCAGCGTGACCCACCGGATTTCGGTGAGTCAGATTTCGACAAGTGATCATTCTCGATACCAATGTGCTGTCGGAGCTGATTCGCTCCCGACCCGAATCCAGGGTCGTGGAGTGGCTGCTCGGGCAAACACGCTCGCTGTTGTTCACCACGGCGACACAGCCGGGGGGGAGATGATGTACGGCGCGATCGCGCTGCCCGAAGGTCATCGCAAGGCACGGATTCAGCAGGGGGTACTGGCCATATTCACCACCGACATGGCCGGACGTGTGTTGCCGTATGACAGTGATGCCGCCGATGCTCATGCCGCCATTGCGGCGGCTCGGCGCGCCCAAGGCCGTTCCGCCGGCCAGTCAGACATGATGATTGCCGGCATCGCGCGTTCGCACGGGGCCACGTTGGCCACCCGCAATGTGCGTGATTTTGAGGGCTGCGGTATCACGCTGGCCGATCCGTGGCGTTGAGGCGCCTCAACGCTGCCGAGTGAACCCCAGCCACGGGTGCCAACGCCAGCCTTGGTCGCTGCGAGGCACTTCTACGGTGGTGAATTTGCGGGCGGTCTCGTTCAAGGGGCGACCCATCGCTTCGGCTTGTTTGCTCACCAGCGTCGCCAGTTCACACTGGCCCCAGCAACTGATGCCGGGCGCAGCATTCAATGCGACCTCATGAAGCATCTCGCGGGCCCCGATGTAGAGTTTCTCCCCACGTTTTCCGTGGACATCTTCCACACGATGCGGCCACAGCGCGTCGTCCTCGTCAGGCAACCAGGCCAACGTGACGCCCGGCATGTCGTCATGGCGAAACGGCTGCTGCTGCGGCAGCACGCCGGTAAGAGCCGCCTGAGGGTGTTGCCATGCCACAGGCGCGTAATCGGGTTCCAGTCGTGCGACGGGCGCGGCGCTTCGGCGTGTAGAGCGCGTGATCGCAAGCGGTGCTGGCAGCATGGCGGCGCGGATACGGGCGTGTTCCAGATCCACCCAGCGCTGGCGCGGTTGAAGCTCGGTCGCGCGCTGCAGGATGCGTGGCTGAGCGTCCAGGTGACGGTATTCGGCTCCGCTCAGCAGGATGCTCAGGCTGTGGCTGGCCAGCAGGAAGCGACCGTTGCCGCGCGCGGTCTCGAAGCCGGGTCGCGCGAAAACTGGTTGGCGACCATCTCGCTGTTCGATGCCTTTGAGGTTGGTATCGAACACCAGCACGTTGGGTGCTTGTGGTGGCCTGCGACGATGACGCTGCACGCGGCCGGCGAGCTGTATCAGCGAGCGCATCGACGACGGTTCAACCACCGCCCAGTCTGCATCCCAGTCGCGACCCACTTCGCACACCGGCGAAGCCAGCACCACGAACAGTTGCTCGTGCTCGGGATGCGCGTCGAGTGCGTGCCGGACCTGCGGCAGCTGCCACACGACATTCTCGTTGCGGCGATTGAATACAGCATCAAGCATGGCCTCGATGGCCGAGCGCTGCACTAGCGGAAAACGGGCGTGATACACGCACAGATGCAGCCGGGTGTTCTCCGGCATCGCGTTTTCGCAGAGCGCGCGAGCCACCTCGAAGATCGGATTGATATTGGCCATGCGTACCAGACCGAAGCTGACGCGTTTGCCAGTAACGGGGTCGGCATTGGCATGATCGCGATGCAGGCGCAGGCAACCCTCGCGCACCCGAGTAGCGAATTCGGCGTGGATGCGCTCGGGTTGTCTTGCGGCGATGTTGATCGGCAGAAGTTCGGCACGGCGCAAGGGCTTAGCGGCTTGCAGCCGCTCCACGCGACGCTGGACAAAACCTGCGTGGGCAGCTGCAAAGCCGGCGTCGTCAGCGATCGTTTCAATCTGGGCACTGAATTCGTCGGTCCAAAGGCAAGGCGACTCCATGGATGCGCTCTCTCGCCCGCCATTGCGCCCACGATTGCTCTGGTAGTGGCGGCGACCGGCGCGATACGCCATGAACATGCCTTCCACCAGTGCCGGCGGTAGGGTGGCCGAGGACAGCACCACGCGGCTGCCGAGCAGCCCGGCCCAGTGCACCAGGCGCGTGAGCGCGGGCAGATCGTCGAGGTCGTAGTCATCCAGTTCGTCGAGCACCAGATCGGTACTCATCAGGCGCAGCATGGGTGCGATCTGACGGCCGGCGCGCAATGATTCGGTGGCCGGGGCCAAGTGATCGACAGTGCATACCAGCATCGGCGCCGATATCAGTTTGCGGATCTCGGGGTTGGCCAGCGCGCGAGAGAGCAGCGGGTGATCAGTCACGTCGCCTTCGTAGAGCACATGACTGTCTTCCTCGATCAGTGCCTGGGTGGAGGCCGAGCCGCTCGCCTCAGCCTCGGCTTCGTAGTACTCGAACAAGGCGCGGCTGGCCGAGCCGCCGACCAGCACCGCCAACTCGTCGTCATTCAGATGCAGGTCGTGGCGATAGCTGCGCCCGGTTTGCAAGGTGAGCGTGCGCAGCCCGAGCGCGTAGCTCACCCGGAGGCCCAGCTGCGGGTCGGCCAGCGCGTACAGGATGCGCGCATTGGCCAAGGTCTTGCCGCAGCCCGTGGACGCCATGTTGACGATGAACGCGCCGTGTTCGCGCGCAGCCTCACGCAGGCCGCCGGCAGCATCGAAGGCTTTGTCCTGCCAGGCAAAGCGCACGTCACTACTGCGTTTGCGCAGGCCGCGATGATTGGTCAGGCGCGGCAGGTGGCGTTCGAAATTGGGCAAGGCATGGGCGATCAGACTGGCGCTGTAGCCGACGCCGAGCAGATGTTCCAGCAGTGACTGATTCATAACGTTGGGGCGCAGGGTATTGGCGAACACGCGTTGATCGCGCTTCACGAAGCGCTGGCGCCCAGCCACCGGCTCGCCGTCCTTGTCCACACCGAGGCTGGAATAGTGGTGATCGGCCAGCATCAGGCACAGGCGTGCCAAGTGCATCACATAGGGATTGCCCAGCCAGTCTGCGTTACGCCGTGACTTGAGTTCGAGCAGCGCCTTGGCGACACGGCGGGCCTGTGTTCTCCATGGGGACAAAACCGCGGGCAGTTCGCCAGCCAGCTGCCAATAGGGTCCGGCATGGGCCGGTGTGGAGTGTTGGTCGATTTCATTCCAATCGCAGGCGACACCGGCCAGTGGCGCATCCAGCCACGTCTGCTCGAAGCGCCCCGCGCGCTTGCCAAGCCATGCTTGGCTGCCGTCGTCCTTGCTGACCGGAATGAGGGGCAGGCGGTGATGGGTAACGATCAACCAGCCGATGGCGGCGGCCAGCGGCGCTTGTGTGGCGAGACTGCGGAATGGATAGGGCACGATGCCTTCATCCAGCCCGTCTCGCAGATAGCGTCCCGATGATGTCCACTCCGCTTCGCTACCCTCGTGCTCGCTGGTCATGCGTGCAAGCCATCCTGCATCGTCGTCCTTGCCGACGAATGCGAGAAACAGGCGCAGCGATACCCATTCGTGGCGATAGCGGTTGCGCTCTTCGAGCTTGCCTTGCAGCCGCTGTTGAAACGCCACGCTGGCCTTGCCGAGGTCGTGCAGCAGCGCAGCCAGTTGTGCCAACAGGCGGATGTCCTGTGCACTGTGCCAGTCGTTCTCATCACCCTTGCGCAACACGTCGCTGGTTGTGGTGTTGGTGGGCACGGCGCCTTCGGTGTTGAAGCGGCGAGCATCACCCACTATCCACATGAGTTCGCTGTGATCCTGCCCGCGAATCCAGTGGCAAGCCACAGCGGTGTTCTTGCGCGCAGTCTTGCGCAACAGTTTGCGCAGCGTGTCCAGGCCTGCTTGCGTGATCGGAGTCTGCCAGGTTCGCTTGCCGCGGCGCTCGGCGAACTGGTCGAGGATGCGGCGGGTTTCGGTGAGTGCGCGTTTGTCGCACTGGCTGACCAGCAGTACGTTCATGCAGGCCGCTCCGGCTTATCCACCCGGGCAGCGGTTCCCAGCGCCACGGCTTTGAGCGTGTCGATCATGAAATCCAGCGCCTCGCTGCGGGTCAATGCTTCGATACAACCACGCCGGAAGCTCTGCTCATCGTCGCCACGCATTGCCGAAAGGAATGCTTGCGGTAGGATGTGGGCATCCTTGGCTAGATCGGCCACGTCGAACACCAGTCCACCGCGGCGAGTCTTGCCGTGCAGGATGGCCAAGCCATGTGGCAGGCCCAGCACCCAAGTCGCCGTGGCGCCGAGACCGTAGGCCAGATAATTGCCGTGGTCGAGGAATCGGTTCGCCGGATCGGTGCCGCTGCCGCGCTTGGCACGGGTGAAGTCGCCATAGCCCACGGTATCCACGGCCAGCTTGAAAAGCGCCTTGGTAAGGAGAGCCTCCTCGATCAGCAAGTTGGTGTTATCAGGGGCCAGATCGATGGCGTGGCGGCTGTGCGCCAGAAGAGCGTCGAGTCGCGTGGTATCCACTGCAAAGCCCGCGTCACGCAGAACACGGTGCGGCCATGTGTCAGCGATACGTTGCACACGGGAGTGTTGGATTGCTTTGGCGGCAGCCAGACGCAGGTCATCATGGAACCAGAAACGCACCCAGGCTTGCAGGTATTCAGTAGGTCGGTACTCTGATTGTGGCGAGAACCAGGCTACTTCGACATCGACCTCGTTTGCGGAAAAAAGCGGCGTGCCGCCGCCCCCGCAAAACCCGACCAACACGCCGGCCTTGGCGAGTTCACGCATCGCGGCTTGGGTGATTGAGGTGCCGGTGCCCAGTAGAACCGTAGTGGTGTTGGCGACGGGGATGTTCCAATACTGCGATTGCTTGCCCGCATCCGTGACGTATTCCACGCGGCCGCCGTTGACCAGCACGCGACAGTGCTCGATGTAATAGATGTTTGCCCGCTTGGAGTGCAGGATGGCCTTCAGTTCGGACGGAGTGATTGCCTCCATGGTCGTTATCGTGGAGTATTCGGGCAAGACGCGGCAACTGCGATCATGCACGCCGACAGTATCTGCCGGTCAGAGGCCAGCCTTCAGCCCGGTACGCGGGTGGCTTGGTCCACGGTACGCGCGGGCACCAGCGCCGCCGCCGCGCACGCGATGATGCCGAGGCAGGAGAGGTTGATCAGAAAGCCGTAGTCGTCGCCGCGCAGAATCAGCGCGCCGAGCAGCGGGCCCGAAGCGAGGCCCATTTTCGAAGCGAAGCCGCCAAGCGCGGCGGCGCGGCCCGAGCGGTCGAATGCCGAGGCGAGACCGAGCAGGTAAGGCATCACCAGCGACCAGGTGATGCCGGTCATGCAGTTGGCGAGCACGAACACGATCTTGTCAGCCGAGTAGTGCAGCACCCAGATGCCGACGAGGGTCGCCGCGAGCCCGATCGCGAGCGGCAGCGCGCGCCCGTAGCGCGTGGCGAGCACGATCACGAGCAGGCAGCCCGCCACACCGACCCAGGTTGCTGCGCCGACCGAAGTGGAAATGAATTCCCGCGGCAGGCCGGCCGCGCTGCCGAGCTCGATGATGTAGGCGAAAAGCCCCATGTTGGAGGCTTGAAAGAGAAAGATCGCGAGCAGCGCGAGCACGAAGCGTGGCCATGACGCTGATCCCGTATTCACTGCCACCGCAGCGGCTGCAGGGCGTGGTGAATAGGGCCCGAGGAACGGCAGCATCGCGAGTGTCACTGCGCTGAAGGCAATCAGTGCGGCAAACAGCACGCCGGTGCCGAACACGGGCACGAGACGAGGCAGGGTCATCACGCCGAGGCCGCCGAGCCCGAACTGCACGAACAGCAGCACGCCGAAAACGCGGTCGGGCGATTTCGTGCGTGCGATGACCGCGAACGCAACACCCACGAGCATGCCGCCGACGAAGCCGTGCAGCGCGCGCAGCGGGATCATCACCCAGGGTACGTGTACCGCCATCGAGATTGCATCGATCGCGACGAGTCCTGCGAGCAGCGCGATGGACGCCTTGCGCCAGGCGACGCGCGCAATGAGCAGCACGATCGTGAGCGCGCCGAGTGCGGCGCCGTAGAGGTTGGCGGAGCCGACGAACCCCGCCTCACGCTGGCTGAACCCGAGGCCCGAGATCAGCCCGGAAACAAGTGCCGGCATGATGTTGACGTAGAAGATGCCGGCAGTCGCGAGAAAGGAGAGAAAGACGGCAGCGACGAGACCGTCTGGCGTGCGGCGCGCGTGACCTGCGATGCCCGCAATCGTCGTGCCTGTCATGGTGCGGCCCTTTCGCAGTAGGGTCGAATGCGATGCGCCTCGGTCGCCGCGCCCGCCCATCGGTACGCCTCGCCATCGCTGAAGTAATAGTAGACGATGCCGTTCGGCAGCAAGAGCACGTTGATGCCGCCGAAGCCCGCCATGTAGGGCACCCAGAGCGGGTGCGCGCAGTCGATGTAGCGGCTGACATCGTGGGCCCAGAAGCCGCGCGCATAGCGGAAGCTGTCGTCGATCGCGCGCAGTCCGCGATCCGCCGGGTCGCGCTGCAGGGCGACGCGCAGCTCCCGCTCGTCGAACGGCGCGATGCCGTCAATCTTCGGGATGCCCGGGGCGGCGAGGAGCGCGCCGAGGCGCGCGATGTCGTCGCGATGGAGCGTGAGGCCCCATCCCGTGAAAGGCTGCGCCGCGAGATCGCGCGTGCGACGGGTCTCGCGCAGCACCGGGCTCAGCGCGAGCGGTGCCCAGAGCCTCGTGACGATGATGTCGTGATAGAAATCACGCCCTGGGCCGAGCTTCTGCTTCACGAACGCTTCGAGCGCCGTGCCGAGCACGTAGGTGTCGATCGTGTGATAGACCCATTGCGTGCCGGGTGCAGCGCGGCGCGGGAAATGTCGGCAAGCGAAGTCGATTTTCGTCAGGTGGTCTTCCGCGATGAAGAACGGCAACATCGCGGGCGACTTTTCGTCTTCGTCGTAGCGCACCGACTCGAAATGGCCTGTCGCCATGTCGAGCGCATCGCGAAAGCGCACATCGTTCCAGCCACCCGCGGCCTTGCAAGCGGGCACATAGTCGGCAATGCGCTCATCGAGCACGCCGGGAAACTCCCGCGCGAGTGCGAGACTGCCGAGCCCGGCGAAGAGGCTCTTCGCGAGCGAGTAAGAGGGCAGGTCGAGCACGTCGCAGAAGGGATAGGGCCCGGCGCGCGTGTCGCAGCCTCCTACATAATGAACGCCGTCGATGACGAGGCCGTAGGCGGTCATGTCCCCGCGCGGCACTTCATCCGGGCTGCCGAAAGCCGCGGGGTTCGCGCCTGCGTAGGTTGCGCCGAGCGTTTCGATCGGACGTGTCGGCAGCCGGGTGGCGACTTCGCGCGCGTACGCTGCGGCAATCTCGCCCGCCCGTGCGACCTTCCCGGGGCGATAGTGCGCCGGCAGCATGCCCCACAGATCGAGTTTGAGATAGGCGCAGGTCTCGCTGCTGACCTGGTACGCCACGCGCGAGATCTTCCCGGTGGCGTCGAACAGGAACGTCATGACGCCGTTGTGCAGGCAGTTGGCGTTGCGTTCCTCGAGCGAAAAGGGGAGAGCCGCACGCGTGAGACCGCCGTCCTCCGGGCTTGTCCACAGGCGACCGGGCTCGAGCACGAGCTCCCATTGCGGGTGCCCGGATTCGATGCTGCCGCGACGCACCGGAACCAGCGCATCGCCGCTCGAGACAAACTCGAAGTCGAATTCGGGCAGGTGCCGCAGGTTCTCCGGCGCGCTCTTTGAGGTGCCGTAGTCGTCCCGCCAGATCTTCATCGCGCCGCGCAGCGCCTCGCGCGACAGTGTGAGGCGCCCCTCGATCGTGTGCAGCGGGGTGCCGCCAGACACCGGTGGCGTGAACTCGCTCATGGGCAGCGGCGCCGCCGACTGCGCCCTGCCGAAGAGGAACGCGCGGTCGAGCACGCGGGCCGGCAGTGCGCCTGCGGCAATTGCAGCGTTTGCCGCATTCGCGGCGCCTGCGGCAACGACCGCCAGCGCGAGCAGGCCGGCGCATCGCGGTACGCGGCGTGTCATGTGACTTCCACACCCGAGCTCGCAAGCGCGGCCCGTAACGGAGCGAGTTCCTCCCACAAGCGTCTCGACGCGCCCACCGAACGCGAATGCATGGGTTCACGGACCTGCGCGGCGCTCGCCGTGGCCGTCGGACCCGCATGACGGTGAAACGCGAGACAGTCCGGATGAAAATCGAGTTCGCACCAATCGAGCAGACGCCGCGTCTCGCGCTCCTGGTCGCCGACCAGGGCTTCGTAGTCGACATCGAGAAAGGCGTGGGGAAGGTGCTCCCGCCAGTGATCCATGAGCCGTTGATAGGCGCCGTAGTAGCGCCCGAGGTCTGTCTGGTCGTAGGAGAACGGATAGCCCATGCGAAAGAGCGTCTTCAGCATCGCGTAGCAGCCGTCGAGCGGATCGCGGTACAGGTGAATCACGCGCGCGCCCGGCAGCGCCAGCGCGATCAGGCCGAGATAGAGGAGATTGAGCGGTGTCTTGTCGACGAAGCGCGGCCGGCTGCGACCGTACCCGTCCACCCTCTCGAGATACTGGCGACCGAGCGTGGCGTGATCGCCGGCTGCGGCCCGCCGGATGAGGGCGTTGCGGTCGGCGGCCTTCCCCGCAAACTGCATCACCGCAAGCGCCAGGTCGTTCAGCTCGCCGAAGCTTTCCACTGCGGGATGTGAGGCGAGGATACGGTCCACGAGTGTCGTGCCAGAGCGTGGCAACCCGACGACGAAGATGGCACCTGAGCCCGTGCGGCCGGCTGCGCGCGCCGCGGGAGCGAGCACCCCGGGCCCGAACGCCGCGATGATCGCGTCGATCGCTCCGATGTCCATCTCGACGCGATAGGACAGTTGCTTGCGGCGTGCGCCCGCCGCTCGCGCGAGCACGCGGAAGGAGCGGGTGTACTCGCCGAGATCCTCCAGCTCCTTTGCGAGCGCGTAGCCGAGCGCGACATCGCCACGTGGTGCGGCACGTTCGAGCGCCGATTCGAGAGCTGCCACATGGTTACGAGTTGGTGTCTGGCGGCGCAGCGTCGCACGGTTGTACCAGGCGTCAAAGTCGTCGGGAGCGAGCTCGATCACGCGATCGAGCCGCGCTTCGGCTGCGTCGAATTCGCCCATCGCCAGGTCGGCTGCAGCGAGGTTGTACAAGACACGCGGATCGTCCGGCCGCACCTGCGCAGCACGTAGCAGGCAGCGATGGGCATCAGTGTGTCGACCGCAATGCGTGTAGACCTCGGCAACCCGCTGCGCAAGCACCGCGTCGCCCGGCGTGGCGCTCTCCATGGCGGCGAGCGCCGCGAGCGCGGCGCGCGTCTGCCCCGTCGAGAGCAGTTGCCCGATGTGCTGCAAGCGGCTCTCGCTGTCAGTCAGAATCGCCAGGTGAGCGTCACCCCGAATGTGCGCGGCAGGGACAGGAAGCGCTTCGAGCCGTTGCCGTAATAGCCATTGGCGGGATCCGTGCCCATGTAGGCTTCGGTGAAGAGGCCGGTGACGCCTGCTTCATTCAGCAGGTTTTTCGCCCACAGCGTTGCATCCCATTGCTCTCCGATCAGCGTAGTCGAGAAGTTCCAAAGTTGAAACCCACCGAGCTCCGCGCTGTTGGATGACGTCTCGCTGATCGAGTTCATTGTCGAAGATTGATAGTAGCCGTTTACTCGCGTGGTCCAGGAAAGATTCGCGCCGGCCGGGGCGGTGTACGCAAGCCCCGCCATCACCGTGTGCTCGGGCGTGCCGGGCAGACGGTTGCCGGCCGAGCCGAGTACGAAGCCGGTCGGGCTCACGGCGTCCTCGTCGAGTTTGGCATCGACATAGGTGTAGCCGAAATTCACGCCGAGTCTCTCGGTGAGGCGGCCGTCGAGTTCGAACTCGACGCCCTTCGAACTCGCCTTGCCGCCATTGACCGCGGCGAAGAAACCCCAGACCGGAGTCGACGTGTTGATCTGCACATCATCCCAGTCGATGACGAACAGCGCCGTCGAGTAGCGGAATCGGGTGCTGGTGCCCTTGATGCCAATCTCGTAGTTCGTGACCGAATCGGAGTCGAAGCGCAGAAAGCCCGGATTCTCGGCGAAAGTTCCCGAGGTCGGAATGGCATTCGAACCGCCGCGGCGATAGCCCTGCGAGAGGGTGGCGTAGGCGAGCTGGTTTGCATTCAGCTTGTACGAGACGTTGCCCTTCCAGAGCACGCCATCGTCACCCGTATCGAAACCGCTGTTCTCCGGCGTGAACACGCCGGTGAAAAGCGGCAGGTCCATGAAGCTGCGGTTCGTGAAGTCGTTGTTGTAGTAGCGCAGGCCGCCCGTCATCTGGAACTGGTCGGTGAAATGCCAGGTGAGCTCGCCGAAGACGGCGCGGTCCTTGAAGTTCTCGTCGCGCGAATAGTCGAAGTCCCTGTCGCCGGTGACGAATTGGGGCAGGCCCGTGGCGGTGTCCCACCAGCGCTTGAAACCGCGCAGG
>Ga0209476_10002834_pt1 | contig 11549 bp, 8 predicted proteins | sample KloWWTrecipitate_FD_187179 | JGI IMG/M metagenome (GOLD analysis project Ga0209476, IMG submission 187179) | Active sludge microbial communities from Klosterneuburg, Austria, studying microevolution and ecology of nitrifiers - Klosterneuburg... | ecosystem: Engineered > WWTP > Aerobic digester >...
ACACGGTACCACATGCCTGCATACACTTCATTGGGATTGGATGGATTAATATCAATATCCACACAACCTGTATTATCATCTACAAACAAAGTTTGTTTCCATGTTTTGCCGCCATCAGTAGTTTTATAAACGCCTCTTTCTTTATTGGCAGAATATAAATGTCCTAACGCTGCTACCCAGGCGATGTTATTATCGGTAGGATGTAATTGTATTTTACCAATATGATGCGATTCTGGAAGGCCAAGGTATTCCCATGTTTTTCCATTGTTCATAGATTTATACATGCCAACACCTGCATAAGAAGAACGGCTGCTGTTTACTTCGCCGCTTCCAAGCCAAATTGTTTTTGTCGCCCAGTTCACCGCAATATCACCAATGAACAACATATCAAGACTATCCATGATTGGAGTAAAACTTTGTCCGTTGTTGGTAGTATGCCATAATCCACCGGTAGCATAGGCAACATAAAATTCAGTTGGATCATCGGGGTTAGCATCAATATCTACCACACGGCCACTCATTATAGAAGGCCCGATATTTCTGAAAGGAACTTCTTTAAGCAACGAATTGGATTCGAGTTTACGTCGTTGTTCCATACTTTGCATTCTTTCTGCCGCTGGAGTTGGATTTACCTGTGAATAAGCAAAAGGAGTAAATGCTAAACAAAAAATGGTGTAAATGGCTGGTAATTGTACTTTTTTAAGCCATGAATTATTTTTTAACAGGCAATACATAAAAGCAGTTGTTTTTCGTTAGTAAATTGCAGTGTATAAAATAGCAAATCAGAAGCGTTTAGCTTCACTCAAACATACTAAACTATGCGATTGATTGTTCTTCTCTTCCTCTTTATTTCTACAAGCGGTTTTGGCCAATGGAAAGATTATGTCATCAGTGTAAGAGGTGATACGCTTAACAGGGTTGATTTAAAGGGGCTTAAGCAGGGACCTTGGGTTATTAAAGTAGCAGAACTGCGGGGCGAAAGAGGGTATGAAACGGAAGGTTATTTTGAAAATGACCTGAAAGAAGGTGTATGGAAAAGATATTCGTTGGAAGGAGTGAAAATTGCTGAAGAAAATTACCGCTGGGGCAAACTGCACGGCAAGCAACAATATTTTACCTATAATGGTGGTTTGGAAAGAGAAGAAAGCTGGCGGGCCATTGATCCGGCAAATGCATACGATACGGTGCCGGTATTTGATTTGCATGATCCATCTAAAATTTTGGAAAGGGTAGTGGTAAAGAATGATGGCTATGCCATGAAACATGGTAAATGGTTTTACTATGATCCTGTGTGGGGCAGAGTAGAAGCCACTGAAACCTATGTAATGAACAAATTGCAAATTGATGATGGCAGCCTTGCCGGCGATGATGATATTCGACCTATTGAAATAAGTAAAGGAAAACAACTTTCCGATTCTTTACGCAGAGCTACTGACCCTGCCTTATTGAAAATAAAAGAGTATGAAAAAGAAAACTCTGGGAAGAAAAAAATAAAAGTAAGAACAGGTAGTACGGGGAATTTGCCGAAGCCTTAGTAGCAACCATAAGTATTTTTACTAAAAAAAATAACTTGAAAGCAGTAATGTCGTTATTAAAAAAATGGTTTTATTTCAAACTTATACCCAGTGTATGAAAAAACCAATATTCTTATTAATTGTTATTACTATTTCTTTCATTGCATGTAAGAAAGAAAAACAAGATGGGCCTTATGTTCCTATTGTCCGTTGTACTGATTTGTCAAGAAATATGGATACAATAAATCACTATATAAAAGGAAACTGGGAATGGGCAGAAGAATACAGGGTTACCCGTTTAAGAGGTGCCGAATACATTACTCCGAATACTCCAGGTTTTGATCGCATATCATTAAAATTTTCAGGTGATACAGCAAGATTTTTTGTAAACGGTTTGCCTGATTCTGTTTATCGTTTCAGAATTCAGAGAATGCTAGAAATTACAAATTATCCTACCGACTCTTTACCTGTTTTGGTTTACTATAGCTTTTATACAGGTTTGAGAAAAAGCCATGTACCTGTAATGATTTGCAAAAACCAATTACTGATGCAACATCAATATGTTAGCAGCTTTGTTGGCGAAAATATATGGGAAAGAAAATAATTAATGGAATTTATTATTTTTAGATTATTAAATAATAATAGTTAAATCCACGCCTATAAGAATCTACACTCCGTTTCTCATGAAGTTAAATTGATCTCTTTTTGTAACTGTAATTCTAAACTAATTGTCATGGGAGCTAATCAACTGTTTGCGATTCTTATTTTTTTGTTTTTAAATTTGCAAAGTATAGGCCAGGTAGAAAGATGTAATTCAAACGTTGAGTTTGAATGGCTTCAAACTAACGCTTTAAATAGGTATCAAAGGTTTATAGATTTAGAGAATTTTACACAGAATTATAGTAATAATCAAGGCCAATATAGTAATCGGTTAATTAATGGCAATGGAGTTATAGTAATTCCGATCGTCGTACATGTTCTACACAGAGGCGAGGCAGAAGGAACAGGGTATAATATAAGTATGACTACTATACAATCTCAAATTGATGTACTGAATGAGGATTTCCGTAGGTTAAATGCAGATGCCATTAATACTCCGTCAGTATTTCAGTCTTTGGCAAGTGATTTTGGTATTGAATTTAAATTGGCTTGTATAGACCCAAATGATAATAGTACAAACGGGGTAGTTAGAAAATATACTCCTCTATCCTCTTTTAGTACTTTTAATAAACTTAGACCAGATAAGACGATTGATGATGACGCTGTTGGAATAAAAACAGCAACAAATGGGAGTGTTGCATGGAACACTGAACGTTATCTTAATATTTGGGTTTGTAATTTAGAAGATCTTTTGGGTTATGGTACATGGCCTGCTGATTATTCAGTTTATCCTCAATTTGATGGTATAGTGGTTGGCAAGAATGCATTTGGTAGAAATGGAGGGACACTTACGGGATTTGATAAAGGAAGAACAGCAACACATGAAATCGGTCATTGGCTCAACCTTTTTCACTTATGGGGTGATGAAGCAAATAACAATTTATGTACACTTGATGATTTAGTTGGTGATACACCTCAACAAAAGGGTAATTCAATTTTTAATATTGGCGGTGCACCAACTTTTCCAGAATTGACATTAAGATGTAACACTTCTGATCCTAGTATAATGTTTATGAATTATATGGATTACGTAAATGATAATATTTATAATTTATTTACTATCGGACAAAAATTAAGAGCAAGAGCCTTATTTGCGCTTGGAGGTCCAAGAGAACAGCAACTAAATAACTGGTTCAAAGTACACCAATACAACACTCCAATCCAATGTAATGGATTTATTTACTCCAGTCCGATTTGCTCTTCAACAAACTGGACATTAATTTCTGGTCCGGCAACATTAACTCCTGTAGCAGGTACTAATAAAACAGCTATTACAGCTACAGGCGTTGGGACTGTAAGAGTAAGAGCAGAATCAGGTAATTATTTTACTGAGGATGATATTGAAGTTTCAAACCTCCCTCCTTTGCAACCAAGTGCTATTGATGTTATACTTATTGATCAACAATTAGGGAGAATAGAAGTGGCAATAGATGAAGTTCAGAATGCAAACACTTATAATTGGTATAAAAATGGAGTATTAGTAAACTCTTTTCATAGCAATTGGGCAAAAATACCAATACCAAGGGGTGTTTGTGATTTAGATTATGGAATAAGTGTAGAAGCTATAAACGACTGTGGCACTTCTGCGGCACAGTTCAAGCTCGTATATGTGTTTTGCGAAGAGTTTTTTAGAGTATCACCTAATCCTGCAATAAGCCAAATATTAGTTACAGTGCAAACTGGAAAAAACGGATCAGGAAAGACAATTAGCGGGATAAAAGTATATGATCAGCAGGGTTCTATTAAAAAAAGTATAAAGTGTGATAAAGTAACACAAGTATCTGTTGATATCAGCGACCTGCATGAAGGCGCATATATTGTGGAAATAAGTGCAGGTACATTTTTAGAAAAGAAAAAAATATTAGTACATAAGAACTAAAGGAAAAGCTGTTCTTTTTTTAACCTTTATAATAAAACAAATCCTGGTTTATTTTTTTGTACTAAAGTAATTACTGAAAAACATCAACTGATACTGTATCGAGTTCTTCCAGTAATCCCAGTTATGTGCGCCGGGTCTTTCAATATAATCATGCGGGATTTTTAAGTCCAGCATTTTTTCATGCAGGCTGCGGTTAACAGAATGGAAAAAATCTTCAGTGCCGCAATCAATAATTACAACAGGTTTCTGCTTCAGCGGAGCTTCAATTACATTTATTACTGAATATTTATTCCAGTTGTCCCAATGGTTTAAAGTGTCGCCCAGTTTTTGGCTTAGCTCCCAGTTCTTTTTAAAAGGACGAATGTCCACACCACCACTCATACTGCCACAAGCTCCGTAAAAATCTGAATGGCGAAACCCAAGAAATAACCCACCGTGACCACCCATGCTTAAACCAGTTATTGCTCTGCCATTTCTATTTTTTATAGCAGGATAATGGCTTTCTATGTAATCAGGAACTTCTTTGCTTACATAAGTTTCATATCGCAAAGACGAATCCATAGGGCTATCAAAATACCAGCTATTAGCTGCATCAGGGCAAACGATTATCATCTTATATTGATCTGAATAATCCTTTAACTCAGGCACACGGATAATCCAGTTGCTATACCAACCGCCATGACCATGTAATAAATAAACAACAGGTAATTGAACAGTTTCATCCTGAATTACCGTTGGTTTTATCACCACACATTTAATTTCTTTTTGCATGGCCTTACTGTAAATGCTGATAGTATCAACACTTGCAGCGTCTGTTTTTATAAATATTGTAAGGCAGAATAAAGCAAATAATATGTATCTCATCTACTAAAGATAAAAAAGATGCGTTACATTTTACTGTAACGCATCTTTATAAATTAATTCGTTTTTAGGAAATTCTAGAAGCCTTTCTTCTCCTGCGATTTTTGCATCGGGTTGCCATCCTGGCCACCGGCACCTCTTGGTCCGCCACCTTGTCTTCCTTTAAAGATGGTAAACTTAGATGGCGCAGCGATAGTTTTCCAACTGTTATTACTTTCATCAATATCAGCCGTTTCTCTGAACGGATCTAGTTTAATTGAAGCTACTTCTTTGTCTTTTATAAATGTCTTCACTACTTTGTTTTCATTCAACCGCCATACCTGTGCAGGTATTTTTTCTACTTCGGTAGTTCCGTCTTTGTATGTCCATTCAACAATTATTGGCATAACCAAACCACCTTTGTTGCTGAAAGTAAGTTCATACATATTTCTGTTACCATACTCCACTTTTTCTTCTGATGATAGTTCTTCTTGCGAACGGGCAGGTATTGTAACCGCATACTTAGTTGTATCGTATGGTTCTAAACCACGGCCATATCTCCAGTAAAAATCACGGAGGCTAGTGTCTTTATCTGTTTGGAAAACTATTTTTTTATCATCCCTATTTCTAATTTTTGAAATATCATCATAAACTGGTTGAGCTGCTTTGGCTATACTACGCATTACTGTTGATTCTTTTGTTCCTCCGGGTTCAGCATTAAAATCTGGTTTTGCATATTTAACAGTGTCTAGAGAAATATCACAAACCTCTGTGCTATAGAACCAGCCTCTCCAGAACCAGTCAAGGTCTTCACCACTGGCATCTTGCATTGTGCGGAAAAAATCAGCTGGTTCAGGATGTTTGAAAGCCCATCTTCTAGCATATTCTTTAAAAGCATAATCAAATAACTCACGGCCCATAATTGTTTCCCGCAGAATATTTAAACCTGTTGCTGGTTTCGAATATGCATTTGGGCCAAATTGAACAATGTTTTCACTATTACTCATTATTGGTTCTAACTGATCTTTTGGCAGCTTCATATAATCCGTAATCAAACCTGCAGGCCCACGACGACTTGGGAATTTGTTATCCCATAATTCTTCTGCAAGATATTCTACAAAAGTATTCAAGCCTTCGTCCATCCAACTCCACTGACGTTCATCACTATTAATAATCATCGGAAAAAAGTTATGACCTACTTCATGTATAACTACACCCAACATTCCGTTTTTTGTACTCTCACTGTAAGTACCATCTTTTTCTGTTCTTCCAAAATTGAAACAAATCATCGGGTATTCCATTCCATTACTTGCTTCTACACTTTGCGCAACAGGATATGGATAAGGAATGGTAAAGTCTGAATAGGTTTTGATAGTGTGAGCTACAGCTTTAGTAGAATACTTACGGTATAAACCATAAGCTTCTTTTGCATAAAAGCTCATGCACATAATTTTTTTACCTGCTACCATTTGCGGCATAGCATCCATCACAAACTTGCGGGAAGAACCCCATGCAAAGTCACGAACATTATCTGCTTTAAAAATCCATGTTTTCTTATTACTGCTCTGTTTCTTTTCTGCAGCAACAGCTTCATCTAATGTAACAACTTCAATTACATCTTTTGCTGTTTGTGCTTTTTGCCAGCGGCTCATTTGTGCAGGAGTAAGTACCTGAGCATAATTCTGACATTCTCCTGTAGATCCAACCACATGGTCTGCTGGAACTGTCATCTGTACTTTAAAATTTCCAAACGTTAATGCAAACTCTCCACGGCCAGTGAACTGATGGTTCTGCCAACCTTGAAAATCGCTGTACACACATAGGCGAGGATACCATTGAGCCATGGTGTATTCGCTATTGCCATCTTCGGGAAAAAATTCATAACCGCCACGGCCACCTCTTTCTGAACGGTTGGATAATTTATAATTCCAATCCAGTTTGAAAACAAATCGCTGACCTGGTTTTAGAACCATTGGTAATTCAACCCGCATCATTGTTTTGTTGATTGTATATTTTAATGGTTTGCCTGCCGCATCAGTTAATTTGGTAATATTAAAACCATAACCATTGTCAGTTTTACTTTCATCTGCTCTCTCAATTTGTTGTGGGCTCATATTTCTATTCATCGGGTTGCTTCCCTGATAATTTGCATTATTCACACTGCTGTGCTGGTTCTCATCTAACTGTAGCCACAGATAAGTAAGTTCATTCGGAGAATTGTTGAAATAAGTAACTGTTTCACTTCCTGTCAGTTTGTTATTTTTTTCATCTAGCTCACATTTAATATCATAGTCACAACGCTGCTGCCAATACTTTGGTCCTGGTGCTCCGCTGGCGGTACGATATTCATTGGGAGTAGGCAAAATACCGCCCATTTGCTCAAACTTGTTACCATGATTGCTATTGGCATTGTTTTGAATGTTCTGTGCCATTGCAGTTGTAGCAATGCCTGCCATCATCAATAAACATGAAATGATACTTTTCATTTGTATTATGATTTTTTATTATAAAGAAAATTCAAGTATTCTCAAAACTAAGGGAAATAGGGCAAGGTGTAAAATGCTTTTGCCTGTAAAAACTGGTGACAATTTTTCATTTTTAATGTGTAGTATCAGAATCTTACATCAAAGGCAGAATATTATATTTCTTCTTTTAGATAAAAAAAGATAGCCGGGAAGAAAAGAAGGCGGTAAGAAAAGAAGGCGGTAAGGTTATTTTTCTTATTGACTTCCCGCCTTCCCGGCAAAAATATTGTTATTGCTCCTTTTTAAATTTAAAAGCCTTTCTTCTCCTTTGCTTTTTGCATGGGTGTTGGTGCCTGTGGTTGCTGCACATTTTGTTTTTGTTTGAATAATTTGAATTTGCTTGGTGGCTTTATATCGCCATAGCTATTATTTGTTTCATCTATATCTGCAGTCTCTTTATACGGGTCAAGTTTAATAGAGGCTACTTCTTTATCCTTCATAAATGTTTTTATAACCTTTTGTTCATTTTTTCTCCAAACTTGTGCAGGAATTCTTTCTATTTCGGTAGTGCCGTCTTTAAATGTCCATTCAATAATGATAGGCATTACTAACCCGCCTTTATTAGAAAAAGTTATTTCGTAAAGTTGTTTATCTCCGTATTTCTTTTTGCCTTCTTCATCTAAAGATTCTGTTTGCGGGGAAACTAGCACGGGATATTTTGAAGAGTCATACTTTTCTATTTCTCTGGCATATTTCCAATAGAAATCACGGAGTGCAGTGTCTTTGTCTGTTTCGAAAACAATATTTTTATCTTTTCTGTTTCTTATTTTAGATAGATCTTCAAATTGATTTACTGCAGGTTTTGCTAACGCCACCATAAATGTTGTGTCTTTAGTTCGTTGAGGAACAGCTGTAACATCTGGAACCGCATGTTTTACTGTATCAATTGCAATATCACAGGCATCTGTACTATAAAACCACCCTCTCCAAAACCAGTCAAGGTCTTCACCTGTTGCATCTTCAATAGTGCGGAAGAAATCTGCAGGTGTCGGCGATTTGAATGCCCAACGTCTTGAATAAGTGCGGAAAGCTTCATCAAAAAGTTCTCTTCCAACAATAGTTTCTCTTAGCATGTTTAGCCCTGTAGCAACTTTATCATAAGCATTTGAACCAAAGTTGTTGATGTTTTCTGAGTTGGTCATGATAGGTTCTAACTGATTTTTAGGCAACTTCATATAATCAGTTATAGCAGAAGGTACACCTCCGTCAGAAGGGAATTTATTATCCCATAATTCCTGCGATAGATATTGTAGATATGAGTTTAATCCTTCATCCATCCATGTCCATTGTCTTTCATCGCTGTTAACAATCATCGGGAAGAAAGTGTGTCCAACTTCATGAATGATAACAAGAATGGCTGCATTCTTTGCACCTTCTGAATAAGATCCATCATCGTTTGCTCTTCCTGGATTGAAAGATATCATTGGATATTCCATTCCCTGGTTTCCTTCTACACTTATCGCAACAGGATAAGGATAAGGGAATGAAAAATCAGAATAGGTTCTTAGTGTATGTGCAACCGCTTTGGTTGAGTATTTACTGTAAATAGGGTATGCTTCTTTTGCATAATAGCTCATCGACATAATTTTTTTACCTTCTATCATAGTTGGTAATGCATCCCAAACAAAACGTCTTGAAGCTGTCCATGCAAAGTCTCTTACATTATCAGCTTTGTATATCCATGTTTTTTTTGTTTTACTTTTTGTCTTTGATGCATTCAATGCTTCATCCAATGTTACAATCTGTAATGGCTCTTTCACTGTTTGAGCTTTTTGCCAGCGGCTCATTTGTGTTGGCGTTAATGTTTGTGCATAGTTCTGACATTCTCCTGTTGAGCCAACGATATGATCGGCAGGAACCGTCATTTGTACTTTAAAATTTCCAAAGGTCAATGCAAATTCACCGGTACCTGTAAATTGATGGTTCTGCCAGCCTGTCTCATCACTGTATTTACAAAGGCGGGGATACCATTGCGTCATGGTATAATTATTATTGCCATCGCTGAACTTTTCATAACCACCTCTTGCACCAGCAAAACGGGTAAAATCTCCACGGTCTGCCAGTTTATAATTCCAGCTGCAATTGAAAACAAATTTCTGCCCGGGCTTTAAAGGAACTGGCAGTTCGACCTTCATCATTGTTTTGTTGATGGTATATTTTAACGTCTTGCCTGCAGCATCCGTCAGTTTTGTAATGTTGAAGCCATAACCATTGTCAGACATTTTTTCTTGGTATCTGTCCAATGTTTTATCAGTGGCCTGTTGCGGAATTGTATTCTGTGTCTGATAGTTTGCATTATTGACTGTGCTGTGCTGATTTTCATCCAGCTGCATCCAGAAATAATGAAGTATATCTGGCGAATTATTAAAATAAGTGATCGTTTCCGATCCTGTCAGTTTGTTATTAGCTTCATCCAGTTCACATTTAATATCATAATCCACTCTTTGCTGCCAGTATTTTGTGCCCGGCGCACCACTTGCCGTTCTTTGTTCGTTTGGCGTTGGTAAAATTGTTCCCAACTGCTCAAACTTATTGGCATGGTTTGAACTTGAATTATTCTGGATCTGCGCCTGCATTGTTGTAGCAAGACCAACCAGTATAAAAATCAACAACTGATACTTTTTCATTTTTATAGTTTAAATATTAAATTCAAAAAGGAAGACGTTCCAATGCCATCTTCAATGCAAGACTGAAAACCGCAGCGGATAAAAATATGACCCATTCTCTTCTGTTTGCACGGAAGATATTTATTATTAGGTATGCTAATAATAGTAATACAACAACGACAACAATTTGACCTACTTCTAATCCTACATTGAATCCAAACAAGCCCCAGCCAACACTTTGGTCACTAGCCAACATGAAACGGATTGAGTTTGCAAAGCCCATACCATGTATCAATCCAAAAGCGAGGGCAAGGAAATAGTTGATGCGGATTGATTTGGCTGTAAATTTTTTCTGAAAGAGATTACTAACTGCAGTAATGATAATGGTACAAGGAATCAGAAATTCTACCCAACTGCTGCTAAAGCGGATAACATCGAAAACACTTAATGCCAATGTAACAGAATGGCCGATTGTGAAAGCTGTTACCAATATGAGTACCTGTTTCCAGTCTTTCAACAGGTATATAGCTGCTATTGCAGCAATAAACAATTGATGGTCCAGTGCATTTTTGCTGATGATATGCTCCCAGCCTATTCCAAAATAAAATCCGAAATCCTGCATCTTATTATTAATGAAAGCCGTCCTTTGCAAAGAATTTTACATTAGCTGCTTTCAGGGCAACAAAATAGTACAGACTTTTGTAACGAAAAAAATAAAAGTGCAAATGGCTTCATCGCTCAATAAATGGTTGGTTTTTTTAGTTTTATCAGTGGTTCTGACCTCTGCAAAACCAGCCGATCACCCTTTTCATGTAAGTGTGACAGAAATCAACCATAATGCGGGGGATAAAAACCTGGAAATCAGCTGCAAGATATTTACCGACGATTTTGAAAGAATATTGTCAAAAAATTACAAAGCAAAAGTTGATCTAATCAATCCGCCCAATAAGGCCGCCATGGATTCTTTGGTTAAGAAGTATATCTTGTCACATTTATCCATTCAGATAAATGGCAAACCGGTTGCTCTTACATATTTGGGATTTGAAAATGACAAAGAAGCAGCCTACGGTTATTTTGAAGTAAATAACACTATATCTGCTTCAAAAATTGATATTACTAATAACCTGATGTATGATCAGTTTGATGACCAGGTAAATATCATGCATGTAATTGTTGGAGGTCAACGAAAAAGTGATAAAGTAAGTTATCCCGAAAAATCGGCTTCATTTTCCTTTTAAAAGTTGCAAACTATTCTTCTATCTCATTTTTTAATTCTTGGCTAAGACTTACCAATATCTTGTCGATGCGGTGCCCGTCCATATCCATTACTTCAAGTCTAAAACCTTTCCAGTCCAATTTATCTCCAGGTTTTGGAATTTTCTCTAATTCATGTAAAATAAAACCGGCGATGGTATCAAAATCATGTTCGCCTTCATGCATCCATTCTGTCTTTTCAAAACGGGTCAAAAAATCATAAAAAGGTATTTGCCCATCTACAAGATAAGTGCCATCGTCTCTTTTGATG
>Ga0209476_10002839_pt1 | contig 11537 bp, 18 predicted proteins | sample KloWWTrecipitate_FD_187179 | JGI IMG/M metagenome (GOLD analysis project Ga0209476, IMG submission 187179) | Active sludge microbial communities from Klosterneuburg, Austria, studying microevolution and ecology of nitrifiers - Klosterneuburg... | ecosystem: Engineered > WWTP > Aerobic digester...
CACCAATGATCTTTTCGATCTCTTTGCCGCGCTCGATAGCTTCGCGCGCTTGGCCGATGGTTAGGCTCTCGATTGTGTCTGCGGACATGGTGCCTCTTGTTCCGTTTGAATTGAAAAGAAGCTGCGACCCGGACGCTGTTGGACCGATGGGAAAGGCTCGGAGCGAGACGGGAGGAATCGCCATGCCGGGCCGCAGCATCATCGGGGGCAGTGACTGTGAAGACTTCAGGAGAAGGGCCGATGTGGCCGTCACCGCCCCCGGTGATGCGATCAATAGACTACGGTTCGTCGTCGCCGTCAATGACTATTTACGCTTCGACGTAAAAAATTTACACCCTGTTGATAATTCGTACGGGCCACACATTCCCCGGCTTGACGAATACGGTGAACCGTTTTACGGTGCGGCATGGATCAGATCACGCGACAGCTTACCAGAATACAGCGGTTTGTTGCTTCAGCAACGGTCACAAAAACGGTGCTTGCTACAAGGGCTGGACTGCCGATTACAACGTTGATCGGCATGGAAAAGCCGGACTGGAACCCGAGCGCGCGAACGCTTGCGGCGTTGTCGCGTGCCGTAGATTACTTCGAAGCAGACGCGGCAAAAAAAAAGGCTCGTCTCGTCGCGGCGTAGCTTAGTCCCCTAGTTGCATATCCGCGTATCCGACAGCGCAAACCGCTGGCGGCACGGTCGCGCCTGATAGCAGGCGAGCGGGTGCGCCCTTCCCGTAACTTCACCGACCGTGCCGCTTGCCGTTTGCGTCCCACTCCTTGGGTGTTTCCTCAACTTGGCGGGCTCCCCAGCCCGTCCATTTGAGGGGAAGCGCCGGCACAAATTGAAACTGCCTCGCTGGGGGCAGCGAGGCAGTCAAAACGCATCTTTGGATTGGGGATACAAAACGCGCCGGTCGATCTACGCGAAACCAGACTGAATACGCAGACTTACTGAAGGACCAACGCTATGTTTGTTGCATATAACGACGGCGATTTGATGGCGGTGCTTCAGTGAGTATCCGCCTTATGACACTGGTTTGGGATGTACGTTGGCCAACGCAAAACCACTTGCTGGTCATGCTCAAACTTGCCGACCACGCCAATGACGATGGCGGCAAGGTTTGGCCAGCGGTCGCGACAATTGCGTTGCAGGCGCAATGCTCAGAGCGCACCGTTCAGAACGTTCTTAAAGCGCTGCGGGACTGCGGACTCGCAACAGTAACCCGTCCAGGCGGCGGTTCGCAGCCGACCGTCTACGCGCTCAACGTCGATCTTTTGCGCGCACTTGCTGGCAAGAAACTAGAAGGTTCTGCCGACCGGATTGAGATTCCAGACGAGGCTTATTCCCACGATATCCACACCGGTGCAACGGTTGCACCCCCTGTCGTTGCACCGGTGCAACCGGCGACAGAGAGGGGTGCAAATGAGGGGGGGAGGGGTGCAAAGCTATTGCACCCTAACCACCACTTAGAACCATCAAGAGAAACATCACTAAGCGAAGTTTCAAATTTTGATTTGAAAAGTGAAGGGGCGAAGCCGTCGAAAGCCTTGCCCTGTTTCACCATCACGCCAGCGGACACGTCCTGGGAAGCGTGGCTAGCCCACTTCCGCGAAAGCGCAGATCGTTCGTTGGCCTATGACGCTTCGCAAAAAAAGCGCATCCGCGTTTCAACGCGCTGGCCAAAGCCCGACAGCATTATTTTTGAACCTCAGCCGAAAAAGCGGGTGAAAGATTTTACTAGCCCTGGGGAGGCGGCGTAGTGCCCTCAATCGCTAAATACCCGAAGATGGTTCGCTTTCAGTTGCGCATGGTTGTCGTGACTGAAAAAGCCGTTGGTGTTCAGTTTGAGGGCGACAGTGACGACGACCCAATCGAGTGGTTGCCGCTCAGTGAAATCGTCATTCACAACGAATGGAAGCGCAAAGGTTGCCGTTGGTTTTCCGGAAAGATGCCCCAGTGGCTTGGAAAAAAAATCGGCTTGGCAAGCGCATTTGATGAGGCCGCAGCATGACCATTGAAGACGTTGAAGCCGCTCTACGCACAGCAATGGCAATGGATCAATCTACAATCCATGAGCACTTGTTCGTGCTGGCGGAAAGGCTCGCAGGATGTCGAGAAGCGGTTGAGGTTGGCGAAATTCAACAGAAGGAAATGGCACGGTGAGTGACTACCCCAACAGCGGCTCCCTGTTTGAAGCTGAGACGCCGAAGAAAACAGAAACACATCCAGATCGTGAAGGGTCTGCAGAAATCACCTGCCCTCATTGCCACGCAAAATCCGATTGGTGGGTGAACGGCTGGATTAAGAAATCAGCCAAGACAGGCAACAGGTTTCTCTCGCTGGCGTTCAAGCTGAAGCAGCCCAAGACAGCCACCAAGCAACCCGCATTTGAAGATCGGTTAGCAGATGACCAAATTCCTTTCTGATCTGATGTGCGCGTTCTCGTTCCACTCCCTCAAGACAATTGAGGAAGCCGGAACGGTTGAGGTTGTCGAATGTCAGCACTGCAAACGGGTTTGGGCCGTCGAGACGGAACGGCATCAGGTTTTTGAATTGAGGGCAGGACAATGACCAACGTGACAGCCATTCAAAGCCAGAACCAAATTGTCCCCGGCGCAATCGTGTTTCTCAAGAGCGGCGGACCAGACATGACCGTTCGCATGATCGGCGGCGACATGGTGATCTGCACTTGGTTCAACGGCGGCGGCTCTCTTGAGGAAGCGCGTTTTTCAACCCGTGAGATTGAGGTGCGCAAGTGAGTGGCCACAAGATCAAACTCGGCAAGGGCGTGACCATCACGCGAGACGGCAAGGTCAAGGTGATGCCGGTATACCGTGATGCAAGCGCCGCGATCCGCGCGAAGAAAAGCAAGAGACAGCGACCAGTGAGGCGGACGGTATGAGCGACTACAACGCAGCCGACAACAGCGCAAAGTCCTACGCACTCGCGGTTGATACAATGCGGGAAAAGCTAGAATCGTTTCACCGTGTCCAGATTGGGGATTGCGTACTTTACAACGCAGATTGCAGGGAAGTTCTACCGCTACTGCCAAAGGTTGACGCAGTGGTGACTGATCCGCCATATGGTATATTCAAGGATACATCGCATGACGGAAAAATGTTCGGAAAGGAAACCATCTACAGTGTTGATAAAAAGGCTGCAGATTGGGACTCTAAACCAGATAGTCAGTTAATTAGAATGGTAATAGAAGCCGCTCCGTTGTGGACGATATGGGGCGGCAATTACATGGCATCGGACATAGGGGACTCTAAAGGCCTATTCATCTGGAATAAGTTGACAGGGAATAACACATACGCCGACGGTGAGTGCGCGTTTACTAACAAGGTCGGGACCATGCGCATCCTTACGCACCAGTGGTGCGGCGCCTTTAAGGATAGCGAACGTGGCATTAAGGCCATTCATCCGACCCAAAAGCCCGTTGCTGTTATGCAATGGTGTATGGGGTTTGCTAAGGGCGCCAAAACCATCTTAGACCCATTCATGGGCAGCGGCACAACTGGCGTTGCCTGCGTCAAGACGGGCCGCAAGTTCATCGGCATTGAACTTGATCCCGACTATTTCGACATAGCCTGCAAGCGCGTCCGTGAGGCTTACGCGCAGCCGGATATGTTCATCGAAGCCAAGCCAAAGCCCGCAGTCCAAGAGGGGTTGCCGCTATGAAAATGGATATTCGCGCACCTAGCTTTGACGTGATCCGTGAGCGGGTGATCTATGACCATGAGACGGGCGTGTTCACCATGGCAGCGGCGCTATGAAGCCTACAAACGGAAGGTGTCAGCATGAACCACTCCACCGCAATGGTTATCGCGGCTTTTCTCGGAGCGTTCCTGTTTGGCGCCGTCTCGAATTACGTCGGTCACAATGGCCAAGATCATCCGATTATTGAATGGGTTTTAAAATGACAACCAAGCCAGTCAAAGGCATCCGCATTAAGGGCAACAAGATCAAGTTATCGCCTGTCTACAGAGACGCCAGCGCGGCGATACGCGCGAAGAAAAGCAAGAGACAGCGACCAGTGAGGCGAACGGTATGAGCGACTACAACGCAGCCGACAACAGCGCAAAGTCCTACGCACTCGCGGTTGATACAATGCGGGAAAAGCTAGAATCGTTTCACCGTGTCCAGATTGGTGACTGCACGCTTTACAACGCAGATTGCAGGGAAGTTCTACCGCTACTGCCAAAAGTAGACGCTGTGGTGACTGACCCCCCGTATGGCATCGCTTACGTAACGTCTTTCCGTTACGTAAGCGATGCCCCCGCTATGCTGCATGGCGACGACTTCGCCCCCTTGGAAACAGTCAAGCCAATGGTTGCGGCGCTAAAGAGCGGCGGCGCGATCTACCTTTGCACCCGCCTTGACGTTGCCGAGCAATGGCGCGTTGCCTTGGCGGACGCTGGAGCCGAGAACAAGACGGCCATTGTCTGGGATAAGACAAACCACACTGCTGGCGATCTTGACGGGGATTACGGTGCGCAGACGGAGTTGATCCTGTTTGCGCACAAAGGCCGCCATTTGCTTCGTGGCGGGCGGGACGTCAACTTGTGGCGCGTGCCACGTCCAATCTTTGGCGACCATCCTACGCCTAAGCCTGTTGACCTAATGGGCCGAGCTATCCGCAACAGCACCGACCCGGCAGGATTGGTGCTCGACGCCTTCATGGGCAGCGGTACAACTGGCGTTGCCTGCGTGAAGCTAGGCCGGAAATTTATCGGCATTGAGATTGAGCCAAAATACTTTGAAATCGCCTGCCGGCGCATTCAAGCGGCTTACGATCAGCCAGATATGTTCATCGAAGCAGCAAAGCCAAAGGCCGAACAACTCGACATGCTTGCGGAGGCCGCAGAATGAGCGACACGCTAGGCCCCACTCCAGAACAGATGCGAAAGGCCGTTTATGAACCGCCCGCAAAAGATCGCGATACAAATCGCCAAGCGTATCGCAAGGTCGGAACGTTCGAACAGCTCCACAATCGCGGCGAACTTGAGTATTGCCACGTGCGCGCCGCAGAACGTCTTATCCAGCACGTGGAAGGCTCGCTTGGCTATGACGTTAGAATCCTCGATCCGTGGGAGGCGGCAGGCGGTGGCAGGGCGGATGAGTTCCCGCGCACGCGCCACGCCAAGGCCCTTGAGGATGCAATCAGCCAGCTACTCCCCCGCGAGTGGTCGGCCCTCAAAAACATCATTCATGGATTGAAAACGATTGAAATGATCGGGCGGGAAACAACCGGCGGCACCTATCGCCAGATCAACCGCGCGCACGGGCTTAGGATCGTCACGAGCGGCCTAGAGCGGTTGGCGTATCATTGGTCGTTTATCAGCAAAAAGGAGCGGGTATGATCCCGCCCCTTTCGATTTCTAGGCCGTCCGCTTGATTGCAATCCTAAGCTCTTTCCCTTGCCGGCCAATTTCCAAGTGCTGAGAAACTTCACGCCATGACTTGCTTGCTTCGCCCTCAGTTTCCCCAAGTAACTCGGCTAGGCGCGCGTTAGACACCGGCCCGCGCTCGCTTTCCAGGGCTCTTAGAACCTTGTGGCCTTGGAAATCGACCACGTTGGTTGCTGGAAATCGAACACGCTTTCTGGAAACTGGCGGCGGGCTGGATTTCTCAATTGGCAACTCTTGAGCAACCGAGACCGGCAAGCGTGCCACCGGATGCGCCGCCACTGCGATCAACAGCGCTCCCATACCGTTCGTTGACAGCACTAGGGCGATGGCAACGGCAAGAGAGATTTTCCAAGCCTCAAGGCCGGTTTTGGATGCCGACACGTCAGCTAGGGCAGGGGCGGGAAGGGCAGAGAGCGCCGCGCGCGCGGTGTTGACCTCGCTAGAGGCCGCGTTGACGGCATCCTGTAGAAGCTGCCGGCAGTTTGCTTTGCAGCCATTGAGCGACGATTGAGAGACGACAGCGCCTTGCGCGGCTTTCAAGGTGCCCTCGGCCTTAGACAAGCGGTCACGGGCTACCTTGACGGCTTCCTGTTGCTGGAGGCGGATTGCAACCCGGTACTCGCGAAGTTCTATTGTCCGTTCAAACGTCATCCAGCCGCCGACAAGCTCGCCAGCCAGAATGAACACGATCACGCCGAACCGATACCAGCCGCCAACATGAGCGGCAACGATGGCGCCGGCAACCAAGCCGCCGACGCTTGCACAGATCAGAATGGTTTGAGCAAAATCCGCTCCAGTGTGAATGATGGTTGCATAAGCTGAAGCGGCGAGCACCGCTAGGCCGGCAAGCCCTGAGACAAAACGAATGATCATTTGCCCACCTGTTCACAAATGAGGGCTTCCATGACCAAGCAGAAAAAGCCGTAGACAACGAAAGCAGCAATGATGACGGTGGCGGAGATAAATGCTAGAAGCATGGGGTCTTATCCTTTCGATGGGAATTTGACGGGATGGACGTTTGGGCCGGGGGCTGTTGAAGCAGCTTCCCGGCCCGCTTTTTTACGGGGACGCAACAAGGGCAACGATGAGAACGCAGAACGCAACCGCTACAACTGGAAACGCGACGATCACGAGAAGCTCAAACATGTGGTTTCCTTTCGTGGGCTGACAAACAATAAGTAGCACAGTGTATTACACCAAGTCAACGCCATATTGACGCCACATGTACGATTATGTATTACAGTGGCATGGCAAACACACCCGTCACATCGCTGCGATTACCGGAAGACCTGAAAGAGTGGGTGCAGGGTAGGGCCGAAGCTGAGAACCGCAGCATGGGCAACTGGATCGTCACGCGGTTGCGTCAGATGAAAGACGCGGAAGCCAAGCCGGAACGCAAATCGCGCAAGTGAATCAAACCTGCAACACCGGAAACTTTCAGCAAAGACCAGCATCTAGCCCTATGGACTTTAGCGCCAAATCACTGCATTGGTTGATACAATAGTTGTTTCTGCGTCCAGTGGCAGGCACAAAAGCCCTATCCACGTCCAGGCCCCTTCATCGAAGCGGGCCTTTTTCATTTTCAATTCGCACGGCGGTTCTGGTTTTGGTCCAAGGGGGCTTGGACTTGAGCCCGTTCGCACGATCTCCGGCGCAAAGGCAATTCTGGGCCGCGCGTGCGGGTACTAAACCACAGATCAGATGTACGCCCCATGAACGCGCATTGGGCAGCGCCCTAATCCCCCCTCGGAGGTCCCCATGGAAAACCCGCATCGTCGCGGCCTAGCAGGCGCTTTGTTCGCCTTTGGTGGTGCTGCAAGTCGGTCCACTAAAACCGCCGTCGGCATCATTTCGCAGCCGGAAAAATGGGCGCTCTATCTCGTGCTCTTTGCCGGCGTCATTACCATCATCAAGAAAAACGCAACGCCCGACATGTGGTCCTATGCCATGTGGTTCGGCATTGCGCTCGGCCTGGCTGCGCTCCTGTATGAAATGACGGCATCGCGCGGCATTGTTCGGGCCTACTGGGAAGGCCGCGCCGGGTCTATGCTTTGGTGTGGCATGATCTGGGCCGTCGCGTTTGGCTTTAGCGTCAACAACTGGATGGGCGCTGCCAGCGAAAATCAGGCTGAGAAGACCAATCTCCATAAAGCGGCCTACTCGGCAACGGTTGACACTCGCGCTGCTCTCAAAGACGCCGAAGAAACTCTTGCACGGCTCAAGGGCAAGTTTGATTGGTCGAAGTCTCTGGACGCCCCAGAGTCCTACGATGCCCGCATTGAAGCGGCTGAAGCTGACGCGGCTTTCGAAGCAACCCGCAAGGGCTGCAAATCGAAGTGCATTGCTAAACAGCAGCTTGCCGCTAGCCTCAAAGCCGAACGTGCAAACGCTATTGACCGGGCTGCAACTGCTGAAGAAATCAAGATCGCAGAGCGCCAGGTTGCCGAAGCCCGCAAGGTAGCCTCGACTACAAAGGTTGAAGTCTCTGAAAACCGCAATGATTTGCTTGTGCTTACCCGTTACGGCGGCATGACTGAAGAATCGGCCCAGATCTTTAACGGCCTGTTCTCAATCATGGTGGTGTCGATCCTGCTCTCATTCGGCAGCATGTTTGCTGAGATTGAAACGCTTAGAAAGACCACAGAGCGCCGCCCGTTTGGTTTCTGGCAGAAGCTTCGCGGCTGGTATTACTCAGTCGTCTACGGCATTGAAGCCCCCCAGCCCGTCTATAACGTCACCGTTGAAGGCGATGGCCTAGGTGGTGAAGCTCTGAACGCCGCCAAGGCTTTAGAGCGTCGCATCATGTCAGCAGCTCGCAACTACGCTCAGCCGGTAGGAGCCTAACGCATGGCGCTGCAATACTCGACATCAGTCCGCAACGCTCAGCTTGATGCGATTGAAACGGCAATAAGCACAAGCGCTGTTCTCAAGCTGCGCTCAGGCTCCCCGCCTTCGGACGTGGCAACGGCAGACAGTGGCACGGTGCTCGCAACGCTCAGCCTTCCGAGTGATTGGCTAGCGGCTGCATCGTCAGGATCAAAAGCCAAAAGCGGCACGTGGGAGGACACGTCCGCAGACGCGACGGGCACAATCGGTCATTTCCGCGTTTATGCCAGCGACGGTACCACGGCGCATATCCAAGGCACTGTGACGGCAACGGGCGGCGGCGGGGATATGACGGTAGACAATACCTCGGTCGCGTCTGGCCAGAACGTCACCGTTTCATCGTTTACGATTTCTAGGGGAAATGCCTAGTGCCCGCGCCAGCCGATCTCGTCCACGAAACAAGCACCACGACCGGGACTGGCAACTTCACTGTTGCCGAAACCAGCGGCAAGCGCCGGTTTTCATCACCGTTTGGAACTGGCGGCACTACCAACGTTTTCGATTATTTTATAAGCCACCGGACGGCTGTTGAGTGGGAAATCGGCACCGGCCATATGTCCGATGCGAACACCCTTGTTCGCGATACGGTGGTGAGTTCTAGCAACTCAAACTCGGCAGTGAGTTTCAGCGCTGGCACTAAGGACATAACAAACGACATCCCGGCATCGAAGCAAATGGCGTATACGTCCAGCGCCACGGCACCTAGTCTGCCGCAAGCTGGGCATCTTTGGTATGACACCGATCTAGGCCTTCTTTTCGTCTACATCAATGACGGGTCCAGCTCGCAATGGGTAGAGATTGGCGGCGGAATTGGTGGCAGCTCTGACAGTCATGGGCTGGTCAAAATCGCCTCTGGCACAGCGTCAGGGGCCTCCACGCAAGACATCGTCTTAACCAGCGCCACGTCTTATCGCGCGATAAAGTTTTTTATTACAAATCTGTCGGTCAGCGTTGACGGTGCCGGCGTGTTTATTCGAACGTCAACAGATGGTGGCTCTAGCTACGATTCTGGGGCTAGCGATTATCAGTGGACGTACTCGGGGCGAGAAGAGGCGTCTCTATCGCAAGGCGATGATGCAGACTCAGAGATTCAGCTTTGTGGAGTCGGCACTACAGTCGCAACGGCTGGTATAGGTTCGGCTGCCACTGAAACATTTAACGCAGAAGTGACTCTGTTTAATCAGACGGCAGCCGTTCGGTCCCATGTGCAGTTTGCGTGCTCTTATTGGGATGCGACTGGCACAGCAAGTCTAGCGTACATCAGCGGTTGCGGCTCGCGTCTTTCATCAGCCGATGTGGACGCTATTCGCTTTTTGCCATCGTCTGGCACGTTCTCATTTAGCTACGCCGTTTATGGGATGGTGTAGATGCTAATCAAACACGTAGTTGGACCGGACGGCATAGCGCAGGACATGCCTTTAACCGAGGCGGAAATTTTGCAGCGTGGCCGCGATGAAGAGAAGCACATCGCGCTGGTTGAAAAATACGCAGCCGAAGCGGAAACCAAAGCCCAGGCCATGGCCAAACTGCAAGAAAAACTCGCTGCTCTCGGCTTAGACGCGTCCGACATTAAAACATTGTTGGGTGCGTAAATGGCGATAGACTTCCCAACGTCGCCAGCAACCAATGATACCTACACCTATAACGGTAAAACCTATTCGTGGAATGGTGACGCCTGGGTAGGCGTCTCGACGGTATTCGGCAGCGGCGTGGCTGCGTTTCTGGCGTCGCCGTCAAGCACCAATCTAAACACGGCGATCACGGGGTCCAAGCTCAAGACGGCAGGCCGCGAGACGATCTGGATTCCAGCCGGAGCTATGCGCACCAGGACTACAAACGGCGCGGCTCTCGGGACTCTTGAAATGGCGACCAACAAAAATATGTTCTTTACTTACGACTTCGACACGACCACGCAAGAATTTCTACAATTTGAAATCCACTTTCCGAAAAGCTGGGACTTAGGCACAGTCACCTTTCAGCCGGTTTGGTCGCATCCCGCGACGACCACGAATTTCGGCGTGGTGTGGCAGTTAGCAGCCGTCGCGCGTTCGGATGACGACGCCGGGGACGTGGCATTTGGAACGGCGCAAACATCGACGGATACAGGTGGAACAACTAACGATATTTATCTCGCGCCTGAAAGCGCTGCAATCACGATTGCCGGGACGCCCGCGGCAGAAGATACCGTGCAATTCCAATTAGCACGCGCGCCTGCAAACGGCTCTGACACAATGGCCGTTGATGCCAGGCTTCACGGCATACGGCTTTTCTTCACGACCAACGCAGCGACGGACCTATAGCATGAGTCTAGCACTAACGCAGCATCTTGGCTTTGCGACCATGCCAGATACGTTTGGCTCGATTACATCGGGCTTGGTTGGCTGGTGGAAGCTAGACGACGGCTCCGGGTCATCGGCGGCTGATAGCTCAGGCAATAGCCGTACCGGCACATTGCAGAATTCACCGTCATGGGTTGGCGGGAGAATTAACGGCGGTGTCGATTTTAACGGCTCCACGCAATATATTTCTGTTCCTGATAATAACGCGTTTTCCCCGGTCACTACCGGCGCATTCACGGTCATGGCGTGGGTATATTACACCGGATCGACTGGGCGAATTGTCGCTAAAACAACAGCAAGCACATATGAATTCGGGATGACTTATAACAACTGCAAGTATTGGCAGAGCGCTGGCGCTGATCATGCAACGGTTACTGCGGCTGTAGCTCCTGCAAGCAACACTTGGTCGCACATTGCCTCAACATATAGCAATGGAGTTGCTGTGAAATTTTACGTTAACGGTGTCGAGCAGGGGTCTAGTACATCGTTCACTGGTTCAATGACTAATACAACTGGCCTTGTTAATATCGGACGACGACCGGATGACACGAGTTATTATAGCGGGCCTGTTGACGATGTTCGGATTTATAACCGCGCCCTGACAGCAAGTGAAGTCATGCAAATTGCATCTTTGGCAGGGTAACAATGATAGCAAGAATTGAAAATGGCGCGATTGTAGAGCGCAGGGATATCTCGATAGACGATGTGCCAGAGCACAAGCGGGTTGCGTGGCTGCCGATTGAAGGCGAGATTCCGGCTTACGATCCAGCCTTACAGACAATTGACGGGCCTAGCTACGCGATTGACGGCAACGTGGTGCGTGCGACGTGGACGATTACGGACAAGGTTTTTACAGCTACCGACTACGCAAACGCGATTCAGGCTCATGTAGACACGACCGCCAAG
>Ga0209476_10002841_pt1 | contig 11535 bp, 7 predicted proteins | sample KloWWTrecipitate_FD_187179 | JGI IMG/M metagenome (GOLD analysis project Ga0209476, IMG submission 187179) | Active sludge microbial communities from Klosterneuburg, Austria, studying microevolution and ecology of nitrifiers - Klosterneuburg... | ecosystem: Engineered > WWTP > Aerobic digester >...
GCGATAGCTGCCGCGGCGCAACTCCATGTCGTTGCGCGTGTACTGCAGCTCGGTCAGGTGGCGGATCAACTTGCGCTGGTCGGTGTGCTCGCCACGGGCGAGGATAAGGCGCATCTGCAGGTAATCCTCCGGCTTGCCGAGGCCGTAGATCGCCGACACCGTGGCCACGATCAAGGCATCCGGTCGCGACAGCAGGGTCTTGGTCGCCGACAGGCGCATCTGCTCGATATGGTCGTTGATCGAAGCATCCTTTTCGATATAGGTATCCGACGCGGCGACATACGCCTCGGGCTGGTAGTAATCGTAGTAACTGACGAAATACTCGACCGCGTTGTGCGGGAAGAACTCCTTGAACTCGCCATAGAGCTGCGCCGCCAGGGTCTTGTTGGGGGCCATGACCAGGGTCGGCCGCTGGATCTGCTGGATGACGTTGGCAATCGTGTAGGTCTTGCCCGACCCGGTCACGCCGAGCAGGGTCTGGTGGGCGAGACCGGATTCAAATCCGCGAACCAGGCGTTCGATCGCCTGCTGCTGATCGCCGGCGGGTCGATAAGGTGCCTCAAGCTGGAATCGGTCGGTCATCGGTTTCCACGGATTGGCGCCCGAATCACCGGGACAGGGAGGCAGCACGATGCATGCGCGCGGTTCGCCGGCCAGGCAGCATGGCGACACTGCGAGACCGGATTATCCAGCAAACAAATCGTGTCACGGCCTCGGCTTTCAAGACCAGCCGGACACGAGCTTGCGGCATTCCTGCCTCGGCAATCGACATTTTCCTACACCACGTCGCAGCAAACGGCCATCGTCGCCGGAGCGGTTCCGCACGAGCATGAAGCCACCCTTCCTGCAAACGGATCCCGGCCATGCGAGCGCAAACGCGGTACGCGACAGGCGTCACCCTGATCGAACTCATGATCGTGCTTTCCATCATCGCCGTGCTGACCACGATGGCCCTGCCCGCCTTTGGCAACCTGCTGCAGTCCAGCGCCTCGCGCTCGGCACGCAGCGCCCTGTCGGTCTCGATCAACCAGGCGCGCATTGGCGCGGCCATGCGCAGTCGCCAGGTCGTCGTCTGCCCTTCGGCGAATCAAGGTGACTGCGCACACGACCTGCGCTGGCAGCACGGCTGGATCAGCTTCATCGACAACAACATGAACGGTGAACATGAAGCGACCGAGGAAATCATTGGCGTCACCCAGGCACAGCCGGCGGGCGTCGCCATCCTCAGCACCAGCGGGCGGCACCGGATCCGCTACCAGGCCGACGGCAGCTCCGACGGCAGCAACCTCACCCTGACCGTCTGCGACCGCCGCGGCGTGGCATCGGCAAGCGCACTGGTGGTCAGCAACTCGGGGCGCCTGCGCAGCGGCATCCCCAGCCCGAGCCAGGCGGCAGCGGCCTGCGCGGCCATCGGGAATTGAATGAAACGCGGGGCTTGACGATCCCTGCCGATGCCGCGAAAATGCGCGGCTCCGCCCGAATAGCTCAGCTGGTTAGAGCACTTGACTGTTAATCAGGGGGTCGCTGGTTCGAGTCCAGCTTCGGGCGCCAAATCAAAAGCCGCGAGAAATCGCGGCTTTTTTTGTGCTTCATCGCGCCTTGTCGGGAAACACCGCAACACGGGGCGGACAAGCGCGGCGCATCCACCCTGCCAATCCCCCGCATTCACCAGGTTGCCGACGAGCCGACCAGACCATTGGCACCAAGGCCGCCGGAAACGGGAAATCCCGGCCTTCCGCTTCACACTTGCGCCCCACTGACGCGACTTCACCCAATCTGCCCACAACCGCTTTCGCTGCGACCTTCGCCGAAATGGCGATGGAGCGAATTCCGCACTCGATCAGCATTGCGTCCAGAATCGCCACAGCAACGGCAAATTGTCGCAAGGTAACGAGTAACGGATACAAAAAAGTTTCACATGCATGACGCCTCCCCTTCATTTTCGGCGCTGACCATATGCGCAACGGCGTGATCCGCATCACGCGCATTTCGGGGATGCACCATGAATACTTCCAAGTTGGCACGCGATCCGGCAACGCAGACACGCGCCTCCGTCGCGCATGTGGAACTGACGAATCGGCTGTGGAAACTGAAGCATCGCTACCAGAAACACAGCGGTCATTACGTGCAACTCAACATGCTGCTCAACGACCACGACTATCTCGCCAGCGTGCTCGACAATGCGATGCAGTCGGGTGTTCCTGACCTGACCGAGATCGCCCGCGAAATCCGTGCGTTGGGACAGCAGGCGGCAAACGAGAGCCTCGCGCCGGCAGCGCCGCCTGCTGTCATCTCGACTTTCCTCGCCAAGCCTGGCGCAGTACCAGCCGGGACGGTGACGGCAAGGCACCCGTTGACGAAGCGCAGCATTGTCTTCGCGGCCCTGGCATTGGCCGGACTGCTCATTCTCGCAGCGGCCCTCACCCTGATGTGGCCGACGACTCCGGCCACCGACACGCCGGCAACGGCCGATGTTTCGCCTGCCGACACGAGTGCCGTGCCAATCAACGCGGCGGCGGCGATGCCGGCACCGGCATTGCGCCTGCACGGCTCCAACACGATTGGCGAGAACCTTGCGCCAGCCCTGGTCGAAGGCATGCTGCGCAAGCGCGGCTATCAGGATGTGCGCTTGATCGATGGCGACAAGCCGGTCGAGAAGACCGTGTACGCCGTGGCCCAGGGCAGCACCTTGCCGGCCCTCAGCATCGAGGTGCACGCGCATGGTTCCAGCACCGCCTTCGCCGACCTGCTCGGTGGCGGCGCCGACATGGGCATGGCGAGTCGACCGATCAAGGATTCCGAACTGGCCGAACTGCTGCCCAAGGCGGGCAAGATGAACAGCATCGCCGGCGAACACGTGATCGCGCTCGATGGGCTGGCGGTGATCGTGCATCCATCCAATCCGATCAGCGCGTTGACGAGCACGCAGGTGGCGCGCCTTTTCTCCGGCGAATACTCCGACTGGGCACAGCTTGGCGGCACGCCGGGCCCGGTGACCGTGTACGCACGCGATGACCACTCCGGCACCTACGACACCTTCAAGAGCCTCGTGCTGGAACGCATCAAGGCAAGCCTGATCCCCAACGCCAGGCGCTTTGAATCAAGCACCGATTTGTCGGACCTGGTGGCGAACGATCCGACTGCGATCGGTTTCATCGGCCTGCCCTACGTGCGCTACGCGAAGGTGCTGGCAATTGCCGAATCGGACGAGACCCTGGCGATCCTGCCGACTTCTTTCACGGTCAGCACCGAGGACTATCCGCTGTCGCGCCGCTTGTTCTTCTACACGCCGCCCAAGGGTGGCAATCCACTCGCCGCAGAGCTGGCCCAATACGCGCTCGGCAGCGAAGGCCAGAGCATGGTCGAAAAGATCGGCTTCATCTCGCAGAACATCCGCAGCGAAAAACCGGAGCCATCGCCGGCCTTTCCCGCCGAATACCTCGAATTGACCCGCGATGCCGAGCGGCTCTCGCTGAACTTCCGCTTCCAGTTGGGCAGCGATCAGTTCGACAACAAGGCACAACGGGATTTGCAGCGCCTGGTCGACCATCTAGCGCAGAATCGCCGGCAGCGCGTGCTCCTGCTTGGCTTCACCGACAGCAGTGGCAGCGCCGAGGTCAACCAGCAGTTGTCGCACCGGCGTGCGGTGACGCTGGAAACGGCGCTGCAGGTACGCGGCATCGACCCCGCCGTGGTGCGCGGTTTCGGCCCCGCCATCGCGATCGCCTCCAACGACAGCGAGGCGGGCAGGAACAAGAATCGGCGCGTCGAAGTGTGGGTCCGCTGAGATTCTTGCAGGAAATACCGGGAGTCCCGATTCACTCGCTGTGACTGCCGCTGCAACGCGCCTTCGCCCGCGCTGAGTTGCCATTGATCGCATGCTCAACATGTACGTGACCACACGTGATTCCAACATCGGTGCCAAGCAGGCTGTTGAGTCGCTCAGGCGCGTGCGAGACAAGGTGAAACGTGCCGACTGAATAGGATTTCAACTGCCAGACAAGGATAGGCGCGGTCGTATCGATGGCAAGCGATTTTTCCGGGTAATCATGGTGTCGGCCAGCATTGGCTGACATGTTTTCTTCATCCTCGCGGAAGGCACTCCCTCATCGACACGGAAGCCAGCACGCGCTCGCCTGGCTGACTCAAGCCGTTCGCCTCGACTTGCTTGCCGATAGCAGTGGCAATCATTGAAACTGGCGTCATTCCCGGTTTCGTCACCCCATGATCGCCGACATTCCGATTCCCCTCGCCCTCACCGGCATTGTCGTACTCGGCGTTCTTGCCCAGTGGATCGCCTGGCGCGTGCGTCTGCCGGCCATCGTGTTGTTGCTCGGCGTCGGCATCCTCATCGGGCCGGTCCTGCATCTGCTCGATCCAGACGAGATGTTCGGGGAACTGCTGTTCCCGCTGACCTCGTTGTCGGTCGCGATCATCCTCTTCGAGGGCAGCCTGACCCTGCGTTTTCGTGAAATCCACGGCTTGCGCGGGCTGATCCTTAATCTCGTCACCCTCGGTGCCGCGATCAACATCTTCGTCCTCACCGCGGCGGCCCTGTATTTCCTGCATGCGCCGATCGGCATCGCCCTGCTGATCGGCACCATCGCCTGCGTGACCGGACCCACCGTGGTTGCGCCGATGTTGCGCGCGATCCGGCCGATCCCGGCGGTGGACAAGGTGTTGCGCTGGGAAAGCATCATCATTGATCCGATCGGTGCGATTCTCGCCGTGATCGCGCTCGAGTTGCTGATGAAGGAAGACCATGCCGAGATCGGCTGGGTGCTTGCAAAACTGGCCCTCTCGGGCGTGCTCATCGGCATGGCCGGCGCACTCCTGCTTGGCCACCTGCTCAAGCGCCATCTGGTGCCGTGGTACCTGCGCAATGTAGTCACCCTGGCCGTGCTGTTCAGTGTGTTCACGGCCAGCAACACGATTGCGCACGAGGCCGGCCTGCTGGCGGTGACGGTCATGGGCGTGATGCTCGCGAACACGCGCGGACTCGACATGGAGGATGTACTCAGCTTCAAGGAGAGCCTGACCATCCTGCTCGTCTCGCTGCTCTTCATCATCCTTGCCGCACGGCTTGATCTCGGCAGCTTCCAGACCCTTGGCTGGGGTTTTCCACTATTCCTCATCGCGGTGTTCCTCGTGGCCAGGCCGATGGCGGTTTTCGCCAGTGCGACCGGCTCCCGATTGACGATGCGCGAGCGCGGCCTGATCGCGTGGATCGGTCCGCGCGGTATCGTCGCCGCTGCGGTTTCATCCTTGTTTGCCCTGCGCCTGGAGGCGGAGAACGTCGACGGCGGCGAGCTGCTGGTGCCGGCGATTTTCAGCATCATCATCTCCAGCGTGCTGGTGCAGAGTTTCACCGCGCGACGCCTGGCATTGCGCTGGAAGCTCGCCGAGGAACAGCCACTCGGCGTGATCATTGTCGGCTCGGGTCTGGCCGCGGTGACCATCGGCCAATCGCTGAAGAAGGCCGGCTACGACGTCACCCTCGCCGACAGCAACTGGGATGCGCTCAAGCGCGCACGCATGGCGGGACTCAAGACCTATTTCGGCAGCGTGGTTTCCGATCACGCCGAACACCATCTCGATACCAGCGGCGTGGCGCGCCTGCTCGCCATGAGCAATCGCCCGGGCCAGAACACCTTGGCTTGCCTGCATTACCGCTCCGAGCTGGGCACCGACGGTGTCTATGCCCTGCGCACCAGCGAAGATCACGACAAGGCCAAGCTGACCCTGACCGGCAGCCTGAAGATGCCATGGTTGTTCGATGACCGCCTCGACGATGTGCGCCTCGAAGACGCGATCGAAAGCGGTGCGGTGATCAAGACCAGCAAGCTCAAGGACAACTACACGCTCGATGATCTCAAGCAGCGCAACGAAGGCCTCGCCATTCCATTGTTTGCGATCGATCCGAAGCGTCGTCTGATTCCATTTACATCGAATGATGAGTCGCCGGTGAAAAGCGGCTGGGAAATCATGACCCTGCAATTGAAATCCATGCATCCGCCGAGCATCGAGGCTGGCGCGGAAACCGTCGAATCCGACCTGCCGGAGTGATTCCACCAGCGGGTCTGTTGCCCAACGGCGGTCGAATCGCCAGCGGACAGACCGGGAAATGCTGCCTGTGCCGTTCCCTTCCTGACAATGTTTCCCGCAAGTCGGTGAAGCCAAACCCGATTACGCTTCGAATCGCCGAGTTGCGATGCGATAACGGACACCCCAAGCGACCAGGCATGCCCCCAGACAATCTGGAAAATGCAGCCTGGTCCCGGTTTTTTCGCGATCAGTCGTCTTTCTTGTCGGTGGCCAAATCCTTGGCCTTGTCTTCAACCACGTCCTTGGCCTTGTCCTTTGCCGCATCCATTGCCTTGTCCTTGGCCACGTCGACCGCCTTGCCGGCAAGCGCATCGGTGCCGCCACTTGCCGCACCGGCACCGGCCGCCATCGCCGCCGCGTCACCGGTCTTGCCGCCGAGCGCAGCACCGGCCTGATCCTTGACCACTTCGCCAGCCTTGTCCTTGGCCGCATCCATGGCCTTGTCCTTGGCCACGTCGACCGCCTTGCCGGCAAGCGTGTCGGTGCCGCCACTTGCCGCACCGGCACCAGCCGCCATCGCCGCCGCGTCACCGGTCTTGCCGCCGAGCGCAGCACCGGCCTGATCCTTGACCACCTCGCCGGCCTTGTCCTTGGCCGCATCCATGGCCTTGTCCTTGGCCACGTCGACCGCCTTGCCAGCGAGCGCATCGGTGCCGCCACTTGCCGCACCGGTGCCAGCCGCCATCGCCGCCGCGTCACCGGTCTTGCCGCCAAGCGCAGCACCGGCCTGGTCCTTGACCACTTCGCCGGCCTTGTCCTTGGCCGCATCCATGGCCTTGTCCTTGGCAACTTCAACCACCTTGTCCTTGGCGGCGTCGACGGCAACATCGTTCGGCGCTTCGTGCGCGAATGCCAGGCTGCTGCCGAGAATCAGGATTCCAGTAAGCAAGGATTTCATGGTCGATCCTCCATGTTGATTGCGGAACTTCCACCCTAGGCCGAGCACGCCGACGGCATGTTAATTTTCCGTGTGCAGAGCCTTCGTCGTGACAATTCTTGAACCTCTTCGGCGCTGGGTCGATGTCGCCGCATCGATTGCCCGCGCGCTGCATCGGAGCGGATGGAAGACCAGTGGAATGTCCCTTCTCGGCAGCGGATTCCGTTCCTTGCAGACAACGGCCAATCCCGACCGTTGCCCGCCCCCGTACACTGGCGAATGGACTGATTTTCGGGTGAAGTCGGCAAGCGCGATCGACGGGATCCGGTGTCCGCATCCCGGCCGTGACGCGGGGAAATGCACATTGCAGGCGGGTCATTCCGGGAGAACGTGATGAATGCTAATCGCATCGTGTCAGCGGGAGTTCTGGTTTTTCTGTGTGCGTGTGGACAAAGCAGCGTTGGCAAGGAAGTGGCCACCGCGCAAGGCAAGGCAGCAAGCAAGGCCCCGCAGCCACTGGCTGTCACCAAGCAATTCAATGTCGAAATGGACAAGTTGATCGCCGAAGAATCGACCTATGTCGATGGCCTTGCCCTGCGCCTGAACGATGGCGGAGCCGGCGCCGTCCTCACCGAGGCACCACTGAGCGCATGCGCCAGGCTGGCGATCAGCGCCCGCGGCAATCTCGAATTCAATGCCACCACCTACGGCGACAAGCCAACCCTGCTCCTGATCCGCAACGACGAACATCCGAATGGCGCCATCCTCAAGCTGGAACCGTACGTCACGACCACGCTCGAAGACGCGCTCCCGGCCCTGGTGACCGATGGCGACAACCTGATGGCGAAAGGGGATGTCGGCGATGCCGGCTGGGGCTCGATCGACCCCACCAAGTACGGCTCGGAGAAGGCACCGCATGTGCGCCTGAACGTGAAGCTTCCCTATGCCTCCCTCGCCAAAGTGGACGCCCTTGCCGCAGATGCGAGTGCGGAAGCAGCCTGGTTGCGCGACCTGCAGAAGAAAGCGGCAGCCGACACCCAAGCCGTCGTGGATGGCAGCATCCAGGTGAACGAGGAAGACTCCTCCAGCTATTCGACGACGAGCAACTGGTTCGAGATCCTCGGCAATTGGGGTGACGTCAACGTGGTCGCACTGGCGACGGACACGAACTGCGCAACGATGGTCCTGCGCACGCCAGGGTTCGCCGGCGGCTATCGCGAGGCGATCGTGGAAACGCGCTTCATCGACAACGTGCGCAAGGTGATCGCGGCACAGACGGAAAGCATGGACAGCGTGGAAGGCAGCTATGTCATCGGCCGCATCGAACATGCCGCGCTCGGCGCGTTCCCGCTGCTGCACGCGCGTGCCGCCCGCGAGGAAGGCGTAGGTCTGGTCGTCTACTTCAGCGACAAGCCGTTTGGCGCGGAACCGTTTGAGACCCTGGTTGCCAGGCAACGCATGTTGCGCGCCGTCAGCGGCATGGAATATTCAGGCCAGTATTCGTTTTCGCATTACGACCTGGGCGGTCCCGGCGTACCCGTCGAACAGGTCGATGCAGGCAACTCGACAACCAATCCCAGCGTCGATGAAAAGGAAATCGCAGGCTTGATCAAGCTCGGCGATGCCGGCGTCGAAAGCCCGCATATCGCGGTGAACTACCGCTTGCCGCTGGGCCAATAGCCAACGGAAACAGGACAGTCGGGGGCATTGCGCCGCAACGCGCACGCCGCCCGGCTCCCTGGCCAACTCAGATTGTGGGCGTCTTGATTGCTGCGTCGCGGTCATCGGACTTCCCTTGCGGATCGGGAGGTGTCGGCCTGTCCTCAAGAAGCAGGATCTGGTCGGCTGAGTCCATGACGACGTGCGTCTGGTAATAGAACTTGCCGGTCTCAAAGCCATCCGCAGTGAAGTTGATCTTCTGGCGCATGGCCCAACCCATCACCTCGATGCGCTTCCCTTTCAGTGCCGCTTCAAAGTCGTCGCCGTATTTCTTGCGCAGCTCTTCCTGCGCCTTGGGCAGGATGCGCACAGTGAGGTTGCGCGGGTCGCGATAGTCGGTTTCGGAGTTGAGAAAGACATCGCCCTTGCTGCGCCCGGTTGCCTGTACGTTCAACATGAAGACACCGGGCACCATGTCGGGCGCTTTGTCGGCGACCACGATGGGTGCGACCAGCGCCGGAATACGTGCACCATATCCACTTTTCAACATGGCTTTCAGTACCGCATACGTCACCCGGTTGTCACCACAAGGGCCGGAAACGACCGCAGCGAGGTCGGGCTGTTGACCGGCACCCATTTCCTGCCAGGTCCTTTCCGCATCCGCGACCTTGCCGTCCAGTTCCTGCTGTGCCCACAGTCGCACCAGCGCCGCCACTTCCACGACTTGCACATTGCCGTAATCCAGCAATTGCCGTGCCATGCGTGCCTGCGCAAGCGATGCGCCGAAGTCGTCGCGCCAGCACAGCAGGAACGAGGCGTAGTTGCCGTGGGTCCAGGCGTCGTCAGGGGTGTCCTTGAGTTGATCCCGATACAGTTTGTCGACTTCGTCGGCCTTTTCGTCGACAAGCAGGGCTCGAATCAAGCCGTTGCGCGCTTCCAGACGCTGTTCCGGCGTTGTGCCCCTGTGCTTCAACACCTTGCCCAGTGAATCCGCCGCCTCCTCAAAACGATCTTCCTGGCTCAACAGTTTGGCTTGCGCAAGGAGCCACTCGCGGTCATCGGCACCGGTTTTCCGCGCCGTCTCCAGCGCTGTCCATGCATCTTCCAAGCGATCCATGTTTGCGTAGAGTCGTGCGCGCAGCAGATACGCGACGGAATCGTCCTGTGCCAGAGCCAGGGCCTTGTCCAGCGATACCGCGGCAGCTGCCAGATTCTCGGGCTCATGCCTTGAGCCGATGAGATAGCCTTCCTGCATCAACAATCTTGCGTGCTCGCGCAGTGCGGGTGCCGAATCCGGATTGGCCTGCAACTCGCGGGTGAGGATGGCTCGTGCAGCGTCGAGTTTCCTCGAATCGCCCCGCCAGGATTTCAACAACTCCGCGGCGCGTGCGACTTCGCCGGTTGTCGCTGCCTCGTGGGCAATGGACGCCGACGACGCAAGCGCAAGGGACACACATAGCAACACGATTCTCAGCATGATCCATCTCCCTGGCTGCTGGGCGGGGCAAAGCGCAGAGTTTACATATGGAACGCCCGGTGGCACGGCTTTCAAGGACAACGCGTTGCCCGGCAATACCCGCGAGCCGCAGCAGTCCTGTCGTTCCAAACGTACATGCCAGGGACACGCTGCGCAACATGCCTGTTCATCCACGCCGCCTTTTCAACGACTGCCTGGGCGTTGCGGGATCAAGGTCAAGTTGAACCTGGCGATCTTGGCACCATTGGCGTTGGGGCATTCTGGACACTCAGCACTTTGGGTGTCCGGATTCACCCTGACAGGGGAAGTGACTTCATGCGAGGCACCAAGGTTACTCGCATCGTCCGCAAATCACGCATCGGAAATTCGGGATTCAAGACCCGGTTCCGAGTCTCCGTGGCCGCGAGTCGCCGAGTCTCACGCTCACTGCCCGGCCCAAGCGGCCGTCGAGCCATCGTCGAAGTCGTCGGCGAAGATCAGGCCGTTCTCGGTGCGCACGACCGCCCAGTGCGAGGCGGCGTCGAACAGCGCCTGCGCCGAGCCGGCCATCACCGGTCGGCCGACGGAGAGGGTCAGCGCGTAGGCCATGTCGCGCGCACCGGCAAACAGATCGAAGGGCACGCGCCGGTAGCCGCCACCGTGAAAGGATGGGTCAGGCGCGCCGTCGGTGCCGAGGCGCAGCAGCAGCATGTCCTCGTAGCCGGGCGCGTCCGGCTGCACCCAGCCGGCGCCGAGCAGCTTGCCGTCGTCCTGCAACACGAAACGGTTGATGCGGCTGTCGTTCTCGAAGCCGTCGAGAGGCACCGCCAGGCCACCGCCAAAGGCCGGGTCGACGGCACCGCCCGGCAGGAAGGCACGCACCTGCATTGAGTTGTAGGCGTAGAGGCGCGCGCCGTCGGCTGCGACGAGCAACTGCAGCGGGCCGGTCATCTTGTGCACCGAATCGGCACGACCGTCGCCGTCCCCCCAGGCGGAATCGGGCTGACCCGCCTGGGTCAGCCGCCAAAACGCCAACGGTGTCGAACCGTCACCGACGGCGACGATCGGTCGGCCGCTGCCGTCCAGGTCGAGCGCGAAGACGGGCGCCGTCGTGCCGACATTCATCGGCACCACGGCCCAGCCGCCGTCGCCGAAGCTCGGATCGGCGACTCCCGCGCGCGTGACCGCGAGGACGTACGGCCGCCAGGCAGCGTTGTCGGGGCAAAGCTTGCAGAGGCCGGCGAAATAGACGCGGCTGGAATCCGAGCGAATGCTGAGCGGACCGAGGCCAACCGAAGCCGCCGACCAGGGGTTTGCGATTTCAGCGAGGCCGCCGCTGCCGAAGGTCGTGTCGAGATCGCCCTGGGCGCCCAGGCGAACCAGTGCGTGGACGTTGTTCCGGTCCCCGGCGAGCAGGATGCGGCCGTCCGGCTCGACC
>Ga0209476_10002843_pt1 | contig 11531 bp, 11 predicted proteins | sample KloWWTrecipitate_FD_187179 | JGI IMG/M metagenome (GOLD analysis project Ga0209476, IMG submission 187179) | Active sludge microbial communities from Klosterneuburg, Austria, studying microevolution and ecology of nitrifiers - Klosterneuburg... | ecosystem: Engineered > WWTP > Aerobic digester...
ACCGTGGCTTCGGGCAAGGAGGGGTGGGATCGGATCATCGACATCGCCCGCCATCTCGTACTGCCGGTGTCCTCGCTCGGCATCATCTATCTTGCGCTGTTCCTGCGCACCATGCGCGCCGGCATGGTCGAGGCCTGGCGGCAGGAATATGCGCTCGCGGCGCGCGCCAAGGGGCTGGCGCGGCACCGTATCGTGCTCCGGCACATCGCGCGCAATGCGCTGCTACCGCTCGTCACCATGATCGGGCTGCAGGCCGCCGCCATGCTTGGCGGCAGCGTGGTGATCGAGAGCGTCTTCGCGGTGCCCGGCTTCGGGCGGCTGGCGCAGGAAGCGGTGGCGGGACGCGACGCTCCGCTGCTGATGGGGATCATCGTCATCAGCGCCATCCTCGTCATCGTGGTCAACCTGCTGGTCGATCTCGTCTATGCGCTGCTAGACCCGCGCGTCGGCGCCAGCGAGGCGAGGTGACCATGCTGCGCCGTCTCTTCCGATCGCCCGAGGCGATGACCGGCCTGTTCCTGCTGCTGGGCTTTGCCGCGCTGGCGCTGTTTGCGCCGGTGCTGTTCCCCAAGGACCCGCTATCGATCGCTGGCAAGCCGCTGCTCCTGCCCTTCACCGATGCGGCCCTGCCGCTCGGCACTGACCGGCTCGGGCGGAACGTGCTAGCGGGCCTCGTTCACGGCACCCGCGCCTCGCTCGCAGTGGGCGTGGCCGCGGCGCTGGTTGCGATCCTCCTCGGCATGCTGATCGGCACACTGGCCGGGTTCGCGGGCGGTCTTGCCGATGAACTCCTGATGCGGGTTGTCGATGCCTTCCAGATCGTCCCCGGCTTCCTCCTGGCGCTGGCCTTTGTCAGCGTCTTCGGCCCGTCGCTGCCGATTGTCGTGCTCGCCATTGCGCTGGGCGCGTGGACTGGCCCGGCGCGGTTGGCCCGCGCGGAAGTCCTGTCCATCCGCGAGCGTGATTATGTCGCCGCGGCGCGCGTCATCGGCATGCATCCGCTCGAGATTGCGCTGCGTGAAGTGCTGCTCAACGCCCTGCCGCCGGTGCTCGCCATCAGCTCGGTGATCGTCGCGGGCGCGGTGCTAACAGAGGCTGCGCTGTCCTTCCTCGGGCTGGGCGATCCCAACATCGTCACCTGGGGCTCGATGATCGCCGAGGGGCGCACGGTGCTGCGCTCGTCCCCCTACCTCTCGATCATCCCGGGCCTCGCGCTCGTGACGACGGTGCTCGGCATCTACCTTTTCGCCGAAGGGCTCTCCGAAGCCATCTCGGGCCGCAAGGTGCGCGTATGAGCGAGGTGCTCCTGCGCATCGAAGGGCTCGGCGTGCGCTATCCCAAGGCGCAAAAGCCCGCATTGTCTGATGTGAATCTCGAAGTCGGTCGCGGCGAGCGCCTTGCCGTCGTCGGCGAAAGCGGTTCGGGCAAGAGCACGCTCGCTCTCGCACTGGCTGGGCTGCTGCCGCGCGGCAGCGTCAGCGGCAATATCACCTGGCCGGGCCTCAGCGCGCCGCCGGTCGCCGGTCGCGATATCGGCGTGGTGTTTCAGGACCCGGGCAACAGCCTCAACCCCGTGCTGCGCGTCGGCGAGCAGATCGCGGAAGTGCTGGTGCGCCATGTGGGCCTGTCGTGGCCGGAGGCATGGCGGCGCGCCGAGGAATTGGTGGGGCAGGTGGGTCTGCCCGATCCAGCGCGGACGGCGCGTGCCTTTCCGCATCAGCTTTCGGGCGGGCAGCGCCAGCGCATCGGCATCGCGGAGGCACTGGCCGCGGGACCGGCGCTGCTCATCGCCGACGAGGCGACGAGCGCGCTCGATACCATCGTGCAGGCCGAAATCCTCGCGCTGCTAGACCGGCTGGTGCGCGAGCGTCATTCGACGCTGATCCTCATCACCCACGACATCGCGCTGGCCTCGCAGTTCGCCGACCGCATCGCCGTCTTCCACGACGGGCGGCTGGTGGAGACCGGCAGCGCCGAAGCGGTGACGACGCGGCCCTCCGATGCCTACACGGCCAATCTCCTCGCGAGCCAGATTGATCTCACAACGCCGCCGTTGATCGGGGAGGCGCTGTGACCGTGCCGCTCCTCTCGGTTTCCGGCCTCAGCAAGACCTTTCGTTCCGGGGGCAGGGAAGTCGCTGCCCTCGACAATGTGTCGCTCGACGTGTTTCCGGGCGAGACGCTGGGTCTCGTCGGCCCGTCCGGCAGCGGCAAGTCGACCCTCGCGCGCGTCATCATGCGGCTGGTGAGCGCGGACGCAGGCTCGATCCTGTTCGACGGCGTGGACCTGCTGTCGCTTGAGGGCGCCAGATTGCGCCAGCAGCGCAAGCGCCTGCAGATGGTGTTCCAGGATCCGCTCGCCGCCTTCAACCCGCGAGCGACGGTGGCAAGCGCGCTCGACGATCCGCTGCGAATCCACCGGATCGTCCCGGCAGGCGAACGCCGCCGTGCGTCCGAGCAGTTGCTCGAACGCGTTGGCCTCCCGACCGAGTTCATCACGCGCTCCATCCACGAGATTTCCGGCGGCCAGCGGCAGCGCGTCGCCATCGCGCGGGCACTCGCCACTGAGCCGGACCTGCTCGTCCTCGACGAGGCTGTGTCGGCGCTCGACCTCACCGTCCGCAACCGCATTCTTGACCTGCTGGTTGACCTGCAGCGCGAGCGTGGCCTCTCCTACATTTTCGTGTCGCACGACCTCGCCGTCGTCAGGGCAATTGCGCATCGCGTGGCCATCATGGACCGCGGACGCATCGCCGAGACGGGCCCGACGCCCGAGGTGGTCGCTGACCCGAAATCCGCCATTGGCCGGGCGCTGGTGGCGGCTGTTCCAACCCTGCGCAAGGCTGGCTGAAATGTCCGACTGGTCCCCACTGCTCGATGCCCCATCGTTCCCCGTGGATGAATATGCCGTGCTCGCCGACCGGCTGGCGGCGTTGCTCGACACAAGCAACGTCATACTTCTGGTGCAGGGCGAGGCGATCATCGCGCTCGAGGCCGCAGCGACAAGCCTCGCGCGGCCGGGCCTCCGTGTGCTGAACATCGTGACGAGCCCCTATGGCGCGCTGTTCGGCAACTGGCTGCGGCGCGGCGGCGCGGTGGTCGAGGACCTCGTCGCGCCCGCCGGCAAACCCATTGCCGCCGCGGCGGTGGAGGCGGCGCTGGCGTCGGCGTTGTTCGATCTTGTTTCCCTGGTGCATGCGGAGTCCGCCAGCGGCATCCTCAATCCGCTTCCGCATATCGCGCGGGCAGTGCGCGCCACGGGCGCGTTGCTGGTGGTCGATGCGGTGGCCTCGTTCGGAGGACACGCGCTCGACGTCGATGCGCTGGGCATCGATATCGCTGTGGTCGGCCCACAGAAGTCGCTCGGCGGCGCGGCGGGTGTCTCGGCGCTCGCGGTCAGCGCACGGGCGTGGCGGCAGATCGAACAGCCGGGCGGCCCGACCGCTTCGGTCCTGTCGCTGCTCGACCTCAGGGCGCAATGGCTCGACAAGGGGCGCGGCGTGCTGCCCGGCATGCCGTCGCCGATCGAGTTTCATGCGCTGGCGGCGGCGCTCGCCCGGTTCGAAGCCGAGGGACTGGACGCGGCGATCGCGCGTCACACGCGGGCCGGGGCCGTGACACGCGCCGCGCTCAAGGCGCTGGGGCTCGCGCCCTGGGTACCCGATGCCGAGGCCTCCAATCTCGTCACCGCTGCCGTGCTGCCGGCGGGCATCGACCGCGCCAGCGTGCTGGAAGCGCTCGCGCCTTATGCGACCGGGACCGCTGCCGCGGTCGGGCCGGGGACCGACGCCCTGCTGCGGCTCAATCACACCGGGCCGCGTGCCCGGTTCGATACCGTTCTCGCCATTGTGGTTGCGCTCGGCAATGCGCTGGCGCGGGCCGGGGCGAGTGTCGATACCGGCGCGGCTGCCGAAACCGTCGCGAAGGGCTACGCAGACCAGTGACATTAAAGGCCGCTCTCTTCGATCTCGATGACACGCTGATCGTCAGCTACGCCAATCCCGGCCCCGCCTGGAAGAGCGTCGTGGGCGAGTTTCGTGGCGAGATCGGCCGTGATCTCGTCGGTCCCGTCGGCGATGCCGTGGCGCACGAAATGGCGGCCTTTCTCAAGGACGACGACAACCGGCGGTTGTGGCGGCTGAAGGCAGTTGCCACGCGCCGGGCCGCTGTCGAGGACGCGCTGCGGCGCAACGGGTTCCCTGATATCGCCGGCCTTGGCGGCTCCATCGCCGACCGGTACGCCGCGTTCCGCGAAGAGCACATGCGCCTCCACCCCGGCGCCCATGAAGTGCTGGATGCCTATCGGGCCCGCGGCATAAAGCTCGGGCTGGTCACCAACGGCGCCGCCGAAGTGCAGCGCATGAAGGTTGCCCGCTTCGATCTCGAGCGCCGTTTCGAGCACATCCAGATCGAGGAGGAGGCCGGGTTCGGCAAGCCCGACGGCCGCGCCTATGTGCGCACCCTCGAAGCGCTTGGCGTGTCGCCAACCGATGCGCAGATGACCGGCGATGACATCGTCTGGGATGTGCTGGCGCCGATGCGGCTGGGCATGGAAGCCATCTGGTTCAATCCCTATGGCCTGGCGCTGCCGGCCACGGCCGCGGTGCAGCCGGACCGGACCATTCGGCACCTCGGTGAACTGCTGACCCCCGCAGCGCCCTCCGGCTGATCGCGCCCATGCCACTGGCGCCGCCAATGGCTTGCTGTAGAACGCTGATCCACAAGATGCGTAACGCACAACGGAGGACGGCGTGAAGATCACGGCCATAGATCACTGGCTCGTCAGCATACCCTATCGCGAGCAGGTCGCCTTCTCGTCGACAACCCGCAACAACGCCACCCGCCTGATCGTCCGGCTTGAGACGGACGCGGGCGTTGTCGGTTGGGGAGAGACGCTCTGCCTGCTCGATTTCGTCGAGCCGGTGCTGCGCAACGTGGTCATTCCCACCGCACTCGGCCTCAATGTGCACGAGTTCGAACGGCTGATCCGGCTCGTCGAGGCGAGCGGCTACTATCATCACCAGCGCGCCGGCGTGATGGCGACCAGCGCCGTCGAGATGGCCATGTGGGATGCCTATGGCAAGACGCTCGGCGTCCCCTGCCACCTTCTGTGGGGTGGCCGCTTCCGCGACCGGGTCGAGATCGCCGCCTACACCATGGCTGGCGACATAGGGGTGTTCGAACGTCACCTCAAGGCGATGATCGAACGCAACTACCAGAGCTACAAGATCAAGGTGGGCTTCTCCGAGGATCTCGACCTCGAAATGATCCGCCTTGCCCGCAGGCTCGTGGGCACGCGAAAGCTGCGCGCCGACGTCAACAGCGTGTGGACGCAGGCGACAGCACGCCGCATCCTCGCCAAGGTCGCCGACTGCGATCTGCAGTACATCGAGCAGCCGCTGCCGGTTTATGATCTCGCCGGACACGCCGAGTTGCGGCAGGTGCAGTCTGTTCCGGTTGCACTCGATGAGAGCGCCTATACGACCGGTGACGTCGGCGCCATCATCGGTGCGCGTGCGGCGGATGTGATGCTGCTCGATCCCAGCCAGGCCGGTGGCCTGTGGGAAGTGCGCAAGCAGGCGGCCGCCGCCGAAGCGGCCTGTCTCGCGGTGGGCTTGCATTCAGGGGGTGAGATGGGTCCTTCGCTGGCCGCCTACCTCCATCTCGCCGCAGCAACGCCGAACATGTGGATCGCGCTGGACTGGTCGGGCGAGCACATGAGCGACACCATTTTGAAGGACTTCCAGCACCTGCCCACCGACGGCTACCTGCCGGTGCCGGCGGGGCCGGGTCTCGGCATCGAGGTCGATATCAGCAAGATAGAGCGATACGCGGTGACCGCGATTCCGTTCTCCTACCGTCCCCCCGAGCAGACGGACGGCCGCATCCCGATCAAGCCCTACTACTGAGCCGGACGGCCTGGTGCCTCCACCTCGCCACGGGCCCTCGCGCCCTCCGCAAGCTTGCCTCGCGCACTTCAGGATTGCCTATCATGACCCGCCCCGTTGTCTATCACATCCCGGTATGCCCGTTCTCCCAGCGGCTCGAAATCCTGCTCGCGCTCAAGGGGCGGAGCGATGCCGTCGAGTTCGCGGTGGTGGACATAACGAAGCCACGGCCGGCCGGCCTGCTTGAGCTGACGCGAGGCACCACGGCGCTGCCGGTGATGCAGACAAGCGAGGGCGTCATCAAGGAGAGCCTTGTGATCCTTCGCTACATCGACGGCTGGCTGGCCGAAACGCCCATCGCGCGCCAGACGCCGTTCGAGCGAGCGGTCGAAGATATGATGATTGCCATGGAAGGTGACTTTACCGGCGCCGGCTATCGCCTGGTGATGAACCAGGATGTCGGCAGGCGCGCCGTCCTGACCGAGGCCATGCTCGCGCAGTATCGCCGTCTCGAAGACTACCTCAACTGGCGCAATCCGGACGGCGTATTCCTCTTCGAGAGCTTCGGACTTGCCGAGGCGGTGTTCACGCCGATGTTCGTGCGCTTCCTGTTCCTCGACTACTACGAGGGCTTTGAGCTGCCGGCCGAAGGCTTTGAGCGCGTGCGGCGCTGGCGCGACGCATGCCTTGCCCATCCCGCGGCGCAGCAGGTCAGCGAGGAGCGGGTGGTAAAGCTCTACTATGACTACGCGCTGGGTGCCGGTAATGGCGCGCTCCCGCCGGGCCGGAACTGCTCAAGCTTTGTGTTCGAGCCGGATTGGCCGCGGCGGCCCTGGCCACCGCGGGACAAGTACGGCCCCGCGGCCACGGATGCAGCACTGGGCCTCGTCTAGGCCCAGTGCGCCGTCGGCCTTCCTCGATCAGGGCGCCGCAAGCAGCGTGGCACGGTCGATGGTGGGTCCGATGAGCCCGAGGCTCAGCCCCTTCTTGACGATTGGCAGGGTCTTGAGGCCCATGACATAGCCGCTGACCGGTGACGCAATGTCGAGAGGGTGCTGCGACGGGTCCTCATACGACCAGATGCGGCCCACCGGCTGTCCCGCCGACACGCGGCTGCCGGGTTCGACCTGAACCTCGAACAGGCCGCTGACCGGGGCGATGATATTGTCGAACAGGCCGCTGCCCACATTGCCGACCCGGCCATCGTCGAACCGGCAGTCGACAAGCGTGGCCGGCGGCAGGCCGAGGGATGCCCGTGTGATCACCTTGCCCTCAAGAACGCCGACGTGTCGCAGCACGTTGGTGAGCCCGCTCCAGGCCAGTTCCTGCACTTCAACAGGGATGCGGTTGCCGCCGCCGAGCTCGGTCGTGACGACGATTTTGCCCTGCTTCTCGGCTTCGTTGGGCAGGTAGTTGCCTTCCGAGGTGTAGAAGAAGTGGAAGTCCGAGTTCCAGGCCTCCATGGCCTCGAGCATCAGCTTGCGCTGCACGGGGTTCTTGGGGACGCACATATGCGAGCACGGCACGATCCACCCCGACTGGCCCGCCGAGTGCAGGTCGATGACGACATCGGCGGCGGGGAACAGCACGCTTGAAAAGAAGTGAGCGAGCCGTTCGATCGGCCGTCCGTCGGCACTGCCGGGGAACGAACGGTTGAAGTTCTCGCCCGATGGCCACAGCCTCGTGTGGCCCTTTGAGGCTTCGGTGGAAATGATCGGGACGATGATGATCCGGCCCGAAACCTGTGCCGGATCAATTTCGCGGATCAGTCGCAGTGCGGCGATCTGGCCTTCGTACTCGTCGCCGTGGTTGCCGCCGGAAACCAGAACGGTCGGCCCGGTGCCATTGGCAATCGACACGATCGGAACCAGCGTATCGGGTCCGCCGATCTTGGGGTCCGCCGGCACCCGGAGTTGCCCCGTCTGCCGTCCCATCTTGCCAAAATCGATCGGATTGGCGATCCGCGATGGTTCCGTCTGCACACTCGTCATCAGTCTCTCCCTCAACGCCGGCGCGCCACGGTGGGCTTCGACCCCGCCGCCCAGCACGCCCCTTTCGAGGTGCAGTCTGGCAGTTCCGAAAACGGTATACAATCTACCAAATGCGGACCTGGGCATTTCGATGGGGCCAGTGTCGGCTTCGGGGAAGCGTACCGGAGCCGGCCGGAACAGGGCGCCGCTGCGCCACTCTGGCGGAACCAGATCGTCAGGACGGCTGCGCCGCCACAACCTGAGGCCTGCCCACTGGGCGGCGCGGCTTGAGCCCCAGCACAGGCCTCTCAACGAACCTCCAGGACAGCACGCCAAGCAGAACGGCGATTGGCGCTGAGAGCAGCGTGACCAGCAACGGGCCGATCCCCGGGGTGATGGCGATTACCGCCTGCTGCGCCCCGAACGCGTAGAGGTAAGTTCCGTATGATGGATCGCCGAGCCATCTTGCCACTATCGGCATCCTGTCAGCCATGAGTCCGAAGGACACGACGCAATAGGCCAGAAGGGCCGGCATGTACCAGTTCTGCATCTCGTTCCGCAGCAGGAACGCGATCAACAGAAGCAGCAGGGCCACAAGGGCATTGGGCGGAGCCGTTCTCTTGAGCGCCGACAATGCCGCACCCGCAACGAAGAACCCGCCCACAGTGAGGAACAGGTTGAGCCGGCCGTTCGAGACACCGGACTGCTGGAGAACCGTCAGCGCGGCATAGATCGCGATGATGAGGAAAATCCCGAACCTTCGGCCGATAAACATGCAGAGCAGGAGGAGAAGATACAGCATCACCTCGAATGGAAGTGACCACCACGAGCCGTTGATCGCCGGGCCGTACGGATTGTCCACGAGGACGCCTGGAAGCGCATGCTGGATATCCAGGACGAGGTTCTTCAGGAACGACGTCGTCTGTGTACTCTGCAGGTAATCAATCGGTCGGAGGTTGGTTATCGTTAGCCCGAATATCAAGAGGATGGCAGTTGCCACCCACAGCGCCGGGAAGATACGCAGCGCGCGCTTGGCAAGGAAGCGAAGGGGGTGCGGATCTCTGGCAATGCTCTCGGCCACGAGGTAGCCGCTGATAGCGAAGAAGATCTCCAGACCAAGCGTGTGCAACGAGCGCCCCAGGAATGTGGGGGCAATGTTCATGGTCAGCGGATATGAGTGACCTGCCAAGACCAGCAGGGCCGCAAACAGCCTGAGTTGATCGAACGAATTAGCGCGATGCAGCTCAGCTTCGCCAGATTTCCCCATGTGACCTCCCCCAAGGCCGCGTTGTTTTTGAGGAATACCCGGTTTCAACTCGTCACGACAGGGTCGCGAAGAAGTCTTTCGATCCAGCGTCCTCGGCGTTCCATGAGGACGCTCCCGAGCGTCCGGCGAAGACCAGCAAACAAAAACAGAAGTCATGAAGGCGTATTGTAAAAGACAGGATATGGCGTTTAGTATTCGCGGTAGATCAGTCTGATTATCCTGAATGTTCGTCATGGAGGTTCAGATGCGCGAGCGGTCCACAATTCACCAGCGGCCCGGCACTATCTTTCGGCCGGAACGGAGCCGCCAGCACCATCCAGACTACGCAAAACTTGAGTCACAGGGCTGGAAGTCGATCGAAGCCGAGGGAAAGCTGCCTACCAGAGGCTGGAAGCGGGAGCAGAAATGGGCCCTCGACATGGGCCTGCCCGGCGCAGACAGCATCAAGGATCGCTCGATCCCGACCTTTGCGCGTGGAGAGAAGCCGCATTTCGCCGGCATTAATACGTTCTTGAAGGCGCCCTATGTCGAAGACATCAAGGATGTCGGCAAGTACGACGCCGCGGTCATTGGCGTGCCCTATGACGGCGGCGCGACCTATCGGCCCGGCGCCCGCTTCGGGCCGCAGGGCATGCGGCGTATTTCCGGGCTCTACACGCCCTACAATTTCGAGACGGGTGTCGACCTGCGCGAGCAGATGACGCTGTGCGACGCCGGCGACATCTACGCCATCCCCAGCAACATCGAGAAGTGTTTCGACCAGATCTCGCGCGGCGTGTCGCACGTGTTCTCGTCGGGCGCGCTGCCGATCATCATGGGCGGCGATCACTCGATAGGCTACCCGACGGTGCGCGGCATTGCCGCGTGCACGTCGAAGAAGATCGGCATCATCCATTTCGACCGGCATATCGACATGCAGGAATCGGACATGGACGAAAAGATGCACACCACGCCCTACTACTGGGCGACGAATCTGCCCAACGTTTCGGCGAAAAATCTGGTGCAGCTCGGCATCGGCGGCTGGCAGGTGCCACGCTACGGCGTCGAGGAGGCGCGCCGGCGCGAGAGCAATGTGCTGACCATCGCCGATATCGAACGCATCGGGCTCGAGAAGACGGCCGAGTTCGCGCTCGAACGCGCCTGGGATGGGACCGATTCGGTCTACGTGTCCTTCGACATCGACTGCGTCGACTGCGGTTTTGTGCCGGGAACGGGCTGGCCGGAGCCGGGTGGTTTCCTGCCGCGCGAAGTCCTGAAGATTCTCGGGCTCGTGGCGGCCGAAGGGCTGTGCGGGCTCGAAATCGTCGAGGTCGCGCCGAGCTACGATACGTCCGATATCACCTCGCTGCTCGGCGTGCGCATCATCGTCGAGGCGCTGGGAGCGGCGGTCGCCAACGGCAAGCTCGGCAAGCATAAGTCGATCATCGACAAGCCCGTCCATCTGGGGTGACCGTCATGCATGATCATAGTCACGGCCATCATCACGACCACGATCATCACCACGGCGATCACGAGCATTTCCACCTGCATGCGCGGGTGGGGCATAACCGGCCGCGGCAATCGGTGCAGTGGCAAACCCCGCACCAGCCCGAAGGCGAGGCGCTCGCGCCTCCGGATCGGGAGGCCGATCTCGATCTCGTGGAGACGAGTTTCGCCGAGGGCTTTGCGAGGTCGAGCGACCCCACCAGTTTCCTGCGGCTGGCGTACATTCCGTTCGTCGGCGTCACCGCGGACGGCGAGGCGCTGCACCTGCTGCGTGTCGAAATCGATGGCTCGACCGACGTGGGGTCGATCTCGCCGCTGCTCGGGGGGGAGGGCGTGCGCTACGACCCGCTGCCAGCGACGATGACTTCGCATCGCAGGCGCCTCAACTTCGTCTACCACGACGGCAAGGGCTTGCGCCGGCTGGATTTTGCGGCGGCGCGATTGCTGACCGACAATACCGCACCAAGCAGCTTCGCCGTTGCCGACGAAGGCTGAGACCGCAATCAGGGAGATCGACCATGCCTGCAATCAAACGCGCTTTCCTCGCAGCCGTGATCGCGGCGACGCCTTTCGCAGCCTATGCCCATACCGGGCACGGTGAGGTGTCGGGGTTTCTCGCAGGCTTTGGCCATCCGCTGACCGGGCTTGACCATCTGGCGGCCATGGTGGCCGTCGGGCTTCTCGCGGGGCTCGCGGGCGGACGGGCGCTCTGGCTCCTGCCGCTCGCCTTTGTTGCTTCCATGCTGGCGGGCGCCGGCGCGGCGCTGGGCGGGGTCATGCTGCCCGGTGTCGAGATGCTGATCCTTGGGTCGGTACTCGCACTCGGCCTTGCCGTGGTACTGGGCTTCAAGCTGCCTGCCGGTGCCCTCGCGGCCGCGGTCGCCTTCTTCGGCCTCTTTCACGGCGCCGCGCACGGCCTCGA
>Ga0209476_10002848_pt1 | contig 11527 bp, 5 predicted proteins | sample KloWWTrecipitate_FD_187179 | JGI IMG/M metagenome (GOLD analysis project Ga0209476, IMG submission 187179) | Active sludge microbial communities from Klosterneuburg, Austria, studying microevolution and ecology of nitrifiers - Klosterneuburg... | ecosystem: Engineered > WWTP > Aerobic digester >...
GCAGGGACCGCTCGACCTCAGCGGTGAAATCGACGTGGCCCGGCGTGTCGATGATATTGATGCGATGACCGCGCCAGAAGCACGTCGTCGCGGCCGAGGTAATCGTGATGCCTCGCTCGCGCTCCTGAACCATCCAGTCCATTGTCGCCGAGCCCTCGTGGGTCTCGCCCGGGCGATGAACACGGCCGGTAAAGAAGAGGATGCGCTCGGTCGTCGTCGTCTTACCGGCGTCAATATGAGCGATGATGCCGATGTTCCTGACCCGATCGAGGCCGATCACGCTCGCGCCGGCGCCTTTGGATACGGTATTGGTGCTGCTCATCGTCGCGTCTTTGTCTCCCTGGTCGGCGCCGCATTGCGCCGGAACGGTGTGATACTGGTCAAACGATTTCCGGTGAACGCGACTACCAGCGGTAGTGCGCGAATGCCTTGTTGGCTTCCGCCATCCGATGCGTGTCTTCGCGACGCTTGATCGTCGCGCCGGTGTTGTTGTAGGCGTCAAGCAGCTCGGCTGCGAGCTTCTCTGCCATCGTGCGACCGTTGCGCGACCGCGCTGCCTGCAGCATCCACCGAATGGCCAACGACTGGCGACGAGCGCCTTCGATCTGGACCGGAACCTGGTACGTGGCGCCGCCAACCCGGCGAGGCTTCACCTCGATGACTGGCGTCGCGTTTTGAAGTGCCTGCTGAAACACCTCGAGGGGCGGCCGGCCAGATCGGGACTCGACGATGTCAAAGGCGTCGTAGACGATCCGCTCAGCAACGCCCTTCTTCCCGCGCTCCATCACCTTGTTGGTGAAACGGGTCACGAGCTCGTTCCCATATTTCGGATCCGGCATCAGTTCCCGGCGTTGCACCCTCGCGCGTCGTGGCACTTCAGTTGCCCTCCCGCCGCTTTCGCGGCCTGTTCTACCTCTCCACACAGGGCATACCCTGCTGGCCCCAGGTTGCGAACTACTCTATGGTCCGCATTCACACAGAAAAGCGGTCGACACGATGAAACCGTGAGGCCGCTTTTCGTCCCGTACGATCTTCGCAAAGAGCGCCCATGGGTATCCGGGGACAACCCCGGACGGCATGTTCTAGCTCTTTGGTTTTTTGGCCCCGTATTTTGACCGCCCCTGCCTGCGGCTATCGACTCCACGCGCGTCAAGCGTGCCGCGCACAACGTGGTAGCGCACACCCGGAAGATCCTTGACACGGCCACCCCGAATGAGCACAACGGAGTGCTCCTGGAGGTTATGACCCTCACCAGGGATATAGGCAGTCACTTCCATCCCGTTGGACAAACGCACACGCGCAATCTTGCGAAGCGCGGAGTTGGGCTTCTTTGGCGTCATTGTTCGGACCTGGGTACAGACGCCGCGCTTTTGCGGTGAGCCCTTCCCCCGGCGTAGCCGGCCAGCATACCTGCCCAGCGCGTTATTGGTGTAACGCAGGGCTGGCGCCTTGGTCTTATTGGTAACGCTCTTGCGCCCTTTTCGGACCAACTGATTGATCGTCGGCACGTTCTCTGGTTCCCTCCCCAAGATGGTCGCCTGCCCATTACGAGCAGTGTCCCGATACTAACCGAATCACTGCCGAGGACGAGGCAGCCCCTCGGGGATGCTAACGCCTCAAATCCGATGACCGGTTTCCGGCCACAATGCGACAGTGTACTAAAGCGCCATTCGTTCTGTCAAACCAACTGACGAGATCTGGCCGGCTGGCTTTCGCCAGCCGGCCAGACAGGTCTTGCTACTCGTCGGTGTTCTTGCTCACGACATCAGCGTCGAGTCCGGCCTGATCGCCTTCCTCGTCTGCGAAGACGTTGGTGGCCGACAGCTCGTCGGCATCAACCTCATCGGTGTCGGGGCTGCCGGACGTTATTTCGAGAGCAGATTTCGCGGCGGTTGCAGTCGCCTCAGCGTCGACAGCCGATGCCATCTCTTCGACGTCCTCGATCGAGGCTGGCTTATATTCCGGCATACCAGAAACCTCGCTCTGGGTATGGCCGTTGCCCTGGGTTAGCGCATCAAACCCGTGGTGAGTCGCATAGCCGGTCCCTGCCGGGATCAGCTTACCGATGATCACATTTTCCTTGAGTCCACGGAGGTGATCGATCTTTCCGTTGATCGCCGCCTCTGTCAGCACCCGGGTTGTCTCCTGGAACGAGGCCGCGGACAGGAAGGAATCGGTTGCCAGCGAAGCCTTGGTGATTCCAAGCAGAACCTCCTGGGCCGTGGCCGGCTCTCCACCCTGTGCAAGCATCTCCGCGTTCATCCGGTTGAGCTCAAACCGATCGATCAACTCACCCTGGAGCCAATCGGTGTCGCCGGGATCATCGATACTCACTCGGCGCAGCATCTGACGAACGATGACCTCGATGTGCTTGTCGTTCGTCACAACGCCTTGCGAGCGATAGACGGCCTGGACCTCATCCACGAGGAGCCGCTGAACTGCCTCGCGACCGCGAGCCAGCAGCACTTCCTGAGGATCGAGGCTTCCGTCGGTCAGCTGGTCACCCGGGTTAACCGGGTCGCCGTCCTGGACACGAATGTGCGCAGCATGGGCGACCGAGTATTCCTTGCTTTCGCGTTCCTCGCTCCGAACGATAATCTCGCCGTCGTCGAGCAGCACAGTGCCGTCCATCGTCGCGACGATCGGCTCGATGCCATTGCTCGATGTTGCCAGGATGTGGCCACGCGCGACAGTCTCACCATCCTTGACCCCGACGACATGCGCGTTCGCCAGAGGGTAGCGTTCGACGACGATGTCTTCGCGACTGATGATGACCTTGCGTCCGTCCTCCTCAGTCACGATCTCGACGATACCTTCGATCTCCGACAGGATCGCCTTGCCCTTGGGCTCCCGAGCCTCGAACAGCTCCTCCACGCGAGGCAGACCGGTTGTGATGTCGTCGGCGTGGGAAACGCCTCCTGTGTGGAAGGTCCGCATCGTCAGCTGCGTGCCAGGTTCGCCGATCGACTGAGCAGCGATGATACCGACTGCTTCTCCGTTGGAGACAAGGTGACCGCTGGCAAGGTCGCGTCCGTAGCACATCGCACAGACGCCGTGAACTGCCTCGCAATCCATCGCGGTGCGGATCCGGAAACTCTTGACGCCGGCCGCGAGGACCCGTTCGAGGTTATCTTCGTTGATCCCTTCGTTCCGGTCGATCAGCAACTCGCCGTCGTCGCTGACGATTGGCAGCGCGGCAGCCCGACCGACAACCCGCGCCCGAAGCGGCCCGTCCTCGATCTCGTCGATGTTGACAACCATTCCGTGCTCAGTGCCGCAATCATCGCGGGTGATGATGACGTCCTGGGCAACATCGACAAGGCGGCGAGTCAGGTAACCGGAGTCCGCTGTGCGGAGAGCCGTGTCGGCGAGACCCTTACGAGCGCCGTGCGTCGAGATGAAGTACTCAAGGACAGACAGCCCCTCACGGAAGTTCGACTTGATCGGCAAGTCGATGATGTTGCCGTTCGGGTCAAGCATGAGTCCACGCATGCCGGCCATCTGGGTAATCTGGTTGATATTACCCTTCGCCCCCGAGTGGCTCATCATGAACAGTGAATTGTCAGCCCCGAGATTCTGCTCAACCGCTGTGGATATCTGATCGCGCGTTTCGTTCCAGATCCGGACGACCTGCGTGTGTCGCTCACGGTCAGTGATGAGACCACGACGATACTGCCGCTCGACCTTCTGCACCTCGATATCACCCGCGCCGATAATCTCCGGCTTGGAAGGTGGAATGGCGATGTCATGGAGCCCGATCGTCAGGCCGCCACGGGTGGAGTAGGTGAAGCCGATCTGCTTGATCCGGTCTGCGACCTCCGCAGTCGCGGCAGCATCATACTGGTGGTAGCAATCGTGGACGACAGAGCGCAGCTCTTTGCGGTCCATGGTCGCGTTGCGAAACGGAAAGTCGGCCGGCAGCTCCTGGTTGAACAGCACTCGCCCGACGGTCGTCTCGACGAGCCCGCTGGCCGCGTGGCCATTGGCAGTCCCCGGATCGAGCGCTCGCGCGCCCCGCTTCGGATCGAACACGCTGATTCGTGCCTGGAGATCCACCACGCCCGACTGATATGCGACGGTGACCTCGTTGGCTCCAGAGAAGATCTTGCCTTCGCCCAGCGCGCCCGGCCGGTGCGTCGTCATGTAGTAGCAGCCAAGCACAATCTCGAGGGTAGGCGCGATGACAGGATCCCCGTCGGACGGGTCGAGCAGATTCGCAGTCGACAGCATCCGCTGACGCGCTTCACGCTGCGCCGCTCGCGACAGCGGCACATGCACGGCCATCTGATCGCCGTCGAAGTCAGCATTGAACGCGGCGCAGACCAGCGGGTGGATCTGGATAGCCGAGCCCTCGATCAGCTTGACCTCGAACGCCTGAATGCCAAGTCGGTGCAACGTTGGCGCCCGGTTGAGGAGGACGACGTGGTCCTTGATGACCTCCTCCAGCACCTCCCAGACCCGCTCGTCAACGCGCTCGACAAGCCGCTTGGCCGCCTTGATGTTATGAGCGTAGCCGTGTGCGACCAGCTTGCGCATGACGAACGGCTTGAATAGCTCCAGCGCCATGCGCTTCGGCAGCCCGCACTCATGAAGCTTCAGATCCGGGCCAACGACGATCACGGAACGGCCCGAATAGTCGACACGCTTGCCCAGGAGATTCTGCCGGAACCGGCCCTGCTTCCCTTTCAGCATGTCGGACAGGCTCTTCAGCTTATGCTTGCCCGAGCCAGAGACAACGCGTCCACGCCGGCCATTGTCGATCAGCGCGTCGACCGCCTCCTGAAGCATCCGCTTCTCGTTGCGGACGATGATGTCCGGCGCCCCAAGCTCGAGCAGCCGCTTCAGGCGGTTGTTCCGGTTGATGACCCGTCGGTAAAGATCATTCAGGTCGGAGGTAGCGAAGCGCCCGCCGTCCAGCTGAACCATCGGTCGGAGGTCGGGAGGAATGACCGGAAGTGTCGTGAAGATCATCCACTCCGGGCGATTCTCGCTCTTGCGAAGTGCCTCGATCACGCGCAGGCGCTTCGTCGCCTTCTTGCGCCTGAGTCCGCTCATTCGCTGCATATCCTGGCGCAGACCGGACGCGACCTCATCAAGGTCAAGCTTGGAGACGACATCGTAGACTGCCTCGGCGCCCATGCCAGCATGGAACACGCCCGGGGCGTCTTCCATCAACTCCCGGTATTCCGTCTCGGTAATGACCTGGAGCATCTGGACACCGCGGATATGCTTCACGATCATATCCGCCTCAGCCCGCAAGTCGGACTTCTGCGCATCGGCTTGCGTTTCAATCCGTCGCAGATGATCACTCGACTCGCTGGAAATTCGGTCGGATTCTGCGCCGGACAGTGCGGTCGCGCTCTGAGTGTCATGCTCAGCCCGAGCGCGTGCGTCCTCAACGATCTTGTCACGCAGCTGGTTCAGGGTGGAGGTACGATCCGGGTTCACGGCCTCGCCAGCCCGCACGACGATATCTCCGCGGAACGTGACATCCTCAGCAGGCGACTCGTTCTGGTTCGCCTCAAGCCACTCCCGGACGGTCGCGGCCTCGGCCTCGACCGCGTCGAGATCTGTTTGCAGTTGCGACTCGATCGCGCTGGTGACATTCTGCGATCCGCGCGTCAGGTTCGCGACCTCGGAATCACGCTGCCCGGTCAACTCACCAAGTCGCTCCTGCAGCTCGGCATCGATCTCAGCCAACGCCTCTTCGAGCGCTTCGTGGATGTCATTGATCACGGCATCCCGACGCTCGAGGTCCACTTTGGTGATGATATAGGAAGCGAAATAGAGGACGCGCTCCAGGTTTCGCGGGGTGACGTCGAGCAGAAGGCCAAGCCGGCTTGGCGTGCCCTTCACGTACCAGATGTGGGTAACTGGCGCGGCGAGGTCGATGTGCGCCATGCGCTCTCGTCGCACCTTGGAACGGGTGACCTCGACTCCGCACTTGTCGCAGACCGTGCCAGCGTGGCGGATTCGCTTGTACTTGCCGCAGTAGCATTCCCAGTCACGGGTCGGCCCGAAGATCCGCTCGCAGAACAGGCCGCCGTGCTCCGGCTTGAGCGTGCGGTAGTTGATTGTCTCAGGCTTGGTCACTTCGCCGTAGGACCAGCTCCGGATTTCCTGCGGCGACGCGAGGCTGATACGGATAGCATCGAAATCGTTCACGTCGAGCGATCGGCGCGCGTCGCCTCGGTTGGTGGTTCTCATCGTCTGCATGGTTTAGCACTCTCCACAGCGATCAGCAGATTCAGCCGTGATCCCGGGATGGCCGGCGCATTTCTCGCCAGCCATCCGACGCTGTCAGCTGACCGCTAGTCTTCCGTCCGCTCGAAGCCGCTCAGGTTGATGCGATCCAGGTTCGTTAACAGGTCACGTGTCGTGTCCTCCGTGAACTCGACGCGCTCCTCCTCGTCGTTGATCACTTCGATCGACAGACCAAGCGAGCGCAATTCCTTGACGAGCACCTTGAATGACTCGGGAACCCCGGCCTCGGTGATCTCCTCGCCCTTGACAATCGCCTCGTATGTCTTGACGCGTCCCACGACATCGTCGGACTTGACGGTAAGCATTTCCTGGAGGGTGTGCGCCGCGCCATATGCTTCAAGCGCCCAGACCTCCATCTCGCCGAATCGTTGGCCACCGAACTGCGCCTTGCCGCCCAGCGGCTGCTGGGTGACGAGCGAGTAGGGGCCGGTCGAGCGCGCGTGAATCTTGTCCTCGACCAGGTGAGCCAGTTTCAGCATGTACGTGATGCCAACCGTCACTGGGCGGTCGAACGACTCGCCCGTCCGACCATCAAACAGTGTCACCTTGCCATCTTCTGGCAGCCCTGCCTCGACCAGCGCCGCGGTGATATCGCTCTCCTTCGCGCCGTCGAACACAGGCGTGGCAACACGAAATCCGAGGACAAAGGCGGCCCAACCGAGGTGTGTCTCCAACACCTGGCCGATGTTCATCCGCGACGGGACGCCGATCGGATTCAGGATGATATCGACCGGGGTGCCGTCCGGCAGGTACGGCATATCCTCAACTGGGAGAATACGAGAGATCACGCCCTTGTTCCCGTGGCGGCCGGCCATCTTATCGCCCTCGGAGATCTTCCGCTTCTGAGCGATCATGACTCGCACCATCTCGTTCACGCCAGCAGGGAGCTCGTGCTCCATGTTGTCTTCGCGGCGGAACTGCTTGACGTCGATCACCTTGCCGTGGACGCCATGCGGCACTCGCAACGAGGTGTCTTTCACCTCCCGCGCCTTCTCGCCGAAGATGGCTCGCAACAGCCGTTCTTCGGCCGAGAGCTCCGTCTCGCCGCGCGGCGTCACCTTCCCGACGAGGATGTCGTTCGGGCGGACTTCGGCGCCGATCCGGATAATGCCGTTCTCGTCCAGGTTGGACAGCGAGTCCTCACCGACGTTCGGGATATCGCGAGTGATCTCCTCGGCGCCCAGCTTAGTATCCCGCGCCTCGGTTTCGTACTTCTCGATGTGGATCGAGGTGAACACGTCGTCACGCACCAGCCGCTCGGACAGCAGGATGGCGTCCTCGAAGTTGCCACCCTCCCACGGCATGTAGGCGACGAGCACATTCTGACCAAGCGCCAACTCTCCGCGCTCCGTGCTCGACGAATCGGCGATGATCTGGCCGACTACGACATGCTCGCCATTCTGAACACTCGGCCGTTGGTTGATGCACGTGTCCTGGTTCGACCGCACGAATTTCATCAGGCGATAGACATGCTCTCCGCCGTCTGTCTCCTCGACGACGATCTCTTTCGCCGTAACCGATCGAACGACACCAGCGGCACTCGCAACGACGACCTGTCCCGAGTCGCGCGCTGCCTGATATTCGACGCCCGTGCCAATGATCGGCGCGGCCGGCCGCAGGAGCGGCACCGCTTGCTTCTGCATGTTCGCGCCCATGAGTGCCCGGTTGGCGTCATCGTGTTCGAGGAATGGGATCAGTGCGGTTGCAACCGAGAACACCTGCTTTGGCGAGACATCCATGTAATCGACCTGCTCTGGCCGAACTACCGGGTAATCTGTTGCCAGACGAGACGCGACAAGATCCTCGACGAAATAGCCCTCTTCGGTCAGCGGGGCGTTCGCTTGAGCGATCGTGAACTGGTCTTCCTCGTGAGCGTCGAGGTATTCGATTCGCCCGGAAACGAACGGGCGCACACGAACGAAGGCGAGGTCGGTCTCCGTGAGCTTCTGAATCTCCTTGTCGCCAAGCAGCGTGCCCGCCGCCAGCTTCAAGTCGCCAGAGCTGACATCCTCGGATAGCGTGCGACCCGGCAACAGCGCGACGTGCTCGTGTGGCGTGCCGTCGGGATTGCGGAGCTCGACGAGGCCGTAAACCCGCCGGTATGGCGTTTCAATGAAACCGAACTCGTTGATCGTCCCATATGTCGCCAGATAGCCGATCAGGCCGATGTTTGGGCCTTCTGGCGTCTCGATCGGGCAGATGCGGCCGTAGTGCGAGTGGTGAACGTCTCGAACCTCGAAGCCGGCCCGGTCACGTGACAAGCCTCCGGGGCCGAGCGCCGAGAGCCGTCGCTTGTGGGTCAGCTCGCCCAACGGGTTTGTCTGATCCATGAATTGCGAGAGCTGGGATCCACCGAAGAACTCACGAACGGCCGCCATCACCGGGCGGGTGGTGGAGATGAGCGCGTTCGGCGTCACCTGCTCGATATCCTGGATCGTCATGCGTTCCTTCACACCACGCTCCAGGCGCTGCAGGCCGGTGCGCACGTGCATCTGGATCAGCTCGCCAACCGCGCGGATACGCCGGTTGCCGAGATGGTCGATATCGTCCGGCTCTCCATTACCATTGTTGAGCCGGATCATCGTCCGCATGATCTCAAGAAGGTCCTCGGGCGAGAGAACTCGATCGTCCAGCGGCTGGTCGCGGCCGAGTCGCTTGTTGAGCTTGTAGCGCCCGACGCGAGCCAGATCGTAGCGACGAGCGTCGAAAAACAGATTCTTCAACAGATTGGCGGCGTTATCGCGCGTCGGGGGATCACCGGGACGGAGCCGCTTGTACAGCTCAACGAGTGCCTCTTCGCGCGTCTTGGTTGGCTCGCGCTCCAGTGTCGATGAGATGTACTGGTGATCGGGATTGGTCTCGACATCGGCGAACAGAGCCCGCAACTCGTCGTCGTCTTCGTAACCGATGGCCCGAAGCAGGATCGTGACTGGCATCTTGCGCTTGCGGTCGACCTTCACCGACAGGATGTCCCGATTCGAGGACTCGAATTCGAGCCACGCGCCGCGGTTCGGGATCAGCTTGGCCTTGCAGAGACGCCGGCCACTGGTCGCATCCTCTTCCAGCTCGAAGTAGACGCCCGGGGAGCGAACAAGCTGGGACACGACCACGCGCTCGGCGCCGTTAATAATGAACGTGCCATGCGCGGTCATCATCGGGAAGTCGCCAAGGAAGATATCGCTCTCCTTGATCTCCCCGGTCTCCTTGATAATCAGCCGCACGCGAATGCGAAGCGGCGCCGCATAGGTCATGTCACGAATGCGACATGTCTCCTCGGTCGCGCGCGGCTCGTCGAACGCGTGGTCGAGGAAATGCAGCTCCATCTTCTGGTTGTAGTCGGTGATCGGCGAGATCTCCTTCAGGAGCTCGCGCAGCCCTTCGGTCTTGAACCACTCGAAGGAGTCGATCTGGACCTGGACAAGGTTGGGCATCTCGATCACAGTGGGAATGCGAGCGTAGGAGCGCCTGTTGATTCCCAGGTTAGAGACGACCTGTCCGGCATCGCCGTCGATCGTCCGCGCGCTTGGAACACGGTGGGACATGTGGTGCTCCTCTTTTCAGTTTGGCTCGGGGTGCGGCAATGTCGCGATTGCCACCCAGGGATCGGCTGAGATCTGACGCCCAGGCTGACGCAGTTATCGGGCTTTCCGCCCGAAACGAGGAAACGCGAAAGCCGGAAGGCAGATTCTCCCCCTCCCGACGTCCTGATGATTTCGGTTTACATCCTCGCAAGATCAACTGCAATCGTAACCGTGCGCTCACAGCCACCAGCGACCTGCTAGTCTACGCGATCCCACCCCTCATGTCAAATTGATCAATGCGGATTGTAGCGCGCTCGACACCGGCAGCGCGGCTTACTTCGCTACCATGTGGCGGCGCCTGGGCAATACGAGTGCAGGCATCATCGCCGTCCAGAAGTTGTCCGGCAGCTACAGCTTCGCGATGTCCTATCTCGGAGGGCGTTCCCAGCAAAACGGTATTGCCATCAATGGTGGCTCGTCGGACGTCACCTTCCAGACCGGCAAGGTGATCTCCGATAGCTCCAGCGCGACAAACTACTACGCGTCGGGCTGGAAGCCGTTCACACAAGGGATGCAATTGCTCGGGGCGAACTATACGTTCGCGTTCAATGACGCCACCCCGAACGCGCAGGTGACGATCGTCGGGGGTCAGGTGAATCACATCCACTGACGCCACCACTGGCCCGTGAACGGGTGCAGTGCGAGCGACTCCGGCACGATCGTGTCGGGGTCGCTCGCTGCCGCGCTGCGCTACAATCCCGCTGTCCTGAATGGCTTCCGCGAGACAGATGGAGAGAGGGCAGTGTGATCGACCTTCGCAGCGATACCGTGACGAGGCCAACCGACGCGATGCGCCAGGCAATGGCGAATGCTGAGGTCGGGGACGACCAGTACGGCGAAGATCCGACGGTCAGTCGCCTCGAGGAGCTCGCAGCCCAGATGCTCGGCAAGGAAGCAGCCGTCTTCGTCGCCAGTGGCACGATGGGTAATCTCGCGGCGCTGCTCGCCCACTGCGGCCGGGGCGACGAGATTATCATGGGCGATGAATGTCATATCTTCTGGTATGAATCCGGCGGCGCGGCCGCGCTCGGTGGCATGCCATTCAGCCTGGTGCCAAACGATGCCAACGGCGAGCTCGACCTTGACGTCGTCCGCCAGCGCATTCGAGTCAGCCGGCCCGGCTACCCGCCGACCGGAGTAATCTGTGTCGAGAACACCCAGAACCGGTGCGGCGGCACGATCGTATCGACAGCGCACCTCGCCGAGTTGCGACAGATCGCCGACGAACACAATGTTCCGGTGCATATGGATGGCGCGCGTATCTTCAACGCCGCGGCCGGCAGCGACACACCCGTGGAGCAGGTTGCTTCATACGCTGACACGGTCCAGTTCTGTCTCTCAAAGGGATTGGCTGCGCCGGTCGGCTCGATCGTCGCCGGCGACGCTGGGTTTATTCAGCGGGCGAGAGGTGCGCGGAAGATTCTTGGCGGAGCGATGCGACAGTCCGGCGTGATCGCCGCGGCCGGCATCGTCGCTCTGGAGTCGATGGTTGAGCGTCTGCCGGAGGATCATCGACGAGCGCGACAGTTGGCGGTAGCGCTCGCCGAAATCGACGGGATCACCATCGACCTTGACGCCGTCCAGACGAATATCGTCATCTTCAAGACCGAGCCGGCTCTCGGGCAAGCGCTGTTCGTCGACCGCATGAAAGCCGCAGGAGTGCTCGTGTCCAACTACGGCAC
>Ga0209476_10002851_pt1 | contig 11518 bp, 15 predicted proteins | sample KloWWTrecipitate_FD_187179 | JGI IMG/M metagenome (GOLD analysis project Ga0209476, IMG submission 187179) | Active sludge microbial communities from Klosterneuburg, Austria, studying microevolution and ecology of nitrifiers - Klosterneuburg... | ecosystem: Engineered > WWTP > Aerobic digester...
GCATTCTCGTTGTTGGTTCGGTCGTGCTCGTTTCTGTGCCGAGAGCAGTATCCAGAGAAAGACCCGCCACATCCGCCGACCACTTGACGCCGTTGTTATCGGCATCAATTTTCAGCTTGGTCGTGCGGCAGTCCTTAGCGCGTCGCTCCAGCGTTGAACCGACATCGGCGTTGCCGTCGTGCAGAATGGTCAGCCACGGGTCTGTGGTCGCCGTAGCGGCTGTCATTACGTGAGTTTTGGCAGTGGTGCCGCTCACGCTGTCGGCAAAGCCCAGACCCAAGATCATTGCCCCGATCACGTTGGGGTAAAGGAAGCCTTCAGCGTTGCCTTCCACTGTGTAGAAGGTGCGTGTGGGTGCCGATAAGTCGCGGAAGACTGTAGACGCTGTCGTACAGCCATGCTCGTCTGTGTCCGGCACCAACTCCCAGTTTTCGCCCAGTCCCGTTGTGGTGTACAACCCACAATGGAATCCTGTCGTCGCCGCGGTTCCTTTCGCCGACTGCTTCGCAACTTTAAATGTTGCTCTTTTTGCCATTTAGTCCTCCATGTGGGCGATTACATCGAAAGCCCGCATTGATATTCCGTAATACTCGTTTGTCCCAATGATTGGGTAGATCGCAACTGTCGCTCTGGTCGGAATCAGGCTGACAGGGTGACTGCCATCGTCGTCCACCACAGTCTGAATTGTGTTCATCTGGGCAAAGATGAACTTGCGCAAGCGTGCGTCCAGGATTTTTGCGTCTCTGGTTGCCACCGCGCGTGAGCCCATCACTGCGCAGGCGATGAAGTACTTGTACCGAGACTCGCCGTTTGCACTGAAGAGGTCGTCCCCATGCTCGCGCAGATTCATCTCCTCAACGCGACCATCCACAATGCCGAATGGAAACTCCCGCTTCTTCCAATCCATCTGTAGCAGGTCGGTGAGGATTGACGCCTCGACCGTCTGTAGCTTTAGCGTTGGAAAGGCTGAAGCACGCCCCATGTAGGCATCCAACTGACTTCGCAACCTCTCGTCGATGTCGTTCCAGAGTGATTCGCTCATAGTTTCCTAGCGACCGCTACGATTTACCCGCCTCAGCCTTTCTTCGCTGGCGCTGGTTCTGGCGTGGCCTGCACTTCCACCACTGTCGTGGTTGGCACATCGAGACCAAGGTGGGTGCGCAGTTCTTCCGGCATTGGCTGACAATCGTTGGGGTCATCAGATGGTGCGTAGGTGGTATCGCCGAGTACCACTGCGTGATCTAACTCGCTGTTGTGAATCCAAACAATCATGTCCAACTCCTGCTAGTTCATCTTCAGTGGATAGGTGAGGGCGGTTGCGAGGTGGCACTGAAGCCGAAATGCGTGCTTACGCGGCATCGGCGATGTTGGCACCATATTGCGCAACACCAAAAATGCGTGGCGCACCATCGTCAAAGCCAAAACAACTTGACCATGAGACTGTGGCGGCCGCGTCCGTCGCTGCGTTTGCTACCGCCTTGTCCAACTGTTCGTCCCATTTGGCTGCCGCGTCCTGCAATTTATCGGCGATTCGAGTGGTGTCCTCTTTGCGCCCATCCATTTCCTGCACCACTGCCAGGCGGGCGTAGGCGGTTGCCAGTGCCCGCAATACCAAAGAGACCGCCCGCTTCCACGAACCCGCGAGATCGATGAAGACCTGAAGTTCCTCATCGGCATAGAATGTGCCATCGGGTCTGACGCCTGCATTGGTGTCCAGTAGCGAGACGTCATTGATGACCATGCGCAATTTGCCGATATCGGTACTCAGGTCATAGTTGGCGGTGTTGTAGACGGGTGTCGCGGGCATGGTCGATTACTCCGTTACTTCGGTCACGTCCAACCAGGGATTGGACTGAAGTTCAGCCAATGACGGATGATCTGCCACGATTGCGCTGCCCTCGCTGGTAAAAATGACGCCAGCACTTTGCACGGATTTCACCGGGCTAGAGCCGTTCACTTTCACCATGTAGCCGATGACGGACTTCACTTTCGATTTCGCCTTCGGAGTTGCGGCAGCCTGTGTTGCGGCGGTTTGTGCTTCTGCGCTTGATGGGGCGCTTGATATATCTTCCATAGTTCCCTTCCTGAAGGTGTCCCCACCATGGTGGGGACACCCGTTAATCGGAAATCAGAACGGACGCCAGGGCTATGTATTACCCTGTGTGATCAAGCGCCAGTCGCCATACTGCACGTTGTAGCGAGCGAAGAACTTGAAGTAGTGCATGCCGCCATCTGCCTGCTGCGGGTCGAACCAGGCAGATTGCAGATAGGGCGCTTCACGCATCACAACCAACAGGGGCTTGGTGGACTCTTTGGTGTCAACCACAAACCACGATGTTGAATCAATCCAGGGAACGGTGATCATTTCCACACGTCCGCTGTATGGGTTCATGTCGCGGTTGGTTGTGCCATAGACAGCCTGGTTGTTTGTAATCTGGCTGGCATCGTAGAAGAGTGCAGGGTTCACGATCAAAAGATCGGGAACGTAGCCGGTCTGTTCGCCTTGATCATCCACGTACAGTGATGCACTGGCGTACACGGATTTGAAGGTTGTCGCGCTGAGTGCCGACGTGTTGGTGTTGCTTTGTGCGGTCTGGTACTTCGCATTCTTGTCGGCGTGGCTCGCGCTAAACAGCGCCTTGTCGTCGTAACACGCGCCATAGGCACCAATCGTCTCGCCGCCATTGATGGCAGAGAAGACGAGTTGATTGACATGCTTGTCGAAATTCTCACGCGCCATTCGTGCTTTGCTTTCCAGCGCACCGGTGCGGTCGTCTTTGATGGCGTTGTCGCTAATGCCGATGGTGATATCCCAGTCAACTGGCGTCACGCGCAACAGTCGTTCACTCATGCCCTGAACGGTCGCGCCGTTCTTGCTGTTCTTGGGCATGGGCGGTGCGCCCAGATCGACCAGGTCGTCTGTAGCGCCAGTGATATCAATCTGCATTGCCACGCGCTGCCAGAGCGGTGCGATGTCTTTGCTTGCACGAAGGAAGCCAGTTCGTGCCGAGGCAATTAGATGTCCTGGCACCTGTCCAGAGTTAATCATGGTTATTCTCCCTTCTTAGAACACGAACTGACGTGTGGTCAGTTGAACATAGACGTAGCCATTGGCAACGCGTGCGATCTTGCCCGCGGTACATTGGGTCGCCGAGCCAGTGCCAACAGCCAAGGTTCCGCTGTCGGTAAAAACGACAGTTTTGCCAACGTCGGCGTCGGTGAATGCCGCCGACTGAAACCCAACTTCACCATCGGTGATGACATCGATCTCTTTGGTGACTTCGAGATCGCCAGCGGCTACAGTGATGTTTTCGTTAGCGATGCCGATAAAGACATCGACGGCAGTGACCAGCGTGACGGCGGCAACCCAACCGACGATATTGACGGTGTCTACCGACTTATCAAGGATGACAGGCTGTCCGCGATAAATGGTGCGAGCGACTGAGGTATCGACATTGAATCGCTCGGTAAACAGAGTTGCGGGACGACGATTCGATAAGTCGCGTCCCTGTGTGAGTTCAGCCATGACTTAGCCCTCCTTCTTTGCGAATGCGCCGAGGTCGTACTTCCCTTTGTCGCCGAGCAAGTCGGCGTTCAGGGAGAAGAACTCATCGACTGTGCCACCGGTGCTGATGTGCGAGCGCAGCACTCGCTGCCATTCGCTGCTCAACTGCACGGTTTCGGCGATTGGCTTGCCCGCGCTGGTTCCCATCTCACTGAAATCGACTGTGCCACCGGCATAAATCGATTCGAGCAGGTTTTGCACTGCCTCGCGGTTGGCGGCTGGCAATGCGGACAGCACGGCAGCGACATCGGCGGGCTTGGCCGGGATGGCGTGCTTTCCAGTGCTGGTGACGCGTTCGCTAAATTCAGCGATCTGGCGCTCCGTGCGCACTTGGCTCATGAAATCCGCAACGGCTGCCTGACGCTGGGCTTGCAAATCGCCCAGAAGGTCATTCAGTTGCTTGCGGATGCTTGCGATTTCGGCGTCTGCCTGTTGGCGGAATTGAGCAACGACTTCATCCCGGTTGGGGATATCGCTCTTCGTAACAGGTGTGGCCGGAGTCGCTGAGGCGGACAGTTCAGCCGGAGGAGTCTTGGATTCAGACTCAGCCGGTGGCACTTTCTCCTCTGTTGGCTTGACATTTACGTCTTTTGCCATGGATTCCTCCGGTTTAGAAAACAAAACGATTAAAGACGAACTCGCACCTTCGTTCATGCGTGAAAGCTCTATCGGGCGCATGTTGTTGACCGCGGGGAAGTTGGTCAATGACACGCTCAACAGATACTTTTCGACGAGATCGATGGTGCAAGAGACATACCTATACTGTTTGGAATGGACCATGCTTAGCCCAAGCTCATTCCAGTTTGGGGCAACGAATAAACTGTTATTGAGGCGACGAACACCCAGCAGCCAACCTGCGGCCTCTTTGCGCTCGTGATTCAAGTCAATGGGGATTTCCTGCCCGGCTTTGTTGTTGGCGAAGTTTTCGGCAAGGGCGTCGAGGAGGGCAATGTCAATCGTGACGTCCTTGCCGTTCATGTCCGTAAACTGCCCGGTACGAATCGCTTCGATCTCCGGGTAGTAGGGCGACGGTTCCGCGTATGCGTAGTCGTCAAAGCCGTACATGAAATGCAATAGCGATTGCTCTTTGTTTTGTTGGGTTGTCACCTCAGTCATTGCAGTTCCTCAAAAGCGAACAAAAAAAGCCGGAATCCCTGTGCTGGACTCCGGCTTTGCAATGTTGAGAGAAAATGAAAGAGCCAGAGCAACACATCGGCTCTGGCTCTAGGCTCTGGCTCAAATATTCTCGCAATGTAGGCGAGACTACTTTCTGTATGGTATCAGAATCTTACAGGCTTGTCAATATTAATTTTTTAGCCTGACAGAATTAGATTGGGAGCGCACGGATAAGACGCGCAATTTCTTAAAAATAGTTTAAGTTTTGTAATATAAATCACATAAAACGCATTCTATAAACAATACACTATAAATACATTCAAAGAAAGGAGGTAAAAGACAATGAAATGTGTAAGAGTGTCGAATGATAGCACGCCCGCCCAGGTCGCAGGCGCTATTGCGGGAATTCTACGTTTGGACGGAGAGGTAACAGTCCAGGCGATGGGAGCGAAAGCCGTCAACCAGATGGTCAAGGCCACGGCAGTGGCAAGGCGATTTATGATTGACGAAGGCAGTGATTTGAGTCTTCAGCCACGGCTAGAGACGTCAGACGATTTAACACGAGTCATTTTTGAAGTCAAAAAAATAGGCTGATTCGGTCCCTGACAGGGGCGAATCAGCCAACACCAATCTGGAGGATTGATGCAATGAAACAGTACAGCATTAGCAAGAAAAGCGCAAGTACGTTTTTAGTGGTATTTTTGTCGGTTTTGCTGGGGTGGATCTCCGCGCTGGCATCCGAGCAGGTACCAGAGCACCACATTGATGTAAGAGCAACGGCCTGCCACCAGGCGGATGGCAGCTTTGCAGTGCAGTGGGTGGCAAAGACCTGGGATTACAGTGCGCCGGGCGGGATTAATCCCGATGTGCTGGTCGAGAAAAGCACGAACGATGGCGAGTGGGAGATTGTTGCGCGTGGAGCATTCACCGACACGACCACGCCCAAGCGCGCGATGCTCGGTAACTTCAAGTCTGCAATCGGCATCCACTCGCTCACGATTCGCGCTACGGCGATGGGGGCATGGGGTAATGGGCACGCGGGTGGACAATCCAATGAATGGGCGGTCGCACTTCTGGATTGCCCAGCCACGCCTACCGCAACGGCGACTGATGAGCCGACCAAGCCAGCCACGCCCACACCCACCGCAACGGCAACTGGCACGGGAACATCTACGGCAACCGCAACAGCCACCGCGACAAAAACCGCAACCAAGACTGCAACCCCAACCCTAACACCAACTTCCACGCCCACCACAACACCGACCCAAACGGGTTGGGACGGAAGCTCACTGACGGTTACATCCATCTGTATGGATGGGCTATCGACCTTCACTATCACAAACGATGGCGACAGCATGGCTGGCGTCACGAAATGGGCGCTTGAGGTAAATGGCGAGGAAGTCATCACGGGCGAGATTCAGTTGGGCGCGGGCGAGGCATACCGCATGGGCTTTGCCGTGTACAAGGGCGCTCTTGCGCTTACGGTTACGCAAAGACCAGGCTATCCGAACGCAACAACCGCATCTGCTCAAATCGACACCGAAGGTTGCGTGATCGAGCCGACTGCGATCCGAGATTCCAACGAACCTGCCGCGCTCATCTATGCTGGAGTCGCCTACAATTCCAGTGGCGAGCCCTATGCAAACTACAAAATCGCTTGTGGTTCATACAGTGGGGACGTGCGGGTTGAGTTAAAATTTGCAGATGGGGCAGTGCGCATACTGGGTAATACAGAGTGTGAGGGTACAGCGATTGTGCCGCAATACACGGCGCTTGTTGTGTTGTACGACGCCGATGGCAAGCAGTTGGCGGAGAAGGTGCCACCCATTGACATCTCGACCCCGCCGTCGTTCATTATGCCATTCGGAGTGTACTTGCCGATCGTGGTGAAGTGATGGAAGGGTTGCATTGATTGGGTAAGCTGCCCAGCTTGTAACGGATGGTCGTTCACCGCGGTGCGACCTGACACATTGGCGGCTGGGTGGCTTCACAAAATGCAACAGTGATTATCGGCGGGGATGGTCTCGGTGATAATCAGGATTATAATCGACACAAGGAGAATTATGCCGGAAACGCATCAAATCAGAATGGCGAAAGCGCCAAAAGAGGACATCGACGAAGTTGCAAATTTTCTTCAAGAACTCGAAGAAAAAACCGACAACTATGACGTATCTGACGGGGAGTTGGGAAAATGGGTAAATCAAAACTTCCACCGAGTATATGGGAAATATGATCGTATATTGACTGGCTTTTCCGTTTTGATTGACAACGTTTGCGATCCAAATCTTGATTACCTGGACTACACGCCAGAAATCAAACGGGAGAAATTGCAGCTCCAGTACCTTCGCCAGTTGGTCTGCGGTGAAATGACGATAGCGAATGCAGACATTGATGTAATGTTTGAGGATTGGCTGAAAGATAACAAGGACGTTTGATTGTTATCTCGCAGATAACAACGATTAGCGTCGAGATGTCCCGGAGGGATGAGTGATGAGTGAATCGCAACAGTCAATTATCAATTCAATGAGTCTCTACGGTATAGTTACGGTTGGTTTATCGGGCGGCAAAGACTCTACAGCACTCGCGTTGTGGGTAAAGTTTGAGAGTGGCTGGGATATGTCGAAGGTCGTCTTTACGTTCTGCGAAACCGGAAACGAAGATCCGTTCACATATGCGTTTCTCGGCTATCTGGAATCCGTCATTGGCAACATCGTTGTGATTAATCCTGGCGAGACGCTGTATGAATTATCAATGCGTAAATCTCGTTTTCCCAGCGCGAAGGCGCGCTTCTGCACCCAGTCGCTCAAGATATACCCAAAACATGATTTACTGAGTCTATTCGTTGATCACGGGTTGCGACCATTAAATGTTACTGGCGTGCGCAGACAAGAGGGCAAGGCGTCAAACAATCGTGGAGATGCAGAGTTGTTTGATTACGATGTGTTTCGCTGTCGAGATAACGATTACATTATTGACACTTGCCACCCACTGGCATACTGGTCACTGGATGATGTCTGGGATATTCACAAGCGACACCTGTCAATTGATGCGATTGCGGATATTATTGATGCCGATGAGGCGATGAGTGAAAGCGGAAAGTCGGCGCTAAAGCGCCGACTTTCCGCGACTGGCATTCCAAGGAACCCGCTTTACGACATCGGATCGACGCGAGTTGGTTGCTTTCCCTGCATTAACAGCCGAAAATCTGAAATAAAATCAATGGCTAAATGGCGACCCGAAAGGATTGATTTTATTCGAGACTGGGAGGTAGACATCTCAGAATCGAAAGGTGATGAGATGTTTGCAGGTTTCTTCCACCCATCATCAGTCACCAGAAATTTTCGATCCAGGCGAGTAGTTGGAAAAGACGGAGTCGAGCACTACGTTTGCACCGTTGATGACGTGGTACTTTGGGCGCAAACGAGTCGTGGCGGAAAGCAATATCAGATGGACTTTGAAGAAGAGTCTTCAGTTTGCCAGATTGGAGGACACTGCGAGTAAAATGAAGCCAACACAAACATTAGAAATTGCCGGAGCAGTTTGCGAAGATCACGAACCTGACAATCAAAAGGAAACGCTATGACAACCACTATTGAACAAATCGAAATTGACTCCCCATTGCTCGCGTCATTCTCTTCTGGCGCTATGGAGTCATTTCGTCGGCAGTCAGCTATAGAAAGATACAAGGCGAGCATCGCCATTTTGACGAATTCGGAAGATGCGGCGGACACTCTCGTGGATCTCGCTCTGGCATTTGCCCAGACGACTGCGGAACAAAACACGACGATTTTCACATCTGTGATAGATGCTGCCTTGAGTCGTTTGGCGCGTGGGGATTCGGTTGCGGATGTTGCAGCGTGGATTTCAAGCCTGAAGCCAACAGAAATTGACAAGATCGACTGGATCGCCAAGAGATCAGAAACGATTGTAAACCTGACAATCGACGATCATGTCATTCCGTGCAGAGTCACTGAAAAGCCAGACTTCGACACTGACGGCGATGAACCTATCGAATTGAAATGGCGGCTATCGTGCGAGGTTGACGATGCCGGATACAAGGTGTTTAGCCAAGCATACTATGGAGGAACATTTTGCAGCTTAGGGGTGGCAACCACTAGAGGCATATTAGAGGATGTAGATTTTTTAAAAGCGGACAAGGATTCGGCAATTAGTGTTGACTTTACCTTTCGCAGGCTGGCAATGATGCGAAAGCCTCGCATTAAGTAACTTTCATCGTTTAGCCCGTATTGCATCATTGCCCTCTTCGTCGTAAAATGAGCCATGTAGTTAAATATTTGCGCCACGTGCGCCACCCTTCATGCCAGGGGTGGCGCTTTTTGTTTCCAGGAGGGAACATGGGCTACCGAACAAACACATTCACCATCGAACAACCGCATGGGTCTGGGCGAGTGCTGAAGGGCGAGAACTGGGTTGCGGATGCCACGTACAGCCTCACGGTCACGCAAGCGGTCAAAGTTTACGCCACGCTCGGCGGCAACGTGGGCGAGACGCGTGAACCGAAAGCGATGACCGGCAATATCCGCGTCACGAATGGCGATGCGCATTTACTGCGTCACCAAGAGACAGGTACAAGTTTTTCGGATGCGGGATTGATGTTGGAGTTAGTGGATGGGCGAAAGTGGAGATTCATGATCGCATCGGCGAACGTTCTAGCGGGCGTGTATCGGATTCAGCAGACTCATTCCGATGATCTCGGATAGGCTACGGGAGTAAATACGAAAACGTTTTCGTATTTACTCTGCTTGCGCCGTCCTCAATTGCTCTGTTTTGGTGGTCAGCAGCCGCCGAAAATCATCGACCGTGAATGAAAAGCTTGTCTTTGCGTGCTTGTCGTAGAGTTTCAACGCCCCATCCTCCACCTTTGCCACTCGCGTCCCCAGTGGACTCAGTAGCCAGTTTTCGGCATCCACTCGCCATTCAAACTGAAAGTTATTCATCGCGGATTCTGTACTCCTTGTGACATCTGCAACTTGGATGCTTCGGAATTTCATGCGTGCCCAGTTCCACCCAGCCGTCTGATTCTGCCAGTCGGCACACGTTACACGCACCAGGTTCAGTGCGCAACCACTCCTCTTGTACGCCAGCCAGCCGCATTCGCCTGTCAGTTTCTCGCCGATATTGTCCATAGGCTCCATCGGCATACAGTCCAGCACGTGCGATTGCCTGTTCTGGCGTAATCTCGCCATCTTCATACTGACGCATAAAGCGTGCCAGGTAGCGATATTCATCGCGCAGCACGCGCCCTACACGCCCATACAACCGCCCGTCTACCTGCTCCCAGCCACCAGCGCCCAGTGCAGCGGTGGATAGGTGCAGATTCTTCAATTGCTCCATCACGGCACGCTGGAAGAGAGATGGCGAAATAGAGCCGATTGTCATCGCCGCCGCAAGCGCAGCGAGTTGCTTATCTGTGCGGTCGTACATCTCGCGCAGGATGTCGGCGATCTCGCTTTCACTGACAAAGCGCCCCAGCGAGCCATCGGCGTTGACCACGCGATAGCGCCCACCCTGCACGCGTGTGTCCCAGGCGTACCCGGGCAGATTAGGCGGGGAAGGGGGTGGCATCAAGCATCCTTTTTAACTCGTTCGGGACTGCCGGGTTCACGTACCACGCCGCGGCTGCGGATTCCGCGTCCACATCGTCAATCCTTGCCATGCCTTTCGCCTTGCGCGCGCTAACGAGCCGATTGCCCGCCTTGTCGTCTTCAGAGACAAGCCATTCGGCAGTGGAAGGCATAATCCCGGCACCGATCAGCAGCAACACGCGCTCATCTCTATTGAGCATAGTACACTCGCTCGAACAAGTCAGCCGCCTTGCCGAACTCCCGCGTTGCGGTCCGCATCCGCGCCAACTCACGCGGTGACAGAGGGGCGGAAAGGTTTGCGTCTAGTGGGGCGTCTGTGGTCGGGTCGGCTGCCGCGGCTGGCTCTGCCGGGGGCTGGGTCAGTGGGTTCGCCCCAGTGTCGATTTCTGGCATTCCCACAATTTCACGCAGCCAGAGCGCATCATCATTTGGTGCTCCCGCCAGAAAGGATTGAATGCCGCCCAGGAAAGAGAGCACCTCGCTGCCCAACGCGTTGACGCGGCTGGGCGCGATTCTGGGTAGTTGGGTAATGCCCGTGTTTAGCGATGGATTTAATGCGAAGAGGCGGGGAATCAGGTGGCGGTTAAACACGTCGGCGACTTCATCATTCGCGGCGTCGATTGCCGATTTGAACATTACAATCAACGGGTCCGCCAGGGCGCGCGAGCCGGAGCTGCTGTTGCCTAGTTGCAGGAATTGCACCAAGCCCAACATGAGCATCTGCCAGCGCAACTCCTTGATTTGCTCGCGCAGCTCACCCGCGTTGCCATTGGTCACAGACTGTAGCGAAAATTTCACCACGGCACCAGGATACTCAATGTATTGGCTCTCGCCAATCGTCAGCTTGCGCCCCATCTCGCGCACCATGCGAATTGAGGCTTCATCTGGCTTGTTGACGTACTCAAACGTGGGCACACCCACGAACGACCGCTGCGCACCAATACCATAGATGATCTCAAAGCCTTGAATCATGTGCCAGAGCTTGTAGGCGGGTTCAAGCCATCCGATACCCTCCCAAGCCCCGCGGTCATCCCCGCCAATGAAGTGAAGCATCCGTTCTACTGGCACGGGCACGAGTTTTCTGCCAGTATCTGGGTCGATCTGCACCATGAACTTGGGGTCGCCATTGTCGTCGCGCTCCCACGAATCGATTGTCTCCTGGCGACGAATCGCCAGTTTACGCAGGCCAACCAGCCCATCATTGAAAAGGCTGGTTGGTGAAGAGCCACGC
>Ga0209476_10002855_pt1 | contig 11517 bp, 9 predicted proteins | sample KloWWTrecipitate_FD_187179 | JGI IMG/M metagenome (GOLD analysis project Ga0209476, IMG submission 187179) | Active sludge microbial communities from Klosterneuburg, Austria, studying microevolution and ecology of nitrifiers - Klosterneuburg... | ecosystem: Engineered > WWTP > Aerobic digester >...
AGCTCACCGACCTCCTCGGCGAGCCAGGCCACCGTGCTGGGAACCCCGCGCTCGCGGTCGCGCTCGCCGTAGGTGCGCTCGATGACGTCCTGGAGGGTGGCGAGGTCCATGCGCCCGAACCTACCCGCCCCACCGCCCCGACTTCGTGCGACTTCGGTGCGCCCCAGAGCCTGTTTCCGGCGAATTTCGCACGGAAGTCGCACGAAGTCGGGTCAGTTCAGGGAGGGGCCGAGCGGCATCGGCGGGGTCGGCACGGCACCGAAGCGACCGACGATCGCCCGCTCCCGCCGCAGCAGGGCCAGCACGGTGCGCAGCCGAGTCGCCGGGTCGCCGCCGTCGAGCACCCGCTGCCGGTCGCTCGGGTCGAGAACCATCGCCTCGACGAGGCGGTACGCCAACTGCCCGGCCGGCGCCTCGATGTCGACGGCCTCGGCGCCGAGGTCACGCAGGTATGCCGCGTGCTCGCCCCTCGCTCGCTCCGCCAGGTCGGCGACCACCGGGTCATCGCCGTGCCCCGGCTGCCCGGGAAGCGGCTCACCGAGGAAGGTGAGGTGACCCGTCGTCCAGGACGTCCCGGCATCCGGATCGAGCGAGTCCAACCGGTAGCGCCGCACGCCGGTGGCGACGAGGTGGACCACCGTGCCGATCGGGCTCTCCGCGAGGGCCATGGCGTCGACGCGTGCCTCGCAGCCGATCTCGTAGAGGTCGGCGACGGCATCCGCCCCCACCTCACGCCCTGACCGGATGAGCGTGACGCCGAAGCACCGCTCGCCGTCGGGCAGCTCGGCGAGCGCATGGGCGAGGTCGAGGTAGCGCGGCTCGAACAGCTGCAGGGGTAGTCGAGCGCCGGGCAGCAGCACCGTTCCGAGGGGGAAGAGCGGCAAGGTCGCCATGCCCCACTGTAGGCACCTCGTCCTGATCTCACCCTCACCCTCGACAGTTCCCGGGAGGTGGCTGGAGTGCAAGAAGTCGGGTGGGGAGGTGGCTGGAGTGCAAGACGTCGCGAACGGGGGCGATTGGGTGGTTGCCGCCGCCGCGCGATAGGCTGAACATTGCTGGCCCGCCTTCTGCCTCGGGCCGCAATCTTTGATGTCGATGCCTTCGCGTCGGGGCCGCAAGCCCTCGACTCGGCGCCGCGGCCCAGAGCCCCGCCCGGCAGAACATCCCGTGTCGTCGACACCGCCGATGGTCAATGCCGACCGCAGCGCTGCGCGACCGCCCTGAACTCAAAGGAATCACCTTGTCCAGCACCACTTTCGGCGCGCTCGGCGTGCCCGCCCCCCTCGTCGAGATCCTTGCCCAGCGCGAGATCACCGTCCCCACCCCCATCCAGGCCGCGACCCTGCCCGACTCCCTCGCGGGTCGCGACGTCCTCGGCCGTGGCCGCACCGGCTCGGGCAAGACGATGGCGTTCGTCCTGCCCCTGCTGACCCGCCTGTCGCGCAGCACGACGCAGCGCCAGTCGCGTCGCCCGCGCGCCCTCATCCTGGCCCCGACCCGCGAGCTCGCGACCCAGATCGAGGACGCCCTCACCCCGCTCGCAGCCCCCCTCGGCCTGACCTCGCGCACCGTCTTCGGTGGCGTCGGCCAGAACCCCCAGGTCACGGCCCTGCGCAAGGGTGTCGACATCGTCGTCGCCTGCCCCGGCCGCCTCGAGGACCTCATCGGCCAGGGTCACGTCTCCCTGGATGCCGTCGAGGTCACGATCATCGACGAGGCCGACCACATGGCCGACCTCGGCTTCCTGCCCGCCGTGCGCCGCCTGCTCGACGCCACCCCCGCGCGCGGGCAGCGGATGCTGTTCTCCGCCACGTTGGATGCCGGGATCGGCGTCATCGCGAAGCGTTACCTCTCGAACCCGGTCACCCACGAGGCCGACTCCGCGCAGTCGCCGGTGTCGACCATGGCCCACCACGTGCTGCACGTGACGCCCGACGGTCACGGCCAGGTGCTGCTCGACCTCGTCGCCGCCCCCGGCCGCACCGTGGTCTTCACCCGCACCAAGCACCGCGCCAAGAAGCTGGCCCGCCAGCTCAACGGCCAGGGCGTCCCCGCGGTCGAGCTGCACGGCAACCTCAGCCAGAACGCGCGCACCCGCACGATGGAGGCCTTCCACTCGGGTGCAGCCCGCACCCTGGTCGCCACCGACATCGCGGCGCGCGGCATCCACGTCGACGACGTCGCCCTCGTCATCCACGCCGACCCGCCGGTCGAGCACAAGGCCTACACGCACCGCTCGGGCCGCACCGCCCGCGCCGGCGCCTCCGGCACGGTCGTCACCCTGATGACCGACGACCAGGTGCGTGACGTGCGCGACCTCACCCGCAAGGCCGGGGTCAAGGCCACCACGACCCGGGTGCACGCCACCCACCCGCTGCTCCAGGAGCTCGCCCCCGGCGACCGCTCGTTCGAGGGTGGCTTCGCCGCCCCCGTGGCCCAGGCGTCGCCGCGTCAGGGCTCGGGCCAGCGCCGCTCGGGCGGTCAGGGTTCGGCCGGCGGCCGTGGCCCCGGTCAGGGCGCCCGTCAGGGCTCTCGCCCCGGTGCGGCGTCGGCCTCGGGGCAGGGGCAGCGCCGTGGCGGCCCGGGCGCAGGTGGGTCCGGTGGCAACGGTGCCGGTGGCTACCGCGGAGGTTCGCGTCCGGCATCCGCTGGCCGCCCGGCATCCGGCAGCGGTTCGCGCCCGGCATCCGGCAGCGGTTCACGCCCGGCATCCGGTGGTGCGCGTCCCGCGTCAAGCGGTCGCCCGGCATCCGCTGGTCCCCGCACCGGTTCGGCCCGCCCGGCCCGTTCCGCCGCCTCGTTCAGCGAAGGCGCCCGCCGCACGCGCTGACCGTACCGACATCGACCAATAGGTCGATCTCGGTACGCTCCCGCCCACCCAGGACGTCCCCCGAGTGACCTATTGGTCGATCGGGGGACGTGTGTGTCGACCCGGCACTGACGTCCACAGGGTCACCGAATACGGTCTCGCGCCATGGACTGGTTCAGCGAGGTGTGGGCCCGCGCCCTGCCCGAGAGCGGGGTGGCGCTGTCCGGCGCACCCGTCGTCGCCGTGCTCGCCGCAGCCCTCGTGGCCGTGGCGTTCGAGCCGCTCTGGCGCATCGTGCGGCTCGTCGTGACCCTCGTGCACGAACTCGGGCACGCCGGTGTCGGGCTGCTCGCCGGGCGCAGGTTCACCGGGTTCGTCCTGCGCGCAGACATGTCCGGCCACGCCGTCACGGTCGGCCCGGCGCGCGGCCCCGGGCGCGTGCTCACCACCTGGGCCGGCTACCCGGCACCGGCCGCCATCGGCGCCGCCGCGATCGTCCTCGCCGTGCGCGGCTGGTCGGCCCCGGTGCTCACGGTGGTCCTCGCGGTGCTGGTCGCCGCGGCCCTGCGAGCACGATCGGCGCTGACCGCCCTCGTCGTCGCGGTCGCCGTCCTCGGTGGCGGGGCCCTGTGGTGGGCCGGCTCCCCGCAGCTTCAGGCCCAGGTGCTCGTCGCCGCCGGGGTGGTGCTCATCGTCGGGGCGTGGCGCCACCTCGGAGCCGTCATCACCGCCCCGGATGCCGCCGCGAGCGACCCCGCGGTGCTCGCTCGCCTCACGCGCGTCCCCGGCATCCTGTGGAACCTGACGTTCGTCGTCGTGCTCGCCGGCTCCACGTGGGTGGCCGGGTCCGCCGTGCTCCGGGCGGCAGGTGTGCTCACCTGACCAACGAAGGGGTGTCAAGAGCGCGATCTGCCGCGCCCCGGCATCCCGTGCGGGCTACGGTGGGGGCATGGCATACCAGTACAAGGTCGTCGAGGTCCGCGAGAAGATGATCGGCGGCAAGGTCTCCGGTGACCGCGTCGAGAAGGTGCTCAACGAGTGGGCGGCGCAGGGCTGGCAGCTGCGGACCATCACGTCGGCCGACGTCAAGGGCCGGGTCGGCCCGGGCGGGGTCGAAGGGCTCCTGATCACCTTCGAGCGCCAGGTCTGACCCGTACCCAGATCGACCAATAGGTCACCACAGGTACATCACCGCCCGAACCGGCCGTACCCAGATCGACCAATAGGTCTCCTTAGGTACGCGCCCGCCGCGAGCGCCAGGTCGCCCACGCACCCGTGCACCACAGGGCGGCGACGACGAGCACCGGCTGGAAGAGCAGGCGAACCAGGCGTGCGGCATCCGAGTCGAGGCCGAAGGCCGCTGTGCCCGTGAGGTACTGGCTGATGTTGCCCGGGAAGATCGCCACGAAGAACGCCGCCACCACCCAACCCACGGTGGGGCGCAGCCGCGCGGGAGCGACGGCGAGCGCAGCGGCGAGGACCAGCTCGATCACCCCACTGACGGCGATCACCGCCTCGGGCCACGGCATCCACGGCGGTACCTGGGCGCGAAAGGTGTCAGCCGACGCGAAGTGACCCACCCCCGCCGTCACGAGGAGCAGCACGAGCGCCCAGCGCACCACCGCACGCGCGAGGCCCGCACCCGGCGACCCCTGCGGCGTCGTTGCCGCAGGGGTCGCCGGGGTGTTCATGGACGAGTCCGTCAACGCCGCACGACAAGCGTGGCGGTGATGGTCTGACCGGTGTCGGGAACGGTGATCGTCACCGTGTAGCTACCCGGTGCCAGGCCCGCGGTCGACAGGTTGTGCTGCCACTTGCCGTCGACGTAGGCGAGGGTCGCGGTGCGCGCCACGGTGCTGCCCTGGCTCACGGTGAGCGTCGGGTCGAGGTCGGTCGGCTCGGACCCGTCGCAGTCGGCGAGCTCGACCTTGACCGGGACGGTCGAGCCCTGCTTGGCCGTGACGCTGCCCTTCTTGAACGGGGCGAGGACGCCGGTCGTCGTGAACTCGACGGCCACGTCGGCGGTCGTCGTCGTGACGTGGCCGTGGCTGTCGGTCACGGTGACCGTCGCCGTGTACTGGCCCGCCTCCGAGTAGGTGTGCGTGCGGGTCAGCGAGTCGGATGCCGTGTTCACCGTCTCGGTGGTGCCGTCACCCCAGGCGATCTTCACCTCGTGGGTGTCGGCGTCGTCCCTGTCGGCGATGTCGACCGTGAGGCTGGCACTGCCCTCACCACAGCTCACCGACGTGTCGTCGAAGGCTGCCTCGACGGTGGCCGGGGAGTTCGGCGTGAGGCCGACGATGATCGGGTCGTGGTCGGAGACGCGGAACATGTCCGGGGCGTAGAGCACGTCCTGGAGGTTGGCCGTCTTGAAGTCGGTGTTGTAGTCCAGCACCGACGGCTCGTCGGCGTTGATGTGGAACTCCGCGACACCGGCGACCTGGTTCTTGCCGAACAGGTCGGCCGAACCGAGGGCGTGGTCGAGGTAGCCCCACTGGCCGTCGAAGACGTAGGAGTAGGCGTCCTCACCGAGGAAGCTGCTCACGAGGTTGGTGTACCCCGCGGCCTCGAGCGCCTTGACCGGGTCCTCCTTGGCGTAGGAGTTCAGGTCCCCGAGGATGACGACGTCCTTCTCGCCCGTGCCCGTCGGGTCGGTGTCCAACCACGTGGCCAGGGCCTTGGCCGAGACGGTGCGCGAGGCGTTGCAGTTGCCCTGCCCGTCACCGACGTCGGGGACGGTGCAGGCCGAGCCCTTGGACTTCAGGTGGTTGACGTCGGCGACGAACGAGCCACCGGTGGCGTTGACCTGGAAGGCCTGGGCCAGTGAGGGGCGGCTGCGCGGGGCGGTGTCGCCACCCCCGACGAACTCGGGGGTGTTCAGCGCTGCGGTCTGCCCGATCGGGGTGACGATCGCCGGCTTGTAGAGCATGCCGACCTTGATGGCGTCGGTGCCGAGGGCGTTGGTCTGCCCGGTGTTGGCATCGGCGTCGATGTAGGCGTAGGTGCCCGCGCCGGCCTTCTCGTTGAGCTCGCCGACGAGGTGTGCCAGCGAGCTGTCGCTGCCGTAGCCGTCGTTCTCGATCTCGTTGACGCCGAGGACGTCGGCGTCGACGGCGAGGATCGCTGCCACCGTCTTGGGCCACTGCCGGTCGAACTCCTCCTGGTCGTCGGCGCCGCGGCAGTCGGTGGAGTTGCCGTTCACGCCGAGGGTGCAGTTGTCGACCGCGCCGGGACCGGTGTCCGGCCGTCCGTCGAAGGTGTTGAAGTAGTTGAGCAGGTTCATCGCCGCGACCCGAACGTCACCACCGACCTCGGCAGGGGCGGCCGGTCGCTCGTTGGCCGCCTCGACGTCGAACGTGCCGTCGAGGGCAGCGACGGGGCGCAGGCGGTAGGCGTTGGGGCTCGCGGAGTGGCCTCCCCAGGTGTAGGTCATGACCCCGACGGCCTCGGTGAGCAGGTCGCCACCGCGCAGGGTGTTGGTCGCACTGAGCGGGTTGCCGCCGCGAGCGAAGATGATCGGATCAGGGTTCTGGCCCTGCGAGGCGTCGTCGACGATGAGGCGGTTGAGGTTGTTCTGCGCCTGGAGGGCCGCGGCGTCCGGGCCGGGGGCGACGACGTTGGTCGGCTGCTGGAGGCGGCCACCGCTGGAGACGACGATCTGACCGAAGCGGCCCAGCTGGAAGTGCTCGGTGACGTACAGCGGCTGGGTGGTCTCGACGAGCATGCCCTCGTACTTCTCGAAGTCGTTGGCGCTCGCCATCGGCAGGGTGATGCCGACCGGCTCGATGGCGCCGGCGCCGGTGCCCGCGCCGCAGACCGTGATGTTGGCGGCGCTCGTCGAGATCTGGGTCTGGCCCTGGTTCTCGCCGGCGGTGCCCTTGACCGTGACGACGTCGCCGACCTGGACGAGGTTCTGGTTGCCGCCGTTGAAGATGAAGATGCCGTCCGAGGTGGCGGGGTCGCTGTCGCCCTCGTCCTGGAGGTAGAAGCCGCGCAGGCCCGGGGTGTTGCCCTCGTAGTCGCCGACGACGACACCGCGCACGGTGCTCGGCTGGCCGCCGACCGGGGTGGCGTCGCCGGAACCCTGCACCGAGCCGATGGTCACGGTGGGGGCCACGCACAGGTCGGCCACGGTGAAGGATGTGGAGAAGTCGGTGGTCAGCTGGTCCGGCGGGTCGTTGCTGTCCTGGTCGCTGACCCCGGTCGCGGCGACCGTGAGGGTGCACGACTCGGTGTCAGCGAGACTGGTGGCCGGGTCGACGGTGAAGGTCGTCGGTCCCCCGGTCACCGTGACGGCCACCGGGCCGGTGATCGAGCAGAGAAGGGTGATGGCGTCGGGGGCCAGGGTCACCGGCTCGGTGAACGTCACCGTGAGATTCATCCCGGCCGTGGCCGTGGCGCCGTTCGCGGGGGTGGTGGACGCCACCGCCGGGGCCTCCTCCGGCACGGAGCACGCGGTGCTGTGGGCGCCGAGTCCGCCGAAGGTGTCGACGGCGAAACCGTCCCACTCGGTTGCCGGGTCGAACGCGTTGCTGCCGTCGGTGTCCCCGACGCAGACGGTGTCCTTGCGGCGCAGGGTGTTGTCGGCGGTGCTCGTCAGGCCGGTGCCCCACTCGGTGCCGGGGTCGGAGCCGATCTGGCCGACGACGTCGAGGAGGTCCGTGCCCTTGCGCAGGGTCACGACGTCGTTGCCGTTGAAGTTCACCGACCCCGACAGTTGGTCGGCGACGGCCTTGAGTGGCTCGGAGGCGCTGGTGTTGGCGACGACGTGGACGTCACCCGAGGCGACCGTCCCCACCAGCGTGATCGGCGACTGCGGCGTGGCCGACCCGTTGGAATAGCCCTGGAGCGAGTACCCGGCGAGGTCGACGGTGGCCCCCGTGCCGTTGTAGATCTCGATGGACTTGTTGTTGCTCGACCCCTCGACGTACTCCGAGATGAACAGGTCGCCGGCCGCAGCCTGGGCGGCCACGGGGGCCAGCGCCACTGGCGTCACGACGGCGAGGGCGCCCACGGCGACCTTCGCGACGAGCCGGGCAAGGGTGGAACGGGCCATTCGTCCTCCAACGGTCCTGCGGGGGGCGCTCGAGTCTCGCGACACCTCGATCCCGCGGTGAGATTCGGTGAACGTAGCACCGCCTCGGGCCCGTGGCCACCGAAGCAACCGCCCTATCGACAGACGGCCACCTTCCCGCCCGATGCCGGAACCTTCAGGTCGACAGAAGTTCATTTCCCTTGTCGACCTGAAGCGTCCCCTGCGATCCCCCGCCCCCAGCCCCTCCGGCGTGGAGCCGGGCAGCACGCCCCTGTCGCGTCGTGCTGCCCGGCCCTCGCCGGAGGGTGGGGAGTCCCGAGTCAGGGCTTGCCGGGCCAGCTCGGCGTCCCCTCGCCGTACCCACCGCTGCCAGGAGTGGATCCGGCGCCACCGAAGTAGGCGTCATACGCGCTGGGCCCCGGACCGTCCGGCGCATGGTCGGGGTTGATCGGGTCGCCGCCGTGCACGACGGTCAACTCCGGCGAGGAGACGACGACGAACTTCGGGCACATTTGGCCCTTGCACTCCGGGTCGATCGGGTCGGCGACGCCGGGCTCGTCGATGATGGGCGTCTCCGGCAACGTCGGCCCGTTCTGCACCGTGCGCACCCGCACCCCGCTCAGGAACGCGATGCGCTTGGCGATCTCCGTGCGCGACGGCATCACGAGCACCGAGTCGGCATCGGGGTTGACGTATGACGCGGATGCCGATGGCTCGGGTTCGGTCGATGCGTCGCCACTCGGCTCACTCGACGGCTGACTGCTCGGCTCACCCGACGGCTGGCTCGACGGTGCCGAACTGGGCTGCCCACCCGCAGTCGGCCCCGTACTCGGCCCGGGACCAGCGCTCGCCCCGCCGACGGGCCCTGTCTGGACCACGCCGTGACCGGTGCTGTTGCCGTCGCCGTCGTAGTCCCAGTACTCCTGGGTTCCGTCGGTCTTCGTCACCTTCTTGCCGTAGCCCACGACGACACCGTTCTCGATGCGGGTCCAGTGAACGACGACCGTTCCGTCGTCGTCGGTGAACTTGGTGATCAGGGTGCTCGAGATCGAGTCCTTGCCGTGGAAGACGTGGGTCTGCGACCCCTCGTTGTTGGTCACCGTCACGTACGGGTCGCCGTCCGTGGTCGTGCCGACGCCGATGTCGTTGTTCTGCACGAACGTCAGGGTCTCCTGCACCCCCTTCCACGCTTCCCACGTGCCCGGGCCGGCGCTGATGAGGGAGATGTCCCGGCCGTGAGCACCAGCAGGCAGACCGCCCGTCGACGCATGCGCCGCCTGGGTGAGCTTGATGATCTCGTCGAGCCGGCCGCTGCCGAGTTGGTCGAGCCCTGCCATCAGCTGCGAGTGCAAGGGACTCGCCTCGGACATCCCCGCGAGGCTGGCCACCATCGCGGCCAGCTCGGTCACGGTGGTGGCGCCCTCTGGCAGCGCGAGGTCGATGACGACGAGGTGGTCCGGGACCTGGTGCGACTGCACGTAGGCCGTGGTTCCGACGACTTCGACATGGCTGATCGTCGGGTGACTGGCCGGGTCCTTGGGGTCGGTGCCGTTCAGCCGCTCGACCCAGTCGGTCCAACCGTCACCGTCGGAGTCCTGACTGAGTGCCTTCTCGGTGTAGTAGCCGCCCTCGATGCGCAGCTTCATGGTCATCAGGTCGGGCTCGTCGGATGCCGCGCTCACCACGGCTCCCGTCGTGGCGAGCAAGGTGCCGGCGAGGGCAAGCACGAGGGCGGGGCGCGCCCCCCAGCGGCTCCCGCCGTGACGGGGCGCACGCTGGCGCCGGGACCGGGGCACGGGCCGAGGTGAGGTGTCCATGTCGAGGAGGAGCGGCGTCCGGCCGTCCTGATACCGCGGCCAGCGACTCGTGGCAGGGTGTCGACGGTGAGCACGACACCTGGTGCGCCGACGAACCCGGCCGGCGCGGACGGCATCCCGATCGACGCCCTGGACTTCTACGACGACCTCGCCGTCGAGAACACCCGCACGTGGTGGCAGGCCAACAAGGACCGGTACCTGCGGTCGGTGCGTGCACCACTGGACGCCCTGCTCGCGGCGCTGGAGGACGAGTTCGGGGCAGCGCACGTGTACCGCCCCAACCGCGACGTGCGGTTCAGCGCGGACAATTCGCCGTACAAGGACCACCAGGGAGCGCTCGCCGCGACGGTTCCCGGGATGGGGTTCTACGTGCAGGTCAGCGCCGCCGGGCTGATGACCGGCGGCGGTTTCTACCCCACGGGCACCGACCAGGTGTCGCGACTGCGGGCGGCGATCGACAGCCCGCGCTCGGGGCAGGACCTGCAACGGATCACCGACGCGCTCGTGGGGCAGGGGTTCGAGCTCGGCGGGGACCGCGTGGCCACCCGGCCGCGGGGGGTCGCCGCGGATCACCCCCGGCTGCCGTTGATGCGCTTCAAGAGCCTGGTGGCCAAGCGGGAGCACGGCTGCCCGCCGTGGCTGTCGACCCCCGAGGTCGTCACGCAGGTCCGCGCGGACTGGCAGAGCGTGCGGCCGCTCGTCGACTGGCTGACCGAGCACGTGGGCGCGACGGATCACCCCCGCCGCCGCTGACCCCCGGGCGGTGGCCGACGGCATCCGGGCGGCCGCTGGAGGAGGATGTCGGCCATGGACTCCGGTGACAGCGACCGCAAGACCCACCCCACGGACGCCGACGTCACGGCATTCCTGGATGCCGTGCCCGACTCGCGCCGCCGAGCCGACGCCCTCGACGCCCTGGATCTCATCCGCGAGGTGACCGGTGCCGAGCCGCGGATGTGGGGGCCGACGATGGTCGGCTTCGGCCGCCAGCCGTACCGCACGGCCGACGGCAAGGAGCACGAGTGGTTCGCCGTCGGGCTCTCCCCCCGCAAGGCCGCGCTGACCCTGTACGGGCTGACCTTCTATGACAGCAACACCGACCTGCTCGACCGCCTCGGGCCGCACACCACCGGCAAGGGCTGCGTCTACGTCAAGAAGTTCGAGGCCCTCGACCGTGAGGTGCTGACCGACCTCGTCCGCCGCGCCTGGGAGACCAACCACCAGCCCGACTGAGGGAGACTGGGGCGCGATGACCCTCACCGACCGACTGAACCGCGCCCGAACCAGGTCGGATGCCGGTGCCCCCACCGCGCCCAGCGGCTCCACCGCGCCCGGGGGGTCCAGCGGCTCCTCCGCGTCGGATGCCGCCTTCGACGTCTTCATCGAGTGGGCCGGCGACCAGGGCCTGACCCTGTACCCCGCGCAGGAGGAGGCGGTGCTCGCCCTCGCCGGTGGTGCCCACGTCGTGCTCGCCACCCCCACCGGCTCGGGCAAGTCACTCGTCGCCGTCGCTGCGCACGCGCAGGCCCTGGCGCAGGGCCGCCGCAGCTGGTACACCGCCCCGATCAAGGCCCTGGTCAGCGAGAAGTTCTTCGCCCTCGTCGCGATCTTCGGGGCCGAGCAGGTCGGCATGCTCACCGGCGACGCCGCCGTGAACCCCGAGGCGCCGATCATCTGCGCCACCGCCGAGGTACTGGCCAACCACGCCCTGCGCGACCGCGAGCTCGCGGACATCGGCCTCGTCGTCATGGACGAGTTCCACTTCTACACCGAGCCCGACCGCGGCTGGGCGTGGCAGGTGCCGCTGCTGCTCCTGCCCGACACCCAGTTCCTCCTCATGTCGGCGACGCTGGGTG
>Ga0209476_10002857_pt1 | contig 11516 bp, 9 predicted proteins | sample KloWWTrecipitate_FD_187179 | JGI IMG/M metagenome (GOLD analysis project Ga0209476, IMG submission 187179) | Active sludge microbial communities from Klosterneuburg, Austria, studying microevolution and ecology of nitrifiers - Klosterneuburg... | ecosystem: Engineered > WWTP > Aerobic digester >...
GGCCATCGCCGCGCTGGGTGTTGCCGAGGCGGCGCGCCAGCTCGCGGGGCGGCTCGTAGCGCTTCTGTGCCGGCGTCGGTCCCCACAGTTCCTCGAGGAACAGCAGCTCACCGGACTCGTGTCCCAGTTGGCCCAGAAAGGCCGCCGCGCGCGGCAGGCTGGCGTCGATCTGGTGCGCCTGCATGGCGCGGTTGAGCGGATCGAGGCATTGCGCTCGGCGGCGCGGGGAGGCGTGGCGCATGATTTGCGCCAGCTGCGGGTCGGTCAGCATGGCGGTTTCCTCGGCGTGCGCCAGCCGGCCTTGGTGCACGGATCGCGCCAAGGAGTCCTCCAGCGCATCGAAGACCCATGATAGATCGCAGGCGGCGCGTTGACCAGTGCCGCCGCCCGCTCCGCCCGCGTCCTGCGCGGGCGGCGATGCGGGTGCTCAGACCAGCAGTGCGTTGACGCGCCTGACGTAGGCCGCCGGATCGTCGGGCAGGCCGCCTTCGGCCAGTAGGGCCTGGTCGAACAGGATGTGCGCCAGCTCGTCGAAGCGGTCATGGCCGTCCAGCTTCTTCACCAGCGGGTGCCCGGGGTTGATCTCCAGCACTGGCCTGGCGTCGGGCACGGCCTGGCCGGCCTGCTTGAGCACGCGCGCCAGTTGCAGGCTGATGCCGCTGTCCTTGACCACGAGACACGCGGGCGAGTCGATCAGCCGGGTGGTGACGCGCACGTCTTCCACGCGCTCCTTGAGCGTTTCCTTGAGCTTGTCGACCAGCGGCTTGACGGCTTCGGCGGCTTGTTCCGCGGCTTTCTTCTCGGCTTCGTCCTGCAGCTCGCCCAGGTCCACCGCGCCCTTGGCCACCGACTGCAGCGGCGTGCCGTCGAACTCGTGCAGGAAGGACAGGGCCCATTCGTCCACGCGGTCGGTCATCAGCAGCACCTCGATGCCCTTCTTGCGGAAGATCTCGAGCTGCGGGCTGTTCTTCGCGGCCACCAGGGTGTCGGCGGCGATGTAGTAGATGGCCTTCTGGCCCTCCTTCATGCGCGCCTTGTAGTCGGCCAGCGACACGACGGGGCCGTCGTGCATGGTCGAGGCGTAGCGCAGCAGCCGGGCGATGCGCTCGCGGTTGGCGTGGTCCTCGCCCAGGCCTTCCTTCAGCACGGCGCCGAACTCGCGCCAGAAGCTGGCGTACTTGTCGCTGGCGGCGGCTTCTTTCTTGTCCTGCACGTCCGTCACTTCGGCCGCGCTGCCCTCCGCTTCGGCCTGGGGCGCCTCGGGCTTCGCGCTGGCCAGTTCCTCCAGCAGCGCCAGCACGCGGCGCGTGTTGCCCTCGCGGATGGCTTTCACGTCGCGGCTTTCCTGCAGCAGCTCGCGGCTGACGTTGAGCGGCAGGTCGCTGGAGTCGACCACGCCCTTGACGAAGCGCAGGTAGCGCGGCAGCAACTGCTCGGCGTCGTCCATGATGAACACGCGCTTGACGTAGAGCTTGACGCCGGGCTTCTTGTCGCGGTCCCACAGGTCCATCGGTGCGTGGCTGGGCACGTACAGCAGTTGCGTGTATTCGGTGCTGCCTTCGACGCGGTTGTGGCTCCAGGCCAGCGGCGGCTGCCAGTCGTGCGCGATCTGCTCGTAGAACTGGGTGTACTGCTCGTCGGTGATGTCTTTTTTGGGTCGCGTCCACAGCGCGGTGGCCTGGTTGACGGTTTCCCACTCGCCGGTCTTGACCATGCGGCCGGGCTGGCCCTCTTCCTTGCCTTCCTCCCAGGTCTCGCCTTCCATCTGGATCGGCAGGGCGATGTGGTCGGAATACTTGCCGATCAGCTCCTTGATGCGCCAGCCGTCGGCGAACTCCAGGGCGTCCTCGCGCAGGTGCAGGATGACGCGGGTGCCGCGCTCGGGCAGCGTGATGGTCTCGACCGTGAAGTCGCCGCTGCCGCCGCTGCTCCAGCGCACGCCCTGCTCGGGTGGCAGACCGGCGCGGCGCGTTTCCACCGTGATCCGGTCGGCGACGATGAAGCCGGAGTAGAAGCCGACGCCGAACTGCCCGATCAGCTGCGCATCGGCTTTCTGGTCGCCCGACAGGCGGGCCATGAACTCGCGCGTGCCGCTCTTGGCGATGGTGCCCAGGTGCTCGATGGCCTCGGCCTCGCTCATGCCGATGCCGCTGTCGGCGATGCTCAGCGTCCGGGCGTCCTTGTCGAAGGCGATGCGCACGCGCAGCTCGGGCTGATCGCCATACAGGCTGCCGTCGGCCAGCGCCTCGAAGCGCAGCTTGTCGCAGGCGTCGGAGGCGTTGGAGATCAGCTCGCGCAGGAAGATTTCCTTGTTGGAGTACAGCGAATGCGTGACCAGGTGCAGCAGCTGGGCGACTTCGGCCTGGAAGGCGTGTTTCTGGGTGCTCATGGGAAAAGGCAGTGACGGTTGAAGAGAAGGGAAGCGAAGAAATCGCGCCGTACGTGGGGCTGTCGGCCCGGGTTTTCAAGACGCCGGCGCCCACCGGCGCGCGGCGGCTCAGAACGCCTCGTGCTCGCCCAGGTAGCGCCATTGCCCGGCGGGCAGCTGGCCCAGGCGCACGCGGCCGATGCGCACGCGCTTGAGGCCGGTCACCGTCAGGCCGACCAGCTCGCACATGCGGCGGATCTGGCGCTTCTTGCCTTCACGCAGCACGAAGCGCAATTGCTCGGGGTTCTGCCAGTCGACCAGCGCCGGCCGCAGCGGCTGGCCGTCCAGGGCCAGGCCATGGCGCAGGCGCGCCAGTTGCGCGGCCGGAAAGGCGGCCTGCACGTTCTCGGCCAGCGCGCCGTAGCTGACGCGCACCAGGTATTCCTTGTCGACATCCGAGTGCTCGCCGATCAGCTGGCGCGCCACGCGGCCGTCCTGCGTCAGCACCAGCAGGCCGGTGGAGTCGATGTCCAGCCGCCCGGCCGGCGCCAGCCCCTTGAGCTGCGCCGGCGCGAAGCGGGTGCGGCTGGCGTCGCCCGTCCAGTGGCTGCGCGCCTGGATCAGGGTCACCGCCGGCTGGTGGCCGTCCTCGGCCTGGCCGCTGACGTAGCCCACCGGCTTGTGCAGCAGGATGGTGACGCGCTGCGCCTGCGCGGCGTCGGCGCGGCGGTCGACCGTGACCTGGTCTTGCGGCCCCACCTTCAGCCCCATCACCGCCAGCTGGCCGTTGACGCGCACCCAGCCGCGCTCGATCCAGTCGTCGGCCTCGCGGCGCGAGCACAGGCCCAGTTCGGCCAGGCGCTTGTTCAGGCGGATCGCGCCGCCCGTCGTCGGCGCCGGGGCGGCGGCGGCAGGCCGCGGCGCGCGGTGAAAGCGGGGCGTGTCGGTGGTCATGGGGTAACTCGATTGCTATTAAAGTAGTAGCTGCTTGCGCTCGACAGACAAGCGCTGGAGCCTGATTTTCCTAGAATTGACGTGAGCGCAGGGCGGCCAGGTCGAGAATGCGCAGGCCGCCATACTCGATGCGCAGCAGGCCCTGGGCGGCCAGGGCGTGCAGCGCCTCGTTGACGCGCTGGCGCGACAGGCCCACCAGATAGGCCAGCTCCTGCTGGGTGATGCGCAGCACCTCGCCCACGCCGGGGAACAGCACCGGGTTGACCAGCGCGGCAATGCTGCGCGCCACGCGCTGCTCGGGGTTGGGCGTGCGGTCGGCCTCCAGCGCGCCGATGAACTGCCCCAGCCGCTCGTTGAGCTGGCTCATGATGAAGCGGTTGAAGCCGATCGAATGGTCCAGCAGCCAGTGGAAGGTGTCGGCCGGCAGGCCGGCCACCAGGCTGCGGCGCAGCGCGCTGACGTTGTAGCGGTAGGGTTCGCGCTTGAGCACCGTGCCTTCACCGAACCAGCCGCCGGGCGTGAGGCCGGAATAGGTGATGGTCTGTCCGTCGGCGGTTTCGGTGCTCATCTTCAGCAGGCCGTCGACGACGCCGAACCAGTAGGTCACCGGCCGGCCCATGCGAAAGATCAGCTCGCCCGGCTCGGCGCGCGTGACGCGCAGCTCGGGCGCGGCGCGGTCGTATTCGTCCGGCTTGAGGTGCGACAGCCAGGGCACGCCGGCCAGCTCGGCCTCGGTGAGCGGGCGACGGCGGTCATGCAGGGCAAGGCGCAGCGGCATTCAGGGAAAACCCAGACGAAATTCGGTCTCAATTGTCGTTCAAACGACAACTTGGCGTCAAAGTCTGGCCGTACCATCCGGCCACAACGATGCCTCTGGTGGGACATCGACGGTTGGACGCACAGGAGACGAGCCGCATGGCGATCACCTTTCCCCGCCTGCTGCAAAAGCACGCCGCCGAGCGCCCGGGTGAGCCGGCGCTGCGCGAGAAGGAATACGGCATCTGGCAGACCTGGAGCTGGCAGCGCGCGCTGGACGAAGTGCGCTGGATGGCCTGCGGCCTGACGGCGCTGGGTTTCACGCCGGGGCAGAACCTGGCCATCGTGGGCAACAACCGCCCGCACGTGTACCTGATGTTCCTGGTGGCCCAGTCGCTGCGTGGCGTGCCGGTGCCGATGTACCAGGACGCGGTGGCGGCCGAGATGGCCTTCGTGCTGCGCGACGCCGAGGTGCACTTTGCCCTGGCCGAAGACCAGGAGCAGGTCGACAAGCTGCTGGAGCTGCGCGACGCCGAGGGCGAGGAGGCGGTGCCGGGGCTGACCCACATCATCTACGACGACCCGCGCGGCCTGCGCAACTACCGCCAGCCGGGCCTGATCAGCGTCGATGAGCTGATGGCGCTGGGCCGCCAGCACGAGCAGGCGCACCCGCAATTGTTTGCCGAGCTGGTGGCGCAGGGCCAGCCCGATGACGTGGCGGTGATCCTCTACACCTCGGGCACCACGGGCCGGCCCAAGGGCGTGTGCCAGACGCACGCGGCCTTCGTCGCGTCGGCGCAGGGCGGGGTGCAGACCGACGGCCTGAACGCCTCGGACGACGTGCTGTCCTACCTGCCGCCGGCCTGGGTGGGCGACTTCCTGTTCTCGATGGCGCAGTGGCTGGTGGCCGGCTTCACCATCAACTGCCCCGAGTCCAGCGACACCGTCAGCATCGACATGCGCGAGATCGGCCCCACCTACTACTTCGCGCCGCCGCGGGTGTTCGAGGGCATGCTGACCTCGGTGTCGATCCGCATGGAGGACGCGGCGCGCTTCAAGCAGCGCATGCACGCCTACTTCATGGGCGTGGCGCGGCGCGTGGGCTCCGACATCCTGGACGGCAAGCCCGTGGGCTTGGGTGACCGGCTGCTGTACGGCGTTGGCAAGCTGCTGGTGTACGGGCCGCTGAAGAACGCCATGGGCCTGTCGCGCATCCGCGTGGCCTACACGGCGGGCGCGGCCATCGGGCCGGATCTGTTTCGCTTCTTCCGCTCCATCGGCGTCAACCTCAAGCAGCTGTACGGCCAGACCGAAACCTGCGCCTACGTCTGCATCCAGAAGAACGGTCAGGTCAAGCTGGAGAGCGTGGGCCAGGCCGCGCCCGGCATCGAGCTGAAGATCGCCGACAGTGGCGAGGTGCTGGTCAAGGGCGTGTCGGTGCTCAAGGAATACTACAAGCGCCCCGACGCCACGGCCGAGGTGATCGACGAGAACGGCTACTTCAAGACCGGCGACGCCGGCGTGCTGGACCGCGACGGCCACCTGCGCATCATCGACCGCGCCAAGGACGTGGGCAAGCTGGCCGGCGGCGCCATGTTCGCGCCCAACTACATCGAGAACAAGCTCAAGTTCTTCCCGCAGATCAAGGAAGCCGTGTGCTTCGGCCACGAGCGCGAGCAGGTCTGTGCCTTCATCAACATCGACTTCGAGGCCGTGGGCAACTGGGCCGAGCGCCAGGGCCTGCCCTACGCCGGCTATGTCGATCTGGCCGGCAAGCCCGAGGTGCTGAAGATGATGGCCGAGTGCGTCGAGAAGGTGAACGCCGACCTGGCCGGCGAGGAAGGCATGGAAGCCACGCAGATCGCGCGCTTCCTGGTGCTGCACAAGGAACTGGATCCGGACGACGACGAACTGACGCGCACGCGCAAGGTGCGCCGCGGCTTCATCGCCGAAAAGTACGGCGTGCTGATCGACGCCCTGTACGCGGGCCGCGCCGAGCAGTTCATCGAGACCGCCGTCAAGTTCGAGGACGGGCGCACCGGCAAGGTGGCCGCCACGCTGAAGATCCTGGACGCCAGGACCTACCCGCCCGTCAGGAGCGCGGCATGAACACGATTGCTACTGAAAAAATAGCTGCCGGCGCTCGCCAGACGGGCGCTGAAGGCCAGTTTGATTCGTCTTCTGGCGCCAAGAAGATCGGCGACGTGATCCTGGACGTGCAGAACATCAGCCTGCGCTTTGGCGGCGTCAAGGCGCTGACCGACATCAGCTTCAACGTCCGCGAGCACGAGATCCGCTCCATCATCGGCCCCAACGGCGCCGGCAAGAGCTCGATGCTCAACTGCATCAACGGCGTCTACACGCCGCAGGAAGGCAGCATCACCTTCCGCGGCCAGACCTTCAGCCACATGAACTCGCGCCAGGTGGCCGAGATGGGCGTGGCGCGCACCTTCCAGAACCTGGCGCTGTTCAAGGGCATGAGCGTGATCGACAACATCATGACCGGGCGCAACCTGAAGATCAGAAGCAACCTGCTGCTGCAGGCGCTGCGCTGGGGCCCGGCCGAGCGCGAGGAGATCGCGCACCGCGAGTTCGTCGAGCACATCATCGACTTCCTGGAAATCCAGGCGCACCGCAAGACGCCGGTGGGCCAGTTGCCCTACGGCCTGCAAAAGCGCGTCGACCTGGGCCGGGCGTTGGCGATGGAGCCGCAGGTGCTGCTGCTGGACGAGCCGATGGCCGGCATGAACGTCGAGGAAAAGCAGGACATGAGCCGCTTCATCCTGGACGTCAACGACGAGTTCGGCACCACCATCGTGCTCATCGAGCACGACATGGGCGTGGTGATGGACATCAGCGACCGCGTGGTGGTGCTGGACTACGGCAAGAAGATCGGCGACGGCACGCCCGACGAGGTGCGCGGCAACGAAGACGTGATCCGGGCCTACCTGGGCACCAGCCACTGAACACGGGGACGCAAGATCATGGGGTTCTTTCTCGAAACACTGTTCGGCGGCCTGATGACGGGCATGCTGTACGCGCTGGTGGCGCTGGGCTTCGTGCTGATCTTCAAGGCCTCGGGCGTGTTCAACTTCGCGCAGGGCGCGATGGTGCTGTTCGCGGCGCTGGCGATGGCGCGCTTTTCCGAGTGGATTCCGGGCTGGCTGGGCATGGCGCCGGGCGTGCTGAGCGTGCTGCTGGCCATCGTCGTCAGCATCCTCATCATGGTTGGCGTGGCCTGGCTGATCGAGCGGCTGGCGCTGCGCCATCTGGTCAACCAGGAGCCCATCACGCTGCTGATGGCCACCCTGGGCATCGCCTATCTGCTGGATGGTTTCGGGCCCATGATTTTCGGCAGCGCGGTCTACAGCATCAACGTTGGCATGCCCAAGGACCCGGTGTTCATTCTGGAAGGCATGTTCGAAGGCGGCGTGCTGGTCAGCCTGGAGGATTTCTATGCCGCCGGCATCGCCGCCGCGCTGGTGGCGGCGCTGACGGTGTTCTTCCAGTTCACCAAGACCGGCCGCGCGCTGCGCGCCGTGGCCGACGACCACCAGGCGGCGCAGTCCATCGGCATTCCGCTGGCGCGCATGTGGGTGATCGTCTGGTCGGTGGCCGGCGTGGTGGCGCTGGTGGTGGGCATCATCTGGGGCAGCAAGCTGGGCGTGCAGTACTCGCTGTCGCTGGTGGCGCTCAAGGCCCTGCCGGTGGTGATCCTGGGCGGGCTGACCTCGCTGCCCGGCGCCATCATCGGCGGGCTGATCATCGGCGTGGGCGAGAAGCTGTCGGAGGTGTACCTCGGCCCGATGATCGGCGGCGGCATCGAGAACTGGTTTGCCTATGGCCTGGCGCTGGCGCTGCTGCTGGTGCGTCCGCAGGGGCTGTTCGGCGAAAAAATCATTGACCGGGTGTAAGGGGACGGACTGTCATGTTCTACAGGGAAAACGGTCAGTTCAAGACCTCCTACCGCGCCGATCAGCAGATCTTCCCGATCCTGCAGGACCGCGTCGCCGTGCTGCTGCTGCTGGCGCTGGCCTTCGTGGCGGTGCCGCTGCTGGCCAGCGACTACGTGTTCCAGGCCGTTCTGATCCCGTTTCTGATCATGGCGCTGGGCGCGCTGGGCCTGAACATCCTGGTCGGCTACTGCGGCCAGATCTCGCTGGGCACCGGCGCCTTCATGGCGGTGGGGGCCTACGCGGCGTTCAACTTCCAGGTGCGCTTTGACGGCATGCCGCTGCTGGTCTCGCTGCTGGGCGGCGGGCTGGTGGCCATGGTGTTCGGCATGGTGTTCGGCCTGCCCAGCTTGCGCATCCGCGGCCTGTACCTGGCGGTGGCCACGCTGGCGGCGCAGTTCTTCATGGACTGGCTCACCAGCCGCGCCAAGTGGGTCACCAACAACTCCTCGTCCGGGTCGGTCAGCGCCGGCCCGCTGTCGATCGCCGGCTGGAAGATCGACACCCCCATGGAGAAATACCTGCTGTGCCTGGCCATCCTGTGCGTACTGGCGCTGGCGGCCAAGAACCTGGTGCGCAGCGCCATCGGTCGCGAGTGGATGGCGATCCGCGACATGGACGTGGCCGCGGCGGTGATCGGCATCCGACCGATGTACGCCAAGCTGAGCGCGTTCGGCGTCAGCAGCTTCATCGTCGGCGTGGCTGGCGCGCTGTGGGGCTTCGTCCACCTGGGGGCCTGGGAGCCGGCCGCGTTCAGCATCGACCGCTCGTTCCAGCTGCTGTTCATGATCATCATCGGCGGGCTGGGCTCCATCGTCGGCAGCCTGTTCGGTGCCGCCTTCTTCGTGCTGCTGCCGCTGTTCTTGAACTACGTGCCGCACTGGCTGGGCCTGCCGCTGTCGACCGCCACCGCCACCTACCTGGAGCACATGATCTTCGGCGCGCTGATCGTGTTCTTCCTGATCGTCGAACCCCATGGCCTGGCACGGCTGTGGTCCACCGCGCGCCAGAAGCTGCGCGTATGGCCGTTCCCGCATTGAGGGCCGGCCGCTGCGTGTTTACCCCGGTGTCGGCAGGGGCATTTGCCGCGTTGTTTCACTCACCCCAACCACTGTTGTTTCACAAAGGAGACTCGCCATGAAACTGGGTGCCATCGCTCTCGCCGCCGCCGCCATTGCTGGCCTGGCCGCTCCCGCCGTGCAGGCGCAGGAGCAGTTCTTCCCGCTGCTGGTGTACCGCACCGGCCAGTTCGCGCCCCTGGGCATTCCATGGGCCGACGGCAAGCAGGACTACCTGAAGCTGGTCAATGCCCGCGGGGGCATCAACGGCGTCAAGATCGCCTTCGAGGAGTGCGAGACCGCCTACGACACCGCCAAGGGCGTGGAGTGCTACGAGCGCCTGAAGGGGCGCCCCGGCGGCACAGCCAGCTTCGACACGCAGTCCACCGGCATCACCTTCGCCGTCAGCGACAAGGCGCCGGGCGACAAGGCCACCATCGTCACCACCGGCTACGGCCTGTCGCAGTCGGCCGATGGGCGCGTGTTCGAGTGGAACTTCCCGCTGATGGGCACCTACTGGACGGCCGCCGATGCGATGGTGCAGGACATCCTGAAGAAGGAAAAGGGCAACCTCAAGGGCAAGAAGATCGCGCTGGTCTACCACGACTCGCCCTATGGCAAAGAGCCGATCCCGCTGCTGCAAAAGCGCGCCGCCAAGGATGGCTTTGAGCTGCTGCTGCTGCCCGTCACGCCGCCCGGCGTGGAGCAGAAATCCACCTGGCTGCAGGTGCGCCAGCAGCGCCCCGACTACGTGCTGCTGTGGTCGGCGGGCGTGATGACGCCGGCCGCCCTGCGCGAGGCCCAGGCCACCAACTACGCCCGCGACAAGATCTACGGCATCTGGTGGGCCGGCTCCGACCACGACGTGAAGGACATCGGCGCAGGTGCCAAGGGCTACAACGTCATGACCATCCACAACACGGCCGAGCGCGACAAGGTGCACGATGACGTCAAGGCCCAGCTGTACGACAAGGGTCAGGGCACGGCCAAGGACGCCAGCGAACTGGGCGCCATGGCCCACACGCGCGGCATGATGATTTCCATGCTGCAGGTCGAGGCCGTGCGTGCCGCGCAGGAGAAGTTCGGCAAGGGCAAGGTCATGACCTCCGAGCAGGTGCGCTGGGGTCTGGAGAACCTGAACCTGACGCAGGAACGCCTGAACGAGCTGGGCTTCGGCAAGATCATGCGCGCGGTCAAGACCAGCTGCGACAACCACATGGGCACCGACTGGACGCGCGTGGCGCAGTGGGATGGCGGCGGCTGGAAGGTGGTGTCGGACTGGTATCAGGCCGACAAGAGCGTGACCGAGCCGCTGATCAAGGAGTACGGCGAGAAGTACGCCAAGGAGAAGAACCTCAAGGTGCGCAGCTGCAACTGAGGCCGGCCTGACGCATTCCGCCCGCGTGGCGGGCGGAATGCGCGCCAGGCGTCATGCGTTTCGTCCCGATCGATTCCCGGAGTACCCGCCCATGTCCACCGCCACGCCCGTCGCCGCCGACGCCCCAGCGCCCCTGCTGGTGGTCAACGGCATCGAGGTCATCTACAACCACGTGATCCTGGTGCTCAAGGGCGTGTCGCTGACGGTGCCGCGCAGCGGCATCGTCGCCATCCTGGGCGGCAACGGCGCCGGCAAGACCACCACGCTGCGCGCCGTCTCCAACCTGCTCAAGGGCGAGCGCGGCGAGGTCACCAAGGGCACGATCGAATACAAGGGCGAGCGCATCGAGAACCTCAGCCCGGCCGACCTGGTCAAGCGCGGCGTGGTGCAGGTGATGGAGGGGCGCCACTGCTTTGCCCACCTGACGATCGAGGAAAACCTGCTCACCGGCGCCTACACGCGCAGCGACAAGGGCGAGATCGCCGCCAACCTGGAGAAGGTCTACAACTACTTCCCGCGCCTGAAGACGCGCCGCACCAGTCAGGCGGCCTACACCTCGGGTGGCGAGCAGCAGATGTGCGCCATCGGCCGCGCGCTCATGACCAACCCCGACATGGTGCTGCTGCACGAGCCCTCGATGGGCCTGGCGCCGCAGATCGTCGAGGAGGTGTTCAACATCGTGCGCGACCTCAACACCAAGGAGCGCACCACCTTCCTGCTGGCCGAGCAGAACACCAACATGGCGCTGAAGTACGCCGACTACGGCTACATCATGGAAAGTGGCCGCATCGTGATGGACGGCAAGGCCAGCGACCTGGCCAGCAACGAGGACGTCAAGGAGTTCTACCTCGGCGTCGGTGGCGGCGAGCGCAAGAGCTTCAAGGACGTCAAGAGCTACAAGCGGCGCAAGCGCTGGCTGGCCTGAGCGCTGCCCCCTTCGGCGGCGCCGTGCCGGCGCGGCGTGCGCTCTGGCGTGCCCCGATGGGTCGGCGCATATGAATCAAAACAGATTCAGGAGCCCACTCAGCCTGCGCAAGGAGCTCCTGTTT
>Ga0209476_10002862_pt1 | contig 11505 bp, 10 predicted proteins | sample KloWWTrecipitate_FD_187179 | JGI IMG/M metagenome (GOLD analysis project Ga0209476, IMG submission 187179) | Active sludge microbial communities from Klosterneuburg, Austria, studying microevolution and ecology of nitrifiers - Klosterneuburg... | ecosystem: Engineered > WWTP > Aerobic digester...
CCGCGTATGCAACTATTCTCCTCGCCGCAGGCGAAGAGACTTCAAAATGATTGGGAGTTTCCAGATGAAGAGTCATGCTCGTGTCGTCGTGATCGGCGGAGGCGTTATCGGTTGTAGCATCCTCTACTACTTGGCCAAGAACGGTTGGACAGATGTGGTGCTGATCGAGCGTATGGACCTCACCGCAGGAACAACTTGGCACGCTGCTGGAAACGTCTCTCTTGTGGACGGCAATCCAGCCGTCAATCAGTTTAATGTGCTCGCCCATAAGCTCTATCGCGAAATGGAGAACGAGACGGGAGAGCATCTCGGTTGGACCCGCACGGGCTCAATCCTGATCGCAAAAACAAATGATCTGCTTGAGCGATACGCGAGCCGCACGGAAAGCGCTCGAGCGGCCGGCATTGACTATCACATGATCGGTCCTGACGAGATCAAGAAGCTGCATCCTCTGATGGAACTCGACGGTATTCTCGGCGCAGCCTACATACCAGACGAAGGGGTACTTGATCCGAGCATGACGACCCACGCCTTCGCTCGCGCCGCGCGCGCCAAGGGCGCGGAGATATATCGTCATACCAAAGTTACTGATCTGACTGAGCAATTGAATGGTGAATGGAAGGTCGGCACTGACAAAGGCGATATCACCACCGAGCACGTGGTGATTGCCGCTGGCTTTTGGTCGCCAGTCATTGCGCGGATGGCCGGCGCACACGTTCCAATCGTGCCGACCGAGCGGCAATATCTTGTCACCGACGAGGTGCCGGAGCTCATGGAACTTGATCGCAAGGTGCCAATGCTTCGCGATTTCGCGGTTCCGTTCTATGTTCGCCAAGAGCGCAATGGTTTGCTCGTTGGCGTGCACGAGCCGCATACCCCGTACTGTTTCCTCGAGGGAATTCCTGACGACTTTGGTCAAGAGCTCTTTCCGGTAGATCTGGAACGGGGCGCTCATAGTCTCGAATCCGCAATCGCGCGCGTTCCTGCGCTCAGCAGGGTTGGGATTAAGACCGAGGTTTGTGGTCCAACGAGTCGTACTCCGGATTTGCAGGGCTTGATTGGTCCCATACCCGGACTACGAAACGTTCACATATCGGCGGGATTCGCCAACGGGATTAGCCAGGGAGCCGCGCTGGGGCACGTCGCCGCCGAATGGCTGATCGAAGGCAGTCCGAGCATCGACGTCTCTAAGTTGTACGCGAGTCGCTTCGGAAGTTACGCCAACAAGCGGTTTATTCGCGCCATGCTAAGCGAAGCGCATGTGTTTGGAACTGTTGATCTCTCAGGGGAAAGGTTAGCGGGTCGGCCGGCGCGGACGAGCGGGCTTTACGATCGCTTCAAGGCTAAAGGTGCGCATTTCTCAGCCCAGCTCGGGTGGGAAACGCCTATGTGGTTCTCGCGAGGCAATGCGCGTTCAAACGGCGTCGAGGAGGCGCGCGCCGAAGCACTAGATGTGCGCAAAAGCGTCGGCATTCTCGATCTCACGGCGCTTGCGAAGTATGAAGTATCTGGGCCAGCCGCCAGTACCTTTCTTGACCGGCTCTGCGCCCGTCGTCTCCCCGCCGTCGGCGGTATTGTTTCCACCCCCATGCTTAATGAGCGTGGTCAAGTGATGTGCTTCACGACAATCGCGCGGATTGAGCCTGATCGCTTCTATTTGACTGCTGCTCCGCAAGCGGAGCTACACCATTACTCTTGGATGAATGAACAATTGCCGCGGGACGGAAGCGTACGGCTTGAGAATGTCACCGGTCGCTATGGAGCACTGCTATTGTCGGGGCCAAGAGCCCGCGAAGTGCTCGCTAAAGTGAGCGAAGCGAACTTGTCCAGTGAAGTTTTCCCTTGGTTGACGGTCTCAGATATCGATATTGCGTACGGTCGCGCACGCGCGTTGCGCTTCAACATGGTCGGCGAGCTTGGATGGGAGCTTCACCACCCCCTCGAATATCAGACCGGTATCTACGAAGCGATTGCGGCCGCGGGTGAGGAATTCCAAATCGTTGATTTTGGATTCAAGGCTTACGACACACTGCGGCTCGAGGCTGGATGGCCACTCTGGGGCGCAGACTTCAACTCAAGTCAGACAGCAACTTCAGCTGGTCTCAGCCGCTTCATCGATCCCAGTAAAGAAGGCTTTATTGGTCGTTGCGCGATCCTTGATACGGCACAACCCGTGCTCTCTCGCCTCGTCCACATATCGTTCGATCTCGACGGATCTCCCCCCGAAATGGGCAGCCTCTTGTTCGACGGCGACGACGTGGTTGGACACGTCCACTCGTCGGCCTATGGGCCGTCCATAGGTTCGGGCATCGCGTTCGCTTCCGTAAAGGATGGTTTCGGGAGGGGTGGCAAGACCATCAACTGCTTGGTGCGAGGTAACAGACTGCCCGTAAACATTCTGGAGCGTGCCCTGCATGATCCAGAGAGCCTGCGTGTCAGTAGCTGAAGAGGAGGACATGACGATGCTTCGTCTGGGCATCTTCGTACTGTCGACGCGTGTCAACGCATGGATCAATCGCCGCTCCGGGGGAATTGGGGCCTCGACCTAAGCGCTGTCTGGAGAGTTTTCGTATTGGAACGAGAGGTAGTGTATTGATGAAAGTACTCGTAGCCGTGAAACGGGTGGTGGATTTCAATGTGAAGGTCCGGGTGAAGCCGGACGGTTCGGGGGTTGAGCTTTCGAATGTGAAGATGGCAATGAACCCGTTCGACGAGATCGCTGTAGAAGAAGCATTGCGCCTGAAGGAGGCCGGCAAGGCGAGCGAGGTGATAATCGTCTCGATCGGGCCACAGCAGGCGCAGGAGACGATCCGCACTGCGCTCGCCATGGGCGCCGACCACGGCATCCTGGTAAAGGTCGATGGCACGGTCGAGCCCCTTTCAGTGGCGAAGATTCTCAAGGGTGTTGTCGAGGCCGTGCAACCGGACCTTGTGATCCTGGGCAAGCAGGCAATTGACGACGATTGCAACCAGACCGGACAGATGCTGGCGGCATTGCTTGGCTGGCCACAGGGCACTTTTGCCTCGAAGGTCGCTGTCGAGGACACTGCGTTCCTGGTCACCCGAGAGATCGACGGGGGCTTACAAACGGTAAGGCTCAACAGGCCGGCAATCATCACAACCGATCTGCGCCTCAACGAGCCACGTCATGCGTCGCTGCCGAACATCATGAAGGCGAAGAAGAAGCCGGTCGATGAAAAGACGCCGGGCGATTACGGCGTCGATGTCGCGCCGCGTCTTCAGGTGGTCAAGACCACAGAACCGCCAACAAGGCAGGCGGGGGTAAAGGTTGCAAGCGTCGCCGATCTCCTCGCTAAACTCAAGAACGAAGCCGGAGTCCTCTGATGAGAACGCTTTTGATTGCAGAGCACGACAACACGACGCTCAAAGACGCGACGAATAGGACGCTCACGGCCGCGAGGGCGATGGGCGGCGACGTGCATGTCCTCGTTGCAGGCAAGGGCTGCCGACCGGCGGCTGAAGCGGCCGCCAGGCTCGACGGCGTCGCCAAGGTCCTCTTTGTCGACGATGCCGCTTACCAGCATGCGCTCGCTGAGCCGCTTGCCGCGCTCATCTTGTCGCTCGCAGAACCGTATGAAGCGATCATCGCGGCGGCGACCAATTCGGGTAAGAACTTCATGCCCCGCGTCGCGGCGCTCCTTGACGTCATGCAGATCTCCGACATTCTGAAAGTCGAGGGGCCCGACACCTTTGAGCGGACTATCTACGCCGGTAGCGCCATCCAGACAGTGAAGTCGAAGGACAAGAAAAAGGTAGTCACAGTGCGAACTGCCGCCTTCCCAGCGACAGGCGAGGGCGGCAATGCCCCAATCGAAGAGGCGAAGGTAGCGAAGGTGCCGGCTATCTCGAGCTTTGTCGGCGAGGAGGTTTCCAAGAGCGAGCGGCCGGAACTCGCTGCGGCCAAAATCATCATCTCAGGCGGCCGGGCCATGCAGAGCCGCGAGAACTTTACCAAATATATCGAGCCGGTTGCAGACAAACTCGGCGCGGCTATGGGCGCCTCGCGCGCCGCGGTTGATGCCGGCTATGCACCCAACGACTGGCAGGTTGGCCAGACCGGCAAAGTGGTGGCGCCGGACCTGTACATCGCCGTCGGCATTTCCGGCGCGATCCAGCATCTCGCTGGCATGAAGGACTCCAAGGTCATCGTTGCCATCAACAACGACGAGGAGGCCCCCATCTTCCAAGTCGCCGACTACGGCCTCGTCGCCGATCTCTTCGAGGCCCTCCCTGAGCTGGAGAAGCAACTGATATCCCTGGCAAGCGACTCCGCCAACTGACCCTTCTATTGCCTCTCCGATTGATGTCGAAGGCATCATTGGCGACTGTGTCCATCTCGTTTTCCTGTCACGGCGGCAGGAGGCGCGGGTAATCGCGTGACCCCAGATAACATGTTGATATAGCAGAACAATTGCTCCTATGCACAATAGAAAAAATCTCAACAAATTGCCCGGCGGAGCAGCCCTGACTATTGTCCCTTCATCCGGAGGTCAACCGTCATGAGCAGCCAAAATCCAATCTTCATCCCTGGGCCTACGAACATCCCGGAAGCATTGCGCAAGGCTGTCGACATGCCGACGCTCGATCATCGTAGCCCAGTGTTCGCCAATATCCTCCGCCCCGCGCTCCGCGGCGTCAAAAAGGTTTTGAAGAGCGAGCTGGCCGAGATAGTAGTCTTCCCGGGAACTGGCACGGGCGGTTGGGAAGCGGCGATCGGCAATACACTTTCGGTTGGTGACAAGGTGCTGGCAACACGCAACGGTATGTTCAGCCATCGCTGGATCGACATGTGCCGCAAGCACGGGCTCGATGTTATCGTGATCCCACAGGAGTGGGGCGAAGGCATTCCCGCAGACCGCGTGGAGGAGATTCTGGCCGCCGACGGATCCCACCGGATCAGGGCTGTTCTCGCTACTCACAACGAGACGGCGACGGGCGTGCGTTCTGACATTGCAGCTGTGCGCAGCGCCATCGACGCGGCCGTGCATCCTGCGATGCTCTTCGTCGACGGCGTGAGCTCGATCGGCTCGATGGATTTCCGCATGGACGAGTGGGGCGTCGACATTGCCGTCACAGGCTCGCAGAAGGGCTTCATGTTGCCGCCGGGCCTCGCGATCCTCGGCCTATCTGCGAAAGCGATGCAGGCTATGCGCGAGGTGGGATTGCCGCGCAGCTACTTTGACATACGCGACATGGTCGCCGCCTATGCTGCGGGGGGCTTCCCGTACACACCACCGGTCGGCCTGCTGAACGGCCTGAAGGTCGCCACTGAGATGCTACTTGCGGAAGGTCTTGAAGACGTCTTTTCACGGCACCATCGTATAGCGCAAGGCATACGCTGTGCCGCTGGCGCCTGGGGGTTGCAGCTCTGCGCGGTACGACCGGAGCTATATTCCGATACGGTTAGCGCAATTCGCGTTCCGGACGGATTTGACGCAAACAGGCTCGTGGCGCATGCGCTCGACGCCTATGGCGTCTCATTCGGCACTGGCCTCGGAGAGTTGGCCGGCAAGGCATTTCGCATTGGTCATCTGGGCAGCCTGACAGAGACGATGGCTCTTTCCGGTATGGCCACAGCCGAGATGGTCATGGTGGATCTGGGGCTGCCGGTCAGGCTGGGTTCAGGCGTAGCGGCCGCGCAGAAGTACTATCTTCGCGGTTGTAGTCGAGAATGACAGCAATTGCCATCCGGCAAGAACGGGCGCCACAGCCAAGCTGAATGGCATCAGGATGAACTTCATCGCGTCCGTCCGCTCTTCCGGCCCGACTGGCTGAGGTCGATGGCTGCGAGTGTCGGAACGTCGAGTTGCAAAAGGGAGCCGCACAGGGTGAGGTAGGCTGTTGCGATGCCGAAGTTGGGAGCGAGCGCGGCGAGGAACAGCAGCAGGCTGGCGGGGGCGCGCCCACAAAACATCGTGCTGCAGGCAAGGCCTATGCGGCGGCTGATCGGCACCGCGAGAAGCGGAGCCGCTCCGGGCCAACATCCCCGCCGTGAAGAACAGGGCCCGCCCTCTATCATCGTATCGCCGAAGCAGTTCGTAAGGATCAGAGCGTTGAAGATGAACCCGCCGCCGAACGCGTCGACGGAAATGATCGCAGTCAGCTGCAGCAACTTGCTGAGCGAAACGGAAGCAAGGGCGCGCTGGCGCGGCGCTTCCGCTCATAGATCGCGCTGACGGCAAGACCCAAGCGGACCTAGCGGACAAAAATAACCGTCGAAGTCGTCCATCCGCTAAGCGCCAGCGAGGGAGCAATTAGCGAAGGCAGGGTGGGCGGTCCGTCGGTCAACCGACTCCCGCGACAACCATGCCGAGGCGGAAGACACAGAGCAGCGCCCTCACGCCTAGGCGTGAGGGCGTGAGCCCCGGCAGCACCCGTGGTGAGGGCCGAACCAAGGAATATTTAGGAGGTGATCATGCCGACTGCTGCGGCGTCGAAGCCACGCGAAGTCAGGTAGAGAGGGAGCAGCAATGGTATTTTGCTGCCGCAGGAGACCCGGACGGTGCGAACACCCAGTATTGACCTGAGAGACCATTGTGCCTAACGGAGGCCGACGGTAGTCACCGCTATCGCTTCCCTGGCCGCATGATGTGCCCAGGTCGGTCATCGCAGGTCTTGGCGGCTACGCCTGTTGGGAGACGTCGCGCCCAGGCAATCATGTCCTGCCCTCGGCGTGATTGGCGTATTTGCCCTAGACCCGCTCCAGCCGCTCAGACGGCGCAGACGAAAACGACCTCGATGAGCACCGACGGCCCCAGGTCGGCAACTCCGATCGTCGCTCGCGTGGGCAGCGTTTCTGCCGGGAAACTCGCTTTCCAGGCTTCGTTCATCTCTGCCTTCATAGACATGTCGGTGATGTAAACCGTTGATTGAAGGATGCGGCCCATGTCGGAACCGGCTTCGGCCAGGATATCGGCCAACCGGTCCGAGATTTCCCGTGTCTGGCCACCAATAGTTTGGCTTAGGTCCTTGGCGATAACGCCGCTGACGTAGAGCGTATCGCCGCTCCGTACAAAGCGATGGAAGAGGGGGGTCTGCTGGCCTCGCTGTATCATATCTAGTCCTTTCCTGTCAGAAGCGTGAATGCCGGAACGGCGCAAGGTCTATCTTTGGAGTGCGGCCGAGGATCAAGTCAGCGACCACGTGTCCGGTCATCGGCGCTGCGGTCATGCCGACATGGCCATGTCCGAAGGCATATACAATGTCGGGAAACCGGCTCGCCCTATCGATCACAGGCAGGGAGTCGGGCAGGCTTGGTCGGTGACCCATCCAGAGTGCGAGGCGCTCTTCTGCGACGCACGCTGGCAGTCCGGGCAGCATCTTCTGGCCCAGCTTGACCAGAGCGCGGGCTCGCTTCCAGTCCGGCCCCTGCTCGAGCCCCGCAAGCTCCACGGTCCCCGCCAGGCGCAGTCCATGCTTCATCGGCGTAGTGATGAATTTGCCGGACGCGTCGCAGGTTGGAACTCGCGGCTGGGACTCCGGATCACTTATCATCACGTGGTATCCGCGCTCGGTCTCCAAGGGCACCCAGTCGCCGAGCATTTTCAGGAGCGCCTTTGAATGGGCTCCGGCAGCTATTACGGCAGAGTCGGCCGGCACGGCGCCATCTTCAGTCTCGATGGATTGCAGCTGCCCTCCATCAAGCCCAAAGCCGGTTGCCTTTGCGCGGTGGATGGTGCCGCCCTGTCTCACGAAATGCTCCGCCAGGCGCAGGACGAGGCCGCCCGGATCTGTCGTATGTCCATTTTCGCGGATGAGAACGCCGTTCGTATACGACGACGACAAAGCGGGGTCGAATTCCTGCAACTGGCGCCGATCCAACAAATCGAGTTGAACCCCGGCGTCCCTGCGAAGCTCCCAGGCGAAATGATCGCCTGCCAGGGCTTTCTCTGAACGATAGACATAGAGGTGACCCTGTTCGCGGATCAGATCGTCGACATCCACCCCTGCGACAAGCTGTTTGAGGTAGGGAAGCGTGGGCCCGAGCAAGGCGCGCAGTGCCGCCGCTTGTTTCCTCACCTCCTCCCGCCGACCGGCCCGAAGGAAACGCCATAGCCAAGGAAAGAGGGTGGGCATGTAAGCCAGTCGGATCGAAAGTGGACCGAGGGGGTCGAGCATCCAACGCGGTACGCTCGTCCAAATTCCCGGCATCGACATCGGCACCACGGACGACCCGTTGAAGCAACCGGCATTGCCGTGGCTGGCGCCGGTGCCCGGAGGATGGGGGTCGATCACGACGACATTTTGGCCTGCTCGCTGAAGCCAGAGAGCCGAGCTGATGCCGATCATGCCGGCTCCAATTACAGCAGTCGTATTGGTGCGCATAGGTTTCTACCAGGGTTTGCAAAAGTCTCATATCCCGTTCGTCGGCGCGGAGCAATATGGTACACGTTGCTGAATACATTTTTGTCTACGATGTTCAAAATGGACCATCTTTGGGGTTGCCAAACGGGAATAGGGGAGTCATGGTGGATGAAGTGCAGAGAAAATGCATAAATGTATTCAGTCTGCGCTGCCGCGGTTGGGAGCTCGATCTCCCCGGCTTCGGGAAAAGAAGCGAGTATCATGACGGAGGAAAGCAATGCCTATCGGAACGTCGCGCCGCACCTTCTTGAAGGTCGGGGCCCTTGCTGCTGCAAGCACCCTGGCTGCTCCAGCCTTCCTGCGCAAAGCCTGGGCGCAGGAACCTTTTACCGTACGGGTGCCGGGCGGATACGGTGACATATGGGACATCGCGTTCTTCAAACCGTTCGAAGCCGCCACCGGGATCAAGGCGACCGGCGTCGTATCCAAAGACTTTCCCTTCAACGAGTTTAAGATCTCCGTTGAGACCGGCGCATATCGCTGGAGCATGGCGGCGGGCGTGACCAAGGAGCTTTACTTCCGTCTGCGGGACGCCGATCTGATGGATCCCATCGACGTTAATTCGCCGGATATTGCCGCCCGACCTGCCGAGAATGTGATGCCCGACTGGCTGCCTTACGGCCTCTATTGCTTCACCATGGCCTATCGGGAGACGTCGTTCCCCCAGGGCTTGGATTCCTATCGCGATATGTGGAACGTCGCGCAGTTTCCAGGCCGTCGATCGCTGCGCAAGCGTGCGGTCGACGCAATCGAAATGACGGCGCGCGGAATCGGCATTCCGGCTGAAGATATCTATCCGATGCTCAAGACCCCCGAAGGATGGGACAAGGTATTCGCCGCGCTTGACGAAATCCGGCCGCAGATAGCTGTGTGGTGGGAATCCGATCCGCAGATGGACCAGCTTATCGGCAGCGGCGACCTAGACATTTTCCCCATCAGCAGCCACCGGGCGCAGAAGCTCAAGAACGACGGAGCTCCTGTTGGGATCAGCTACACGGACGGCTACTTCACCACGCAAGGCTGGGCCATCCCCAAAGGCAGCCCGCAGGGCGACGTCGCTCGCGAATTCATAAAGTTCGCTGCCCAGCCCGCGTTCGAGGCAGAGTTCATGAAGTCCACGCTTATGGGGCCGATGCACCCGAAGGCGTTCGACCATCTCGACGCCGACCTCGCGCGAACGCTACCGACCTACCCGGACAACCTGGCCAAGATGCGCGAGCAGGACGCGCAGTTCTGGCTCGATCATGGCGAAGACGCGCACACCCGTTTCGAGCAATGGATCCTGGGCAGCTGACGATCGGGGTCGGGGGCCGCCAGGACAAGATGAAGCTCGTGCAGTCGGTCCGGGGCGTAGGCTACCACGTCGCGGCGTGGCGGCACTGCGAGTCCAATCCGCGCGCGAAATCGGACTGTCGCACTCTCTGGCGGCAGCCCGGACGGCCGAGCGGGGACCTTTCGATATCATCATTTTCGCAGGCGGCGTCGCCATCCGCTAAAATGCCGGGGAGCAGGCGCAGTCACGAGCTCAAAGTGCTGTCCGGCGCCTTGGCGATAATCGGACGGACGAGGCCGAGGCGCGGGAGAACAGTGCGAGCTGCTATTTTGATCCTGCCCGCATTGGGCAAGTCGCTGACCGGCACGATGGTCGGCGATGTTGCAAGCGCGCGGGCGCACTCATCTCTCCATCGTGGGAGGTGCAGAGCAGGTAGAGGACACCTTCGTCCCGAGCGAGAGGTCTGCGATGGGTTTAACGTCGCGGCTTCTTACCTGGACGACTTCGTAGATATCGTAGCGCCAATTCGGGTGCATTCCCCAGCTAATACGAGGTCGTGACTCGAAGCGAGAATCTTGAACTTTGGTTCCCCGGAGAGCCGGTATGCACACTGAGGAATACGTTGGAGCCAGCCCGGCGCGTGGCGCCGCACGATCGAGCAGGATATGCGATGAAGACCAAACTTAGATTAGACCAGGTCGCCAAGAGCTACGGGCCAGTCCGGGCTCTGCGGCCAACTACTCTCGACGTACCGGAGGGAGAATTTCTTACGCTTCTTGGCCCCTCCGGTTCAGGAAAGTCCACGCTTTTGCAGATACTCGCCGGGCTGACGGCCTGCGACCAGGGAGACGTCTGGATCGATGGCCGCCGGTCCACCGATACGCCGCCGCACGATCGCGGCGTCGGTCTGATCTTTCAGAACTATGCGCTGTTCCCGCATCTCACGGTTGCGCAAAATATCGCCTTCCCCCTTGAGATGCGTCGCCTTCCGCGCGCCGAAATCGACCGGCGAGTCACCCGGATGCTCGAGGTCGTACAACTACCGCATGTCGGTGATCGACTTCCACGTGAACTTTCCGGCGGCCAGCAGCAGCGCGTGGCCTTTGCAAGATGCTCGGTATACGAGCCGTCGATCATCCTAATGGACGAGCCGCTCGGCGCACTCGATAAAAGGCTGCGGGACGACATGCAGACGGAGATCAGACGCCTCCACAAGGAACTCGGAGCGACTATCCTCTACGTAACACACGACCAGGAGGAGGCGATGGCAATGTCCGACCGCATTTGCCTGATGAACGATGGCGGTATCGCCCAGTTGGGAACGCCCTCGGAAATTTACTTCCGCCCGCGTAGCGTCTTCGCCGCCGAGTTCGTAGGCCATGCCAACTTCATTGCCCCCGCATCCGACCGGACAAATAGCAAATGCATGGTGCGGCCCGAGAACATTCGCATACTGGGGGAGGCGGAAAAGGCTGACACGGTCATCGACGCGATTCTGGAGGATACAATCATGCTGGGCGCGTTTAGCCGACACGTCGCTAGGAGTGTCACCGGCGAGCGGCTGGTCGCCGTCAACTGGAGTGGAGAAGGGCACGATGCATCGTCCGGGCGAGGCCATACGTCTCGGCTGGGACGCGTGCGACACGGTGCACCTAGCCGCGGAAGCTGGACGATGACGGTGATAGTAACCGAGTTTCCGTCGACTAGAGCCGACAGGCGCATGCTTGCCCGCTATTTGCCGCTTGTTCCTGCGGTGGCCTTCCTGGCCATCGTCTTCGTAATTCCGGTGGCCCAGCTTCTCTTTCTCAGCTTCTTTGATAACAAGGGTGTCCCGACCGCCGCCCATT